>Ga0209540_10000035_pt1 | contig 184418 bp, 165 predicted proteins | sample BarGraIncu01121A_FD_184501 | JGI IMG/M metagenome (GOLD analysis project Ga0209540, IMG submission 184501) | Arctic peat soil microbial communities from Barrow, Alaska - Barrow Graham LP Incubations 011-21A (SPAdes) (version 2) | ecosystem: Environmental > Terrestrial > Soil > Wetlands > Peat...
AGCCGGTTTCTTAACGGAAATTTTGAGTTGCTTGAGCCGTATGAGGGGAAACTCTCAAGTACGGTTCTTAGAGGGGGAAGCGGCAGCAATGCCGCCGACCTACTCGACAATAAGTAAACACACCGATTAGCGGAGAAGCAGATAAAATATTTACTAAAGGAAATATATGAAAACTACAATTTGCTTAAAATCAGAAGATCAAAATTTGGTTTGTAAAATTCAGGCGCAGAGTGATTGTAATCAAAAATGAAGCAATTACCAATCCCACAGTTCACTGCACAAAATTTACGGCAAATAAATTTTGTGCAGTGAGCAGGGGGCCCGACTAAGGCCTATGGAGCATTGAAGAAAAAAAAGAAGAAATGCAGGAAATATGAAAAATACATAATAATATTTCCGTGATGAAATGAGATTGACAACCTAAAGATTCCACCAAATAAGTCCTGAAAGACCAAAAATAGCAGTAAGGAGTTGTTCGCTTTCTTCATTTTTTGATTCAAATAGTATCTTGGGGAAAAGGTGAAGAAAAGTAGTCCTTGACAATCATTTAAATGGCAGTTACCTGAATTGTGTTGTCATCAAAAAGGCGAAAATTCAAATTGGTTTTGATCAATAGCGATTCATCAGGAACTCGTTATAATCTTTAAATCCGGTGAACAAAATTTGAGAGCGGTTTACCGCATCAGGACGTAACTCAACATTAAGGCTACGAATTTTTCTTGGCTATAATCCTGAGATCCGAATTTGTGATCTTTGATTTTTTCATGACGTCCAAGCCGGGCGGATTCTTGTCAATGAGCGAATGTCAGTTTCAACCGCAGGAAGGATATACACAAAAGTGAAAGTGACCAGGCACAAAGTGCCGGGGGTAATAGTGGAAAGTTACCAGGTCAGTCAACCCTCCGGCCCTTGACTTTTACGACAGGCGATCAATAAAATTGACTAACAATAGAGTAACCAGCACAGCAGCTAGGAAATCAAGAATTATTTAATATAAATATGATAATGAAAGTTCATTTTACGTGGATTGAAATTAAAAAAGTGGGAAATTGAAGAAATCGCTTAAAAAGTGTTTCTCATTTATTATTTCGTTAATCATTAAATGTCACCACACTGCACAAAATTTATCGCAAATAAATTTTGTGCAGTGTGGTGGGGCCCCAACTATGGCCTACGAAGCATTGAAGAAAAAAAAGTAGAAATGCAGGAAATATGAAACGGTACATAATAATATTTTCATGATAAAATGAGGTGGGCAACCTAAAGATTCCACCAAATAAGTCCTGAAAGACTGAAAACTACAATCCGGAGTCATTCACTTTCTTCATTTTTTGATTCAGATAGAACCCTGGGGAAAAGGTGAAGAAAGTAGTCCTGGACAATCATTTAAATGGCTGTTACCTGAATAGAGTCCTCATCAAAAAGGTGGAAATTCAAATTGGCTTTGATCAATATTGATTCAGGAGGAACTCGTTGTAATCTTTTAATCCGGAGTACAAAATTTGGGAGCGGTTTACCGCGTCAGGACGTAACGCAACAATACGGTCTGAGGCTTCTTTTCCTGCCCTGTCATTGTCCAGGAACAGATTTATCCTGGCATAGCGTGGCAACCTGTCAATGAATTTCTGAATAAATCCCACCCCGTTCAACACGATTGTGTCACAGCTGGGTTGCTGAATATTGTAATAAGTTAAAGCGGAAAGGAAATCCATAAATCCCTCGAAGACATTGACCGCAAACCCATTTTTCCCTGGAATAGTTGTAATGTCTTTGGGTGATGTTGATCCTTTAAAATATTTGTTCCGTAGCTCATACCCATGGCGGTCATTCTCAAAGGCAATTGAGAAATAAGACCTGTCACTCCTATATGTGCTGTAGTATGCTTCCCTGCAATACAGGGAAGCCAATCCCGGGTTTATCTTCCTTTGCTTCAGGTACTGAATCAATGCGACGTTTTGAAGGGGCTGGGTGTATTTTATTTCGATTTTGGTTTCCTGATAATCGTGAAATGATTGCTTGTCAGTAAAAGGAAGGAGGGGTGTTGCAATCGATGCGCCGGATAATATAAGCAAAGCACCAGGCACATCAACATTGTAATACTTGCAAACCAAATCAACCAGGCGTCCTCCGGTAGCAGTCCCGAAATCATACCAGACGTTTTTAACCCGGTCAACTTTGAAACTGGGTGTTTTCTCATTCCGAAGTGGTGAACAATACCAGAAACTATTTCCGGCTGTTTTGGCAGGGTTAATCCCTTTGCTCATCAAAAAACCTGCAATATTCATTTCGTTGGCCAGTTTGCAGTTCATCGTTTTATTTCTTTTTGAGAAGTAAAAAATTTATTTTTTTTAAAAACTGTGATTTTGCTTACCATTCCTTCCATTTGATTGTAATATTCACAAAATAAGATATATGTACTGGAAGAATTGGTGCTAAAAAGGCTGTTTTGATCTTACCATAACCTTCCAGTTGATTGTAATTTGGCAGGATATGGTAGGAATGTTTATTTTCATCCTTCCAGTATAAATATTTATAAAAGAGATAGATAGGTAGTTATGGTAAGAATGGTAAGTTAAAATTGATTTACAAAGTCTTTTTGCTTTAAAAAATAGCCATACCGCTGAAAAGTATCTCTGCCGTAAGGACACTGCAAACTTTTAAGGGCTTTACCAACCTGAATGTGATTTACCCGGATGCCATTTGATAAGTTGAGAATATCGATCACGACATCAGTGGCAGTTTTAAAATTATCTTTCTGCTGGTTGTAGTCAAAATCAAAAAGCTTAACGATCAGTTCTCTTTCAACTGTTAACACATGGAATCTCCTGTTCCTTTCCTCGCTTTCAAGGATTTCATCCTTCGTTAGGTCCGAATTATATCCTGATTTAAAAAGGAAATATGCTTCAGCCCAGACCTGATCCATGTCAATCTCTTTGGAATAACCCCAGTCAATTGAATCGATTTCGAAGCAAAGCCACCGCACAGACCCGGTTTCATCGCTTAGAAACTCGATGTTATTCGTGGAACCAACAAAAGTTGCCCGGCGTTGAAGAATTGTACTTTTCCGGTCGTAAGGTAATCTTTCATTGACCTGATCTTTGGACATAAAACTTTTAAGGCTGTTGATGTCCTTTTTGGACAATAACGCCAATTCATCCAGATTGATAATAAAATTCTTCGCCAACAATATCCTGGAGTCCTTGTCAGTGGTAATATCCTCAGCTATATAATCTTTAAGAGCCGGAGGACACAAATTCCGGCAAAAGGTAGATTTGCCTGAATTTTGTCTGGGGTCAACCAGAATAAGGGCTTGCTTGTTGTAGTAAAACGGAACAATTGCACACCTAACGGCACGGACAAGGTGTTTCTTTAAATGCTTTTCCCATACCACCTGGTCTCGTGTTTTGACGAATGATGCCAGTCTTTGGATATTGGGAACCCCGTTCCATGCAGGTAAGTTTTCAAAGTAATCAGTTAACGGGTCGTACTGAGGTACAAAGTCGCTTTTCAGCAAAGCAATCAGATTACTCAGAGACAAACTTATATTAACATTTTGAAGTTCACGGAACAGGCTGTTCTCATTTAGTAGTTCAAAATGCAGATTGCCTCTCTCCCGGTATTCGATGGTTAGCGCCACCGTATTGACCCTGAATTCATATTTGCTTGCCAGGTATGCCTCTGCAGCATTAAATTTATTGGGATATAATGATTTTATCTTAGCCTCGCTCCCGAAATCTTGTTTCTGAGGAGCTGTAATATTTTCGCTCATGATCATCCTTTGTTTTTTAATGCTTCGATGAGCTCTGATCGCATATAGAATTTCTTGCGTCCGTAACCGTGTTCCTTCACCACACCATCTTTTGTCCAATTGTACATGGTTTGATAGGAAACTCCTAAAAATTTGGCGGCTTTTCGTCTATCCATCTTTTCTTCAGTTTTGAACTCTGGTGTAGCTGGTGTTTTGGATTCCCGAAGAATCTCCAAAAATGTTTCCTTTAATTCCGTTCTGTTGGTTACAAAGATTATTTGTTCCATATGAGCTAATATTAGTTAATATTATGCGAAAATATACACTATATTTTGCAACTCCAAATGCCTAATATTCACTATAATTGCATATCTTTTACTAATATTTACTTTCGTTTACTTTCGTTTACTTACTTTGCATTTCTTTTCTGTTTTTTAAGGGCATTTTGCACTATTTTTTTTTATTTTTTTTAAAAAAAATGTAATCAGTACCCGATAAAATAAAAAAAGGGAGGGAGATGAAAGGGATTTATCAGACGTTTGTATCTGAATAGAGCAGGACAAAATGAATTTTTTCCTGCATTGAAAACGGAAAGACTCAAAAAATTATTACTGAAATTAGACAGGGTCTGATAAGGCACCGCCCGGGGTTTCGTTTGATGAGTTGGATGAAACAGACACAACCGATACTCAAATTGATAATTTAAATAGGGAGTTGACAAATTAATAATAGTAATCGGAAATCTCGCAGAACAGATTATCGAAAAATAATTCTACACTAAAATAATGGAAATTCTTCAATTTGAATTTCCCGGGAATGAAGGCTAAATATTACTTAAAGATCAGCAAAGGCTTTTGTTAGTTTCTCCTTCTTTGTGTCATTTGAAACATGAAGATATCTTCTCAGTGTCTTCTCCCTTGTAATGCCGGTAATTGATTTAATCATCTCAATATCGAGTCCCCGATCATAAGCTAAACAGATGAAGGTTTTCCTGGCGGTGTGAGTCCCAATCAATTCGTGTTTAGCCTTGAATTCCGTTTTAATTACGTTTTTCTCAAATGATTTATACTCTGTAGGTGTATTAATTTCAGCCTTTTTACAACACTGTTTAATGTACAAATTGAGCTTTTGATTTGAAAATTTGGGCAACAGTTTGTGAGGTTCCGTGTAACGGTCAATAATTGTTTGGACTCCTGGGAAAAGTGGGATCATCACGTCCCTGTTTGTTTTCTGGGTTGTAATCTTTATCATTCCATCACTTAAATTATCCTTTGTTAATCGCTAAAGGTCGCAATATCTTAACCCTGTCATACATCCAAAGCAATAGAAATCTCTGGCCTTTTGCAGTTTCTTATTTTCAAAAGTGAAGTTAATCAGGTGCTGGAGTTCCGGAAAGGTCAAATGGATGATACTACCTTCCTTTTCAGGGGCTGAAAACTTTTTATATATTGTGTTCGTATGGTAATCCCTCCCCAGACTCCAACTCATAAACGCTTTAAATTTGTCGGTGATTGATGAAAGGTAATTGTATCCATGGCTTTTGGTTACAAGTACATGTTCCTTCAGTTTGTCAAAAAATGCCATGTCAATACTATCAAAGGTCATTTGATATCCGGTCTCAGTTTCAAATATTTTAAGATAATTTTTAATGGTTTTCCGGTTCTTGTTAGTATTATTAGCCCTTTCAATTTCACCGATCTTCAAAAACTCTTCGTATGCTTCCCATAAGTCCTTTTTAACCGGCGGGGTGAAATTTATAACTTGTCCTTTTAAATAATCTTTCACAATTGCATGGGGAATGTGAATTTTTTCAACTTCACATTTCCTGAAATAGCTTTCCGCATCGGTTTCATATTTATCCAAAGTAGCATTAATCACAGCGTGATCATTTTCTTTTTCGTGAGGTCGTGGAGGGCTTACGCGTTGTTTGGATTTGTTCCAATGCCTGGGCTTGACTCTACCAATAGTCTTTGAGATGTCTTTGTAGTCTAAAGAAATATTCACTTTGATTGGGGCAAATCCTTCTTTATTTGAATTAGCTTTGTCTGTATAAAATGTAATTTTGAACATGGCGGAGAGATTTGATCTAATACAAAGCTATAAAAAAAAGAGGGAATAAAAGAGGGAATTTTGTAAAAAATTGTCATAAGTGATAAATACTAATGTCTAAAAATATCGCATATTCCACTGATAATTAATAATTAAGCACTAATAGGAAACAATAGTAATCATATATCGTAATTCCCGCCCCGGGTGCTGTTTAAACCCCCTATCTGACAGTCAGATAGGGGGTTTTCTATTTATAAGCAACAAAATAGTAACGCTAAGCAACTATAGTAACAAGAAAAAACGTTCAGCCCAGGCTGCATTTCCACACAAAAAGGCCTTCATTTTAGATGAAGGCCTGATTTATTAAATTTAATACATATAATTGATTAGGAATAGCGGAATTATATCAAATGACACAGAACGAATTTTTCTTTTTAAAACTGGTATCCCAGAGTCTATTTAGTATCCTTAATTAGCTCCAGATGCTCCTTTTCAGCATTGCCTATTGCATCGGAAAACTTTTTGGCAAGTTCCTTTAGTTTTGCATCGTTCGTGTTGTCACTTTTCAATTCTGCAGCCATCGCATTTGCAAGTGAAGTGGCTGTTATATATAGCTTGTCAATATTATCATGATGCATAATCGCAGCCGATTGAGCCTTTTTAGGTATTGCTTTTTTCAATTGAGTATGTAATTTTTTAGCATCAGCGAAACTTTTTCTTGCTTCGTTATAATGCATTATCTGGTCATTTACATTTTTAGCCTCACCTGAAGCTATTGCATTGGCATGTTTAATAATTGACTGATGATCAACTGTCATATTGGCCTGGGCTTCGCTATAGGTTTGCGCAATAATATTAGATGAAAAACATACAAAAATAAACGCAATCACAATAGTGATTTTAATTTTTGTTCTCATAATATTACAATTTTTTAGTCCGTGAATGGATTTAGAAAGTCTTGCTAAAGTTAAGACTAATTTCAGAAAATGCTACTTAACTTAGTAGAATCTTTGCTATATTGCAGTTTATCTATCATTGATAAGAATTCGTTCACCTCAGGTATTTTAAAAAGTTTAATACTTCAATTATAATATTGGTTATATGGAAGATTTTAAAAGCACAACAGATCAATTGGTATCCATTCTAATTAATTACGCCCCGAGAATCGTCTCAGCAATTGTTATCCTGCTGTTGGGTATTTGGATCATAAGACTTATCGCCAGAAAGTTAAGATCGGTTTTAGTTAAAGGCGATATGGATTCTTCGTGGGCGCCATTCTTCACCTCCATCACAAACGTTACGCTGTATATCCTGCTGATTCTTTCTGTTGCCTCTATCATTGGGATCCAGACAACATCGTTTATTGCAATTCTTGGTGCCATCGGTTTAGCAATTGGATTAGCCTTACAAGGTCGTTTCAGCAATTTTGCCGGAGGTGTAATGATTCTGATGTTCAAACCGGTTAAGATTGGCGAATACATCGAGACAAACAAGGTCGCGGGTTCGGTTATAGATATTCACCTTTTCAACACGACCTTGCAGACCTACGACAACAGGATTATCATTGTACCAAACGGAGTATTATCAAACAACATTATTATCAATTACTCGAGGTCAAAGACGCGCTTTGTGGAATGGACTTTCAGTATTAGCTATGATGACAATATAGAACTGGCCAGAAAACTAATTATAGATGAAGTATTTACGGATGTAAGGGTACTGAATAAAGCGAAGCCGTTCATCAGTGTTGCCGACTTAGCCGACAGTTCGGTAAATATTTTGGTACGTGCAGAAGTGAAGCAAAAAGACTACTGGGATATTTTATACCAGGGTTTCGAAAAGGTGAAAGTCAGGTTTGATCTGGAGGGAATTCATATACCATATCCGCAACAAGAAATTCATATCACAGATAAAAGCAAGGCAGAAAAGAAGTAAGAGTTATTCAAATAAACCCTCAGGATCTTAAAATCCTGAGGGTTTAATTATTTATGAATTTACTGCAATTGCAGCGATCCAACCTCTTCGGGATTGATCGGAATACGTTTACCAAGAATTCTAGCACCTGTTTCTGTTACAAGAATATCGTCTTCGAGTCGTATGCCGCCAAAATCAAGGTACTTTCTGACCTGATCGAAATTAATAAAGGCATGGTTGATCTTTTCGTTGTACCATTTTTCAATCAATGCCGGAATAAAATAGAGACCAGGCTCATTCGTGATAACAAAGCCCTTTTGTAAACGGCGGCCTAATCTTAAATAAGCGGTACCAAACTGATCTATTGGATGAACTTCATCATCGTATCCGACATGAATCTGTCCATAATTTTCCATATCATGAACATCAAGTCCCATCATATGACCTAATCCGTGCGGAAAGAAGAGTGCATGAGCTCCGCTTGCCACTGCCTCATTGACATCACCTTTCATTAAACCTAGTTCTTTTAATTCTGTGGCGATCACCTCCGCAATTTTGAGATGGATACTCAGATAAGTTTCACCAGGTTTGATCAGTGTTGTGGCAGTATTATTTGCCTTTAACACAATATTATAAATATCAAGTTGTTTTTGCGAAAACTTTCCTCCTACCGGAACTGTACGCGTAAAATCGGAAGCATAATGACCATTCGATTCGGCACCGGCATCGACTATCATCAACCGCCCTTTTTCGAGTACAAATGAATGATTATGATTATGAAGTGTCTGTCCGTTTTGGGTCAAAATAGTTGGGAATGAAGTACCACCGCCGAATGCCAAAGCGATTCCCTCAATAGTACCTGCAATCTGCTGCTCCATCACACCAGGTTTAGCCATTTTCATGGCAGCCACATGCATCTTATATCCGGATTCACAGGCCACCTCAATCTCGGCAATCTCAAACTGATCTTTTACAGAACGCATCCCGACGAGCGCATGAATCAAATCGACAGAAACGTTTTTTGCCAGATTTGGAGTTGGAATTCCTAATAATTCCTCAAGCAAAAGTTTAATATCTGCACGATACTGAGGTAAGAAATGAACCAGGGTTCCTTTGCTGACCTTTACGAAAAGCTCCTTGAAAGACGCCGTGTTTGTAACTCCAACCGAAGCTGCCAACTCTTTTACAGAGGGTTTTACTCCCGACCAAATGATATCTTCGATGGAATTATCATTCCCAAAAAGTGTATCGTTTCCTGAATTTGCATCAATGACTCCGAATAACCCTGGTATATCAAGGCCGAACAGGTACAAAAAAGTGCTGTCTTGCCTGAAATGGTAAGTGTTGTCGGTATAATTCAATGGGGATTCTTTATTACCGGGAATCAGAATTAATCCACTTCCCATCTTTAAACGAAGCCGGTTTCTTCGCTCTGTATAAACTTGTTTATCAAACATTTTATGAGTTTTAATGATTATCCTGTAATTTTGGAAGGTAATCCAGATCTCATCACTTTTTTATCATTGGCAGATCGTGGAAGGAAGATATCGTCAGCAGTTAATCCCAACTCCTTAATCGCTTTCAGACAATACTCAAGCCGGCCAAGATCAGTATTGGTGGTATTGTTAGTGCCGAAAGTGAATTTGACACCTGCTGCCTTTGCCCGTTTCAGAAAAGTAATGCTTGGTATTTTATAACGCGCATTGATTTCTAAAGCAACATCATTGTTTTTAAGAACGTTAATGACGCGATCCATCCGTTCGGGTGTCCAAAGTCGATCGTAATCGGCTGCTATCTTCGCTGGAAGAAAAGACGGGTTCACATAAATATCAACAGGCTCATTTGCCATAACCGCTTCGATTTTACCAACCAGCATATCCATAAAACCCTGTTCATTATCAACAAATGTCTCGTCCGGCATCCACAATCTCAGGCGACGGCCCTTGTTGTCTGTCCACGTCATGGCATCTGTAAAAATATAATCGAACCTGGCTACTGCTGCTGGAGTAAACAATGTTACCCACTCACGCCCTTCACATTGCATCACTTTGAAAACAGGTTCATTGCTGATGCCATTGAGATAGGCATTCAAGGTTGAATCGCTTGTTACTGGAAACTTCAAACCGCAATTAGCTGCTATGCCATAGTTGTAGCCATTGTCTCTTGCATGTTGGCAGGCCTGATCCATTGTCAGACCTCCCTTGAGGTGTCCGTGAAAATCGATTAACGGGAACTCCTGTTGATTAAGCAGATCGACAACTTTCATAATGCTGTCGGGCTCTGCGGCAGCAACATTGTCAGCTTTTTGTGCATCTTCCAAAGGAAGTATTGTCATCTCTCCAACCAACAATTCACCTTCACTATTTGTCTTCCTGATCGTCAGAAATCCATTCGAAAGCACGCGCCCAACGATGTCGCCAGAACGCTGAACATTTCCAGGTTCGTTGTATTCGCTTATTATTTTGTTGTTTACACTTACTTTAATTTTGCTTCCATTCACAATAACAACCATATTGAACCACTCGTTATCAGCAGCTGTACGCACGAAATTATTCCTGATTTTAGACAGACTTCCCGTTTTTTGCGGACTTCCGACACGATAGTCACTATTGTTAATTTTAACAGCATATCCTTTTTCGGAAACGGCTGCGTCTGGTGCTGCAAAAATCAATACACCCTCCGCTCCTGCTGTTGTTTTCAATTTGGCTGTGAATTCGAAGTTCTTTACTTTAAAGTTCGACGAAATCGCAGATGATTGATTTTTAAGCAGGAACCCCTCACCTGATGATGAAACATCGTTCTGCACCCCAAATTTCGCGACGTTGGAAGCGTCAATTTTAATGCTTTCCCCTTTTTTAGGTCCTGTCTGACAAGAGAAAAGCACAAGCGAGCTTATGATTACTGGTAATAGTTTTGTGAAATGCATAAATTATCGACTTTAGCTGATTTGATTTGTTTGACGAAAATACCAAGATTATCGCTTTATCCGGTACATTTTGAAGATAATTTTATTTGCTAATTTGTTTCGTTCAGGATTTTGTGATGTGAAGGTTAAACCTGCCGACTGAAGAACAATACTTCGCGCACAAGATTGGCCCTTACATCTGCGTTAGGACAACACCGTCCCCTGCGTTAGGATAACACTATCCCCTGCGTTAGGATAACACCAACGCCTGCGTTAGGATAACACCAATGCCTGCGTTAGGACAACACTGTCCCCTGCGATAGAATATCCACTAAAAGGCGATTGGCATTTATTCTCTTTCTTCTTTGCCCATTGATTTTGCAATCGTACTTCCCACCATCAACTGAAGTGCGTGGTAGAGCATCAATGGAAGTAAAACCACTCCAAGTACTGCCTGATCGGGAAATAAAACCTTTCCCATCACCGCGCCCTGCACCAACGATTTCTTTGATCCACAGAAGATTACTGCGATCCGGTCTTCCCGTTTAAACTTCATCCAGACCGAAAGTTGATTCATCAACGTGAAAACGACCAAAAAGAGTGTAAGCATCATCGCGCCCAATATGACAATCTCGGAGATGGAGAAACTATCGAACATGTGCCCTGAAAACGATTCACAGAAGGAAGTGTAAACAATCAGCAGAATAATCATCTGATCGAAGTATCCAAGTGTCTTTTTGTAACGTGCAACCCATCCTCCTAATTTCTGGTGAAGGAGCAATCCAATTATAACCGGCAGCAATACCTGCAAACAGAGCACCAGAATCGTATGACCAATATCGAAACCGACTTGTGATTTTCCAAGTACAGTGCTCATTAATAAGGGCGTAATGAAAATTCCCAGGATACTGGAAATACTGGCATTAAATATCGCAGCTGCAATATTTCCACGGGCAATTGATACCATCACAATTGAGGAAGAGACGGTGGATGGTAAGGCAGCCAGGTAAAAAATACCAAGTCCGATATTGGATGAAAAGTAGTCTTTAAATATCAGCCGTAAAGTAACAATTAACAAGGGGAAAAGGACAAAAGTAGAGAGCTGAACCATCAGATGTAACCGCCATTTACTCAGGCCGCTCAGGAGACTTTCGGGACTTAACTTTGCCCCGTAGAAAAAGAAGATTACTGAAACGCCGTAACCTGCAATCTTAGGAAGGTGTAGCGGACTTTCCTCAATTCCAAGCGGAGGATACAACCATGCGAGAAATATTGCCCCGATCATCAGGAAGAAGAAAGGGCCAAGCCCAACTTTTGAGAGTGTATCACCCAGACCTTTTATCATTAAAGAAGCAGAATTCAGGTTTATATAAAAATGGCTGCGTCAAAAATGCGCAGCCATAAATGTAATGCTTTTATCAGAATCGATTCAACCAAATATTAGCTCAAAAATTTCTTCCTGAGGTCTTCGATCTCTGCTTCTCCAATCGGTTTCAGATCTCCGATCACAACACCCATTGTGAGCGATTTAGCACTGAATTCCGCAACTTCAAGGCGATCAAAAGTCTGAAGCAACTTATCACCGGTAATCAGAATTGAGTCATTCTCAATAATTACCGCGGGAATATCTTTGCAGATTAAATTAATGATCGTATCCTCTCCCTGAAAATGACTTCCAAAAGGAACATTAGGAACATCCTGAAGAAAAATCCAGCTTTCGGGTATTGTTCTGACATCAAACTTTAATCCGGTAACGCCGAAGGCCATTAAATAAGGTGATTGTGTCAGGATTATTGAGTTAACGTGAGGATTGCGCCGATAAATTTCCTGATGCAACCAGGTTGCACGACTCGGCATTTTACCGGGTTCCCTTTTCCCATCTTTAATCTGAACGATATCGTCAAGTGTGATGTTCCAACGAAGAACATTGGTTGGTGTAATCAGAAAATCGTTGCCTCTCCAGCGTATCGAAACCGTTCCATAAGAACTGATCATTAATCCCTGATCGCATGCACGACGGACAATCCGCATAATTTCTTTGCGGCGTTCACGTTCATCAGACGGGTGTTCCACAACTTCGGTCATTTCGGGCTGAAGTCTTGGTATCTGGGCCTCAAAAGCTTCGATCTGCAAGTCGGTAAGGGTTTTCACTTTACCGATGGTTTTTGCGTTAATGATTGTTTTTGCGCAAAACTCCAGTGTTTCGAAGCGCTGATAAACATCCTTCATATCGGTACCACCTACAACGGTTCCATGGTTTTCCATGATAACAGCATTGTAGTTCTCAGCAAAAACGGCGGCAATTTTTTCCCCCAGCTCTTCACTTCCAGGAAGTGCATAATCGGCATAACCAATTGGTCCGCAAACATATTTAGCCTGCGGGATCACATTCGTGTCGGGAATAACGTGTGCGATACTGAACGAAACCAATGCCGGTGGATGCGCATGAATAATGGCTTTCAGATCGGGCCGGATCTTGTATATCGCACGGTGAAACGGGAATTCAGACGATGGTTTGTGCTTTCCCAAAATTGTCCCGTCGGCTTTAATACAATTAATATCACCTGGTCCAAGCGTACCTTTGTCAACGGCCGAAGGAGTAATCCATATATCGCCTTGTTCATCAATGATCGAAACATTTCCACCTGTAGTGGTTGTCATCCCATTGTGATAGATCCGGCTAATAATCAGCACTATCTGATCTCGCGGATGCATTAGGCTGATGTCAAGTAAATTCATATTATAAAATTTAAGATTTTGCCATCTTACGACGGTAATTTTCGACTTCCCAGTTGTCAATAAAATCGATCTGAGACTTTGTCATAAATTTCGGACCACCAAAGTTTTCAGACAGAAAGCTGATTTTTAATATATTAGAAAACACTTCGAGAACATTCAAAACTGATTTGATATTCTCTTCAACAGCAATAACTCCCTGTCCTTCAATAGCTATAACTTTAGGTAGATAACCATATGTGCTCAAATAGCCATCAATTAGTCTTCCGGCCGATTCAATTTGCTTTTCATCATTTGTTAGTGCCGGAATAAACAGGTAATGAGCCTTGCAATAGACGATATCATCGGGAGTAAAGGCGGTATTCGCTTTTAAAAAGCTTTTTTGATCTGCCGTAAAATGATGTATTAAACTGCTCTCAATTCCCTTTGCAGCAAAAGTTCTTAATTCCGGGTGCAAATTCTGTATCCGGTCAATGATTGGAGACTCAAAAGGTTTTACATTATCAGTTGGCAGGACTTCGTGTATTTTACCAGTAATCTTTTGAATGATTGAGGAATATATTTCATTTATCGCTGGAATTGAATTGGCGGCAACAAATACACCGTGGTTTTCAAGAAATACAATTTGTGGCGCTTTCCCGAACTTTGACGTAAACCGGGCGATTTCAGTTTCCACTTTTTTGAACAGGATATAACCGGGATCTGTATAAGGAATAAAAAGAGCTTGTTCGCCAAATAGTTCAAAACAAATGGTCTCCGCCTTGTTTGAACACATCAGAGCATTGACCAAAGTAGGATGGGTATGTACAACAAATTGATAGTCAATAATCTCATGCATAGAAGTTTCGACGGAAGGGCGATTGTTTCCCGTGGATACTATTGCATTCGCCAGATCTGCTTTTACTTCAGCCTCCCGTTCAGTGGCATCGGAACTATATGTTTTTGTGGAGACAATTTTAAGTTTGGTGCGCAACAGGCATACAAAGCCATTCTCGTCAATTGTTTCAAGTGCAACACCGCTGGCTTTGACCCAGATATGGGTTTCGTCTTTAAATGACGTATTCCCGCCGCCGGCAATAACAAAAGTTTTGTCTTTCCCGTAAAGCCTTGATGTTTCAATTAGTTGTTTAAGGTTTTGATCCATACTATCTTATTATTTCAGTTTTTCATTCTTTAATTGATCGTCCGGAAATCAAAAGTAAATCAAAATTGGATGATGCCTGTTACAAATAGTGATATTTGATTTACACTATTTGTTATTACCTTTGCCGCTCAAATCGAGTTTAAACTCCGTGTGCTTGAACACCACGTAAAAAACAAGTAGAATGAAAAAGACCGTTTCCGTTTTGTTTATGTTTGCAGGCATCCTGTTTGCAATTTGCTTATTGATTTCCAATATTTTAGCCACAAAAATTATTTTGATTGGTTCCTGGGCTGCACCGGCTGGCGTGTTGATATTCCCCATCGCTTATATTATTAACGATGTAATCGTTGAAGTCTGGGGTTATCAAAAAGCCCGCCTGATTATCTGGTCAGGTTTCGCCGTGAATCTTTTAGCGGCGATATTCTTTACATTGGCCATCATTGTTCCCGCAGCGCCTTTCTGGCAAAATCAGACTGCCTTTTCAACCATTCTGGGAAGTACTCCACGAATTATTATTGCCAGCCTATTGGCCTATCTTACAGGATCATTCTTAAATGCCTTTGTAATGAGTAAGGTGAAGGTGTTAATGAAAGGAAAGGATTTCTCAGTCAGGGCAATTCTTTCAACGTTGGTTGGCGAAGCAGCCGACTCCTTTATTTTTATAATAATAGCATTTGCCGGAAATCTGCCATTTAATGTATTGATTGGCATGATCTTCACCCAGGCAACCATTAAAACGATCTATGAAATTGTGATTCTTCCATTTACGATTCTGGTTGTCAATTGGGTCAAGAAAGTTGAAGGTGTCGATACGTTTGACGAGTCGATTTCATACAATCCTTTTTCAATCAATCAAATCTGATATATATGCCTAAAGCATTGGTGGTTTATTCAGGTGGTCAGGATTCGACTACTTGTCTTTTCTGGGCAAAAAAGCATTTTGACGAGGTTTTGGCGATTGCTTTTGACTATGGTCAACGACATGTTGTAGAACTTGAGGCTGCAAAACGAATTGCCACAGAAGCAGCTGTTCGGTTGAATATCTTTAAGATAAATCTATTGAGCGAAGTATCGCATAATTCATTAACCGATAATGCGATGGAGGTTGAAACCAATCAAACCGACCATCGCCCGCCGAATACATTGGTTGAGGGAAGGAATATGTTGTTTCTTACTTATGCCGCCGTATTTGCCAAGGCGAATGGAATTAGCGACATCATCACGGGTGTCGGTCAGGCCGATTACAGTGGGTATCCCGATTGCCGAAATGATTTTATTCTATCTCTCAATCAAACACTTAATCTGTCAATGGATTTCGGGTACCATCTGCATACACCACTGATGTGGCTCGACAAATCTGAAATCTGGCAAATGGCTGACGAACTGGGCGTTTTTGAAATTGTGCGTGATCAGACGATCACCTGCTATCATGGGATTTCGGGCGAAGGCTGCGGAACCTGTCCATCATGCAAATTAAGAAATAGGGGATTGGTAAAATACTTAAAATCAAAGAATAATGGATGATTTAAAAAGTCTTGGAAAGTCAACGGGATATGAATTCAGTTATTCTCCTGAAGTATTGGAGACCTTCGAAAACCGACACCCGGGAAACGACTATTGGGTGAAATTTAATTGTCCGGAATTCACCTCTTTGTGCCCGATAACAGGTCAACCCGATTTTGCGGCCATTTATATCAGTTATATTCCTGATGTAAAAATGGTTGAAAGCAAAAGTCTGAAGCTCTATCTTTTCAGTTTCAGAAACCATGGTGGATTTCATGAAGATTGCGTCAATATTATCATGAAAGATCTTGTCAAACTGATGGATCCAAGGTATATCGAAGTTTGGGGGAAATTCACGCCACGCGGAGGCATCAGCATTGATCCGTATTGCAATTACGGGAAGCCTCAAACCAAATTTGTTGCTATGGCTGAATTCAGGATGATAAACCATGACCTTTATCCTGAGAAGGTGGATAACCGATAAAAAAAGTAGAGACAAAGCAGTGCCTTGTCTCTACAATTATTTCTTATTGAGGGAAATAAATTATCCCTTTTTCACTTTTTTGACTCCATAAACTGCACTTTCGCCCAATTCCTCTTCGATGCGGAGCAATTGGTTGTATTTAGCGATCCGGTCAGTACGGCTCAGCGAACCGGTTTTGATCTGTCCGCTATTTGTAGCTACCGCAATATCGGCAATGGTTGTATCTTCAGTTTCTCCTGAACGATGTGAAGTAACACTTGTATAACCTGCACGGTGGGCCATTTCGATGGCATCAAGCGTCTCGGTCAGTGTACCAATCTGATTTACTTTGATCAGGATAGAGTTGGCCGCTCCTAATTCGATCCCTTTTTTCAGGTATTCGACATTGGTTACAAACAAGTCATCACCAACTAACTGGCATTTATCACCAATCTTTTTGGTAAGCAGAACCCACCCTTCCCAGTCGTTCTGATCGAATCCATCCTCAACTGAGTCAATTGGATATTTTGCAACAAGGCCGGCAAGGAATTCAACCTGTTGTTCGCGGGTTCTTTTTGCACCATTTGGCCCTTCGAATTTGGCATAGTTATAAATACCATTTTCGTAGAATTCGGAAGCCGCACAATCTAATCCGATTGAGACATCACCGCCATCTTCAGCCCGTCCAGGTTTGTAACCCGCTTTTTTAATTGCATCGATGATGCTGTTTAAGGCATCTTCGGTTCCGGCAAGTGCCGGTGCAAAACCACCTTCATCGCCAACAGCAGTACTGAGGTTACGATCGTGAAGCACCTTTTTAAGGCTATGGAATACTTCCGCACCCATGCGAAGTCCTTCACGGAACGAAGTAGCTCCAATCGGGCGAATCATAAATTCCTGAAATGCAATCGGGGCATCAGAGTGCGAACCGCCATTGATGATGTTCATCATTGGAACAGGTAATGTTTTGGCATTGGTTCCACCAATGTAGCGGTAAAGAGGCATATCAAGATAAGCAGCGGCAGCTTTGGCAACAGCCAGTGATACACCTAGAATGGCGTTTGCACCAAGATTTGATTTTGTTTTTGTGCCATCAAGTTCGATCAGTTTCCGATCTAATGCAACCTGATTAAGTGCACTCATTCCAACTACCTCTTCTGCAATCGTTTTGTTGATATTTTCAACTGCTTTAAGTACACCTTTGCCAAGGTACCGTTTTTTATCTCCGTCACGAAGTTCAAGGGCTTCGTTTTCGCCGGTTGATGCACCCGATGGTACAGCAGCACGTCCTATGATTCCACTTTCAAGTGTAACTTCAACCTCAACGGTTGGGTTCCCGCGAGAATCGAGAATTTCTCTTCCGATTACTTTGTAAATTAACATCGTTTTTGGTATTAATAGTATTAAACATTAATGTTGCTGTTATACTAACAGTTTGATACAAAAAATAGTTTCAAAATCGTTAAACCAGACAAAGATAAATATTCCGGAATTCATAAACTTCCAAAATTTCAGAACAACTGTTAAGAAGTGGTTAAATTTTATACAAGAAATTTGATTTGTTAAGGGGGTAATTTGGTTATGATTGAAATGAATGTGAGTTAAGGAAAAATGAAAAACCCCGTGAATAATTCTGGGGTTCTTCATGCAGGATATATCGAATGACTAAGAAATTTCTGATTTTATTAAGCCAACAATTAAGAAGTTACATTTTAGTTTTTTCGAGTCTCTTTTGAATTTTCTTTATGGCGTTCTCAATCGGTTTTTCAGGTTCAATTACATTATATTCTCCCCAAAACTCACGATCAGCAAATCCTGAAATCTCATCAGTCAACACTACACTTGATTTCATTCGGTCGGCCATCCTTACTGGTTTGTCCGTGGTCTTTTCCCAATCGGTAACTGCCATTTCGATAGTTGATTCATAGACAGTATTGAACAACCGCTTATTCCAGTCAACCTTGAAAGTAATCTGACCCCGGGAATAACTGAAATACCATTTACCATCTTTCTCGCGATAATCGATGTGGTAAGATGCCAATGTCGGATAAACTTTGGCTCCGGCTGGTTTCTTCTTGATAAACATATCGCTGGCCATCGATTTGTTCTCGACATTCAGGTTAAATGTGGCGCTTGTAATAGCAAGACTTTCAGTATCAACAAACAGCTTTCCAAAGTAGAGTGGTTCCGTAATGTGAGAACGTTGTTTGAATGCCAGAACATAAATTAACCGATCGTTAATTTTTGTAACATTCTCAAGGGTGAATTCATAGTTGCCTATCATATCTTCCGTGAAAATCATTTCAGGATTTTTCATGATATCCAGGTACAAAGTTGTATATGGTCCTCCCTGGAGTTTAAACGTCAAGGTGTCCAACTTGGTATAATCGGTGCTTTTCCTGGCCTTGAAGAGTTGAGCAGCATCACTTCGCGACGACATATAAGGTTGTTTATGTATTTCAACAACGGCCTCAGAAAGAGACACATAAGTTCTTCTCTTTTTGATTGTTTCGCGGTAGAATGCTGACATTAAGGTTTGATCATTGAAATAGTTCTCCGCCCTCTTATTCATTACTGCCCGGATCAGCAACTCAGGATCCTTGGGAAAAACACGGACCTCGTTCAATGTAATGACCAATAAATCAAGCTCTATTCTGGTCTTCTCAGGTTTAAATTCCGAGATATTCAGGATTTTGTTCTTATATCCAATAAAGGCTACAGTTACTTTTCCTTCTGTCAGATTCTTTGGAACTTTTAGAGCGAACTCACCTTCAGAATTTGTGACTGTCGCAATATTTGTTCCGTTCAAGGTTAATGAAGCAAAAGCAAGAGGAGATCTTGTTTCCTGGTCAGATACGGAACCCTTATACTGAACATATGTCAACGTATCGGGCTGATTTGATTTTGGAATAGCCGGAGAAGCAAGCGCGGGTCTTGAAAATCCGATTAAAATCAAAATAATAGCGGTTATTATTGTTGATCTTTTTACGAAGAAGATAGTTTTTGTTTTCATGGCATATATATTTAAAAATGGACTTTATACTCATGAGACAGCCAGTCATTAAAACACCCTTATATCATGAACCTTCTTTTTTTAAGAATCATTCGCTTGCAATGAGCAGCCGGTTTAAAAAAATGCATAAAAGTCAAATATTCAGAGATTTTAACTATTTTGGCGGTGAAAATAGGAATGGAATTTTGATAAATCGGTAATATTTTGAAACGAAGGATAATTATTGCGCTTTTAACTGCTTTCTCACTTTTTGTCCATGCTGAAGAATCTTCAAAAAGACCAAAAATAGGACTGGTTCTTTCCGGAGGTGGTGCAAAGGGATTTGCCCATGTAGGTGTTCTTAAAGTGATTGAAGAGGCGGGAATACCAATTGACTATATTACAGGAACCAGTGTCGGTAGTATTGTAGGGGGGCTTTATGCAATTGGTTATAACGCCACCATGCTTGAAAATATCATCCAAAACCAAAATTGGGAAGAGTTATTAAGCAACAGTTTTAAAAGGGAATATATTTCTGCCATTACAAAAGAGGAGCAGTCACGATACCTCATTTCGCTGCCAATCGAAACGAAAAAAATCAGTATTCCGTCCGGCTTGCTAAATGGCCAGAACGTCATGGAATTTTTCACTTATCTCACTTACGGATACCATGATGTAATTGATTTCTCGAAGTTACCAATTCCTTTTGAATGCATTGCTGCAGACATAGCCACAGGTGAAGAAGTCGTTCTTAAAAAAGGATTCCTTCCAAAAGCAATTAGAGCAAGTATGGCTGTACCCGCAGCTATTGCAGCCTGTGAGATCGATGGCCGCATGCTCGTTGACGGTGGAATAGTGAATAATTTTCCGGTTGACCGTTGTCGGGAGATGGGTGCCGATATTATTATTGGAGTTGATATTCAGGATGAATTAATGAATAAAGACAAAATTAAATCCATTCCTGATGTGATTTCTCAGCTAACCAGCCTGATGTCTATCGAACGAAGTGAAAAAAATCGTAAAAATGTCGACATTCTTATAAGACCTGAGATATCAGGATATTCTGCGTCAAGTTTTGATACCGAATCTGCAATAGCCTTAATGAAACGTGGTGAGGATGCTGCCCGGAAAATATTACCTCAACTCATCAGATTGCGAGATTCATTAGGCATTGTCCCTGTTTTAAAAAAAACACGGGAATTGCCCAACGATAGCACCTTGGTTGAGGTAAATAGGATTGAGGTCGAAGGAACCGATAAAACGAATATTGTTTCTTTTATGGGTAAAATGGGGATAATTAAAGACAAGAAGGTAACATTGCAACATATAAGGCAAAGTGTTTCAAGAATTTATGCTGCCGGCAATTATGAAAGTGTAGATTTCAGAATATCAGGTGGGACCAAAAAAACAATCAATATCACCGTAAAGGAAAGTTCAACTCAGCGATTAAATGTTGGATTGCACTATGATACAGATCTAAAAGCGGCAGCACTCATCAACACAACAGTATATAGCGATCGGATCAGCGGATCTAATCTTTCGCTCGATGCAAAGTTGTCATCTTTTCCGATGTTCTCAGCCCGCTATTCGCTTGACAGAGGCTGGAAACCAGGCTTTACAGGAGCAGGTTCATTTACATCCGACAGAATATGGGGCTACGAAAACGGCAGTAAATCATCAGAAATCAATGTTCAGATGATCAATTTACAGGTAGCAACCCAGGCTGTTATCTCTAATGCTTTCAGAATCTCGATAGGTGCATCGCTGGAACACTTTCGATTTGGTGCAATTATCGGGACACCTGATGTTACTGAATTGAAAGTTGGAACTTTTTATAATTATTTTGCAAAATTAAAGATTGACAATTTAGATAAACCATATTTTCCGACCAAGGGATGGGCAATGGATGGGAACTTTAAGCTTGTCACTGACAATGGATGGACTTATACAGGAAAGTCGCCGGTTGTATTGACAGGATTAACATTGAAGGTCGCTAAGCGAATCTCTGACCGACTCACTTTTCTTCCATCATTTTACTCGCAGTTTACACTTGCAACAACTGCTCCTGTGTATTACAAATCATATATCGGAGGTATCCAACGTACCAACTACTTTGGTTTTTATGTACCTTTTGCCGGATTAAGAAGAATGGAACTAAGCGCAGATAATGTGGCAATTGTCAGTCTGGACCTTCGGTTGAGGTTGTGGCAGAAAGTCTTTGTGTCTGTGAACCCCAATATTGGAATGTATGGCGATAGTATTTCTCCATTTATTGAAGGAAATTTCATGGTTGGAGGAGGTGCTTCAATCGCCTACGACAGTGTGGTAGGACCCATCGAATTCAACCTAAGCAGCTCAAATATAAATCAAAAAATTGCCGCCTTTTTCTCCTTAGGGTATTGTTTTTAGTCGTTACTTATCGAAAAGAATTAATGAACGATTTTTTACTTTAATAAAACCCTGATTCTCAATTCATATCACAGGTAAAAAATACAACGCAAAAATGAAGCATTCAGTTTTAATCCTATTGGGATGTTTACTTTTCCAGACAATATATGCTCAATCCGGCCCGGCTCTAAAAGGCAAAGCGATACTAAATGCCAGCCATTCTGCCTATGTGATTGATGGAGAGAGCGGTCATGTTTTGTTTGAAACGCCTCAGGTAAGTCTGGTTCCAGCCTCGGTGATGAAAGTCGTAACCACTGCCGCAGCATTGGAAATATTAGGCGCTGATTTTGTATTCCACACGCAATTAGGCATTACCGGTAAAGTAAATGCGGAATCTGGGTTATTGTCAGGGAATCTGGTACTCAAAGGTGGATGTGACCCTGCATTTTACTCTGAATATTTCCCAGAACATTACAGGGGAACCTTCGAAGCCTGGGCTGAAGCCCTTTCAAAAGCAGGTATAAAAGGTATTAATGGAGATTTTATCGTTGATTTATCTCAAATGAGTGGACCATCTATACCTGGTGGTTGGTTATGGGAAGATATTGGAAATTACTATGGAGCAGGCATATCTGCACTTACATATTCCGACAACTACTACAATATTCATTTTTCGTCTTCTGCCGAATCCGGTAAACCGGCAACTATCATTAAAACTGATCCTATCATTGATAGTCTAATTCTGAATAATAAAGTTATTTCCTCTACAGTAAACCGTGATATGGCCTTTGTTTACGGAGCCCCGGGCTTTTTCTCCCAACTTGTTGAAGGAACAATTCCCAGTGGCCGATCCGATTTTATTGTGAAGGCAGCAATGCCCGATCCTGCGAGAATCGCGGCAAATGAATTCATTAAAATACTGAAATATAACAAAATAGAAATTTTCGGGAAAGTCTTATTTGTCAATGCACCAACAAATGAGCAGTTTACACTGATCGCAGAAAAATTATCACCTCCACTTCGTGATCTGATCGTTCCACTCAACAAGGAAAGCATCAATCTTTTTGCAGAGCATTTGTTACGCGAAATTGGACGCGCCAGAAATGGGTCTCTATCGCTTGATAAAAGCCTTGACGCATTAAATAAATTTTGGATAGAAAAGGGAATCTTTCTGAATGGGTTCTACCCGACTGATGGAAGTGGTCTATCCCGTTCGAATGGGATTTGTCCTCGCACATTGGCAGAAGTACTTCGTTATATGTATCTTAGCGCAAATCGCGACAATTTTATCAACTCGCTTCCCGTAGCCGGTCAAAGCGGTACACTTCAATCCGCATTTAAAGGGTCGAAACTTGAAAATAACCTAAGAGCGAAAACCGGCTCTATGACAAGGGTCAGAAGTATGGCAGGAATTTTCACCAATCAAAAAGGCAAAAAGGTGATATTTGCAGTTATTACGAACAATTTCGAAGGTTCCCAAGCTTCAGTTGGACATTCACTTGAAGCATTGCTGAATCAAATTTATTTTCTGGATTCAGCCCCGGTTAAAAAAGAAGTATCTCATTGAATTTTATTAAAACATCAGGCCAAAATCTTTTAAAATTCTCAAACATTAGCAAATGTGTCATTTAAATATCGAATTGTATTAAATAATTGTAAATTGCTTACGATTTTATTTTGAGATGAAAGTTTTATTCGTAGTTTTGCCCAGAAGTTTATTGAAAAGCATTAGCCGGAAAATTTGGTTAAACAAAAACAAAAGTTCGATTGTTAATTTAGTAGATTTGTATTTTTAGGAATTATGAAGAATTTAAATTTATATAGCCTTCTACTCGTGGTCATTCTTATTCTCGTCGATAACGGGTGAGGAGGGTTATATATTGTATGATAAAACATATAAGAGCCTTTCTCGAAATGAGAAAGGCTTTTTTTTAAACAAAACTTTGCCATAATGAAAAATGAACTAAGGAGCAATACAACAACAATGGGCCGCCGGATGGCTGGTGCACGAAGCTTATGGAGAGCCAATGGCATGAAGGAGGAACAGTTTGGAAAACCTTTAATCGCAGTGGTTAACTCTTTTACCCAATTTGTTCCGGGCCATGCTCATCTTCACGAAATTGGGCAGATGGTGAAAAAACTGATAGAAGATCAGGGTTGTTTTGCCGCAGAGTTCAATACAATCGCCATTGACGACGGAATTGCAATGGGACACGACGGGATGTTATATTCGCTCCCTTCACGCGATCTGATTGCCGACAGTGTTGAATACATGATCAATGCACACAAGGCAGATGCAATGATCTGCATCTCGAATTGCGATAAGATTACACCGGGAATGTTGATGGCTGCCATGCGGTTAAATATTCCTTGCATTTTTGTCTCTGGTGGTCCGATGGAGGCCGGAGTAGTTGCTGACAAAAAATATGATCTGGTCGATGCAATGGTGATGGCAGCAGACCCTTCGGTCGACGAAAAATTGCTTTCCGAAGTTGAGCAAAAAGCCTGTCCTACTTGCGGATCCTGTTCAGGAATGTTCACCGCAAATTCGATGAACTGTTTAACGGAGGCCTTAGGTCTTTCCCTTCCTGGAAACGGAACAATCGTTGCGACTCATTTAAACCGTAAGAAACTGTTCGAAAAAGCAGCCAAACGTCTGGTTGAGATCACCTGGGATTACTATCAGAATGGAAATGAAAAGGTTTTACCGCGAAGCATTGCGTCACGCGAAGCTTTTATGAACGCCATGACGCTTGATATCGCGATGGGCGGATCAACCAATACAGTATTACACTTGTTGGCTGTTGCACACGAGGCAGAAGTCGATTTTACGATGCAGGACATCGATGCGCTTTCCCGAAAAGTTCCTTGTATTTGCAAAGTTTCACCTAATTCCCATTATCACATCCAGGACGTTAACCGTGCTGGTGGCATCATGGGGATTCTTGGAGAACTCGAAAAAGGAGGATTGTTAAATACTTCAGTTTCACGTGTAACTGAAGGGACACTGGATGCTGCCATTAATAAATGGGATATCCAAAGAACGTCATCCGACGCTGACACGCAGAAATTCTATGCTTCTGCTCCTGGAAATATCGGCCGTAACCTGACATTGGGTTCCCAGGAAAAGTACTATTCAGAACTGGATACTGACCGGCAGAAAGGCTGTATCCGCGACATCGAACACGCTTATACAAAGGAAGGTGGTTTGGCGATTCTTTATGGGAATATCGCTATTGATGGATGCATTGTAAAAACAGCTGGTGTTGATCCTTCCGTACTCCGGTTTAATGGTGTTGCCCGGGTTTATGAATCACAGGATGATGCTTGCGAAGGTATTTTAAAACGCGAAGTAGCTGCGGGAGAAGTGGTAATTATTCGCTACGAAGGCCCCAAAGGTGGTCCCGGAATGCAGGAAATGCTTTACCCAACTTCGTATCTTAAAGCCTCCAAGCTTGACAAAGTTTGTGCCTTGCTTACCGACGGTCGTTTCTCGGGAGGAACTTCTGGCCTCTCGATTGGACACGTTTCGCCCGAGGCCGCTGGCGGAGGAGCTATTGCGCTTGTGAAAGATGGAGATCGAATTGAAATCGATATTCCTCAGCGTCGGATTGAATTAATCATCCCGGACGAAGAAATGGCAACCCGGAAAAAAGCACAGGAGGCACGAGGGAAGATGGCGTATCAACCCGAAAAAAGAACCAGAATTATCAGCAAAGCACTAAAAGCATATGCAAGCCTTGTTGCCTCGGCAGACAAGGGAGCGGTAAGAATAATTGAATAATTTAAAATCAACCAGTTATGACATCTATATCAAACGACAATATTCTTGATCAGGAGCCAGATGAAATCACAGGTTCCGAAGCGGTATGCCGCTCACTGATTGCCGAAGGTGTTGATACAATCTTTGGATATCCGGGTGGTGCAATTATGCCGGTCTATGATGCATTACACGATCACCATCATCACCTTAAACATGTACTTACGCGCCATGAGCAGGGCGCTGTTCACGCAGCGCAGGGTTATGCCCGCGTTTCAGGTAAAGTAGGTGTATGCCTGGCAACTTCCGGTCCTGGTGCCACCAATCTGATTACCGGAATTGCAGATGCACTTATTGATTCCACACCGCTTGTTTGTATCACCGGACAAGTTACTTCCGGATTGTTAGGTACCGACGCATTTCAGGAATCAGATGTGATAGGCATTACAATGCCTGTCACTAAATGGAATTACCAGATTACCAGCGCAGAAGAGATCCCTGAAGCAATTTCAAGAGCATTCTATATTGCAGCAAGTGGCCGTCCGGGTCCGGTGGTTTTAGACATTACCAAGGATGCCCAGTTTGCAAAAGTAAAATATTCCTATGCCAAGTGCATCAAGATCCGTTCGTATGTTCCTGAATATCCAGCGGATAAATTGCTGATAAAGAAGGCAGCGGATTTAATTAACAATGCGAAAAAACCATTTTTGCTTTACGGACAGGGTGTTATGTTGTCTGGCGGAGAAAAGGAACTAATTCACTTTATTGAAAAAACCGGAATCCCTGCAGCAGGAACATTGCTGGGTTTATCAGCCATTCCTACTGACCATCCTTTGAATATGGGAATGCTCGGAATGCACGGTAACTACGGACCGAATATTAAAACAAACGAATGTGATGTCTTAATCGCTGTCGGAATGCGTTTTGATGACCGTGTAACAGGTAGCACATCAACCTATGCGAAACAAGCCAAAGTAATTCACATCGAGATCGATCCTGCCGAAATTGATAAAAATGTTAAAACCGAAGTGGCGCTGATTGGAGACGCAAAACATACGTTACGATTACTTTCGAAGCTAGCCGCCGAAAAGCAACATCCAGAATGGATTGCAGAGTTCGAGGCAGCTGAGGATATTGAAAACATAAAGGTCGTAAACAATGACCTTTCGCCACAAAAACCAGGACTGACGATGGCGGAGGTGGTTCGGATGGTTTCGGATCTCACAGATAATAAAGCTATTGTAATTACCGATGTTGGACAGAATCAAATGGCAGCCGCCCGTTATTCGAAATTTGTCGATTCCCGCAGTTGGGTCACTTCCGGAGGATTAGGAACAATGGGCTTTGGTTTACCAGCAGCGATGGGAGCCAAATTCGGTTCGCCTGATCGCGAAGTTGTACTCTTTACAGGTGACGGCGGCATGCAAATGACAATTCAGGAATTGGGTACGATTGCTCAGGAAAATCTGGCTGTTAAAATTGTGATTCTGAATAACCATTTCCTTGGAATGGTAAGACAATGGCAGGAACTTTTCTTTGAAAAACGTTACTCTTTCACCGAAATTCTAAGTCCTGATTTTGTAAAAGTAGCTGATGCTTATGGCATTCCTGGAAATGCAGTACATAGCCGGAATGAACTTGAAGGTGCAATGAAGAAAATGATCGCTCACGATGGGCCCTATTTGCTCGAAGTGATGATTGAAAAAGAAGACAATATCTTTCCAATGGTTCCGGCCGGAAAATCGGTTTCACAAATCATTCTTAGTGCAGACGAACTGAATTAAAATCAATAAGATGAAGCAAGAATACATTATAACAGCCTACAGCGAAAACCACATCGGTTTGCTGAACCGGATCACCATCATATTTACGAGGCGTAAAGTAAATATCGAAAGCCTCACAGTCTCAGAATCTGCTTTGCCAGGGATTAGCAAATTTACCATTGTAGTCAACGAAGAAAAAGAAAAAGTGGTGAATATTGTCAAGCAGATCGACAAGCAGATAGAGGTTTTGAAAGCATTCTATTATACGAATGACGAGATGATTTTTCAGGAAATCGCCCTTTATAAAGTCCCTACAACTGCACTGATGGAGAGCGATCAGATCGAAAAACTGATCAGGAAACACAATGCCCGGATTCTGGAAATCACGCACGAATATACTGTGATTGAAAAGACGGGGCATAAAGAAGAAACACAGGAACTTTTCGAAGGATTGAACTCTTTCGGCGTTTTACAGTTTATACGTTCGGGGAGAGTAGCCATAACGCGTTCACCAATCGAAAGATTGTCTGAATTTCTGAAAGAACGCGATTCCCTTTTCGAAAAAATGGAAGCAAAGAAAATGATGTAATCGCCTAAAATATTTAAATAAAAATAATAGTTATGGATAATAATCGCGTATATATTTTCGACACAACACTGCGAGATGGCGAGCAGGTCCCTGGTTGCCAGCTGAATACAATCGAGAAGGTGGAAGTTGCCAAAGTTCTTGAGCAATTGGGTGTTGATGTTATCGAAGCAGGCTTTCCCATCTCCAGTCCCGGAGATTTTAAGTCGGTTGTCGAAATCTCGAAAGCGGTAACCTGGCCGACGATTTGTGCGCTTACCCGTGCGGTCGAAAAAGATATTGATGTGGCTGCCGAATCCCTGAAATTCGCGAAACATGGCCGTATTCATACAGGTATCGGGACTTCGCCCTATCATATTCAGTATAAACTGAATTCGAATCCGGAGGAAATTCTTGCAAGAGCCGTTGCGGCTGTAAAGTATGCAAAAAAATACGTAGAGGATGTTGAGTTCTATGCCGAAGATGCAGGTCGCTCCGACAATGTTTACCTGGCAAGGGTCATCGAAGCAGTCATCAAGGCAGGCGCAACAGTTGTAAACATTCCGGACACAACTGGATATTGTTTGCCAAGCGAATTCGGAGAGAAGATCAAATTTCTGATTGACAATGTTCCGAACATCCACAAAGCGATTATATCGACACATTGTCACAACGATTTGGGCATGGCAACCGCCAACTCAATCGCAGGAATAATGAATGGAGCGCGTCAGGTTGAAGTGACGATCAACGGAATTGGTGAACGTGCTGGAAATACTGCACTTGAAGAAGTGGTAATGATCCTGCGTTCACACAAAGAACTGAATCTTTATACGAATGTCAACTCAAAAAATATTTACAAGACAAGTCGTCTGATTTCCAGCCTGATGAATATGCCGGTTCAGCCCAATAAAGCCATAGTGGGTAGAAATGCGTTCTCGCATTCAAGCGGTATCCATCAGGATGGCGTTTTGAAAAACCGTGAAAACTACGAGATCATTGATCCGGTAGAAGTTGGAATCAGCGAATCATCAATTGTTCTGACCGCCCGTAGCGGACGTGCAGCTTTGAAACACAGGCTTGACTTGTTAGGAATCACATTGGACAAGGAAAAGCTTGACGAAGTTTACGAGGAGTTCTTGTTGTTGGCCGATAAGAAAAAAGACATCAAAGAAGATGATTTATTGATGCTTGTGGGCGAAAAGGTTAAAAGTGAACACCGCATTAAACTCGACTTTCTGCAAGTGGTCACTGGAAAGAATCTTGTCCCGATGGCCACAATCAGGCTGGATATTGCCGGTGAAAAATTCTCGGCTACAGAATCGGGAAATGGTCCTGTTGACGCAGCCATCAAAGCGGTTAAGTGCATTATTCACCGGAAGGTAACACTGCAAGAGTTTCTGATACAGGCCATCAATAAAGGAAGCGACGACATTGGGAAGGTTCACATGCAGGTTGAGTACGATGAGAACATCTACAACGGGTTTGGCGCAAATACCGACATCATAACTGCTTCAGTCGAGGCATTTATCGATGCGATTAATAAGATCGGTAACGCAGAAATCGCTGCAGCTAAATGAACAATTGCCAATTTTGATTTGTAATAATTTAGTAATTAAAAAAATATGATTTTGGAACCAAAAACACTTTTTGATAAAATCTGGGATGCCCATGTGGTCAAACAGGTAAAAGACGGCCCCGATGTTTTGTACATCGACAGGCATTTTATTCATGAAGTTACAAGTCCTGTTGCTTTTTTAGGTTTGGAAAAGCGGGGAATGAAGGTATTTAGTCCGAAGAATACGATTGCCACTCCTGACCATAACGTCCCCACAATCAATCAGCACCTCCCTATTAAGGAAGAACTTTCGCGCATTCAGGTACAGGCGCTTAAGGACAACTGTGCAAAAAATGGCATTGAACTTTACGGTCTTGATCATCAGTATCACGGAATTGTCCACATCATCGGGCCCGAGTTGGGAATTACCCAGCCAGGGATGACAATCGTTTGCGGCGACAGTCACACCTCTACGCACGGTGCTTTCGGCAGCATTGCTTTCGGTATCGGAACCAGCGAGGTTGAGATGGTTTTTGCAAGTCAGTGTATCCTTCAGCCAAAACCTAAAAAAATGAGGATCAGCGTTGAAGGCAAGTTGCAAAAGGATGTCACTGCAAAAGATATTGCGCTTTATGTGATTTCGAAAATATCAACATCGGGTGGTACTGGTCATTTTATTGAATTTGCAGGTTCTGCCATTCGTAGTCTGACGATGGAAGGTCGGATGACATTGTGCAACATGAGCATCGAATGTGGCGCCCGTGGCGGAATGATTGCTCCGGATGAGGCTACTTTCGAATACATCAAAGGGCGCGAATTTGCCCCAAAAGGTGAAGATTGGAACAAAAAACTGGCCCTTTGGAAACAATTAAAATCTGACGATAACGCTGTTTTTGATACAGAATATCAGTATGATGCTTCTGATATCGAACCAATGATCACCTACGGCACCAATCCCGGAATGGGAATAGGTGTCAGCGGGAATATCCCTACGGGTAAAGATCTGACCGGTTCTGACCTTATCACATTTGATAAGTCGCTGGAATATATGGGCTTCAAACCCGGTGAGAAAATCAAGGGAAAAAAAGTCGACTATGTGTTTATCGGTAGTTGTACGAATGGACGTATCGAAGATTTCAGACTCTTTGCCAACTTTGTGAAAGGCAAAAAGAAAGCCGATTCTGTGATCGCATGGATTGTTCCTGGGTCAAAAAAGGTGGAGCAGCAAATCAGGGAAGAAGGATTGGTCGAGATATTCGAGGCTGCCGGTTTTGCATTGCGCCAACCTGGTTGTTCAGCTTGCCTTGCCATGAATGATGACAAAATCCCGGCAGGGAAATATTCCGTCTCAACATCGAATCGCAACTTCGAAGGCCGTCAGGGACCCGGTGCCCGCACAATGCTTGCAAGTCCGTTAATGGCTGCAGCAGCTGCAATTACAGGAGTAGTTTCCGATCCGAGAGAGTTCTGATCAATTACGAATTTTAAAAATATTAAAATGTCTATAGAAAAATTCCAGAAACTGGTCAGTACAGTTGTTCCGCTTCCGATTGAGAATGTGGACACCGACCAAATCATCCCTGCCCGATTCCTCAAAGCCGTGGAACGAAAAGGATTTGGAGATAATCTCTTCAGGGACTGGCGTTACAAAAAGGATGGCACGCCAAATCCCGATTTTGTTTTGAATAACCCGCGCTATTCGGGTCAGATTTTGGTAGCCGGAAAGAATTTCGGCAGTGGTTCCAGTCGCGAACATGCTGCCTGGGCAGTTTATGATGCGGGATTCAGGGTGGTTGTTTCAAGTTTCTTTGCCGATATTTTCAAGAGTAACGTATTGAATAACGGACTGTTACCAGTTCAGGTTCCCGATGCTTTCCTTGACGAAATCTTCCAGATTGTTGAAACCGATCCAACCTCCCTGTTTGAGGTTGATCTGGAAACTCAAACGATCACAATTCTGAAGGCTGGCATAAGCGTTAATTTCGATATTAATCCTTACAAAAAGGAATGCCTTCTGAATGGCTACGATGATATTGACTTTCTGTTAAGTCTGAAAGAGGAGATCCTCGCGTTTGAACAGGCATAATTATACACAGGTTCAATCGTGAACACAAATAAAGAGCATATGGTTTATATAATGGATACGACCCTGAGAGATGGCGAACAGACCTCAGGCGTCTCCTTTTCCGAAACGGAAAAGCTGAACATTGCAAAGATTCTTTTAGATGAACTTCATGTTGATTTTATTGAAGTAGCCTCTGCACGTGTTTCAGACGGAGAGTTAAGGGGAGCCAAAAAAGTGCTCGATTGGGCCAAACAAGCCGGATATCTCGAACAGGTTGAAATTCTCGGTTTTGTGGATGGGAAAACTTCACTCGAATGGATTTCGCGTGCCGGTGGAAAAGTACTGAATCTCTTAGCCAAAGGATCGCTGCGACATGTCACCCAGCAATTAAAAAAATCGCCGGAGCAGCATCTTGCCAATATTAAAAGTTCGCTTCAACTGGCTGAATCGATGGGGATCAGGGTAAATATTTACCTCGAGGACTGGTCGAACGGGATGCGGAATTCTCCGGAATATGTTGATTTTATGCTTGAAGGTCTCAAATCAGAAAAATTAGGACGTGTGATGCTTCCCGATACTTTGGGTATATTAAATCCATCCGAAACTTTCGATTTTTGTTCGTCGATGATTCGCAAGTTTCCCGATCTTCGATTCGATTTCCACGCTCACAACGATTACGACCTTGCGATTGCCAATGTTGATGCGGCCATTCGTGCCGGAATAACGACAGTTCATACGACAGTGAACGGATTGGGAGAACGGGCAGGTAATGCGCCACTTTCGAGTGTGATTGCGTTGTTAAACGACCAGCTTAAAATTCCAAATTCGGTGAATGAACGGAAATTAAGTTTAGCCAGCCGGCTTGTCGAGAATTTCTCGGGGGTTCGCGTTGCGGGTAATAAACCAATTATTGGCGAAAACGTCTTTACGCAATGCAGCGGAATTCATGCTGATGGTGACAACAAAGATCAGCTCTATTTCAATGATTTACTTCCTGAACGATTTGGCAGAATACGTAAATATGCATTGGGCAAAACATCGGGAAAGGCAAACATTGCCAAAAATCTGGAAGATATTGGAATTCGTCTCGATCCTGAAGATTTGAAAAGGGTAACAGACAAGGTGATAGAGCTTGCGGATAAGAAAGAATCAGTTACGTCTGATGATCTTCCCTATATCCTTTCAGATGTTTTGAAGAGTGAAACAGTGATAGAGAAAATCAGGTTACGGAATTATGCGATCTCCCATGCATTGGGACTCCGGCCAATGGCGACAGTAGCAATTGAAGTTGATGGTGAACTGTTCGAGGCAGCTTCGTCAGGTGATGGTCAATACGACGCTTTTATGAACTCCCTGCGAAAAATATATCATAAACAGAACAAGTCCTTCCCTTTACTGATCGATTATATCGTAACAATACCTCCGGGAGGAAAAACTGACGCCCTTGTTGAAACACTGATTACCTGGAAAATGGGACGCGAATTTAAAACACGCGGACTCGATCCTGACCAGACGACAGCTGCCATCAAGGCAACGATGAAAATGCTTAACATTGTTGAAAACGATAATCAGATGTTTTAAACCCTGAAAGGGTTGAATATGAATAACCCCGGGTAAATGACCGAAGGGAATGCAACCCGGGGTAAAAAACACAAAACAGATAAAGGCGCATCTGGAAAAGTCAAAATAAACATCATTTCTGTATGCGCCGCAAATTGAAACCTCAAACAGATTTACAGCTGTTAATTCACAAATCTTATAAAAATCATATCAAATAAATGAAGCTTAACATTGCAGTATTGGCCGGAGACGGAATCGGGCCTGAAATTATTGAACAGGCGCTCCGCGTCACCAAAGTAGTTTGTCAGAAATTCGGTCACGAGCTGATTACCAGAACCGCCTTGGTTGGCGCTGTTGCCATCGATGAAGTTGGCAATCCCTATCCCGACGAAACGCACAATCTTTGTATGAACTCCGATGCTGTCCTTTTTGGTGCCATCGGTCACCCGCGTTACGACAATGATCCAACTGCCAAAGTCCGTCCGGAACAAGGTTTGCTGGCCATGCGTAAGAAGCTCGGTTTATATGCCAATATCCGTCCCGTAACCATCTTTGAATCGCTGCTTGACAAATCACCATTGAAGCGGGATCGTGTTGAAGGTGTTGATTTTGTGGCGATTCGTGAACTAACAGGTGGTATTTACTTCGGACAGCCACAAGGTCGCTCCGAGGATGGAAATACTGCTTTCGATTCATCCGTCTACACCCGTCTGGAAGTTGAGCGCATCCTTGAACTCGCTTTCCAGTTTGCGATGAAACGCAGTAAAAGGCTCACCGTTGTCGATAAAGCCAATGTGCTTGCCACATCGAGATTATGGCGTCAGGTTGCCAAAGAGATGGAACCGCTTTTCCCCGAAGTGGTTGTTGATTATATGTTTGTCGATAATGCTGCGATGCAGATTATTCAATGGCCCAAAAAGTTTGATGTGATGGTCACCGAAAACATGTTCGGCGATATCCTCACCGACGAGGCCAGTGTAATCACAGGCTCAATGGGCCTTCTGCCATCGGCTTCAATCGGAACCCACACTTCGGTATTTGAGCCAATTCACGGATCATATCCACAAGCTGCCGGTAAAAATATTGCCAATCCTTGTGCCACTATTCTATCAGCAGCAATGATGTTCGAATATGCATTCTCGTTGATGGAAGAGGGAGCCTTGATCCGCAAAGCTGTCGAAGCCGCCATTGTTGCAGGTGCAGTTACAGAAGATTTGTGTGAGGATAAATCAAAAGCACTAAGCACTTCAGCCGTCGGTGACTGGATTGTGGATTATCTTAGCAAATAAATATTTGTCATATTGACTTGAGGCGTAGAGACAAGGCATTGCCTTGTCTCTACATCATCAGCGGATAGTATAACGATCCCTTTATTTCGTGCTTAACCCGAAATTCATTCTTCTTTATGAAGCCATCAGCCGAACAATTACCCGTTTACAGTCTGCATAATTTTAGTTCTCCCGAACGGAAAAGCCAGCAATTTCAGGTTGAAATTTTCGATGCCAAACGACATTTCAGCGTGAAATATCCGCATCGTCACGATTTTTTCGAAGTGTTATTCTTGCAGAAAGGTTCGGGATATCATGTGATCGATGACAACAAATACGAGATTAAGCCGCCCTGCGTGTTTTTCATGTCTCCCGGACAGGCGCACAAACTCGAACTTTCGCATGACATTGAAGGCTATATCTTTATCTTCACATCCGATTTTTACCTGCTGAACCGCAGCAATCAGGATAGTCTGATTGAATTCCCCTTCTTTTACACGATACACCAGGATAATCCGCCATTGTTGGTTAATAATGAAAGCGATGTTCGTTTTCTGGAAACATTGTTCAGGCAAGGTATTGCAGAAATTGAACAGTCGGGAGATCATATTTCAGAAATGCTGCGCGCTATCCTCGACCTGATTCTGACAACCTGCTCAGCACGTTATCCGCTGAATGATAATCTTCTGAATAAAGGGAAAGGCCAATTCCTTGTAAAACGCTTTTTTCACCTGATTGAGGAAAACAAACAGAAGAATCTTTTGCTGAGCGATTATGCCAATATAATTGGCGTTACAGCCAATCATCTGACCCAGACGGTTAAAGTCCTAACAGGCAAAACTTCCCTGCAAATCATCAAAGCCAAACAGTTACTTGAAATAAAACGGTTACTGGTTCATACAAATCTGAATATTTCCGAAATTGGCAATCAGTTAAACTTCCAAGATCAATCCTATTTTTCGAAATTCTTCAAGCGCGAAACCGGTTTAACCCCTCTTCAGTATCGCGGAGAAGCGCTGATGTAACCTGTAAAAATACCAATTGAACTTTAGCCTTAACTCACTGTTGATTAGTAAATGTATTTAAATCTGAAGCTTTATTGAAATAAGCATCCATGAAATATACCTAAAATAAATGGTTTTCTACAGTTTTCTTTGCCTATTATTCAGTTGCTTTGTATTATCAAAAATTAGTTAACGACAGAATAAATAAACACTATAAAAATCAATCAAATGGGAAATTATTTCAACACACTGCCGCTTCGCCTTCAATTGGCCCAATTGGGAACCTGCGAATTCATGGATCGTTCGGAGTTTGCTGACGGTGTAGATAAACTCGAAGACAAAAAGATTGTAATTGTTGGTTGCGGTGCCCAGGGATTAAACCAGGGGCTGAACCTCCGTGATTCAGGACTTGATGTTTCTTACACTCTTCGTGCAGAAGCAATTAAAGAGCAACGTCAATCGTATAAGAACGCCACCGGTAACGGTTTCAAAGTTGGGACTTACGAAGAAATGATTCCGACCGCCGACCTCGTTATCAACCTAACCCCCGATAAACAACATTCAGATGTAATCAAAACCATAATGCCTTTGATCAAAAAAGGTGCAACCCTCTCCTATTCACACGGTTTCAACATCGTCGAAGAAGGAATGCAGATCCGCAAGGACATTACCGTTGTCATGGTGGCCCCAAAATCTCCGGGTTCTGAAGTTCGTGCCGAATACCTTCGTGGTTTTGGCGTTCCAACATTGATTGCCGTTCATCCCGAAAACGACCCGAATGGTGATGGTTTCGAAATCGCTAAAGCCTATTGCGTAGGCACCGGTGGACACAAGGCAGGTGTGCTTAAATCGTCGTTTGTTGCTGAAGTAAAATCGGACCTGATGGGCGAGCAGACCATCCTTTGCGGTCTACTGCAAACAGGGGCGATCCTTTCGTTCAATAAAATGGTTGAAAAAGGAATCAACAAAGGATATGCTTCCAAATTGGTACAATATGGCATCGAAGTAATTACAGAAGCTTTGAAACATGGTGGGATCACCAATATGATGGATCGGTTATCGAATCCAGCAAAAATCAAAGCCTTCGAACTTTCTGAAGAATTGAAAGAGATTATGCGTCCGTTGTTCTGGAAGCATATGGACAACATCATGTCGGGTGAGTTTTCGAAAACAATGATGGAAGACTGGGCCAACAACGATAAAAATCTGTTGAAATGGAGAGCAGAAACAGGTGAAACTGCTTTTGAAAAGACACCAGCCGGCGATATGAAAATTACTGAGCAGGAATACTTCGACAATGGTACCCTGATGGTTGCGTTCATCAAATCGGGCGTTGAACTTGCTTTTGAAACAATGACCCAGGCTGGTATCAAAGCGGAGTCAGCATACTATGAATCATTGCACGAAACCCCGCTGATTGCCAATACAATAGCGCGCAAAAAACTGTTCGAAATGAACCGTGTGATATCCGATACCGCAGAGTATGGCTGTTATTTGTTCGATCACGCCTGCAAACCATTACTGGCAGGATTCATGTCAAAAATCGATACTAACGTAATCGGTAAAAACTTCAATGCAGGAATCGATGCACATGTCGATAACAGGAAACTGATCCAAGTCAATGCAGCGATCCGTTACCACGAAGTTGAGGTCATCGGCGAGGAATTGCGCGAAGCAATGGACGCGATGAAAGCGATTATCTAAGCTATAAAACATTGAATTTAAGAGAAAAAGCCCTGTCGAAAGATGGGGCATTTTCTGTTAAAACCTTACTCCACCATCGCTACCACCCTTACAATCGAACTATCTGCTTCAATCTTTAGCGGAAAGGCAAATACCTCAAAGTTGGTCTCTTGAAGTAACTGATCGAGATTGGTAAGATTCTCGAGAATCAAGACATTGCTTTTGAAAAGGATATCATGGATCGGATAGGGTTCATGATCTGGTGAAACCCAGTCGAGGCCGACGATTTTGACGCGTTGATCTGCTAAAAACAAGGCAAGCTCTTCGGTTATGTCGGGATAGTTTGTAAAGTAATCGGCTTCCCCAAAATGGTGATCCAGGCCTGAATAGAACAACACAATACTTTCGGGTTGAATGATTGTTCTGAAAGATTCCCTTAATTCGATCTTCTCCTCTCCTCTTACATCTATCAGCACACCTTTGCCCGTAAACATTTCAAGCGGAAGATCAGCCATCAAACGGATATCTGAGGTCATGTGTTTTGGCCCGTCGATGTGGGTTCCAACGTGCATACCTGTTGAAAGGCGGTAATTATTAAATCCGTCGCGTTCAAGTGTCCTGATCTGATCAAGCTCAATAGGATCATCACCGGGAAAAACGGTGATATTGCTATGAATAGTATGGGTCAGATCGATTAGTTTCATTTAGAATTACGAATTATGAAATTAATAATTACGAATTAAAGAAAGATTGAAGGTATTAAAATTATCAAATTACAAATAACTGATTAGTAATTCATAATTGACAATTCGTAATTGAAGACTCGTAATTCGTAATTAATTAGATCCTTATCATCGACGATTCCTTCACCCAACCTTTATTTCCATCGGGCAGACTGACATTGACCCAGTCGCCAAGTTGGTCGGTCAATTGAACGGTAACACCTTCGTGAACAATGAATAATTCGGTACCTGTTTCACTTGGTGATGCTTTAACCCTCACGCTACGGTCGGTAATTACAGCCGTTTTGTGATTAACCAGCTTCGCCTTCATGGTTGTTCCAAAAGTAAAAGTAACTGCTGAAATGGAGATTGCGGCAATCGAAAACCAAAATGCAAACCGTTTAATCTGGAATGTTCTGGATAACAAAAACAATCCAAAGAGGAAAAGGAAAGCGAAAAAAGTGGCAATACTTAATATTCCCCAGAAATTAATTGACTTCGAACTGATAAGCTGTTTCGACCAGCGCAGGAATCCGCCATCGGGTAACGAAACAACATTGTCCACAATCAAGGTTCGGGCAAGTTCAAGGTTATAGCGCACATCCCCATCATTAGGCGCCAGTTTTTTTGCCCGCTCGTAATTCAAAATAGAATAGGTGGTATTCCCCATTTTATAATAGGCATTCCCCAAGTTGAAATACAATTCCGAAGATTCGAATCCCTGACTGAGTACATATTGATATTTCCTGATTGCATCAGGGTATTTAGCTGTATTGTAAAGCTGATTTGCTTCCGAAACCGAATCCTTTATCGCAGCTGATTGTCCTTGCGAAACCAGGCAAGTGGTAATAATCAGAATTACCAGACTATATTTTTTGATCACGTTTCTCATAATTCGCAATTCATAATTCATTGTTCTCAGTTGATCTCCTTTTCCATCTGACTCATCACATCACACGCTTCATCATAAATTTCGTGCATTTTCTTGTCGCCCCCGCCCGGTGCAAACCTTTCAAATTCGCATGAATCCAAAATCTGAATAAAACGGGTGACAACACCTTCCGAAGCCTTGTGATTCACCAATTCATCTGCTGCCCGAACTTTATTCAGCTCAGCAACAGGAATGGTCATTTTGTCGCTCAGATAACCCCAGAAAGCGCGCTCAACGGATTCATAGAACTTCTCAATTGCTCCGCTCACCAAATGTCCTTTCGCCTCTTTTAATCGCCGAAGTGCCACCTTGCTCGCCTTTTTGTTTTTCATCCGTGCAACGTTTGCATTTTCGCGGATTCGCTTTTGATAGAAAAGGTAGAGTGCCAATAACCCCAATGCTCCGACAAGATAGATCAGGTAAAATAGGAAGCTACCAAAGAAAATTTCTCCTTTAGGGTTTAACTCAATATTGCTCTTTATAAATCTGATGTCTTTGCCAAGGTACTTCACATCTTCCTTTGCAAAAACGCTTCTAACATTGGAGGATTGTGTTCCGTCACCTTTTGAAACATGAATTTTAAATTCCTGCGACGACTTGGTCACATATCTTCCTGTTCCTGCATCGAAATAGACGAAATCAACTGGAGGAATTGTATAATCGCCTGCAAATCTTGGCAGAAAAAGGTATTCGAATGAAATATTTCCATTAAGACCTTCTGCGGTAGCGGTGTAATTGCTTTGTGTTTTAGGGTCATACACCTCAAAGTCAGCAGGCAGCTTTAATTTGGGGGCATTGATCAGTTTAATATTCCCGCTTCCGGATACATCAATCCGCAATGTGATGGCGTCGTTCTCTTTAACGCTCGTTGAAGTAATCGATGACTTTAGATCAAACCGTCCAACAGCTCCTGAAAAATCAGCGGGTCCGCTCGGGAGTGGATTGACAGTCATGATGACAGGATCGCTCGTCACTGTCGCCTTTACGTTGGCAAAATTATCGAAGAAGTCGTCGAAAAAGCCTTTAGGCTTGTTCACACGTTGTTGCACCACACAATCAATCTTCACTTTTCCGATGGTAATAACACCTGTTTGTTGCGGGAATAACAATGTTTTCTTTAACGTCCCTACATTGTAGATTTCACCGTTGTAGGCTTCGCGCTGAAGCGAAATCTGTTGAGGCAGTGCAACATCCTGCGACCAGAAACCTTCGAAATTAGGGAGCGAAATATCTTCAAATCCATTCAGATTAACTTTCGAATAGATTTTTATCGTTGCCATTGCATGATCGCCTTTGTAAATGCTTTTGCGATCAAGAATCAGTTTTACAAAAAGATCCGATTTAGGTACCGACCCTGGAGTTGCCGATGGTTGATCAACCCCTCCGCCCGATGGTTTTGCAGAACCCTTTACTACTTCGATTAAGAGTGTATTTGAGGTGTATTTTGTACCATTTACATTGATTGAGGCAGAGCCAATCGTGAACCGCCCCTCTTTTTTTGCCGTTAATACAAACAAGTAGGAGAAAGATACAGATTGTGAACTAACACCGTTAATAATCTGATAGGAGCTGCTTTGCGAGGTTGATGGCCCCATCAGTATATCAAAATCGGTAAGTTCGGGTAATTTTATGTCCTGACCTTTGGCATTCAAAGTGAAAGCAAGTCTAAACTGTTCGCCAAGTTCCACTATTTTAGGTGCTTCCATCGTAAAGCTGACCTGCTGGGCAAACCCGGGCAAACTTAATAGCAAAACACAAACTAACAGATAGAGTTGCTTTATCCTCATAGTGTTCTTAAATATTTTTATTTATTAATCAAAATCATTCAAAAATAGTCATTCCTACCAGTTTTTCTCAACTTTAGTTCTTTCAGCTCTCTGTGCCTGCGCTTTCTTCACCTTTTCCTGCGTTTGCTTTTCGTCATTCTCAAGCGCCTGTAACATCTGTTCTGCACTTTGCTTCGAAATCTTATTCGGTTGCTGCTGCTGCTGTTGCTGTTGCTGCTGATCTTTCTTCTGGTCTTTATTATCTTTGTTCTGGTCTTTATTCTGATCCTTTTTGTCCTGATCTTTCTTCTGGTCCTTTTTATCCTTGTCTTTATCTTTATCTTTGTCTTTATCCTTGTCTTTATCCTTGTCTTTATCCTTATCTTTCTTCTTCTGATCCTCTTCTTTCTTCTTCATCTTCATCGCGTAAGCGAGATTGTACTTCGTTTCAGGATCATTGGGAGTAATGCGCAAAGCCTTTTCATAGGCAGCAATACTCGGATCAAACTTTTTCTGTGCAAGTAACGAGTTTCCAAAGTTGTGATAGACCATCGATTTCTCGGCTGGTTCAGTTGTTTTCTCAGCGAGTTTTTCAAACTCAGATGCGGCCTGTTCGGCTTTGTTCTGTTTATAAATTGAATTTGCCAGGTTGAATTGCCAGTGGAAATCCTCTGGTTTCAATTGCAATGCACGGCGATAGGCCACTTCAGCTTTTCCAAAGGTAATGGTATCCAACTTGGTGGTATCCTTCAACCCGTCAGCATAATAACCGTTCCCTTCGCGGATAAACTTCCGCTCTTTCTGGGCAAACACAGTTGTTGTGATGACAAAGGCCAATAATATGAGTAATAATTTCTTCATAACGATGCTCATTTTTGATTGCCAAATAACCTGAAGTTACGAAGCCATTTGTTTTTCCGGTCGAGGATCATAAAATCGAGCAGAATCATTGCCAGTGCAAGCGCCAGAAATAGCGGAAACTGATCGTTGTATTCAGAATACTGGCGTGAATCCATCTCTGTTTTCTGCATCTTTTCTATTTCGTTGAAAAGATTATTCAACCCGACTTCAGCATTATTTGCCCTGATATAAGTGCCGCCGCCAGCCGTTGCAATCTGTGTTAACATACTTTCATCCAGCTTAGTTACGACGACGTTTCCTTCCCTGTCCTTCAGAAAATCACTGCTTCCTGTACCCATCGGGATTGGAGCTCCCTGCGGAAGACCCATCCCGATTGTATGAACGATCATTTTTTTATCCAGCGCCTCTTTGGCTGCTCCTACGGCATCATCTTCATGATTCTCACCATCGGTAATTACAATGATCGCTTTACTTCCGACAAAATTGGGGGAAAAGGATTTCGTGGCCATATTAATCGCCGCACCAATTGCCGTCCCTTGTACGGGTACAATGCTGGTATTGATAGCATCAAGAAACAGTTTTGCGGAAACATAGTCTGTGGTGATCGGAAGCTGGACATATGCCTGACCAGCAAAAACAATCAGCCCCAACTTATCGTCGCGAAGACGCTCTGTCAGTTTGGCGATTGCCCTCTTGGCCCTTTCAAGCCGGTTCGGTTTAATATCTTCTGCCATCATACTGTTCGAGACATCCAAAGCGATAATCAACTCAACACCTTTGCGTTTCGATGTCAATAACTTCGAACCAAACTGGGGCTGTGCAAGCGATGTGATGATAAAACCCAGTGCCAACATCCAAATGATAAATTTAATGATGGGTCTGGCGTTAGAAACGCTGGGCATTAATTGCTCAATCAACGCGTGATCACCAAACAGCCGTAAAGACCGGCGCCTGTTGATTCGAGATATGATAAAAAATACCATGAATACCGGGATGACCAGCAGAAAATAGAAATATTCGGGATGTGCAAATCTAAACGATTCCATAACTCAATTTTTTTCTGATTCCTTTACGGAATATGCCTGAATACTACAAATTGCAGAATCATAGCAAATAGCGCAAGAACAAGAGCGCCGATCGCATACTTGCGATACTCTTCATTCTTTTTGCTGAATTCTTTGTTTTCAATTTTGGTTCTTTCGAGCCGATCGATCTCTTTGTAAATGGCAGTCAATGTTTTATTGTCGGTGGCACGAAAGTATTTACCACCGGTTATATCTGAAATTTCCTGCAACGTTTTTTCATCAATCTTCACCTCGATATCGCGAATCTGAACACCGAAAGGTGTCTGAATCGGATAAGGGGCCATCCCCATTGTACCAATACCGATCGTATAAACACGGATTCCAAAAGTCTTGGCTATTTCGGCGGCGGTGATCGGTGCGATTTCCCCGCGGTTGTTTTCACCGTCGGTAAGAAGGATCACAACTTTACTCTTTGCTTCACTGTCCTTTAACCGCGAAACGGCATTTGCCAATCCAAGTCCAATGGCTGTTCCATCTTCGAGCAAACCTGGTTGCAAGTTCTGGAACAGATTAATCAATACGGCGCGGTCGGTCGTGAGCGGACACTGGGTAAAGCTTTCAGCCGAGAAGACTACCAGGCCGATCCGGTCGAACATACGACCCGATACAAATTCAATTGCGACTGATTTAGCAGCACCTAACCTGTCAGGCTGAAAATCGCGGGCAAGCATCGAACTCGACATATCGAGTGCAATCATGATATCAATCCCTTCAACTGTTTGATTCTGCCAACTGTTCGAAGATTGCGGCCGGGCCAGGCAAGCAATGATCAGTGACAGCACGCCCAGCTGTAAAACAAATGCAGCATGACGCAAAGAGTGTTTCCAGGTTAATGGCGCTTTCTTAAGCGATGCGATCGTACTGATCTGAATACTTGCTTTCGACTTTTTCTGACGAAGAACATACCAGACAATCATCGGGACTAACCCCAGCAAAAGATAAAACAGCTCAGGTCTGGCAAATGTGATCGTGTTCATAATTTACCCTCCCCTTTAATATCACTTAAATCGGCTTTTACAGCTTCCTTCACTTTAACCTCGGCAGGTTTGGGTATTTCGGGAACCACTTCAGCGGTTGTTTCTTTCACGAAAAGATACGCGTTCGAAAGCATATGGTGATTTTCGTCAGGAAGCGGCGTAAATTTTGCAAACTTCACAAGGTCTGCCACTTCTAGAATCTCCTTCAATTCAACGACCGATTTGGGATCAACCTGCGTTTCTTTTGCTTTGAAACTGGTCAGAATCTCAAACGTAGTCTGTTCCATCGCAGCAATTGTAAACCGGTCTTCGATGTAAACCCGTACAATATCAGTTAGCCGGGTATAGTAATCTTTCACTTTCTCGTGTTGCCACAACTCTTCACCCTTCAATTTATCAAGCTCTTGTAAAGCAAATATATGCGCCGGAACTTTGGGTTTTGGCGGCCGCTGGAACAATGGTTTGTTTTTATTTCGGCGACTCAGTGCGTAGATGATTAAAAACACAACTGTCCCAACCAGGATAATTCCCAGTATCCATGGCGCTATTTCTTTAAATGTGATAGGCGCAGCAAATGGTTTTTTAATGTCAACCGGTCCCTTCTTCATGTCGACGGGCGGCATCTTTACAAACAGCGTAAGGTTATTGCTTTTGAGCGAATCAATACGTCCTTCTTTTCTTACCTTAAAAACGAATGGAGGAATAACATGAGCCCCACTGTCGAAACAAGTTATGAGGTAAGTTTGCTTCAACTGGATCTGTGTTCCCTCCAATTTTGACGTGTCGATTTTCGACTTGTTAAGAATTTCAACCTTTAGGATTGAATCGGGCAATTGCGGAAATTCAACTTTCGTTCCGGCTGTTTGTTCGACAACAATCAGCAATTTAATCTGATCACCCAGCCATATCGAGTCATGCTCAAGGGCAGTTTTCAGCTTAATCTCCTGTCCGTTCACAAGTAAGAGGGACAGAAAGAAGACAGAAAACGAGAGTATATATTTTAATTTAGACAATCTTCTCATAATTTGTGTTCCCTTTTCTTGAAAAGCGCAACAAGTGACTTCACGTAATCTTCGCGCGTACTGACATTGACATAGTCTAAACCTGTCTTTTTCAGTAAGCTATCTAATTGTTTGTTTTTTTCGTTCCAATCACGGGTGTAAGATTCTCTGACGCGGCTGCTTGACGAATCAACCCAAAGGTATTCGCCCGTTTCGGCATCTTTGAGTTTGATCATCCCGACAGACGGAAGCCATGACTCACGCTCGTCGTAAATACGGAGGCCAACTACGTCGTGTTTATTATTGGCAATGGAAAGTGCTTGTTCCATTGCAGGGAGTTTATCCATGAAGTCGGAGATTACAAATGCTGTAACCCGCCGTTTCATTGCATTGGTAAGGTAACGCAACGCCATTGCAATGTCGGTCTTACGCGAAACCGGTTCGAATTCGATCAGTTCACGAATGATTCTCAACGTATGGGTACGCCCTTTTTGAGGGGGAATAAATTTCTCGACCTGGTCGGAGAAAAAGAGAACGCCTATTTTATCATTGTTCGAGATGGCCGAGAATGAAAGGATTGCAGCAATCTCAACGATCACATTCTTCTTCAGCCGTTCGACCGTACCGAAATCACGCGAACCGCTCACGTCGACCAGCAACATGACGGTCAGTTCACGCTCTTCTTCGAATATCTTGATAAACGGGTGGCCATACCGGGCAGTTACGTTCCAGTCGATGTTACGGATATCGTCGCCAAACTGGTATTCACGCACTTCGCTGAAGGCCATACCACGACCCTTAAACGCGCTATGGTATTCTCCTGCAAAGATATTCCGGGAAAGCCCTTTCGTTTTTATCTCAATTTTCCGAACTTTTTTTAACAGTTCCGATGCTTCCACTTTTCTTTATTCTTGAATTATTGATTAGTAACAATTCTGACAGTATTGACCGGTAATTTGATCCGTCCTATCCTTCCACTAAGGGACTTCGATTGTATTCAATATTTCGCTGATGATCTCTTCGGTGGAAAGATTGTTCGCTTCAGCTTCGTAACTTAAACCGATACGGTGGCGCAATACGTCGTGACATACGGCACGGATATCTTCGGGGATCACATAACCACGTCGTTTGATAAATGCATATGCCTTGGCGGCCTGTGCAAGACTGATAGAGGCACGGGGAGAAGCACCATAGGTGATCATCTCCTCGAATTTCGCCAGTCCGGCTTCTTTCGGTTCGCGTGTCGCAAATACAATATCCACGATATATTTTTGGATCTTCTCGTCCATGTAAACCTCTTTCACAATGTCCCTTGCCCTCACAATATCTTCGGGTTTCAGCACCGTTTTGGCGCTCGGAAATTCCTTTAGAAGGTTCATCTGGATGATTAATTTCTCTTCGTCCTTCTTAGGATAATTCAATACGACCTTCAACATAAAACGGTCGACCTGTGCTTCGGGTAAACGATAAGTTCCCTCCTGTTCGATCGGGTTCTGAGTTGCCATTACGAGGAACGGATTCTCAAGTTTGTAAGTATTGGCTCCGATTGTGACCTGTCGTTCCTGCATCGCCTCCAATAACGCCGATTGTACCTTCGCCGGTGCACGGTTGATTTCATCAGCCAATACAAAATTGGTGAAGATAGGCCCCTTGCGAACCACAAACTCCTCATTCTTCTGACTATAAATCATCGTACCGATTAAGTCGGCAGGAAGAAGGTCAGGGGTAAACTGAATACGGGCGAATTTGGCATCGATCGTATTCGCAAGTGTATTGATCGCCAAGGTCTTTGCCAAACCGGGCACACCTTCCAAAAGAATATGCCCATCGGACAGCAATCCGATCAACAAGCTCTCAACCAGATGTTTCTGTCCAACAATCACTTTGTTCATTTCCATGGAAATAAGATCCACAAATGAGCTTTCACGTTGAATTCGTTCGTTAAGTTCTCTAATGTCCAATGTCTGATTCATAATCCAATAGATAATTAAATGTTGTGCTTTAAAAACGGTTACGAAAATAGTGTTTTGTATTGTTTCAAGAGGTATGATTTAATTAAAAAATGTTAAGTCTTCACTAAAACGTAACACACTCACAAAAATCGTGCTTAAAGTTTCAGGATTAGCCCCTTTGCAGGACCTTTTTGGTCAACATCAATACCTGGCAGAATAAATGCACTTCCTGGTTCGACATCGTCACGATCATTCTTTATAAATCCCGACCATTTTGGTTGGAGAACATGCTTTACAGCATAAATGCACAACCTTTTTGGTGGAAGATCATGCTTTACAGCATAAATGCACAACCTTTTTGGTTGTAGAATATGCTTTACAGCATAAATTCACGATCTGGCAGGTTAGTGACACAGTCTGGCAACATAAATTCACTAGCTGGCAAGATTTTGACGCAGTCCAGCAGCACAAATGCACAAAATTTATTATTTTTGACCATCCCGATACTCGGAATTTTATTTTTATAAGTATTTATAAAATAATATTTTAACCTTCTGAAAATGTATAGAACATATTTTTTGATGTGCTTCATTTTGGTTTCAATAACCAATTTATCAATTGTATCGGCTCAAATCACTTATCGGAATCCTGTAATCCCGGGTTTTCATCCCGATCCAAGTGTTTGCCGCGTTGGGAACGACTATTACCTCGTGACCTCAACATTCGAATACTTTCCGGGTGTTCCCGTATTTCACAGTAAAGATCTGGTTAACTGGGAACAGATCGGGTATTGCCTCACACGCGATTCGCAACTTCCATTAAATAAGTGTCGTGCCTCGGGTGGAATCTATGCTCCTACAATTCGTTATCACGACGGACTTTTCTATATGGTGGTCACCAATGTCTCTGGCGGCGGAAACTTTTATGTAACAGCTAAAGATCCTGCAGGTGAATGGAGTGAACCGTTTTGGGTGAATCAGGGAGGTATTGATCCGACCATCTTTTGGGATGAAGACGGGAAAGCCTATTTTATGAGTAACGGGCATCAGTTCAGTGATGGAAAACAACGTGAAGGGATTGTGATTTCGGAAATCGATCTTAAAACAGGAAAAAGAACGACCGAGCCAATTGCTGTCTGGTCAGGAACAGGAGGAAGATACCCCGAGGCGCCGCATATTTACAAGAAAGACGGTTATTACTTCCTCCTGATTGCCGAAGGAGGAACGGAATATGGTCATAAGGTGACGATTGCACGCAGCAGAAATATCTATGGACCGTATGAAACGGCTCCCGGAAATCCAATTTTGACACATATCAACAGAATTTCTCAAACGAACCAGATCCAGGGAACCGGCCATGCCGATTTAATCGAAGCACATGATGGCAGTTGGTGGGCTGTATTTCTCGCTTTCAGACTGCAGAATGGCAATCATCACCTGACGGGCCGGGAAACTTATCTTGGACCAGTGTCATGGCCGAAGAACGGATGGCCGGTTGTAAATGGTGATGGCACCGTTGCACTTGAGATGACCTGCCCTACCCTGCCCCTTCAGCCATTCCCGGCAAAACCTGTAAGGGATGAATTTAGCACTGCCGTTCCCGGATTCGAATGGAACTATTTGCGTAATCCGTCGATTGAGAATTACAAGTTTGATTCAAAGAACAGCAAATTAGTTCTTAAGGGAACAGGCTTAACACTCAATGATGTCGATTCTCCGACTTTTTTGGGAAGACGCCAGGAGCATATTAACTTCTCGGCAACCACGTCACTCGATTTTAGTCCATCAAAGATCAACGAAGAAGCAGGAATCACCGCGTTGATGAATGACCGTTACCATTTTGACCTCGTAAAGACAAAAGGAAAAGTGATTTTGCGTTATCAGTTAGGAAGCATTACCCATGTAGCCAAAGAGTTGGCAGTTAATACTAATAAAGTCCAGTTGAGGATTGAAGGATCAGATAACTTTTACACCTTTTCGTATAGTACTGATGGTATTAAGTTTGTATCTCTTGGCAAAGCGGACACAAATTTAATCAGCACCGAAACGGCAGGTGGATTTACGGGAATATATCTTGGATTGTTTACCTCCGGAAACGGCACAAAATGCAATTCACCAGCTTTGTTTGATTGGTTTGATTACAAGGGAATTTAGGGGGGATTTATTCCCTGACAGAACCTTTTTCACCTTCCGGTAATTCAACAATACGTTCGAATCCATCGGTTCGCGGCTTTTTTATTCGGCGCGGATTAATCCCAATGGGTGTGGTATCTGACCTTTAATAAATCTCAACGATCCAAAAGCCGTCTGATTGATTTTTACTTGGTTTTTTTATGTTGAAGAACAAGAATTTAACAAACAAATATCAGCATTTTATTGAGAAATATTTTTTATTTTTGAAGAGGTTACCAAACTGACTAAGAATCAAAAGCATTACAAGCAACAATAGATCTCATCAATATATTCTGATAACCTAATAATAAGGAGGCCGGAAAATGATTACAAAGGATGAAGTTTGCAATGTTCAAACAATGACGGAGGCTGAAAAATACGTCCTTCTTAAAGATGTCATTGTCGATTACGACCGAAAAGAGAGCAACCTGATTCAGGTTTTGCACATGGCGCAGGCCATATTCGGCTATGTTCCGGCTGAAGTGCAGCATTTTATTGCTGATCAGATGGAACTTTCAGTGTCGAAGGTCAACAGCGTTTTAACCTTTTATTCATTTTTCTCAACACAACCAAAGGGCAAATATTCGGTTTCAATTTGCCTGGGAACTGCCTGTTATGTGCGCGGAGGAAAGGACGTTCTAAACAAATTAAAATCGGTCTTAGGCATCGATGTGGGTGCAACAACCGAAGACAAAGTGTTCTCCCTTTCTGTGATGCGCTGCATCGGGGCATGCGGATTAGCACCTGCAATGACCATTAACAACAAAGTCTATAAACAGGTAAATCCCAACAAAATTCAGCGGATTCTTGGTATGCTGAAATAGATTGGCAAACGATTTGAATCGGTTTAAAATCATTTTACCATAAACAAATCTGAGTGCTTCCACTCAATCATATCTATAATGTTATGAAAATCCATTCACTTAATGATCTGCAAACGATAAAGAAAGATTTTCTGAATCAGGAGAAAAAATTTCAGTTCACAGCTCATATTTGCTATGCTGCCGGTTGTATCTCATCTGATTGCAAGGATTTCAAAGAGGCTTTTGTGCAGGCTCTGGAACAAGAAAACCTTCAATCGAAAGTCAAAATTAAATTGACGGGATGCATGGGAGCCTGTACTTTGGGACCAACACTGATCATTAATCCCGGCAACACGCTGTATTGCAATCTCAATCCGGCAAGTGCTGTGCCCATTGTTAATCAACATATTAAAGAAGGAAAAATTGCCGAGAAATTTTGTTATAAAGATCCTGACACAGGGGAGATTATTCCCGATTTAAATAACATCCCGTTTTTCAAACATCAAAAAAAGATCGTTCTGCAGAATTGCGGGGTAATTGATTATGCCTCGATCAATGAATACATTGCCCATGACGGGTATTTTGCGTTGGATAAAGTTCTGAATTCGATGACCTCCCTTGAAGTGGTCGACGAAATAAAGAAATCGGGTTTGCGCGGACGTGGCGGCGGAGGCTTTCCAACAGGTCTTAAATGGTCAATGGCAAATGCCGCAAAAGCCGATCAGAAATATATAATTTGTAATGCTGACGAAGGCGACCCTGGTGCATTTATGGATCGTAGTCTGCTTGAAGGTGACGCACATACGGTAATTGAAGGAATGCTCATCGGTGGCTATGCGATTGGTGCCAGCAAAGGAATCGTTTACATCAGGGCTGAATACCCGATTGCTGTTGAAAGGTTGACCATGGCGATTAAGGCGGCTCAGGAACGCGGACTTTTGGGAAAAAATATTCTGTGTAGTGATTTCAATTTTAATATCGAAATCAGAATCGGAGCAGGCGCTTTTGTATGCGGCGAAGAAACAGCTTTGATGGATTCTGTGGAAGGTAAAAGGGGTGAACCCCGACAGAAGCCTCCTTTCCCGGTACAAAGTGGTTTGTTCGGAAAACCGACCGTGATCAATAATGTCGAAACGTTTGGCAATATAGCGCCGATCATTTTAAAAGGAGGTGCCTGGTTTTCATCCATCGGAACGGAGAAAAGCACCGGCACAAAAGTATTTGCCCTCGCCGGTGATATCGTTCACAAAGGGTTGATCGAAGTACCAATGGGCGTCACTTTGGGTGAAATTATTTTCGAAGTTGGTGGCGGCGTTCCAAAAGGGAAATCATTTAAAGTAGCTCAAACGGGTGGTCCGTCGGGTGGCTGTTTAACTCCAGGACACCTCAATATTCCCATCGACTACGACTCTCTGGTTCAACACGGTGCTATTATGGGATCGGGTGGTTTGATCTGTGCAGATGAGGATACCTGTATGGTGGATATGGCCCGCTTTTTTATGGATTTCGTACAGGATGAGTCGTGCGGAAAGTGTATTCCATGCCGGATAGGTACCAAACGTATGCTCGAGATCCTCGAACGAATAACGCGCGGTGAAGGGAAAGAAGGTGATGTAGAACTGCTTATTGAGTTAGGCGATTCAATAAAAGATTCGGCTATTTGTGGTTTAGGTCAAACCGCTCCAAACCCTGTTCTCAGCACAATCAAATACTTCAGGCATGAATATGATGAGCACATACGTCATAAATACTGTCGTGCCGGCGTTTGCAGTGATCTTTTTCTCTCGCCGTGTCAGAACGCATGCCCGGCAGGTGTAAATGTTCCGGGATACATTGCGCTTATTGCTGCCGGCCGTGTGCGCGATGCTTATAACCTGATCCGTCAGGAAAATCCTTTCCCATCGATCTGCGGACGTGTTTGTACACATCCTTGCGAAAGCAAATGCCGTCGTGCTCAGCTTGACGAACCAATTGCCATCGCTGATTTGAAACGTTATGCAGCTGATTATGTGTTGAATTCAGGGGAACCATTTATGAGTCTTATCTTTCAGAAAAACGGAAAATCTGTTGGAATTATCGGCGCCGGTCCATCTGGTTTAACTTGCGGGTATTACCTGGCACGACTCGGTTATGCTGTACATATTTATGAGGAGAAAAGTGTTGCAGGCGGAATTCTGGCTTATGGAATACCGGAATACCGGTTGTCCAAAGAAGCTCTAAGCAAAGAGATCGACTCTGTCACGCAGGCTGGAATCAACATTATTTACAATTCGAAAGTCGGGACAGATATCACATTTAGTGAGTTAAAATCAAAATACAATGCTGTTTATATTGCGACCGGAACTCAGCTTTCGCGGAAAATAGGGATTGAAGGAGAAGAGAAGTCAGGTGTTTATCACGGACTGGACTTCCTTCGGGACATTAATCTCAAAAAAGATGTAGAGGTAAAAGGGATTGTTGCTGTTATTGGCGGCGGAAGCACGGCAATTGATGCAGCGCGGTCTGCCCTGCGTCTTGGTGCTCAAAAGGTTCATATTCTTTACCGGAGAACAAGGGAAGAGATGCCGGCAGACAAGCGCGAAATTCAGGATGCGATCGATGAAGGGATTGAATTACACGAGTTAGTGGCACCGGTCCGTTTTATCGGCACCAAAACTGTTTCAAGTATTGAATGTGTAAAGATGAAACCCGGTAAATTTGGAAAAGACGGACGACGTGTTCCCGTTGTTGTACCCGGTTCAAATTATATAATTGATATAGATCTGGCAATTCCTGCTGTAAGTCAATACTCTGATTTCCCATTTATTACGAAAGCAGATGTCGGAATTACAGACTGGGGAACATTTATCGTTGATCCTGATACACAAATGACTACTCAACCCGGCGTTTTTGCAGGCGGAGATGTTGCCCGTGGATCGGATGTTGTAATCACGGCCATTGCGGACGGGAAAAATGCTGCAAAATCGATTGATAAATACCTCGGAGGGAAAGGTAAATTAAATATTGGCGAACCAATTGAGATTCCATCGAAAGGCACTGAAGAGGGAAACGCGGTCGAACATGAACGCTTTCCGATGCATTACCTCGACTTGGAACTGCGGAAAGGAAACTTTGATGAAGTTCCGCAAGGTTTTCATAAGATCAATGCCATTGCCGAAGCAATGCGATGTTTACAGTGTTCAAAACGTTAAACCGCCGAAATTCAAAGCGCCATGATAAATATTACCATCAACAATAAAGCAATTCAGGTTGAAGAAGGGACGACAGTTTTTGAAGCCGCCAAACATCACAATATTCTAATTCCACACTTTTGTTACATGGAAAACGTCCATCAGATTGGCTCATGCCGGATCTGTGTGGTTGAAGTCGAAGGGGCAAAAACCCTGATGGCTTCCTGTGTCACAGCTGTAAAAGAAGGAATGATTGTCCATACCAATTCTGAGAGGGTTCGCAATGTCAGAAAGGTGATCTATGAATTAATGCTCTCGGATCATCCGAAAGAATGCCTTAGTTGCTGGCGAAATCAAAATTGTGAATTGCAGGATCTGGGTAATCTGATTCAAATCAGCGAATTCAGGTACGAAGGAGCCAAATCAAAAGATATTATTGACACTTCAAGTCCATCGATTGTACGCGACAGTTCCAAGTGCATACTATGCCGGCGATGTGTAACTGTATGTAATGATATTCAGGGAATTGGCTTGATGAATCCGCACCACCGCGGTTTCTCCACCTTCATTGGGCCATCTGAGGACGAATTATTAGGTGAATCGGTTTGTACCAACTGTGGTCAGTGCGTCCTGGTCTGCCCGGTTGGAGCATTGAAAGAGAAAGATTCTACAGCCATCACCTGGGATGCTCTATATGACAAGTCGAAAACAGTTATTGTTCAGACAGCACCTGCTGTACGGGCGGCGCTTGGTGAAGTATTTGGTTATGAGCCTGGAACATTGGTTACTGGCAAGATGGCATCAGCCTTGCATGAATTGGGTTTCAATTATGTTTTTGATACCAATTTTGCAGCTGATCTTACAATTATGGAAGAAGGCTCTGAATTTCTTGGAAGAGTGAAAAATGCCTTTACTTCACCCGGGAAAAATTCGGTTTTGCCAATGATTACCAGTTGTAGTCCTGGCTGGATAAAGTTCATGGAACACCAGTATCCCGATCAGCTTCCTCATCTTTCAAGCTGTAAATCACCACATATGATGCTTGGCGCTTTGACAAAGACCTACTTTGCCGAAAAGATGAAAATCGATCCGGCAAGTATTTTTGTCGTTTCTGTAATGCCTTGTACCGCTAAAAAATTCGAAATTACACGTCCCGAGATGTTTAATAATGGTCTGGCCGATGTTGATGCCGTAATCACGACAAGAGAACTTGGACGGATGATTAAGGACGCAGGAATCGATTTTAATAATCTACCCGATGGTGAATTTGATAGTCCGTTAGGTCTCTCAACAGGGGCTGCCGACATCTTTGGCACGACAGGTGGCGTGATGGAAGCCGCCTTGCGTACCGTATATGAGCTGGTTACCGGACGCGAACTTCCAACTGTAAATCTTCATATTGAACCACTTGAAGGACTGGATAGAATTAAGACCGCAGAAGTTAAAATAGAAAATCCTTTGGAGGCATTCAGTTTTTTGGATGGTATCACCGTAAAAGTTGCTGTTACAAGCGGATTAAAAGGAGCAGCTATTCTGCTTGAAGAGATCAAAAAAGGGACAAGTCCTTACCATTTTATCGAAATAATGGGTTGTCCGGGTGGCTGCATCAGTGGTGGAGGTCAACCCCGCCCCGTTAATGATGCGATCAGGACAAAACGACTTGAAGCTATTTACCGCGAGGATGAAGGGAAAGCAATTCGGAAATCACATGAAAATAAGGATGTGATGATGTTGTATCACGATTACCTTGGAACTCCACTTGGCCACAAATCGCATGAATTGTTGCATACTATTTATACAAGGCGAAGTAAAAATTGAGATTAAAAAATTCCAAATGGAGTTAATCTGTAATGGATTCTTTTCAGTTCAAAAAGTCAGGTAGAATCAAATCGGACTTATGAATTAATTAGTTAATCATTGTGGCTCAGTGTTTTTGTGACTCGCATGAATGATGATTTTATCAGACACTCGCTGGTTCAATCTTCGATCTACAGTGCTTTAAAAACATCATACCCATATCTGACAATCATGATCGTAACAACGATCAGGAAGAATACCCTTATAAAACTGTTACCTCTTTTGAGCGCCATCTTACTTCCGATAATACTTCCAGCTACATTGAAAATTGCAAGTAAGATAGCAATTCCAATGATGTAGTTTCCCTGACGGATAAAAACAATCAGCGCTGATATATTCGTCATGCAATTCACAATTTTCGCATAAGCAGATGCCTGGACAAATTCAAATCCAAGTATAACCACAAATGCCAGCACAAAGAAACTTCCGGTTCCGGGGCCAAAGAAACCATCGTAGAATCCTATAACTAATCCTATTGCGGCTCCGAATAACATTTGCCGTGTTAATGAAAGTTTTTTGGTTGCAACTTTCCCTAGATCTTTTTTGATAAAAGTATAAATTGCAATCGCAATTAGGATAATGAGGATAATTGGCTTCAATGTTGCCGGATTGATAATGCTTACGATTTTTGCACCGAAATAGGACGAAATAAACGAAGCAACTGATATCGTAATCAGCAGTTTTACATTAAACCGGATGCGTTTTGCATATTGAAATGCAGCCATCGAAGTTCCCGAAAGGGCGGCAATTTTATTCGTTCCGAATATTGTGGGTAACGGAGAGTTTGGCAGTGTAACAAGCAAAGCCGGAAGCTGGATAAGTCCTCCTCCACCAACAACGGCGTCAATAAAACCAGCCATAAATGCAAGTACCGATAAGATCAATAAGGTGAACAGACTGTAATCTGAAAAAATGCCGGAAATATCCATTCGCAGGTAACACTTTAGAATTAATTAGTTGGCAAAGCTAACCTATCTTTCAGCAACAGTTTTCTTTTTACCGTAATTTATTTGCAAGCTGGAACGGATTGAACATCTTTCTTTTTAGCAAAAAAGTCTTCCCAACCTTTGCTATCCCAATCAGGGTGATTTCCCTGCTCATCAAAAAGCTGACAATACATACACGACCACAGACCTGCATAAATATTGTAGTATTTTTTTCCGTTGTATTCAATAATGGTTACATCGGTTATATTGCAAATATTAAATGGAGTAACAAGCTCGGCGATTTTCAACTGAAGCCAAATCGGGAATTCTTCGGGACCGGTAATTGTATCTTTTTTATCGCAGGAAAGTAGGCCAATCATCAAAACAACAATGGAAAAAAGAATCAGGCGTCTCATGAGGCTAATTTTAGCTCAAATTTACTCATTTAGATTTATTGCTTTAGAATATTAAATATCAACATGCAAGGCCGTCGTAGATTTATCCGTGTAAAACCTCCGTTTGAAATAAAAAGCCACATTCACCAAAGCAATCATTACCGGAACTTCTACGAGCGGCCCAACCACTGCAGTAAATGCTTCACCTGAATTGATACCAAATACCGATATAGCTACTGCAATTGCCAGTTCAAAGTTATTGCTGGCTGCAGTGAATGAAAGCGTTGTCGATTGCTCGTAATTGGCTCCGGCTTTTTTACTCATCCAAAACGATAACACAAACATGATTACGAAGTAAATAACCAGCGGAATGGCAATTCGTAAAACATCAAACGGAATCTTTACAATGTATTCTCCCTTCAACGAAAACATTACTACTATTGTAAAAAGCAATGCAATCAATGTTAGCGGACTAATCTTCGGAATAAATTTCGTGTGATACCAGACTTTACTTTTGACGCGAATCAAAATAAATCTTGTTAGAAATCCTGCAATAAACGGTATTCCCAAATAAATAAATACGCTTTTGGCGATCTCTCCGATTGTGATATTCGAAACGGCATCGTTGACAGGTATTCCAAACCATCCGGGAAGGACTGCGATAAAGAACCATGCATAAACAGAGAAGAACAACACCTGAAAGATTGAATTAAATGCGACCAATCCTGCGGCATATTGTGTATCACCCTTGGCAAGATCGTTCCAGACAATTACCATTGCAATACAACGTGCCAGTCCTATCAATATCAGTCCGTACATGTAATCGATGTTGAATTGAAGGAAGATAACAGCAAGGACAAACATCAATACAGGACCGATGATCCAGTTTTGAACAAGTGAAAGTCCCAAAATTTTAAAATTCCTGAAAACATCAGGTAACTCTTCATATTTCACTTTTGCCAAAGGCGGATACATCATCACGATTAGTCCGATCGCGATGGGAATATTGGTAGTTCCGGATGACATACTGTTCCAGAATTCAGCCACTTTTGGAGAGCTCCATCCGGCAGCAACTCCAATAAACATGGCAAGAAAGATCCAAAGCGTCAGAAAGCGATCGAGAAATTTTAAACGGGTTTTCATAAATTAAATTTGAAAATCAGGTAATTTGAAAGGAATTTCAGTTTTTAATCAATTCACAGCATTGCAGCTTCAGAGAGATTCTTTGATGCGTGGCTTCGTGAGCCTCCTTTATTAATGGGAATCCAAGAAGATCCAATAGTTTTTCATTTAACCTGCGGTTTTTTCCCTTGAACGGATGACAGTGAATATGAATTGCAGGATTGAAATTCAATTCAATAATCGCATAGTTATCATCGGTTGCCTCTTTTTTATAGTCAGGAATAATCATATCGAGACCTGTGATTTTCACATCCAGAGCTTGTGCAGCCTTTACTGCAATTTGTTTATACGATTCAGGAATCTCATCAGTAAAATCAATGCTGTCGCCACCTGTGCTGATATTTGAGTTTTCCCTTAGGAATATCGTTTCTCCTTTATCCGGAATAGATTCAAAATCTTTGTTCTGGGCTTTCAAAAACATCAGTTCGGCTTCGCCCATTTGCATTTTCTCCAACGGCGTATGATAACCTTTGCCCCTCAACGGATCTTTGTTTTTCTCAGTAACCAGTTCACGGATGGTTTGTATCCCATCGCCTATCACATTGGCCGGAACCCGGTGCAGGATCCCCACAACTTCGTCCGCCATCACAAATATCCTGAACTCTTTTCCTTCAATAAATTCCTCGATCAAAATACTCGAATCGAAGTCAAATGCAATATCAATCGCTCTTTCAAAAATGGTTGCATCGGAATTGCTTTTCAGAATGGTAATACCCAACCCGAAATTGGTAAGCTTTGGTTTGATTACTATTGCCTTGTCCCTGAAATACTGGAAACCGGCTTTTGCACTGATTTTATCGGTATAATCCAACCCTTTCGGAACCCTTATGCCATGTTCTTCAAGAATTTGTTTGGTGATCACCTTATTCTCCATCACCAAAATGCTTGCATAATTGTCGAGCGAGGTTTTGGTGGCCTGACGCACGTATTGGATATTCTGATCGCGCTTCAGGCGAACGAAATTCTCGCCTCTGTCGAGGATATCAAAAGCGACACCACGGCGAACAGCTTCGCGAAGTAACAATTGCGTCGAAAGCTCCATATCTTCCAGCCCTTTGAAATTGAAGATGTTCTGTTTGCTTTGCTGTAAATAGTATTTCGCCTTTTCGAGATGAAATGGAATAAATCCTTTTACATCTGTTTCTTTCAATATTTGATGAACGATTCTGCTTTCAGGATGATTGACCATTTCATTCACATACATCAAAGAATTTAGATATTCCCTATTATCAATTTCCAGTTCGGCATATAAATTCACCATATCCTGAATCACGCGTTTGGCTTCTTCCAAGGCGTTTATATTTGACCCATTCTCAGTTTTAACCTCAATATTGGTATTTAAGCCAAACAACGAAATAGTTCCATGGTTTGAATTCGCAATGGTTTGAAATTCGGAGGTGAACTCATTCTGCTCATCAGTAAGCAAACCATAAATGATTAGCCAATGAATAAAATGAAGCATTTCGGGTGTAATTCCAATCTTACTAAGCGGATTAATATCAGGAAACCGTACCTCCACATAAGAAATTGAGTCGGAATTGTTGATGAATTTAGGCCGTACAGAAGCATAAAGTTCTTTCGTTGCCGTGAGCGTTCCGTTTTTCACCATTTGCTCAATACTCTGCAGGTATCCTTTGACTGTGCGATAATCAGGATATAGATCTATCAGATTTCCATACCCGAAACAACTGTTGCGAAGCGATAACCCTCGTGTCTTGGCATTAAAATAGAGCGGAAGATCGCAACATTTTAATTCATAGGTAGGATCGACAATCGGACTGCTGCCAAAGATCAATACATAAAGCCACCTGTACCGCAAGATTTGCCGTGTGATTTTCAAATAGACTTCGTCGCGAAATTCTTCAATAGAAATTGCCCGCGAAGTGTTTTGATAAAGTATCTCCAACAACGTTTCATCGAGCGAAATATTGAAATGAATGCCTGATATGGCCTGCTTCTTTCGCCCATATTTGAGTGCAAGTTTTTCACGGTATTCCGCTTCCTTACGGCCACCTTTTGGATATTTTGCAATCGGAATTTGATCCTCATTGGGCAAAATAGGTGGTATACTTTGCGGCCAGAGGTATTCATCTTCGAGTTCCAGACTCACAATATCATGAATCGTTTCGAGGAAACCCAATGTTTGAGCGATGGATGGCAATGGCGGCGTAATCATTTCAACCTGGCTTTCCGAAAAGTCGGTGGTGATGTACGAATGATTCAGTTTGTCGCCGAAAATCGCCGGATGCGGTGTCTGTGCTATTACACCATGCCGGTCAACACGAATATTTTCCTTCTCAACGCCAAATAAACCTTTGAGCCAGATATTCCCTTTTAACTGCGAGCTATTTACTTTGAATAATGATGACTTGTTCATGATCATTTGAATTTGACAATGTAACAATTAGACGATTCGACAATATAGGAATGTGATCATGTGACAATTTGGCAATAGAACAACTTATGAAGCAAGCTCCTTGTAGTTGGATTAACCAATTGTCGAATTGACTAATTGTCGAATTGTTTTAATTTGTACCCGGAAACTGTGATACTATAAATACCTCTTTCCCCATTCTGAAAATCCTTAATTTCTTCAGGCGTCAGATAATTTGAGAGCACATCAGTCGGAATAGAAATTTCTTTCTGTTTATGAATGGTTACATTTTGAAACCCTTTTTCACGAATGATTTCCAGGTATTCGTCCATATCAATTGCCCCTGAAACACATCCGGCATACATTTCGGCATCCTTGCGAAGTTTTTCGGGTAATTCACCTTTGATTACCACATCCGACACACAGAAATGTCCGCCCGGCTTTAAAACCCTCCTGATTTGCTCAAAGGCTTTGTGCTTGTCGGGGACCAGGTTTAATACACAGTTCGATACAACTACATCAAAACTATTATCCGGCAAAGGCATTTCTTCGATGTCGCCTTTTACAAATTCAACATTGGTATAACCGAGTTTTTGCTTGTTTTCATTTGCTTTTCCAAGCATCGCTTCTGTAAAGTCTAAACCTGTAACTTTTCCGGATTCGCCCACGATGGCGCGGGCAACAAAACAATCATTACCGGCACCGCTGCCTAAATCAAGAACATGATCACCCTTTTTGATGGCCGCATAATTTGTGGGAATTCCACAACCTAAACCTAAATCTGCATCCGGGTTGTAACCTTCCTGACCCGAATAATCATCACTGAATATTGTATAATCGACGTCACAGCAGGAACTGGTACTTCCGCAACACGATGACTGATTCATTGATTTGCTTTGGCTGGCAATTTCACCGTATTTTTCTTTGACAATAAGCTTTAAATCTTCTGCTTTCATAACTGCGGTTTAATTTGTTCGATATATAATTTATAAAAACCTTCTTTGATCTCATCACGAACACGAATAAATTCGCCACGGATAAATTCTTCATTGCCAACGGCATGCGAAGGATCATCGAAACCAATATGCTGTCTGTGTTTTACTTTTCCGATAAAGGCAGGACATGCTTCGTTTGCCCCACCGCAAACCGTGATTACGTAATCCCATTCTTCACCCAGGTACAAATCAACGGAATCGGAAGTATGGTGACTGATATCAATGCCGGCCTCTTTCATAACGGCAACTGCCTTTGGATTTAGTTTGCCCGAAGCTTCGGTCCCTGCTGAGCGGACAGTAATTCTCCGATCGAACGATTGCAAAAATCCATGTGCCATCTGGCTTCGGCAACTATTACCAGTACAAAGAATTAAGACTTTCATATATTTAATTTATTAATGTGACAATGAGAAAATGTGACAATTTGACGATTCGACAATGGGAAGATGAGACAATCTTTGAAGCAAGTTTCCCGATTTTCAAATTATTCTTGTTTACAACAAAAAACTTCCGGAAACTCAATCTCATCCAGAAAACCGGTCATTATCTTTTTCATCTCTTCCAGCTTTTGATAATCGAGACAATAGTTTGTTTTTACCCCTTCGACCGTTCCCCTGATCAAACCTGCATTCTTCAATTCTTTCAGATGCTGTTTTACGGTTGTCCGGCTCAAAGGCAACTCTTCCGAGATATCGCATGAGATACAGGTCTTGGTTTTAGATAAAAACTGCAAAATTTGCAGACGCGCCGGGTGTGCCAACGCCTTAAATATATTGGCTCTTTCCTGAAGGACTTCTTCAAAAAGTTCTGTTTTTGATACTGCCATCTCCTTTGCTTTAATTAGGACGTAAATATACGTCCTTTTTTAATGCGACGTATATTTACGTCCTAATATTTAAAAATATTTTTTCGGGATGAAAAAATTGGGAATAGCTTAATTGAAAAATCAACTAAAAAATGGCCATCCCGTATTCACGGAACAGCCAATTTTATTTATAAAACATTCAAATCGTCAATCATTTCGTGGTTTTGACAATATGATCGAACCGATAGGTTGGATTTGGACGGCCCGGACTCAGGCAACGTAATGTAACAATCTTCATCTTAAGGTTTCCATTGGTGGTTGTATCTAATGCGTTGCGAACGATCTTTTCAAGAACTTCAGGGCTCATTTCCACGCGTGCATTTAAAGTCAACAGGGCTCTTTCGCTTATTCCTGCCGACCCGCGGAAGTTCAATGTGTTCTCTTTTCCGGTCAGATTACCAGTAAGGAAGTTGGTGCCATTTTCAAGAATGATTTTAACGTGACCAACTGATGCATTTCGAATGTCGAATTGCTGACTTAGATCTAAAAGAAGTTTACGGGCAAAGGCATCCCAGTCTGTTGGTTCACCATTCAGTTCAATATTGCTGTTCAGCCAGCCAAGAACCGCTTCACCTTCGGCATAGATATCATAATCAACCTTTACCAACCGCTGACCGGCATCTTCACGATTCATGACCTCTTTAAGCCACTCATCAATTCCTTCACCGGTGACTGCACTTACTATCATTACTTCAGCTTCAGGAAAATGCAGCTTCACCTTTTCTTTCAGTAGTTCCAGTTCACCTGTTTTAAGAAGATCGGCTTTGCTTATCAGGATAATATCACTTTCTTCGAGTTGTTTCCGGAATATATAAGCAGCGCTGGGATGTAATCCTGCAGTTCCTCCATTCAAAATATCAGTGAGATGAGCCGGATCAGCCATTACCGATAGCGGACTGACCAGAAGTTCCCGTTCCATTTTTTCTTTTAGTGGCTGAAGAATAGTTGCTGATAAATCAGTACAACTGCCAACAGGTTCAGCAATGATGACATCGGCTTTTGCGTCTTCACGAACCTGTTCAATTGCGCTGATCAATCCATTGAAATTGCAGCAGAAACAACTGCCACTCACTTCAGCCACTTTTATATTATTGCGTAAAAGGATAGCTGTATCAACAAGATCGGGCGCCTGATCGTTTGTGATCAACCCTACCCGTTTACCGTTTTCCATAATTCTGCGCGTAGCTTCCCATAACAGGGTTGTTTTTCCGGCACCAAGGAATCCTCCAACCAGAATAAGTCGTGTCGTTTTCATAACTATTAACCTTACTATTTTAATTTATTTACGGATTTGACATTTGCGCAATCGCACTGAACCATTATTTGCAACCCCGGTCAGGCATTAAATAATACAGAGATTGCTACCGATCCGCATCCAAATAACACAAACAAGAATATCCCCATTGTTTCGCCAATAAATTCTTTTGAGTGTTGCATTCCGATTTGTAATTGAATGTTTAATTTTAAATAACGTTAAACACAGTAAAAGTCTTGCGGAAGATGTATTTCATCCAGAAGTCCGGACAGGATTTTTTCCATCTTCTTCACCTTTTCGTAATCAAGACAATAGACGATTTTGGCACCTTTCATATGTCCGGAGATGAGTCCTGCCTCTTTAAGTTCTTTCAGATGCTGATTTACCGTAGTGCGGCCAAGTGGGAAATGATCCGAAATATCACCGGTTATACATGTTTTCGATTGAGCAAGAAATTGAAGAATTTGCAGTCGGGCCGGGTGAGACAATGCTTTAAACAAATTGGCCCTTTCCTGAAGCTCTGCGTCGAACAGTATTGTTTTAGATACAACCATCCCGTTTATTTTAATATTTGGCGTAAACATACGTCAAAATTAAAGATGACATATGTTTGCGTCAGAAAAAATCCGGTGAAACTTTAATGGTGAAAAAAAAGGGCTGTTTCGGATAAATCGAAACAGCCCTTTTTAATACGATCAACATATTGTCATTGTGCATGCTCCAATTTCACTTCCGGTTCGCTGTTGTTTTGTTTGCGGGTTTTGCGGGCGCGCGCAGCTACATTGATCTCGTTAATGTAAGTAACCAATTGGTTAAAGGTTTCGCTATAAGTATCTCCGTCAAGCCTACTATTGAGCTCGATCATGGCCATCAAATCAGTCATTGCGGGAATTAACTCTGTCAAAATTTCTGTAGCGGCCTCCGAATCGCTGGTTTGCGCTGTTATTTGATCCGATTTCTTTTTACTGGCAGTATCAAAAACAGTCTGTGCGGTTTTCAATGATTCATAGTAAGGAAGAATACCCAGATCCGCCAATAATGCATTGTTGGCCGGAAGATCAAAGTCTGAAAATAAGGATATCAGGTTTGCCGTTTCTTCTTTATAGCCCATACGATATACTTTTCCACCGTATTTTGTAATAATGGCATAAGGTATCGCGGCTTTTCTGCTGATATCTTCGATTAAAGATACCGACATACCATGCAGAATCAACCTTACAGCGGTAAGTGCGCTGTTGCGACGTTTGTCAAGCAGAACCAGATCACCCGTTAAAAGACTTTTGTTCGAGTTTTTCTGATTTTTCACCAAACGATTTTTAATCGACAATAATGTTGTGTAAAGTTTCAACAATTTCGGATCATTTACCGTTAGCGGTCGGATAATTTCTAAAATACGGTCAGCCATCAGGACACCATCACTGACCGAAAGCAAGGAAGCGATAATTAATTTCTCCATGACTAATTTAGTTTAGTAAATATTCTTGAACTACGTAACTAAGATACTACATGCTCAGCTGATAAGCAAAAAATAATAATGTTTTTTTGCCTGAAATTAAAAAAAATATTTATTTTTCTTTGCTGAACAAATAGTAAATTTAAAAATTTCAACTGAATCCTTGGTTTGTTTATAAATATTGACTTTCGTAAATATTCCGGACTGCTTTTGAAATCAATTATTATCATAAACACAAATTGACACGAGGTTTGGAATTTCATTTTATGTATAAATTCAAAGTGAAAATTGGTTTTGAAATTCACTTTGAGCCTAATTTGAGACAAATTATAGGTTTTGAGATTCCCAAACGACGTGTTGGAAAGGGATTATGCGTTTTGTGATTCTCAAATGACGTATTTGAGAGTGATTCTAAATAAAGTGAATTCAAAACGGCGCGTTGGAAAGTGATTATGCGTTTTGTGATTCTCAAACGACGTAATTGAGAGTGATTCTAAATAAAGTGAACTCAAAACGACGCGTTGGAACGTGATTATGTGTTTTGTGATTCTCAAACGACGTATTTGAGAGTGATTCTAAATAAAGTGAACTAAAAAAGACCTGATTTGAGATAAATCAGGTCTTTTGTGATGTTGGAATTATAAAATCCGAATCTGCTTTGAGATTCTTAAAATATTTATTTATCAGGATCAGGCAGAAGAACAGGTTTGACTTTTCGTCCGAAAGAAAGCGGTTTTTAATTCGCCGTATTCATCCGGTCGAATGCCTTTTGCAAATCTTCGGGACCAGCTTTTGTCATTGCTTCGCTAAAACCAAATGAAAGTTCGTTCTTACCTTGTTTTAACTGTTCAAAAATGGCATCAATAAAATCACCAACCGGAGGTGCAAAAGTGTGTAATCCTTTACCGCCAAGGTCTGTATTTAGTGCAGGTGGAATTATTTCAATCACTTCTATATTCCTGGATTTTAATTGTTGGCGAAGCGAAAGCGTAAATGAGTGAAAGAAAGCCTTTGTTGCTGAATAGACCGGAACTTTTACCAGCGGAACAAATGACAATCCTGAAGTTACATTTATAATTGTACCGAGGTTTTTCAATTGAATAAAAAGAGATGTCAAATGGATGGGTGCCTCAACATTAATTACTATTTCATCTTTAGCCCGTTCGAAGAAGTCGCTGTCCGAAACCGACATCCATTGCTGAATGCCCGCATTATTTACAAGAACGTTCAAATCGTTGTGCACTTCCGCAATCCAATTAAAAAGATCTTCTCTTTCGCCGGCCAATGACAGATCGCATTTTCTTGTAATAAGGGAAGGAAACCTGTCAGACATTTCTTTTAAAGCCGGTTCACGTCGTCCGCAAATAATTACAGTGTTGCCTTCTTTAATAAATCTTTCGGTAAGTCCGCGGCCAATACCTGTTGCCCCTCCGGTAATTAATATCTTATTGTTTGAAATTTCCATGGTTGGAATCTTGTTTATTAAGTTCCTTCGTATTATTTGTTAATTAACGATTCCTCAACCGAAAGGTTTAATTAAGTGACAGCAAATTGTTCCGGAAAGTCAAATACTCACTTTCCCTGTTTTTGGATTTGGAATAACAACGATGAAATAGATAATTACAAGAACCGTAATGGCCGATGTTAATACAAAGGCGGTCTCCACACCAAGCCAAAACCAGATTGCTCCGGCGAGCGAACTGGCGATCATTGCAGCGATGCTTTGGAAGCCTGCAAATGATCCGATCGCAGTAGCCGTGTCTTTTTTGTCGGTAATGTTGCTGATCCATGCTTTCGAGATTCCTTCGGTGGCTGCGGCATACAATCCGTATAGGAAGAAGAGTGCCAGGTACACATAAATGTTTGTCGAAAGCGCCATTCCGAGGTAGACTGTCGCAAATAAGATCAATCCGAACGTAAATACTTTTTTAAGACTGAATTTATCGGCCATCATGCCAAATGGCAATGACGAAAGTGCATAAATAAGGTTATAAAATATGTAAAGACCAATCACATGCGTGTCGTTCAATCCCGATTGTTTGACCCTTAAAAGAAGAAGCATATCCGAACTGTTGAAAAGGGCAAATACCAGTAATCCGATGACTACTTTCCGGTACAACAACGGACTTTCTTTCCAGTAATTTAGAAAGGAGAAAAAGGGAGTCCGAATTTTTGTAACCGGATGAAGGTTTTTCTTTTTGTCTTTCAGGAACAGGGTTGTTAAAACCGCTGCGACACCAGGAAGAAAGGCGAAAAGGAACAATGCTTTGTAATCGCCCGGCCGGTAATAGAGAAATATGAGGGCAAACACAGGCCCTAAAACTGCACCAAACGTGTCCATTCCCCTGTGAAGTCCGAAAACCTTTCCTTTTGTCTCGGGAGTAGCTTCGTCGGATAACATTGCATCACGTGCTCCTGTACGTATTCCTTTGCTAAACCTGTCGAGTGTTCGCACAAAGAAGATCCAGACCGGAAAAACGAATAAAATCATCATGGGTTTTGTTAGTGCGCTTAATATATATCCCACTTGAATAAACGGGGCGCGCTTTCCGGAGTTGTCGGATAGTTTTCCAAAATACCCTTTGCAGATGCCGGCAGTGGCTTCCGCAATTCCTTCGAGAATACCAATTAAAACGACAGAGAAACCGATACTTTGCAGGAATACAGGCATGATCGGGTAGAGCATTTCGCTCGCAACATCGGTAAAAAGACTGATCAGGGATAAGATCCAGACGGTTCGGGTAATGTATTTCATTTTTTAACCTCTCCAATCATATCATAAACCAAACCAGCTGCATCACCAACAACTTTCCGGCAAATCAGTTTATGATGTAGCCGTTGGTTAATCTCATCTTCGTTTGCATAGGGTGCTAATATTTCAGCACAAATGGTTGTTCGATGAATCGCTTCAAACTTTCGGTTTAATTGTTGCACTTTATCGTAAGCTGCAAGTTTGGTGTCCATATCTTTGGGGTCGGTATTGCCATATGCTAACCCAAGAACCATAAATCCACCTGTAACTGCCCCGCACTTCTCACGTAACCGCCCCATTCCACCACCAAAGGTAGAGGAGATCAGTTTGGCTGTGGTTTCATCCAGTTTAAACTGCCCGGCAAAAGCGAGTAACACAGATTGTGAACAGGCATAACCTTCATCAAAGAGGTTGAGCGCTTTATCGATGGTATCCTGTTTCGTCTTGGGATTTGAGATCATAGTTGTAAGAATTGAAGTACAAAGATCGGATAATTTGTGATGATTGTCTCCAGACCTTAAGGGACTATTTTTGCCAAATTTTGTATATTTGTTTAGAAATTGAAGGACCATGACAACTAAAGAGCTGCAAAATAGTATTATTCAAAAAGTATTGCGGACCGATGATGACCAATTGCTTGACTATCTAAATACCCTTTTAAGTGAAGGGGACGAAAATAAAATCTACCAACTCTCCGATTTGGAGAAGATACTCATATCCGAGAGTCAGGTAGATTATAAATCGGATAAGATCATTTCAAATGAGGATATTATTTCAAGAAATGAGGAATGGCTAAAAGAATAGTTTGGTCGAGCCGTGCTGACCAGATCTTCACCAAAATCCTTGCGTTTTATGTTGAACGAAATGGTTCAAAAACTTATAGTCGGAAATTGAACAAAGAAGTATTGTCAATAATCTCGATTCTTTCTAAACAACCTTATCTTGGAATAAAAACTGATACTGAAAATTTAAGAGTTGTTATTAAAGGCGAATTAAAAGATCTTTTATCAAATTGAAAAAGAAAAACTTATAATTCACCTTGTTTGGGATTGCCGACAAAATCCCAAATCACTAAACATCGATACAAAACCCTAAAACACAAAAAGCCCCGTCCTCTTTCGAAGCGGGGCTTTCGCATATATTAATTGTTGTATTATGCCTGTGACACAGCAACGGCAACGGCAACTGTAGCACCAACCATCGGGTTGTTACCCATTCCGATCAATCCCATCATCTCAACGTGAGCAGGAACTGAAGAAGAACCGGCAAACTGTGCATCAGAGTGCATACGTCCCATTGTGTCTGTCATACCATAAGAGGCAGGACCTGCTCCCATATTATCGGGATGCAATGTGCGGCCTGTTCCGCCACCCGAGGCAACCGAGAAATATTTCTTTCCCTGTTCGATACACTCTTTTTTGTAAGTACCTGCAACCGGATGCTGGAAACGTGTTGGGTTGGTTGAATTTCCTGTGATCGAAACATCAACGCCTTCGCTGTGAAGAATTGCAACACCTTCGCGAACGTCGTCGCAACCGTAGCAATTTACTTTCGCTTTGTCTCCTACAGAGTAAGCAATACGGTTCACTTCTTTTAATTCGCTTGTATAATAATCGAACTGGGTTTGTACGTAAGTAAAACCGTTGATACGCGCAATAATCTTCGCAGCATCTTTACCCAATCCGTTCAGGATAACACGTAATGGCGTTTTGCGAACACGGTTTGCAGATTTTGCAATACCAATGGCACCTTCGGCAGCCGCAAACGATTCGTGTCCTGCAAGGAAAGCAAAACATTTGGTCTCTTCGCGTAGCAACATTGCTCCAAGGTTACCATGACCAATTCCTACTTTGCGATCGTCAGCAACAGATCCTGGAATACAAAAAGACTGAAGACCAATACCCAATGTGGCAGCAATATCAGCAGCTTTGGTTTGTCCCAGTTTAATAGCAATTGCAGCGCCCACGATGTAAGCCCACATAGCGTTTTCGAAAGCGATAGGCTGAATATCTTTTACAATTTTGTAAACATCCACACCTTTGTCATCGCAGATTTTTTTGGCTTCTTCAACCGAAGAAATACCGTAAGAATTCAACACTGCATTGATCTTGTTGATCCTTCTATCGTAACTTTCAAATAATGGCATAGTTGTTTTCTCCTATTCTTTACGTGGGTCTATAACTTTTACTGCTTCGTCGATACGGCCATACTTGCCCGATGCTTTAATTACAGCTTCGTTGGCGTCCATACCGGTTTTGATCATGTCCATCATACGGCCAAGGCTGATAAATTCGTAGCCGATGATTTCGTTACCTGCATCCAGACCGATTTTGGTGATATAACCTTCGGCCATTTCAAGGTAGCGGGGACCTTTAGCAACAGTGCCGTACAAAGTTCCTGTAACGCCACGCAGACCCTTACCTAAGTCTTCGAGACCTGCACCAATTGGCAGACCACCTTCGGAGAAGGCAGTTTGGGTACGTCCGTAAACAATCTGAAGGAAGAGTTCACGCATCGCGGTATTGATAGCATCGCAAACAAGGTCGGTATTCAATGCTTCGAGGATGGTTTTCCCCGGAAGAATTTCAGATGCCATTGCAGCAGAATGAGTCATGCCTGTGCAACCGATCGTTTCGATCAATGCTTCCTGAATAATACCTTCTTTAACATTCAATGTTAGCTTGCAGGCTCCCTGTTGTGGTGCGCACCAGCCCACTCCGTGGGTTAATCCCGAAATGTCTTTAACTTCTTTGGCTTTTACCCAACGTCCTTCTTCAGGAATTGGAGCCGAGCCATGATTCGCGCCTTGGGCAACACAAATCATACCTTCAACTTCGTGTGTAAAACTCATTTTTTCAACTTTTAAATTATGATATTCTAAAAATAAACTTAGCTACCTTATAATTTCAGGGTTTGAATCCACTTTAATGTGAAAATTATCAGCCTTTTAAGAAAACTGCGCCATCCCCCTAAGATGGCGGCAAAAGTAATACTTCTGAATTTAAGTTGGGTAAGAATGTTTGCGTATAATGATTATGAATAAGCACATTGAAACCTGCAAAGACGAAAATGAACCAATTACAAATGGGATGGAGATTTCCTTTTTCAGGAAAAACCCATCCCATTTATTTGAAAAGTTTTCGGATTAAGAAAGAAAACAATTGTTTCTTCTTGAATTATGGTTTAATCTTTTCAAACAAACCCATCAGTTTGGTCTGATAGATTTCTGTAATTTGTGTTTGATGTTCGCTGATCGGTTTTACAGGGATCAGATCCATTACATTTTCAGGCGAAAGTCCGGATTCGAACAACAGATTGATGGCACCCAACAAGGTTTGCTGAACTGAAGTTTTACTTTCGTCTTCAGTTAAACCCATTTGTGTACCCAATTTGCTGAGTTCATTCCACTGAAACCAGAAATAAGTGGGCAACATTGCCGAAAGCAGTGCATAAGCTTCGAGTTTTGGTTCGGCGACTTCGAAAGTGTGTCCCAACATTTTAAATAGTTCCATTATTGCTGACTTTTCATCTTCCGCGAAACCAGGTGCGAAAGTTATGGGATTGTATCCTTCATTAATAAACGAAGTGGCGTTGGGAATCATCCGGATAATGCGACCGGTTTTCAGTTTCGATGCGATCTTCTCAAGGGTGATCTTTGGCGCAAGGGAAATCAGCAAAGTATCTGTGGAAATAGTGTCTGCAATTTTATCGAGCGTTTCCATGATAATTGGAGGGTGAAGTGCTATAAAAACCAGCTGCTGCGAAGCTGTCTGCTGAAGCGTTTCAGCAATCGTGATCTGAGGGAATTGCTTCTTCAGCGCATTCAATACTTCTGCATTGGTGTCGAAAACGACGATCGATTTGAATGCGGTTTTCCTGTTTGCAAAAGCCTGGAGAAAAATTCTGGTGATCCGTCCACCGCCGATAAAACCTAAAGATTTTGTTTTCATAACAGTAACGATTAATGGTTTATAAATGATTTCTGCTACCCGATATATCAAATTTAAAGATTTACGATTGAAATTATTTGACCCCTTTTGACTGCAGCACTTTTATCAATTCTTCTTCCGGGAAAAATCCCACATGCCTTGAGAATTCTTTCCCGTTTTCATCCAAAAAAACCTGAGTTGGAATTGCCTCGACACCATACTGTTTCCCAAATGGTTTCCCTTCAGGCGTCCATACATCATGAAAAACCACTTTTACCTGATTGGCATATTTTTTCTCAATAGATTTCATGACCGATTGCATTTGCTGGCAGGGAATGCAACGGACAGAACCCAATTCGATAAAAGTCACTTTGTATTTGATAGTGCTCTTTTCCTGAGATGGAAGCTGAGCATAGTTTGTTAATGTGAGACTTATAAGTATCATCAACACCATTGAAATTCGTCGCAAATATTTTGTCAACATTTTATATTCTTTTTAAATTCTTAAAATCAATATTATTCATGCTGTTTTTAATAGGTGCCGCGGCACTTGTTTGTTTACCTGGATTACAACCACATCCATTAGGGAAATTAATTTCATACGGCAATCCTTTGGCTTTCCATGTTTTTAAACCTCCATCGAGACTTGCTACATTTTCATAACCATTCTGAATAAACAAACTGGCAACTCTTGAACTTCGCACGCCACCCGGACATGCGACAATAATATTCTGATCTTTTGTTATGTATGGCAGACGGTCCAAAATCACCGACATCGGATGATTTAATACTCTGTCGAGTGGAACGCTCTCAAGTTTAACTTCATCTATTTCGCGTACATCAATCATTACCGCTTCGCCGTTTCGTAATGCCTCAAGTGCATCCAATGGATTGATATGTTTTACACCATCAATATGAAAGTCCTGTAATGTTGGTTTGTCTGTTGTTTTCATTTGGTTATGATTTGATTTTTAATTGCCACATGGAACTCGCTACTGATAATTGTGCATTTCAGTCTGAGTTCTTCTTGTGGCTCGTTTCATGCAATTAAAAAATATAATTAAACAAATATCCGACTATCATTATCCCGAAACCAACAATTCCAATGAAGGTGAATATTAACGGGAGTTTCAATACTTTTCGCAGGATCACCATTTCCGGAAGCGACAATCCAATCACCGACATCATAAATGCCAGCGCTGTTCCAAGTGAAGCTCCTTTTTCAATCAGCACCGCTACAATCGGAACGATTCCGGCAGCATTGGAATACAATGGGATACCAATCAGAATGGAAAGAGGGATTGAATACCAGGCCGATTTGCCCATTAAAGCTGCCATGTATTCTTCAGGAACATACCCGTGAGCACCGGCACCGACAAGGATACCCAATCCGACATATATCCAGACTTTGCCGACAATTTCTTTCACTGCCTCATACCCGAGACTGATCCGTTTTGCCAAAGTTAGTTTCTCTTCCTCCATTCCACTTTCTCCCATGTGGGTTTGATAAACCCAGGGTTCAATCCATTTTTCGAGTTTCAAAAGACCAATAATCCATCCGGCAATGATGGCAATGGCTAATCCCGTTCCGACATAAATAGCGGCAACCTTCCAACCGAACATGCCATATAAAAGAATGATTGCAACTTCGTTGATCATAGGAGCGGCAATCAGGAAGGAAAAGGTAACGCCAAGTGGAACACCAGATTCAACAAATCCTAAAAATAGCGGAATCGCAGAACAAGAACAAAACGGGGTAACAATGCCAAGACTTGCGGCCATTACATTACCGGTAAATGTTTTTTTTCCTTCGAGTGCCTTTCGGGTTCGTTCAGGTGTGAAATAGGTGCGGATAATTCCTACAAAGAAGATAATGAGTGTCAGCAGCAGCATCACTTTTGGAAACTCGAAAATGAAGAACCGCAAAGCTTCAGTCAGATGCGCACCTTTTGTAAGACCCAATTCCGAATCAATCAGCCAATCGGTCATAGGTTGCAGGTTATGATAGATCAGGTACCAGACCGGCAAAAGCAGCAATGGAATGAGTATATTCCTATTCAATTTCATAATTAGTAATCGTTTCATTTCGAATAAGCACGAAATGAGTTTTCAAATTTTTTTACGTACAACAACAATGACTATTGGATTTTGAAGTGTTATCGTTTAGTATTGCATTAATATCTTCTGAACAGCATCTTCCCAAAGGATTTAGTTCTTTGCATTTATTGCCAGTACATGCTCCGGTGGTTGCCTGGATTTCGCCAAGTGTTTTATCCCCGTTCACAACAGCCCTTTCAACTTCATCTACAGTAACATTTTTGCAATAACAAATCATTTTGCTCATCTTATTGTTTTCCATTAAATAAAGGGTCTAACTACATAGTAAATACCAACCAGAATAAAGAGTACTGCAATAATCCGTCGGAACCAGATCTCGAAGGTTTTAACTTTGTTGTAGGCAGTGCCGATCCCCGAAACGGTATAAGCCAATATCCAGGCGAATATGATCACAGGAATACCGGTAGCAATTGCAAAAACAATTGGAAGATATAATCCAGAGGCGCTTGCAACAGTCATTGGAATTAACATTCCAAAATATAGTACGCCACTATATGGACAGAAAGCCAATGCGAAAACCATCCCGAGTAGTATTGCATCGAAGTAGCCCCATTTGGTTTTAGATTCCATCCTGGAGGTTAGACCATTCATACCCGGAAACTTTATTTTGATCACATCGAGCATAAACAGTCCGATAATAATCAGCAATGGACCAAGGAGTTTTTCTCCGTAGATTTGAAAGAAACCCGAAAACTTAAACTGGTCGGCTCCGAAATAAATAATCAGCGCAATGACAGTATAGGAGATTGCACGACCCACAGTATATAGTACCCCGCTTATAAAAACATGGTTACGATCTTTAATATCTTTGCTGATAAAACCTACCGCAGTGATGTTTGTCGCCAAAGGACATGGACTAATGGCAGTCATTAAACCCAGCACAAATGCTGAAAGCCACGGCATCGTACTGTTGTCCAAAAGATTCGTCAGGTATTCCATTGACTACAATTTTAGCAGACCGTCAACTTTCTCCTTGATAATGGATTTAAACTTTACAGGATTATTCACCGCGTACATAAATCCCTCGTTGGTGAGATTTATCTTGTTATCACCCTTCACGAGTAAAAGCGTCTGGCCCGATATCTTCAGTTTTTCAATAATAGCTTTATTGGCGTCATCTTCAATATTAATTGCCTGAAAGATCACTTTCCCACCATAAAGCGACTCCAGATTCTTTTTTGCCTCTGCTTCCACAGCTTTGCAGGTGACACATCGTGTAGACATGTGAAAATAATAAGCTTCAACTTTTGCAGATACAGAACTTTGGGTTGCCGTTTTTGAACTTTGAGCATTACAGAAAAGGCAGCTCATCAACATGAGGGTAAAACTTAAAAGAATAAATTTTTTCATGGTTTTGATTATTTGATTAGTACTTTCCTGATTTCGTCCAATGAAGGAACCCGGCCTTTAATTTCGACTTTTTCGTCAACGACAAGTGCGGGGGTTGACATGATTCCATATTTCATGATTTCAACAATGTCTTCCACTTTGGTGATAGTGGCAGCAATTCCATTTTGTTCCACCACTTCGCGTGTAAGTTTTTCGAGCGTTTTACACTTGGGGCAACCAGTGCCTAAAATTTTAATATTCATACACTTTGATGATTTAGAATTTCGTCTGTTCCCGAAATAAGTAATTAAATTTTTTATCGTTTGAAGAAAAGATTCAGCATTTGCTGAGCATCCTGCCAATTTTCGCGGTTAATACAGTATTTGATGAATGGCGGGTTTATTTCACCTTGGATCAATCCTGCTTTCTTCAATTCTTTTAAGTGTTCCGAAAGCGTTGAACGCGCAATGGGTAACTCTTCGGCCATATCGCCACTGTAGCAACACTTATTGATGTTATTCGCAAGATAATCGAGAATAAAAACCCGCACAGGATGCGAAAGGGCCTTGCCATAGTGGGCCAGCTTCTCCTGATTGTCAGTGAAATATTTTACTTTGTTGGTCATTTAAAAACGCATTTCGTATTATGACGAAACAAATGTATACAATTATTCATCAGAGCACATCAAAATCCAATTAATTAAATAGGAAGTAAAATAATACATCCGGATTTATGATCCTTTAGAATCAGACTGCAAGACTTCTGAGTTGCAAAATCCATTGTTACATATAACATTCCTGTGAATAATTTCAATTGAATTAGAACTTCATAGGCACTTCCATCAATAGAATTTCCGAATCCTGCGAGCCGGACTTAATTGTAATGCTTGTTGCCTCTGTAATGCCAAGCCCATCACGTGTATTGAGGTTTAGATTTTCTATTGTGAACTGACCATTGATCACAAAAACATAAACGCCATTACCGGCAAGTTTCACATGATACAGAACTTCAACATCTTTATCAAAATTACCAAGATGGAACCAGGCGTTTTGGTGAATCCAGACTCCCTCGTCATCCTGATAGGGAGAGACAATCTGTTGTAATTTATTGTGAAGTTCTTCCGTGTCGAGTGTAATCTGATCATAGCGTGGTTTTACATTTCGCTGATTAGGAATCACCCAAATCTGAAGAAATTTGCACACGCGGTCTGTGTTTTTATTGTATTCGCTGTGTGTGATTCCGGTACCCGCGCTCATCACCTGGATATCACCACTTTTGATAACAGCCACATTACCCATACTGTCTTTGTGCTCAAGATCACCGGATAATGGAATCGAGATAATTTCCATGTTATCGTGGGGATGGTTTCCGAAGCCCATACCCGGATCAACGCGGTCGTCGTTTAATACCCTCAATGTTCCAAAACCCATCCTTTCAGGATTGTAGTAATTTGCAAAACTAAAAGTGTGATGACTATCAAGCCAGCCATGATTTGCATGACCGCGGGTTTCTGCTTTGTGAAGAATAGTATTTGCCATAATTGAAATTTTTTAAAGGTTATAAAATATATTTTTTGCGCGCTGTTCTCATGCCTATCCTATTATAATCGAGAACAATCCAGAAAATCCAGAGTGATATGCAAATGAGCAGTCCTGTTATCGCATAAAAAAAGGAAACAATAAAGGATGCCAGGTAAACGAAAAATCCGAACCAGTAAGCATTACGAATTTTGACAATCAAGGCATCCGAGATTTCTTCCTTGACAAGTGTTCTTTTGTAAGCAGTTGTAAACCAAAGAACATTAAAAGCAACGCTTACCAGAACCATCGCCCCACAATAAAAGGCAGAAGCTACATTGCACGCTGGGGAATTGATATATTCAGCCAAAACAGCAGTGGGAAATGGAATAAACGTCACCATCAAAAGCAGAAATCCGTTTGCATAAAGGAATCTGGAGTTAATGGTCTTCAGGTATTTGAAAAACCCGTGATGGTTAATCCACATGATCAGAACAGCGGTGAAACTAAGTAAGAAGGCGAAGTATGAAGGCCATAAATTTATTAGTGAATTAAACAATTGACTGTTCGTCATATGTATATCCACCTTTGGGACTTTGATTTCCAGAATAAGCAAGGTAATTGCAATTGCAAAAACGCCATCACTGAATGCCTCCACGCGTGCTGTCTCTTTTTCGTTGGTCATATTGGGCAATTTATAGTATATAACAAACAAAAATCACCTCAGGTTCAATTTGCAACAATCCAGAAAACGCAGACCACTATATTTCAAAATATTGGATTAATTTGAAATGCATTCAGGAAGATGTCATTTGTATTAAAGATTCCTAGCAAGGTCCAGAATCCAATTTCTAAGACTTTCGTTGATATCTTCCTGTTCAAGACCGAATATGACATTAGTTTTGATGAAATCGAGTTTATTGCCGATATCATATCGTTTCCCGTCAAATTTTACACCATACATTTTGTGGTCCTTTAATAAAAGACTCATGGCGTCGGTGATCTGGATTTCGTTGTTCTTCCCCGGTTTGGTTTTATCGATATATTTGAAAATATCAGGGGTGAAAATATACCGACTTGCAATAGCAAGGTTTGATGGGGCATTTTCAATGGATGGTTTCTCAACGAACGACCTGGCCATGAGTACGTTATCTTCGACCAAAGTTCCATCCATTATTCCGTAGCGCGAAACAAGATTCGCGGCCACTTCCTCTAAAGCCACAACTGAACTGTTATATTTTTCAGCGACCTCCATTAATTGGCGGGTAACAGGTTTCCCGGAGCTACGTACAATTGTATCGCCAAGAAGTACAGCGAAAGGTTCATTATTTACATGATATCGCGCATGATTAATAGCATCCCCGAGGCCCCGCATCTCCTTTTGCCAAACAAAATGAATATTAGCCATTTTTGTAATTCGCTGTATTGAAGCCAGTTCTTCAAACATTTTTTTTTCCTCAAGAATATTCTCCAGTTCAAAACTTCGATCGAAATGTTCTTCAACAGCACGTTTACCTCGCCCAATTATAAGCAAGATATCAGTGATCCCTGATTCAACCGCCTCTTCAACAACATATTGAATAACAGGCGTGTCCACAATTGGGATCATCTCTTTGGGTTGAGCTTTTGTGATTGGTAGAAAGCGGGTTCCAAAACCGGCAGCAGGTATAACAGCTTTTTTAATTTTCATATCCACATATTTTAGGTTTAAGGATCTCAATACCTTTGCTGTTGAGCATTTGTTGAAGTTCCTTATACATATTTTCGTTAGAATAAGTTCCAATAATTGCGCCACCTGATCCTGTGAATTTGGCACTTGCACCTACATATCGGGCAAGCTCGACCATTTCAAGATTTTTGGTTGTAATTTCTACCAGACTGTGCCTAAGGTCAAAATTACGGTTCATCAATTGATGCATCAAATCCGCATTATTTTCCTGCATAGCCTTATAAAATTGTTCGGTTAATCCTGCCCATTCCTTCATCGCATCAATTACTTTTTGCTCTCCGATCCGAAATCGGGCCTTCAGGTTATTGTGAAGGACTTCAGATCCTTCGGACTGATCATGTCGATAAGCGATATAGAAATTTGGAAATTGTTTTGCATCCAACTGTCTATAGATTCCAAAACCATTCTTTATCATGTTTTCTTCATTAAAATCCATGAATACCGGTGTTTCATAAGCCTGGGCCACCCTGTCTTGCAAACCAGCAGAAATGCCAAGTTCATTTACTTCGACTGAAAGTACAAGATTGGCTTGTACTGGCTTAGGGATTGATATTCCATAGAATGCCATTAAGGCTTTCATACAAGCTGTAATAATTGCTGAAGAGCCAGCAAGGCCGAGACGATGCGGAATATCGGACGAATAACGAATTGTGAAATTCCTGTTGTCTAATTGGATATTACATTGTTTACAATGGTCTGAAAATACTTTAATAGCAGCCTTTAACAATCGCTCACCTCCATAATAACCGTGCAAAGTGACATCTTCAACCAGTTGGTTGAGACTTATAAACTTTGTAGTATCCAATTCCGCCGGAATAATTTCAAGTTCAGGAGTATGGTAAAGCTGTACCTTTGCCGCAAAATTGCTGAAAACAAAAGCAATTGTTTTTCCATAATATCCGTCTGAGGGATTACCAATTACAGCGGCCCTCGGGTATGACTTCGTTTCAATAATCATCACAATTTATTTTTATTCCATTGCTTAATGGATTCCACGTTTTTGCTATTTATAATTTCTTTTGCTTCAGGGGTGTAGATATAAACCATTTCCGATTTGAAATATTCAGTAATCTTTCCTCTCACCATTTTTAGGGTACTGTTCAACAAATGGTTTTGCTCGGTAAATGCTTCTGGAAGAACAATAATTGCAGTGGGCAGCCACCTTTCAGGAAACTCTCCTTCGAATTTACCACCTTTTCGGTAAGCATCAATCTCCAGCTTAATGATTTCGAGTGACTTCAGGTTTCCTTCGCTTGTTCCTGGTTCAATTCCATGTTTGGTTAAAGTCCGGTTGATAGCCTGAATATTAGGTACAATAAATCCGACTGTATACGGGTTCTGGTCGTTATAAAGCATTGCCTGATCAATATATGTCGATTGGTCAATAATCGCTTCTTCAATACCTTCAGGACTGAATTTTTCACCGTCGTTTCCGATTAACAAACTTTTGAAACGCCCCAGAACATATAGATAACCATCAGCAGACAAATAGCCTAAGTCACCAGTATATAACCAGCCGCCTTTCAAAGTCTCTTCTGTGGCTTTGGGATTCTTCCAGTAACCTTTCATCACATTTTCGCCTTTCACAACGATTTCACCTTTCTCACCGACAGGAAGCGTTATTCCATCGACATCGCATATTTTTGTTTCAAGAAATTGGACAGTTTTGCCGGAAGAACCAAATTTTACAGCTTGCGGCGAATTGGCAGAAATGACCGGAGCCGCTTCTGTAAGACCATATCCCTGATAAACTGGCGTACCGATTGCAAAGAAAAAACGTTGAAGCTCAGTATCAAGCAATGCTCCGCCACCGATAAAGAATTTAAGGTTACCCCCAAATGCTTCGCGGATTTTTGTAAACAGAATTTTATCAAAGAATGCATATTCAGGTTTAAGCAACGCACGCCAGCCTTTACCACGGTTCCACCCATCACCGTTATACAGATAGGCCACTTTTAAACCGTGATTAAATAACATTTCGGTAATTTTCCCCTTTGACTGAATTCCTTTTTCAATGTTCTTTCTGAAGTTTTTTGACAATGCAGGAACGCTCATCAGAATATCTGGTTTAAACTCCTGAATATTAATAGGAACATTCCGAAGTGTTTCCATAGGAGACCGCCCGGTCTGAACCGACCCGATTGAAGCACCCTTGAGCATAAAAGTGTAAAGACAAGCTGTATGCGCAAAAACATGATCCCAGGGAAGAACAGCCAATGTTTTGTAATTTTCTGAAATTTCCAAAACTGTGTTTGCCTGCACAACATTTGCAGCATAATTAAGTTGGGTAAGCATAATACCTTTAGGATCAGATGTAGTTCCTGAGGTGTAGGAGATGGTGGCCGTATCGTCAGGATGTATATTTTTCCAAACTGATTCAAATTTCATCTTATTTTCTTCCAATTTCAGGAATTCGCGTCCACGTGCCTGAATATCTACGAAAAAGAGATCTTTAAGCCCTGGTTTTTCAATCGGATCGAGATGAATAACGTAATCGATATCAGGGAGATCGTTTATAACTTCATTTATTTTTGCAGCCTGTCCTGCTGAAACAATCACCATTCTAGATCCTGAGTGTGCCAACCTGAACTTAAGTTCCACCGCTTCTAACTTCACAGATAACGGAACATTCACTCCCGCACAATAGAAAATGCCCAGTTCACTCACCAACCAGTTATTTCTCCCTTCAGAAAGGAGTCCCACCCTTTCCTCTTTCTTAAGTCCAAGCGACATTAATCCAGCACCAAAAGCATAAACCTGTTGACGAATCTCAAGGTAAGTTGATGGTATATAATGATCACTGGGTTTTTCCCAAAGCAACGGATTATAGGGAAATTTCTCAGTACTTGATTCAAAAAGTTCGATCAGTGTTCGCATTTTTTTCGTTTTATATCCTTAAGGGATGGTGGGAAAAGAGGGATAACTTTAAAACAATCAACTATCCAGGAAAACAAAATCTGTAACGTTGAGTTACAGATTTTGCGTCAGAAGTTTTATTGGGTTATAACTTTGTGCCGAATTTGTAAACTGTTTTAGATTTAAAGACCTCTCCTGGCTTTAGCGATGTGGATGGAAATTCGGGATGATTTGGAGAATCAGGGAAATGCTGCGTTTCGAGTGCGAGACCTGTAAATCGTCCAAGCCTTTCGCCATTCTTGCCAGTCATTTCCGGAATATAATAGCCTGTATATAATTGTATTCCAGGTTCAGTTGTAGATACCTCCACTGTTCTGCCCGACGTTTCTTCCGACAAAATGCCGGCTTTCACGAGCTTGCCATTCGGATTATTCAGAATAAAATTGCAATCATAACCATCAGGTAATCCTGCGATGCGTGATCCGATGGTTGCGGGGGTTGTAAAATCAAATGGAGTTCCTGCAACATCCGTAATTTCTCCGGTTGGAATCAACCCTTCATCATTTACGGTTTTAGTTTTTGCATTGAGCTGAAGCGTATGTTCAAGGATTTTGGTCTCACTATTTCCTGTAAGATTAAAATAGGTGTGATTTGTCAGATTAATGACTGTTTCGCGGTCGGTAGTCGCTTTATAATCAATATGAAACTCGTTTTTATGATTAAGGGTGTATGTCAGTGTAAGATCAAGGTTTCCCGGGAAACCTTCTTCCATATGTACACTGCGATATTTTAGCTCAACACCAACAAGATCGGGTTTCTCGATCAGATTTGGAACCCAGATAACCTTATCAAATCCGGTGATTCCGCCGTGTAGACAGTTTTCACCATTATTGACGGGCAGGGTGTACTCTTTTCCGTCGATTGAAAACTTTCCTTTGGCAATCCGGTTGGCATATCTGCCTGCAATGCATCCAAAATAGGGACCATTTTCGATATACGCATCGGTGAGATAATCCTCTAGTGACTTAAAACCTAAAGCAATGTTTGCCTTTTTTCCGTTTTTGTCAGGTGTTTCAATCGAGGTTATAATTCCACCGTAATTTGTAATTTTGATGGTGATACCATGTTCATTGCGCAGTGTGTATAAGAAGACCTTTTCGCCTCTGCGGGCGTTTCCGAAAACATCACGTTTTAGTTCCATAAAATGAAATTTAGTTATCTGTTGACAAACGTAAAGATAAATATAAAAAAAACATATTTTTATTGCCTGAAAAAACCAACCGCTGTGAATATTACAAATATCTTCAATATTGACGAAGCCACCGGAATTCCGAAATACCGACAGATCATTAATTCGGTCTGTATGGCTATCGAACAAGGGATACTTAAAAAAGGTGACAAAATTGCTTCAATCAATCAGATTTGCGGAGAATTATCCCTTTCGCGCGACACAGTAATGCTCGCGTTTAACGAGTTACGGTCGCGTGGAATTGTGATTACAGTTCCCGGGAAAGGCTATTACATTGAAAAGACTGACTTGAATTTTGACAGGCAGGTTTTTCTGCTATTTGATGAGTTAAATGTCTTCAAGGAAGATTTGTACACTTCATTTCTAGAGCGTCTGGATAACAGGATCAATGTAGATATCTATTTCCACCATTTCAACTACCACGTTTACAAAGAATTAATTGAAAGCTCGGTGGGGAAATACAGCGCTTATATTATTATGCCAGCCACTTTCAATAATTCGATCGATGTGTTTCGGCAGCTTCCCTCCGACAAAGTTTATATACTTGACCGACTCAAACCTGATCTTACCGATTATCCGGTGATCTACCAGGATTTTGAGCAGGATGTTTACGATGGGATGATGGCAGGAAAGGAACTTTTCTGCAAGTATCAAAAACTGGTCATGGTCTTCCCGGGAGGAAAAGAGCCCGAAGAGCGCGTGGCAGGTTTCCAAAGATTTTGTGCCAAATGGAATTTAGTGTCCGAAGTTATACGTTCTGTCGAAAAACGGAATGTGCAAAAAGGTGAGGCATACATCGTCGTTTCGGATCGAAACCTGGTAAGAATTGTGAAGAACGCTGCCTCAATGAATCTTGAGCTTGGTAAGGATGTTGGCCTTGTTTCGTTTAACGATACTATGCTCAAAGAGGTTGTGGCAGGAGGGATCACCACAATTTCAACCGATTTCATTCAGATGGGAAAGACGCTGGCCGATATGATATTAAATCATAAAAACATAAAGATCCGGAATCCTTCGAAGCTTATCGTAAGAAGATCGCTGTGAATCTTGAAACTGGCTTCCAGCTGTTAGCAACTGGCCGGTTGCTAACCCTGCCAAAGACGAGGCACGCTGTAAAATTGATAAACCTACAAGTAGCTAGCCGCTAGTTGCCTGTAGCCGGTTTCCGGCAGCTTATGCCAAATATTTAAAAAGAAAGAACATCATTCTACCATGTCTGACTATCATAGGATCTAAAATCTGCTCTAAAACATTTTTTATGTCCCTGCATTACCGTCAAATTATAATACTTTTGCCCCTACCAGTACCTACCAGTTAAAACTTTAATTATTTACAAATATGACAATCGAACAATTAAAAGCAAAATTTATTGAAAAATTTGGCGAAGGTGAAGTAAGTGGTTATTTCTCACCGGGTCGCGTAAATCTTATTGGTGAACATACCGACTACAATGGTGGATTTGTATTTCCTTGTGCGCTTAGTTTCGGAATCTATTGTCTGATCCGCAAAACTGACCGTAAAACAGTGAAATTTGCTTCCGTAAATATGCCATTTGTGGCCGAGGTAAAAGTCGGAGATCTAAATAAAGCCATTGGTAAAGAATGGGTTAATTATCCGATCGGCGTTTTTGCACAGTTTATGAAAAAAGGTCTGACCTTCGATAAAGGTGCAGATATGTTATTTTATGGCGATGTTCCTACGGGGGCAGGATTGTCTTCATCGGCCGCGCTTGAAGTGGTTACGGGTGTTGCAATCAACGATATGTATGGTTTCGGCATCGACAAGATCGAACTGGCGCTGATGGGTCAAAAAGCGGAACATGAATATGCACTTGTTAATTGCGGAATCATGGATCAATTTGTATCTGCGATGGGAAAGAAAGACCATGCTGTCTTTCTCAATTGCGACACATTAGCTTACGATTTAGTACCTGTCAAACTCGACGGTGTAAAAATCGTGATCAGCAATACCAATAGCCCGCACAAACTTGATTCAGGTAAATATAACGAACGGGTAGCAGAATGTCAGGCTGCTGTTAAGGCGATCCAGCCATTCCAAAAAATATCGGCGTTAGGTGAAATCTCATGGGAAGACTTCCTGAAAGTTGAAGATAAAATTGAAAACGTTACTGTCCGGAATCGGGCCCGTCACGTAGTAAGCGAAATCAAAAGGACCGAAGATGCGGTAAAATTTCTAAAAGCAGGTGATCTTGTTGAATTTGGAAAACTGATGAACGCTTCGCACGATTCTTTGCGCGACGATTATGAAGTTACAGGATTTGAACTGGATACGATGGTTAATGAGGGTCGTAAAATCAAAGGCGTTATTGGCACTCGTATGACAGGAGGCGGATTTGGAGGTTGTACGGTAAGTCTTGTGAAGGATGAAGCGGTTGACACATTCATTGATCAGGTTGGTAAAAATTACCAGGAGAAAACTGGTTTGAAACCCGTTTTCTATGTAGCCGAAATTGGTGACGGAGGGAAGAAGTTATTCTAAAAAAATTAGTATTATTGCTAACTGAAAATTCAAACGCTTTCAGTTAGCAATAAATCCAAATCAATTCACATAATTACTAATAATAAATTTATCTAAAATTATGACTCAGAATACTCAGAACAAGAATTACACCGTGCCAATCATCATGATGATCATGCTTTTTGGTATGATTTCGTTCGTAACAAACCTGGCAGCTCCGATGGGAATTGTGCTAAAGAGCCAATTTGCAGTAACTAATTTCTTAGGACTTCTTGGGAATGCTGCCAACTTTATTGCTTATGCAGTAATGGGAATACCAAGCGGTATTTTGCTACAAAGAATAGGTTACAAGAAAACGGCTTTGATTGCTGTTGCAGTTGGCTTTGTTGGAGTAGGTATCCAATATCTTTCAGGTTATGCAGGGCAGGATTCAGCTTTTGCCGTTTATCTTGCAGGCGCATTTGTTGCAGGTTTTTCTATGTGTTTGTTGAATACCGTTGTTAACCCTATGCTTAACACTCTTGGCGGTGGTGGTAATAAAGGTAACCAGCTGATTCAGGTTGGAGGATCTTTCAATTCAGTTATGGCTACTGCTACACCAATGATAGTTGGTATTTTAATTGGAGATGCTTCAAAAGCCAGAATCACTGATATTTTCCCCTTCATGTATGCAGCAATGGCTGTATTCGCGATCGTATTTGTTGTATTGTATTTTGTAAATATTCCGGAACCTCACGCTCAGCAATCTTCTGAACCAATGGCAAACCTGATGGCTGGTGCCTTGAAGTTCCGCCATTTCATTTTAGGGGCTATCGGTATTTTTGTCTATGTTGGCGTTGAAGTAGGTACTCCCGGAGTTTTGAATTATTTCCTTGTTGATCCGAATACCCCTAATCCAATGAATGCTACTACTGCAGGATTCGTTGCAGGTACATATTGGTTCCTGATGTTGATAGGCCGTTTGGTTGGAGCTTCAATAGGAGCAAAGGTATCAAGTAAAACAATGCTAACTTTTGCATCCGGGCTGGGTCTGGTACTTGTGTTGTTGGCTATGTTTACTCCAGCTGCTATACAGGTTTCAATGCCTGTATTGAAAAGTGTGGCTGGTGTTACCTCATTTGGTTTATTGGAAGTGCCTATCACTGCTGCATTCCTTGTATTAGTAGGACTTTGTACTTCGATTATGTGGGGCGGAATTTTCAACCTTGCTGTTGAAGGTTTGGGAAAATATCTGGCAGCAGCTTCGGGAATTTTCATGGTCATGGTTTGTGGTGGAGGTATTCTTCCTGCACTTCAGGGATGGGTTGCCGATATCGCTGGTTATATGCCTAGTTACTGGGTAATTGTTGCAGGTCTTGCTTATCTGTTATTTTATGCTTTAATTGGCAGTAAAAATGTGAATAAAGATATTCCTGTTGGTGTTCCTGTTATTTAGTTAAAACCATCCCAATCAATATCAAATTGTCTTTCAAAAGGCAGGAGAACCCGAAATGGTTATCCTGCCTTTTTTCTTGAACGGTAAATTACCACTGCCTAACTAATTCTGTGCAGTAATTCAGGTATTGTTTACTAAATATTTATAATTTTGAAGTCTATGAGACCTCAGCAATATGATATAATCGGTGATGTACATGGCTTTGCCTCGCTTTTAAAGAAACTATTAAAGACGATGGGGTACACAAAGAGCAATGGCATCTGGCAAAATCCTGAACGAACAGCCATTTTCATTGGTGATTTTATTAACCGTGGACCCGAAATCAGGGAAACCATACAGATCGTCAGGCAAATGACAGAGGCGGGGTTTGCCCATACAATCCTTGGGAATCATGAGTACAGTGCTATTTTATATCACATTAAGGATTCAGCTGGCATGTACCTTTCGCGTCACATCGCCGGAAACAGAAATCAGATTCAAAGTACACTTACTTCTTTTAAAGGGTTTGAGCTTGAGTGGCGCGACCATCTAAAATGGTTTCGCACATTGCCTTTTTTTATCGATCTTGGAGAAATCAGAATTGCGCATGCATACTGGAACGATAACGATATCAATTATCTCAAGAGTTTTATGCCTGAGGGAAGATTGAAAAAAGATTTTCTGAGAAATATTCATGAAATGCAACAACCGGCAGCGGCCATTGTCTATCGGTTACTCAAAGGACTTGAATATCGGTGTCCGCAAGATCTGATTATTAAATGTTCCAAAGGAATGAGTCGTAAGCTTTTTCGGATGAACTGGTGGGAAACTCCGGTAAATAAGACATTCCGCAATCTCTCGTTTGGAAATAAATTTATTTTGCCCGAATATACCATTCCAAAGGAAATTGCGCCTTCATTTGAACCCTACGATATCAATAAGCCACCGGTTTTCATGGGGCATTATTGCCTGAGCGAGGGTGCTGCAATAGTACAGTCAAATATCTGCTGCGTAGATAGCTGTGTGGTTGGATCGGAACAATTGTCCGCTTATAGGTGGAGCGGCGAGAAGCAACTGTTAAAGGAGAACATCATCAGCGTAGCGCTTTAGATTTCCAATAGAAACAGAAATGTGACAGATCAACAGGTAATTCTTTTGAAAAGAGAATTTCGCATAATAAACCCGGGGCGTAGTGTATTCATTCACTTACCCCGGGCTATTTAAATTATACCCATTAAGGGTGTTTATCCTACATTTTCAAATTGACGTCAATGTCATATTGAACCATCGAATTGCCAAATTGGTTATTCCCACTCAATTGTTGCTGGTGGTTTCGAACTGATATCGTAAACAACACGGTTGATGCCAGGCACTTTATTAATGATGTCGTTCGACACTTTTGCAAGAAATTCGTAGGGTAGATGGACCCAATCGGCAGTCATTCCATCGGTTGAAGCGACAGCACGCAAAGCGACCACATTTTCGTAAGTCCGTTCATCACCCATTACACCGACCGACTGAACAGGCAACAACATCACGCCTGCCTGCCAAACTTTATCATACAGTCCCCATTCTTTCAATCCATTCACAAAAATGGCATCTGCTTCCTGCAGAACCCTGACCTTTTCGGGCGTAACATCACTCAATATTCGTATTCCAAGACCAGGTCCAGGGAAAGGATGTCTTCCAAGCAATTCCGGCTTGATTCCAAGTGCACGACCCACACGACGAACCTCATCTTTGAAGAGAAGATTCAACGGTTCAACAACTTTTAAATTCATCTTGGCAGGAAGTCCGCCCACATTGTGGTGCGATTTGATTGTCGCTGATGGTCCGTTTACCGAAACCGATTCAATTACATCGGGATAAATAGTGCCCTGTGCGAGCCATTTCACATCCTGAATCCGATGGGCTTCAATGTCGAACACCTCAATAAAGTCGCGGCCTATGATTTTTCGTTTCGTCTCCGGATCGCGTTCACCTTTCAAATCGTTCCAGAACCGTTCTGTTGCATCGACACCCACAACATTCAATCCCATATCTTTATAAGAATCGAGCACATCCTGAAATTCATTTTTACGGAGCAATCCGTTGTCAACGAAAATGCAGGTAAGGTTTTTCCCGATTGCTTTGTGGAGTAAAACGCCTGCAACCGAAGAATCGACGCCACCCGAAAGTCCGAGTACGACTTTATCATTACCAATCTTATCGCGCAATTGCTGAATGGTGGTTTCAATAAATGAATCGGGCGTCCAATCCTGTTTGCAACCGCAGACGTTCACAAGGAAGTTTTCAAGAATCTTCGACCCTTCAGTTGTATGAAAGACTTCGGGATGAAATTGAATCGCGTAAGTATCTTCACCACCGATTTTATAGGCAGCATTTTCTACGTCACCTGTTGAGGCTATTATTTTATAATTCTCTGGTAAGCTTACGATTGTATCACCATGCGACATCCACACCTGCGAGTTTTCGCTGATTCCTTGTAGTAAAACGCTCTCTTTATCAACAACACGCAGGTTTGCACGCCCATACTCACGCGAGTCGGAGGCAGCCACTTCTCCGCCGAAAAAATGAGCAAGGTATTGTGCTCCGTAACAAACACCCAGCAACGGAAATTTTCCTTTGATATTGGTAAGGTCAATCCGCGGACCATTCGTGTCACGCACTGAATAAGGACTTCCCGATAGGATGACCCCCTTTACCGATGAATCAATTTCCGGGAAATGGTTGAATGGATAGATTTCGCAGTAAACATTGAGTTCACGGACACGTCGTCCGATCAGTTGGGTGTATTGGGAGCCAAAGTCGAGTATGATTATTTTTTCCTGCATCAGCGTAATTTTTAACGGGTGGTGATTTGCGGCAAAGATATGGATTATTGCCTTAGCCCGAAATCTTCCGGCAAATGATAAGAATTCATTAACGAATGTACATCATTTGACCCGATAAAGGTATGTTAAATCGAAGGTGCCAATCGCTTAACGATTTCTTAATAGCCATGTTTATTATTGTTTTCCAGTCGTTTGCAAAGCAATATTTCGTTTTGTTTATCATTTTTGGAATACTGGCTAAACATTCAAAACCTTAAATGCGTAGTACTTTTATATTTAATAATTACGTTATGAAAACAATTATCACATTAAGTTTATTGATTGCTGTTAGTCTATTTTCAGAAAGAACAATGGCAAGTGGAAATTTCAGAGTCAATGTTGCTCTTAAATCAGAAAGTAAAGCCCTTACGGAGATTTCAAATAATTCAGAGCAAAAGTATGAAATCACAATTTCAAATTTGGCAGGAGATGTTCTTTACCACCGCGAAGCCAAGGGTGAAAAAATGGAATCTGGGAAGATATTTGATTTCTCGGATTCGGAATACGGTATTTACGAAGTGAAAGTAAAACTCGAAGGTGAATCAAACGAGCAACTGGTGACTGTTACCAGAGACGGCGTTGAGGTTGGCGAGATCGTTCGGAAGACAGAACCCATTTTCACTTTTAACGACAATTTGCTTACAGTATCGTTTCTTAATCAGAACGAAGAAGCGATGAAGTTAAATGTGTATTCAGGTGGAAATTTGATTTTCGCAAAGAAGTTGAACGATTCGGCAAGTCTCAATAAGAAATTTGATTTATCAAAACTGGATAGAGGTGAATATGAGGTTATATTTACTTCTGGTGAAAATGATTTCGAATATGTGTTAACCAAATAAGAACATCAATTTTAATGATCCGAAAGCCTGTGAAACTTTATTGTTCCCAGGCTTTTTTTATTTATTAAGCCATGGTTAAAATAGGAAATCCGATACGAAAGAGTAAACAGGCCTCGTTGGGTCAGTCATCCTAGTACGATCGTTCTGCCAGGCCTCGTTTGCTCATTCGTACTAGTACGATTGTCCTGCCAGGTCTCGTTGGCTCATTCGTACTAGTACGATTGTCCTGCCAGGCCTCGTTTGCTCATTCGTACTAGTACGATTGTCCTGCCAGATCTCGTTTGCTCATTCGTACTAGTACGATTGTCCTGCCAGATCTCGTTTGCTCATTCGTACTAGTACGATCGTTCTGCCAGGCCTCGTTGGCTCATTCGTACATAGTACGAAAAATCGCGCGAGGGGTCGGTCAAAGAATCGTACGTAATTAACCACCATTTTCAGGTAATTTTTGCAGCCGGTTCTGTGGCCGTAAGCAAATAGTTGGGTGAAAGTCAAAATAATTGCACAAATACTCATAAGATGAGGAGATTTAAGTATTTTTATTGCAATTAATCCCACCTGATATGGAAAACACAAATGAATTAAGCCGTCGTAAGTTTATTGCCCATACCGCTTTGGGCGCTATCGGGACAATTGGTGCTGCCGGATTACTGGCCTCATGCGTCGGAGCAGAGAAAAAAGGTACTGAAGTAAAGTTACCCGAGATGCTGGACATGGCACCGGATGGTAAGGTATTACGGGCTGGCCTGATAGGTTGTGGAGGCAGGGGAACCGGGGCAGCTATTAATTTTATTGATGCGGGGCCTAATCTGCAGATTGTTGCGCTCGGCGATGTATTTCAGGATAAACTGGATACCTGCAGGGCTACGTTAAAGAAAGAAAGAAAGATTGAAGTTGCTGATGAAAAGTGCTTTATTGGTTTTGATAGTTATCAGAAAGTAATTGACGCCGGAGTTGATATTGTGCTGCTTTGCACACCTCCGCATTTCCGTCCGCTGCATGTTGAAGCGGCTGTTAACGCCGGGAAACATATATTTATGGAGAAACCTGTTGCAGTCGATCCCGTCGGTGCACGTTCGGTTTTGATCTCCTCAAAAAAAGCGGCACAAATGGGATTAAGTATGGTCAGCGGAACCATCCGAAGGGTTCAGAAAGATTATATGGAAACCTGGCGCAGGGTGGCTAATGGTGAAATTGGTGAGATAGTTGGTGCCAATATTGTCCGCAATGGCGGTGCCCTCTGGGCGAGAAAACGATTACCCGAATGGACCGATATGGAATACATGCTTCGTAACTGGGCTAATTTCTGCTGGTTATCTGGTGACCACATTGTTGAGCAGTTTATTCACGAAGTAGATGTAATGAACTGGTTTGTAGGTAAAATTCCGGTAAAAGCAATGGGCTGGGGAGGCCGGCAACGCCGGTTGACCGGTGATCAGTATGATTTCTTCAGTGTGGAATATGTTTACGACAATGGGATGCAAACCCATTGTGCGGCCCGTCAGATTAACGGTTGCAGCAATCTTAAACAGGAAATTATTACCGGAACAAAAGGTTATGCAGACTGTAACGGCACAATTTTCGATCTGAAAGGAAACCCGGTATGGAAATACGCATATCCCAAAGAAGGTGATACCGACCTTACATGGAAAGTAAAAGACCCGTATGTTCAGGAACATGTCAACCTGGTTACTGCTATCAGAAATGGTAAAACTATTAGCGATGCAGAAGCACAGGTAAACTCAACATTGATAACAATAATGGGTCGCATATCGGGCTATACCGGAAAAGATGTTACATGGGAAGAGATGTTGAATTCCGACCTTTCGCTCGGACCTAAAACATATGCAATGGGACCTGTTCCAAATATTCCGGAAACAATTCCAGTCATTGGTGTCGAAACCAACCTGATTTAAGTCAACCTATTTTTTGAAAATATTCATTAATTCATATATCATGAACAGACGACAATTTGCAAAGAATACGATCATGGCTTCCGCTGCGATCTCAACCTTTTCAATTCCGGGCTTTTCAAATAGCATAACTCCGGCAAAACGAAGCTTGAAAAAAGGTATCATGTGGGGAAGTATCGGCGTAGGCAAGACCATCCTTGAGAAATTCCAGGCGGCAAAGCTGGCAGGTTTTGACGGTGTTGAACCGATGAGTCACCTTGACAGGAATGAAATTCTAAAAGCCCGTGACGCTACAGGTTTAATTATTCCAAGTGTATGCAATGCACTGCACTGGAAATTTCTGTTATCGGATCCCGACCCTAAAGTTCGTGAAGAGGGTGTTGCAGCTCTGAAGGTAAGTCTTGAAGATGCCAAAGCATATGGTGCCGATACGGTTCTGCTTGTTCCCGGTCGCGTAAGTGAGACCGTTAGTTATGATGATTGCTGGAAAAGATCCTTTGAAGAGATCAAAAAGGCAATTCCGCTTGCTGAACAGTTGAATGTCAAAATTGCCGTCGAAAATGTTTGGAATAACTTCCTGCTTAGTCCGATGGAAGCGGCATCGTATGTCGATCAGTTTCAAAGCAAGATGGTGGGTTCTTATTTTGATTGTGGGAACATCCTTGTTTATGGATGGCCAGAGCAATGGATCAGGATACTTGGTCCGCGAATTGCCAAGGTTCACATCAAAGAGTTCAGCCGTAAGATTGCAGACAAACAGGGCAAAGGTGCCGGATTTGGAGTTAAACTGTTGGAAGGTGATGTTAACTGGCCGGTTGTGATGAAAGCACTGGACGATATCGGTTACAGTAACTGGACAACCATTGAACAACCGGGTGGCGATACCCCGGAAGGATTAAAAGATCTTTGCGACAGGCTTACAAAAATTCATGCCAGCTAATACAATATTTCTATAAATATAAAATGCCCGGGATTTCCGGGCATTTTGTATTTATAGAAATTTAAATTACAGTTTCCTGATCCAGATATTTCTGTAACTTACAGGGTTACCATGATCCTGAAGAACCAGGGCTCCCGGGCCATGCGCTTTATATTTTGGAATACCAATGTATTCAGTCGGCCCTAATAGCTGAACGTTGTTTAGCACAAGGACACCGTTCTGAAGCACGGTGGCGCGGGCAGGTAAAAATAAGGTACCATCTTCTTTAAATCTTGGAGCTGTCCAGATAACATCATAAGTCTGCCATTCGCCCGGTTTTTTGCAAACATTTACAAGCGGTGCATACTGTTTGTAAAATGAACCAGCCTGACCATTGCGGTAAGTGCGGTTGTTGTAATTGTCGAGCACCTGTAGTTCGTAACGCTCCATCATAAAAATACCAGAGTTTCCACGTCCCTGACTTTTCTTTTCAGGATCAACTTCGGCTGGAGAACGCCATTCGATGTGTAACTGATAATCTTCGAAAACCTGTTTTGTCTGAATTGTTCCGGTACCCTTGGCTACTGTCAAACAATTATCAGCGACATTCCACACTGGTGCTTCACCTTTGCTGTTTGTCCAGTTCTGAAGTAAGCTTGCACCTGTACCATCAAAAAGTACAATTGCGTCCGCCGGAGCATTCAGATTATTGTCTGCCGGTGTAACTACTTTCACTTCAGGATCCCAGAATTCTGTCATCTCGGGTTTCATCTTTGCGTCTTCGGGGTTCTGATTTTGCGCGTTAGCCGTGAAAGCTCCTACGACGCACAATCCTAAAAGAATCTTTTTCATTTTTTGTTGAATTTTTATTACAGTTAATTAAAATATAAAAGTACAATAATTGTGAGTACTTATTCTCCAAGATATTTCTTTTTCATTTTTCGCGACATTCCAATTGTAACGACTTCGGGAAAATGGTGCGCAGCATACTTGTTATCTGGAAGAAGTATTTCAGGCTTTATTCCGGAAGCACAAAATTTCGGGAGTACAAAGTCAGACTCGTTGTTTTTTATATTTGCGTGGTATACAAGCAAAAGAACCTGCGATCTGGTTAGATTATTACCAGCCGATGCTAATCCAACAGGTTGTGATGCAATAACTCTGTCTCCAATTTTAGGGAAAACCTTATTATTTTCTAATTGCGAATATCGTGCGACAGTTCCATCATCGTGAAGGATAAGGACATAATTGAAATCACGATTATACCATGCATCACGATCTTTTTCTTTTACGCTCATTTTATTCTCAACCACAATTCCACCCCTTGATGCATAGATTGTATCCCCTGCATTCGTGCTAAATCCCAAACAATACCAATTAGTCGGTGCACTTCTGCCAAAGATTGAATGGATGTTGTCAACTTGAAAAACCTCCGTCGAAGTACCATTCTTAACAGGGATCAAATAGGGATAATCGGGATCAGTTCTAGCCGATGGGTTCGATGTGAAATACCTGAAGGCATAAGAAGAGAAAGGTGAAGCTCCTTGAGGAGATTTAACAGTGCAAAGTTGTCGCTCACCTGGCTCGACACGATGGACAAAACCTGGTGTATCTGAACAGGTGCCAACAAGATTTATAAAATCCATGACAACGAAATATGGTCTTTGGGAATGGTTAATTGCTTTAAAACTATACTCGCCTTTATTATCAAGATCAGTTTTTATCTCAATGTCCTGCGCTTTAATCTGAATTGTGAAAAGTGATAAAATGCTAAATAGCGCTAACGCAATTTTCTTCATAAAATAGTGACTTTATTTAAGTTAGGTTTATTTTTAGGAAGTCAAGGCACCCAACAGGCCTGTTGATCTGTTGGATACCAATATATCGGTGCTATTGTAACTTAAAGACCAAGATCTTTCATCACCTGGTCAATCTTAAGATCAGTTTTTGCCTCAACAGCATAATACTGATCCCGTGAAATGAGTGCATCCTTCACTTCGATGTAGAACTTGATTTTGGGTTCTGTGCCGGAAGGCCTTACCGAAACCTTAGTCCCGTCCTTCGTAAAAAACTGCAATACATTGGAGGTGATTTTCTGATTGATCGGCTTTTCAGTTCCGGTACTCAGGTTCTTCTCAATCAATGTTTCATAATCCTTTACCACCGAAAGTTCTGATCCAGCCAGATGTTTGGGAGGATTGTTCCTGAAATTGACCATCATTTGCTCAATCTCTTCAGCGCCGGTCTTTCCCTTGCGGACCACGTATTTCATTTTTTCTTTCGAATAACCATAAGTCAGGTAGATATCCTGGAGCATCTCGAACAATGTCCGGCCATTGTCCTTGGCCCAGGCAGCAATTTCAGCCATCAATGCGCAAGAGCTCACCGCATCTTTATCGCGGACAAAATCGGCTGGCAAAAACCCAAAACTCTCTTCTCCCCCTCCAATATACTCCTTAATACCTTCATTTTCTCGGATTACTTCGGCAATATATTTGAATCCTGTATAGCAATCGTAGTACTCAACCCCGTTTTTCACAGCCATTTCGGCAGCAAGTTCTGAAGTAACAATCGTTTTCACGACATATTGCTTTCCTTTTAAAAGGCCAAGCTCTTTGCGTCGAGTGATGATATAATAGAGGAAGATAAGAACCGTCTGGTTTCCATTGACAAGAATAAATTCACCCTTGTCATTTTTTACGGCAATACCCAATCGGTCGGCATCGGGATCGGAAGCCATCACGATATCGGCATCTTTCTCAACCGCCTTTTCGATGGCAAGTTTCAATGCTGCCGGTTCTTCCGGATTTGGTGAGATGACAGTTGGAAATTCACCGCTCACAACATCCTGTTCGGGAACGTGAATCACATTCGTAAATCCCATTTTGGCCAGTGCCATCGGAATCAATCTCACACCCGTTCCGTGGATCGGTGTGTAAACGATTTTAAGATCATGCTGACGCTTGATGGCATCGGGTGAAAGGGATACGGAAACCACTCGCTTCAGGAATTTCTCGTCCATTGCGGCACCTATCATTATAATATTTTCTTTCGGGCCATTGAATTTAATGTCATCCACTTTCACCTTCGAAACTTCATCGATGATATTAACATCGTGCGGTTCAACAATCTGTGAACCATCATCCCAGTAGGCCTTGTACCCGTTGTATTCCTTCGGATTGTGTGACGCTGTAAGGATAATGCCGCTCTGCAAACCAAGTTCGCGGATCGCAAACGACAATTCAGGTGTAGGACGCAAATCCTCAAAAAGATAAACCTTAAACCCGTTAGCGGAAAAAATACCGGCGGCAGTATCGGCAAAAAGACGACTATTGTTTCTGCAATCATAACCAATCGCCACCCCAATCTGAGGCAAAGTGGCAAAAGCAATTTTAAGATAATTGCTAAGACCCTGCGTGGCAGCACCTACCGTATATATATTCATACGGTTCGAGCCAACGCCCATAACACCGCGCAAACCGCCCGTTCCAAATTCAAGATCACGGTAAAATGCATCAATCAATGCCGTATTGTCTTCATTATTAATAAGCAGACGGATTTCTTCCTTGGTTTTATCGTCGTAATTGCCGGTCAGCCATTCGTTGGCTTTTTGAAGAATATTTGCCGGAGTCTCAGTTGTTTTCATATCTAATTTAATTTTTATGTCTTTTCAATAAAAGGTCTGTTTCGGTTCGAATTCAGTAATAAAGATTCAAATATATACCCGATTTTTGATTTACTAAAATACTAATTAATAAGATTCACTACAAATTAACCTTAAAAAAACAAATAATCATTTGATATTAAAGGGATAAATCCTATTTTTGCGGCACAAAATAAAATAATGTCTAATTTATTAAAATTTAAGAGCAATTTGAATGAGTGAAATTAACGAAAACCCCGAAATTAACGAGGTAGCGGAAGTAGCCGCAGAAGTACCTGCAAAGCCATTTGTCAGGGTATTAAAAGAGACATCAGCAAAAGCTGATGAAGATTTTGACTGGGATGCCTTCGAAGGTACCAAGTCAGTCAATAGTACTGCTAGTAAAAAAGAGATGACCGAACTGTACGACAATACACTTTCTATTCTTCAGGAGAAAGAAGTTGTTGACGGAAAAGTCATTGCAATGAACAAACGTGAAGTTGTTGTTGACATCGGTTACAAATCAGACGGTATCGTGTCTGTCAACGAATTCCGTTACAACCCTGCATTGAAAATTGGCGACAAAGTGGAAGTTTACGTCGAAACCCTTGAAGACAAAAAAGGGCAGTTGACACTTTCGCACAAGAAAGCTCGTGCAATGCGCAGCTGGGATCGCGTTAATGCAGCGCTTGAAAACGACGAAATTATTACCGGATTCATCAAATGCCGCACGAAAGGTGGTATGATTGTAGATGTATTCGGAATTGAAGCATTCCTTCCAGGATCACAGATTGATGTTAAACCAATCCGCGATTACGATATTTACGTGAACAAAACAATGGAATTCAAAGTGGTTAAGATCAACCATGAGTTCCGTAACGTCGTTGTTTCGCATAAAGCGCTTATCGAAGCAGAGCTTGAGCAGCAGAAGAAGGATATCATCTCCAAACTTGAAAAAGGACAGGTTCTTGAAGGAACCGTTAAAAATATCACTTCATATGGTGTATTTATCGACCTTGGCGGCGTAGACGGTTTGATTCACATCACCGACCTAAGCTGGGGACGTGTTGCTCATCCTAACGAGATTGTACAACTTGATCAGAAGATCAACGTTGTTATTCTTGATTTCGATGACGACAAAAAACGTATTGCCCTTGGTCTTAAACAATTGTCATCTCACCCATGGGATAACCTCAGCGCTGAACTTAAAGTTGGCGATGTAGTGAAAGGTAAAGTCGTTGTAATGGCCGATTACGGCGCGTTCATCGAAATTGCTCCCGGTGTTGAAGGTTTGATCCACGTTTCAGAAATGAGCTGGTCGCAACACCTTCGTTCTGCTCAGGACTTCCTGAAAGTAGGAGACGAAGTCGAAGCAACTATTCTTACTCTTGACCGTGACGAACGTAAAATGTCATTGGGTATCAAACAGATGAAGAATGACCCATGGGATAAAATCGAAGAAAAATATGCTATCGGTTCAAACCATGTTGCCAAAGTTCGCAACTTTACCAATTTCGGCGTATTTGTTGAAATTGAAGAAGGTGTTGATGGTCTGATTCACATCAGCGATCTTAGCTGGACGAAAAAGATCAAACATCCATCTGAGTTTACTTCCATTGGTGCTGAAGTTGATGTACAGGTACTTGATATCGACAAAGACAATCGTCGTTTGAGTCTTGGCCACAAACAGCTTGAAGAAAATCCATGGGATGTATTCGAAACAATCTTTACCGTTGATTCTGTACACGAAGGCACAGTAATCGATCTTTTCGACAAGGGAGCAGTAATCTCATTGCCTTATGGCGTTGAAGGTTTCGCAACACCACGTCACCTGGTTAAAGAAGATGGTTCGAATGTCAAAATGGACGAAAAACTTGAGTTCAAGGTTATTGAATTCTCAAAATCTGCAAAAAGAATAATTCTTTCACATTCACGTGTATACGAGGATGTCAAAAAGTCGGAAGAAACAGCCAAGAAAAAGGCTACAGCTAAAACGACTTCGAAGGGTATGAAAACTTTGAAAGATAACGTTGAGAAGACAACGCTTGGAGATATCAGCGAATTAGCTGCTCTAAGAACTCAAATGGAAGAAAAAGAGAAAAGAGATAACTAAGCAGTTGATTGATTGAGTAATGTTTCTTAACTTGTATCCATGAATTTTATTATTCGGAAAGAAGAAAATTATTCTTGCGTAAAAGTTGTAAGAGATCGTCTTGATAGTTTTATTTCTCCGGAACTGAAAGCGGAATTAGTAGTGCTTTTAAATACTGCGGAACAAAATATTATTCTTGATCTTTCAGATTGCAGCTATTGCGATTCATCAGGATTAAGTGCCATTCTTGTCGGAAACCGGCTTTGCGAGGATTCAGAACGTACATTTATCATCTGCAATCTTTCACAGAGTGTCGAAAAAATGATAAAACTGGCAATGCTCGATTCCATCCTGTTGATAGCATCGAACCTTGAAGAAGCAGAGAAAATTCTCAACGATAAGTCTTAACTTTTATAAAGATTAAAACCCGGCCTCAACAGCCGGGTTTTCTTTTTCTATTCTTTCTCTTTAAGTATTGCAATACTGTAGCTTTTCGTGTAGGTTTGATAAAACTTTGGTTATGCTCCCTTTTTCCATCACTATTTTAGGAAGCAGTTCAGCGCTGCCGACAACAACCAGATTTCCGACTTCCCAGGTTGTAAATCTTAATGACCGGTTATACCTGATAGATTGCGGCGAAGGCACCCAGATACAACTTCGAAAATTCGGAATTAAGACCGGAAAAATCAATCACATATTTATTTCTCATCTGCATGGTGATCATATTTTCGGACTGCCTGGATTAATTTCGACAATGGCTCTCGGAGGTAAAAAAGGAGAACTGCACATCTATTCCCACTCCGAATTAAAAATAATGATGGACCACCTGATGAAATTCATGAATGAGTTTGATGATTTCAAGGTCGTTTACCACCCTTTAAGTTTCCGTGGCAGAGCTGTTATCTTCGAAGACTCAAAGATGGTTGTTGAATCCTTTCCGCTCAAGCACCGGATTCCATGCTGTGGCTTTATTTTCAGGGAGAAGCCACATGAACTTCACCTGCGTGGCGATAAAATTGACTTTTTAAATATTCCAATCAGGGACAGGGTTGCCATAAAAAGCGGGGCGGATTTCCAAACGCCTGAAGGCAAAATTATTCCTAACCAGGAACTGACTTTTCCTCCCGACCCGGTCCGGTCGTATGCATTTTGCACTGATACCGTGTGCAGGAAACAGATCATCCCCATTGTTGAGAAGGTTGATTTGCTATACCACGAAGCAACGTTTGTTGATGACTTAAGCGATCTGGCATTGAAAACTTACCACACAACATCCAAACAGGCTGCCCAACTTGCCTTAGAGGCTGGCGTTAAGAAATTGATTATTGGTCACTTTTCAAGTCGATATAAAAGTGAAAAACCACTTGTCGATGAAGCAAGGGTCGTTTTCCCGAATACATTCCCTGCCAATGATGGCGACAGATTTGAATTGTGAAAAAGGTTATCACATAGTCACATAGGACACAATAGATGATAACTGGCTAAATATTAAATTATAAAAGTGGCAAATTGAAACCGGATAAAAGTAATGGCAAGGTATCCTATCAATGATTTCTTATGTGTTCTATGTGACTATTGTGGTTATAATATTTAGTTTTCCTCTCCATCAAAAAACTCCTTATTAAAATTAACCAGGTAAAGCCGGTCGGTTGGTCGTGTAAATGCCGTATAGGCCCATCTGAGGTACTCACGATCAATCATCTCTTCAGTTAGGTATCCGTGATCCAGAAATACCGCTTTCCATTGGCCACCCTGCGATTTGTGGCATGTAATAGCGTAAGAGAATTTTACCTGCAAGGCATTGAAATATTCATTTTCCCGCAGTTTTTCCCACAACTTCCGCTTGTTATGAATTTCGGGATAGTCCAGTGAGATTTCGTCGAAAAGCATTTTTTGATCCGCTTGCGTAAGTGATGGAGCTTCTCTGGTTAAAGTATCCAGAATAATTTTACAATCAATTTCGATGTCTTTATAGTCAATCAGCCTGAGCGTAACATTCACAAAATGAAAGCCATATTTTTCTTCAAACTTTCGAATCCTTACAACTTCCGCAATATCACCGTTTGCAATAAAATCAAGCTCTTCTGTCTGTTTGGTCCAGTAATAATTGTTTTTTACACTCATCACCAGGTCGCCTGTTGAAATTTGCTCTTCGCGATAAAGTACCGATCTGCGGATCCCCTCATTAAATTTGTTGGCCCTTTTGTTCGAACGGGTTACCACAATCGTTTCATCAGTCCCGAATTTTGAGTAACAGCCAGAGATCTCTTCAATAAGATCGGTCCCGCTAATTCTTCTGATGTCATTAAATCCGGAAAGTTTCACTTTCCAATATCCTTCAGGTGGTTCAGTAGCCAGCAAATTTCTGATAGTTGTGGCATTTTCCAATATACCCGATTGTAAAGCCTGTCTGACTACCTGAGTAAGTTCACATTTGATCACCTCAAGATCAAAGTATTTCAATTCATCCTCTTCAAGGGCTGGACTTACACTGAATCCAACAGGAGGAAGCTGGGCAGTATCACCAGCCAGAATTAAGCGACAGTTTTCGCCCGACATGACATACTCAATTAAATCAGAAAGCAAATTACCCGAACCAAAGATATTTTGTTCCTGCGGAAGATTTGAAATCATCGAAGCTTCATCGACGATAAAAATAGTATTGGTATGTAAGTTTCGGTCAAGATCAAATTTGGCATAACCATCAGAATTTGAATGCTGCCTATAAATTTTTTTGTGAATGGTTGTAGCGGGTTTCCCGGAATATCTCGCTAATACCTTGGATGCTCTTCCTGTCGGAGCCAGCAAAACAGTTTTAGTTTTTAAAGTGTCAAGGACCCGAACAAGCGCGCTGAGGGCTGTTGTTTTCCCTGTGCCCGCATAACCTCTTAATAAAAACACGATATTGGATTGATCGATTGTAATGAATTCAGCTACTTTCTCTGCCATCTCTCTCTGACAATCAGTTGGATCAAATTTTATCTCTTCGATGATCAGATTGGAAATGTACTTTTTTAACATATCAGATTTTTTAACTTGAATCTAAGGCAAAGATTTGTTATTTTTTTTAAATTTGCATCTAAACGTACCAATTCATTGCAAATAAACATGCGTGATATCTGTTTAATTGACAAATCTTTTGACAGCACACAGACTCTTTTATATCATCTGTCCATTCAGATAAGTCTTGATGGATTTTATTTTACGATACTTGATATTCCAAAAGGAAAATATGTTGTTTTAAATGGACACCATTTTTTTCTTAAGCGCAGTCGCCTGTTATTAAAGCATGTGCGCGAGGTGATAGAATCAGAAGATATCTTTCAGCATGAATTTAAAAGCATTGAAATACTGTACGCTTCCCGGAAGTTCACGCTCGTTCCACAGGCATTTTACGGACGCGGGTTAATGGATAAGTATCTGTGGTTTAACAACACTCAGGAAAAAGGCTATGTAGTTGAGAAAAATCTTTTTCCAAAAGCTGAGTGTTGGTGCATTTTCGATATTCCTCAGAATTTAAGTGAGTATTTGTCTGCCAAATTTCCGAAAAGTATTGTAAAGCACAATCTTTTTCCGTTGGTTGAAGGTGTATTGAAACGAAATCGGGCTTATTCAGAAAGAGAACAGGTTCACCTGAATTTTTTTCGCGACAGTTTTGAAATGGTAATTGTAAATGGTTCAAAATTAACCCTCTGCAATATCTTTAATTATAAGACAGATCGTGATGTTTTGTATCATGTCCTTTTTACATTCGATCAGTTAAAATTGTCACCCGAAAGCACCGAACTAATCATACACGGACTGATGCCTCAGGTTTCACCGGTCTACCATTTGTTTAAGAAATATGTAAAGCTGACTGCCTTTGCACGACTTGATACGACCTATCAATACAGCTACACATTCAGTCAACTACCTGAACATTATTATTCTACACTATTAAGCGTTTATAAATGCGAATAATTGGCGGGGCCTTCAAAAGCCGGATTTTTAGACCAGGGAAAAACTTCAAGGCAAGACCAACCACTGACTTTGCACGTGAGAACCTTTTTAACATTCTTAACAACAGGTATATCTTCGAAGACAAAAAGATTCTTGACCTCTTTAGTGGAACAGGCAGCATTTCTTTCGAGTTTGCATCGCGGGGCTGTCAAAGCATCACAAGTGTTGAAATGGATCGGTTTCATTATAATTTTATTTGTTCAGTTATTGAAAAACTTGACATCAAAGATTCAGTTAAAGCCATTAATGGTGATGTTTTCAAGTTTATCGGACGGTCCCCCGAACAATACAACATCATTTTTGCAGATCCTCCTTACGAGTTGAAGCGTCTGCCTGAAATTCCCGACCTGATCTTAAATAGTAATCTGCTTCCTGACGAAGGATTGCTTATTCTGGAACACGGAAAGACAAACGATTTTTCAATACACCCAAATTTCAGTGAATTGAGGACTTACGGAAGCGTACATTTCTCCTTTTTTATACAGAAAAAGTAAAGTTTCGGCTTTCATCTAATTAACAAACAGTCTCATAGCAACTCTCAGTGTCATTTTTTGATCTATTTAATATTGATACTTTCGCAATCTGGAAAAATGAACTATATTTGCAGCGCCTTAGGAATTGGGGCTTTAAATAAAAGTTCTTATTTTTCTTAAAGATATAAAAACGGTTTGGTAGTTCAGTTGGTTAGAATACATGCCTGTCACGCATGGGGTCGCGGGTTCGAGTCCCGTCCAGACCGCTGTTTTTATTTTGATATATTGGTTTGGTAGTTCAGTTGGTTAGAATACATGCCTGTCACGCATGGGGTCGCGGGTTCGAGTCCCGTCCAGACCGCCAATAATCTTTAAGTAAATAAAATTTGGTTTGGTAGTTCAGTTGGTTAGAATACATGCCTGTCACGCATGGGGTCGCGGGTTCGAGTCCCGTCCAGACCGCAAAAGCTTCGGAAGTAATTCCGGAGCTTTTGTGCTTCATATAAGTCGCGTGTATTGATCTATAGCCCTTTTTGAAATGAAATTCCACATTTGACGATTTCAATATCGAATTAAAGATTTCCCTAATACAAATATGATTTTTGTTACTTTTGCGCCGATAAAGCAGGTATATGTTCGAGAATCTCAATCAATCTTATCCGTTTAATAATAATTTTAAACACAACGTGAAAACCATCGGTCTGGTCGCGATGGGTTTTGTGTTGCTTGTACTCTATTTTCAACCTTTTGGCATCAATTTTCTTAAGTCAGAACATGACGGATACTTTGTATTGGGGGCTGGCTTTATGAGCGCAGGCACTCTTTTTGCTAATACTTTGATACTTCCCGGCATCATGCCAAAAGTCTTTGATTCATCAAAATGGACGATTCGCAAAGAAATGGTTTGGAATGTTTGGCTTTTCAGTAATCTGTTTGTTATTTTCTCATTTATGGCCTGGTTTGTCAAACAAATCGAGTTCACAGATTTACCAGTTTTCAGGACAGGGGCCCTGGCTTTACTTCCACTTGTTCTCTTTAACCTGATTAGCTACAATCACTCCCTTAAAGACAAGATGGTGAACGTACTGGATAATAGCCGGAAACATTGGTTTGGCGAAGAAAAACCAGAAACTATTTTAAATCATGATTTAAAACTTTCGGCCGAAAATGGGAAAGATGTTTTTTCAGCTAGTATGGACGATATCCTGGTTTTTCACTCATCAGGAAACTATATCGAAATTTTCTGGATGGACAATCAAACAAGGAGAAAGAAGCTTTTCAGACAAACATTTGCCTTTGTAGAACAATATATGAAAGATAAGCCGGATTTTAAAAAATGCCATCGTTGTTGGCTGGTCAACCTTAAAAAAATTGAAACATTGTCAGGAAATTCAAAAGGCTATTTTGTGGAGATGAATAAACTCGGATTTAAAATACCGATCTCCAGAAATTATATTTCCACCTTCCGGGATCTACTAGAAAGGTTAAACGAAGGACAATAGTTTTCTGAAAAGGCTCAAATATTTTGATGCCATTCATCCCACTCGCATTTGCATTTCGTCCCATATTCCAGCAATTGTGCCCTATTTGTGCATGATAAACCATTTTTTATCGTCGAATCATTCTTGTCATTATCATTGTAGCGGATTATTAGAGTCTCATAAAAAACTTTTAGAGATTTCGAACCCATTAAATTTTCGTGATATTAATTTTTAATCTTGGCTTGAAAAATGAAAAATCTAAACATTGGAGGTTTACAAATTAGCTTACCCATCATTCAAGGTGGTATGGGTGTTGGAATATCTTTATCCGGGCTTGCCTCTGCTGTTGCTAACGAAGGTGGCGTTGGTGTAATTTCACCTGCTGGAATAGGCTTTCTATATAAACAACATTCAAAAGATTACCTTGAGAATTGCATTTTTGGTCTTACGGAAGAGATTCGGAAAACAAGGGAAAAGTCCAAAGGTATAATTGGCATCAACATTATGGTGGCCTTGTCAAATTACGCTGATTTGGTGAAGACATCAATTAAAGAGGGAGCTGATATTATTTTTTCCGGAGCAGGTTTACCATTAGATCTCCCGAAATATCTGACAGCAGGCTCTAAAACCCGTTTGGTTCCGATCGTATCTTCAGCAAGGGGAGCAGCGTTGATTTGCAATAAATGGAAAGCGAACTATGACTATCTTCCTGATGCAATAGTTGTTGAAGGGCCAAAGGCTGGTGGGCACCTAGGGTTTAAAGTTGAGCAAATTGAAGATGAAAATTTTACTCTTGAGAAAATTATTCCTGAAGTAATTGCTGTTGCCAAAGAAATTGGGGATAAAAACGGTTGCGTAATTCCAGTTATTGCTGCTGGTGGAATTTATACCGGTGAGGATATTGAAAAATTTCTGGAGATGGGTGCGGCCGGAGTACAAATGGGTACTCGTTTTGTCACAACTGTTGAATGCGATGCATCCGATAAATTTAAACAAGCCTATATAAATGCCCGTCAGGGCGATGTCAGAATCATAAAGAGCCCGGTTGGTATGCCAGGAAGGGCAATATCGAGCGAATTTCTGGATGAGGTTGAAGCCGGTACAAAACAACCTAAGAATTGTCCCGTCAATTGTATCAGGACTTGCGATATAAACACGGCACCTTACTGTATAATTGCCTGTTTATCTGCAGCATTAAAAGGAAATTTCAAAAATGGTTACGCCTTTGCAGGAAGTAATGTGTGGCGCAATGATAAAATCATCACTGTCAAAGAGTTATTTTCAACCTTGATTCAGGAATTTAACGATTACCAGAGCAAAATCAAACTGGCGCTGAGTTAAAAGAACATATTTGGAGAGTTTTCAAAAAGATGAACAAGTTACTTTGTTCATCTTTTTTTTATAATAATTTAGGGCAACCATGAGGGTTGACTGCGATAAATTAAACGATCAGTTCCTAAAGCACTTTGAGCTTTAAGGATATTTTTTATGAACTTTTAGATAGTTCCTCTGTTTAGGATAAATACTTCATTCTATTATTCATATTGCTATCAAATAACATATTACATTTATAGATGCGAATGAATTATCTTGGGTATGGGTTTACACAACCCGATGTTCTCAATTCTGATTGTGACTATTGTCAATGGGTTTCCATATTTAAAATTCAGATTTGCGATTATTCTTTTTATTTTTGAGCAATATTTTTTAAGATTCCGGTAAATACGGCTCTTGTTAATGCGATATAAATTCAAATATACGCAGCAATGAAATCCGTAAACTCGTAATAAATTCAATTATCTTTCGCTATGAATTATTTTATCACCACAAAAAAGACCATCCTTATATTCGCTCTTTTGATGACATTTGATCTGTCGGTAGTACATGCCCAGGATGTTCAGGATCAAGCCATAAAATTCGGTAGGGTTTTAAATTTGATTGATCGCTTTTATGTCGACACTACAAACATTAACAAACTGACTGAAAATGCAATATCTGAAATGCTTTCAACACTTGACCCCCATTCGGTTTATATATCAAAAGATGAGGTTGAGGAGATGAATCAGCCTCTTGAAGGAAACTTTGAAGGAATCGGAATATCCTTCAATGTATATCAGGACACATTAATTGTGATGACCACAATACCGGGTGGGCCTTCAGAACTCGTGGGACTTAGACCCGGAGACCGGATAGTGAAAGTCGATGCAAAAACTATTGCAAATATCAAACTTAAAAACACGGATGTTTTTAAACTGTTAAGAGGTGATAAAGGAACCAAAGTGAACCTAACCGTCCTTCGAAAGGGGGAACATGCACCGCTAGAGTTTACAATTATAAGAGATAAAATTCCAATCTACAGCTTGGATGCTTCATTTATGCTAAATAAAGAAACAGCCTACATTAAACTCAACAAGTTTGCCGCCACAACCATGGATGAATACAAGGAGGCAATGAAGACGCTCAACTCGAAAGCTAAAGTTAAAAACATGGTTCTCGATTTGCGTGGTAATGGAGGTGGGTTTCTTGGAGCAGCGTACGAACTTGCCAATCAGTTTCTTGAAGAGAAAAAACTGATCGTATATACTGAAGGAACACATAGTCCTCGCCGGGATTATCTTTCAACCACACGCGGAGATTTTATTCAGGGAAACCTGGTTGTATTAATCGATGAAGGTTCAGCATCTGCATCTGAAATTGTATCAGGTGCAATTCAGGACTGGGACCGGGGTGTTCTAATTGGTCGTCGCTCTTTTGGAAAAGGACTGGTACAACAACCGTTTCCGCTCAACGATGGTTCGATGCTTCGACTGACCACAGCTCACTATTACACACCCGCCGGCAGAAATATTCAAAAGCCTTATAAAGAAGACATCAAGAATTACAGGAATGAGTATTTCAAACGCTTCGAAAAGGGTGAAATGTTTAACAAGGATAGCATCTCTTTACCCGACTCACTTATGATGAAAACACTTGTAACCAAGCGTAAAGTATATGCCGGAGGAGGTATCATGCCCGATATATTTATACCGATGGATACTTCGATGTATTACCGTTATTTCAATAACCTGGTTCGTAAAAATGTATTATTTCCGTTTGTTGTTGGCTACATTGACAAAAACCGTGACCAACTCAAATCAGGGTATAAATCTATCGCTGATTTTAAGGATAAATTTCAAGTTACAGGTACAATGCTTGACGATTTAACCAAAGCCGGCGAAAAAGAGGGAATTAAGAAAGATGAAGAGAGTTTGAAGGTATCAGGAGCTATCATTGAAAGACAAATAAAAGCGCTTATTGCGAGAGACTTGTACGACACCGGAGCCTATTACCTGATTATGATCGAAGACGACAAGGAAGTTGAAAAAGCAATTGAAGTCCTTTCCAACCAAAAAGTGTTTAACAGTTATTTGAACAAATAAAGTATTTAGGCCCGGGTTGGCGATGTCCACTTAATGAATCGTATATGAACTCTTTTATTGACTGGACTTTTGCTAACAAGGTCGAGCTTGGCGGAACAATTTTTGGTTTGATTTACATTTGGCTATCCATTCGTCAAAATTTGCATACCTGGACAGCTGGGATTGTTACTTCACTACTGTATTGTTGGGTATTCTTCGAAGCCAAATTCTATGCAGGGATGGGACTTCAGGGATATTATTTAATCATTAGCGTATATGGATTTTGGAGTTGGCGTCATGGAGGAGGCAAAAGTTCAGACGTAAATGAATTACACGTAAGTCATACTAAAACAAGTCTTTGGGTAAAGCTGTTCATTTTAAATCTACTATTAACGTCCCTCATATACTTCCTGTTGGGCAGATATACAGATTCGCCCATTCCATTTGGAGATGCCGCCACTACGTCTCTCAGTATAATCGCAACATGGATGCTTGCCCGGAAGAAAATCGAGCATTGGTTAATCTGGATCTTTATTGATTTGGTTTCATGCGGATTATACGTCTACAGAGGTCTTTATCCGACTGTATTCCTGTTTTTGGTTTACACGGTCATGGCGGGAATCGGGTATTATGAATGGAGAAAGGAGCCAGTAAAAGTACCATGTTGAAAGATGCTAATATCCAGCGGATCGTTATAACCGGACCCGAGTCGACAGGTAAAACCGAATTGGCGCAAGCTTTGTCGGTTAAACTGAATTCTGTTTGGATACCTGAATATGCAAGATCATATGTCGAAAACCTCCAACGGCCTTACAATTACGACGATGTTCTCCAGATTGCTCAATACCAGGTGACCCAGGAAGCCGAATATGTGGCGAAAATCAGAAAAGGCATCCTGATTTTTGATACATGGCTTATTATTACGAAAGTATGGCTTGATCTGGTTTTCGGGAAATGTCCAGAATGGATTACTGACCATATCCGGTCATCGAGAATTGATCTTTTTTTGGTATGCGACAATGACCTGCCCTGGATTGCCGATCCCGTAAGGGAAAATGGTGGTGAAAAAAGGAAAGAACTTTTTCAATTGTATTGTAATGAAATTGTTGCATTTGGTTTTAAATATGAGATCGTTAGTGGTTTTGGTGATGAAAGAACTGAAAATGCACTAACCGCACTTTCGAAACATGGGCTGAAACTATAATCTGGTTTGATTGTTAGTTACCTGAATTATGTGTTTTGAATTGAATGAATTTTAATAACCAATTTTGATAAATTATGAAAATTGCAGATAGTATTGTCGATCTGGTTGGTAAAACACCACTTGTAAGATTGAACCGTTTAACAGAAGGACTCGAATGCGAGCTTGTTGTAAAACTTGAATCCCAAAATCCTGGTGGTTCAGTAAAAGACAGGTTGGGATTTGCAATGATAGATGCAGCCGAAAAAGGCGGCTTAATTAACAAGGATACTGTAATAATTGAACCTACTAGCGGAAACACAGGAGTTGGCCTTGCCTTTGTGTGTGCAGCAAAAGGTTACAAACTGAAAATAGTAATGCCTGACACGGTCAGTATTGAACGCAGAATGATCGTTCACGCTTATGGTGGTGAAGTTATTCTTACCCCCGGCAAAGAAGGGATGAAGGGAGCTATTGCCAAAGCAGAAGAGATTCAGCAGAACACTCCCGACAGTTTTATACCAATGCAGTTTAACAATCCTGCAAATCCTGAGATGCACCGTAAAACAACGGCAAAAGAGATTTGGGAAGATACAGACGGAAAAGTAGATATATTTGTTGCCGGATCGGGAACAGGTGGAACAATCACAGGAGTTTCAGAAGTAATAAGAGCTTTAAAACCAACCTTTTATTCAGTAGTCGTGGAGCCAACTGATTCGCCGGTTTTATCGGGCGGGGCTCCGGGGCCGCATAAAATCCAGGGAATCGGGCCGGGTTTCGTACCCAAGGTTTTGAATACTTCATCTTATGACGAGATCATTCAGGTTTCTGCGGTTGACTCATTTGAGACAGCGCGGAAATTGGCCAGTTTAGAGGGTATATTCTGCGGTATGTCCGCCGGAGCAAATGTATATGCAGCCCTGCAGTTGGCCAAACGTCCTGAAAACAAAGGGAAAATGATTGTAACAATTATTTGCGATACAGGAGAACGTTATTTAAGCACACCATTATTTGCAGAATGATAAATAAGGAAAAGGAAGAATTGGTAGAGTGGACTCATTCCGCTGTCCGATCGTTGGTTGATTCCAGATCATTTGATATTCTGTGTCATAAACACCGGACTGGAGAATCGATGCCCTCTACCGAAAAGTTAAGGGTAACTGTCGAAAAAATTCGACAGATCGTTTTTCCCGGCTATTTTGGGGAGATTAACCTGAAGTCTGAAACACTCCCCTATTACATGGGAGTGCTTGTTGATGAGGTTTACGAACAAATAACGGAACAGATATTTTCAGGATTGTGCTTTATTTGTGATAAAGAAGACGATGCCCGCGATCTGCCCGGCAAAAGAGCTCAGGCAGAAAAGATCGCTTTCGAATTTGTGAACGGACTCGCAGAACTAAGGCGGATACTCATTACCGATGTTAACGCGGCCTATCTGGGTGATCCGGCTGCAAATAGCGTTGGTGAAGTGATCTTTTGCTATCCGGCTATCAAGGCAATATCAAGTTACAGAATTGCCCATTGCCTTTTCTTATTAGGAGTTCCTCTTATTCCCCGGATAATCACAGAGATGGCCCATTCGGAAACCGGTATAGATATAAATCCGGAAGCTTCTATTGGTGAGTATTTTACCATCGATCACGGAACAGGTGTCGTAATCGGTTCGACAAGCATCATAGGGAATAATGTAAAGCTCTTTCAGGGTGTAACCCTGGGTGCAAAGAGTTTTCCACTCGACGAGAATGGTAACCCTGTCAAAGGTATACCAAGGCACCCTATCGTTGAAGATAATGTGATCATCTATTCAAACGCAACAATTCTTGGACGCATAACAATCGGTCACGATTCGGTGATTGGCGGAAATATTTGGGTCACCAACGATTTAGCTCCAAACTCAAGAGTTGTCCAGACCAAGACCAGAAATGCTGATTTTTTTAATGGAGGAGGAATTTAAGAACTGTTTTAATCCCCGGAATAAACTACTTTTGCCGTCGCATATTGAAAAAGTTTTAGAGGAATCACTTTTAAAGCTGAAAGTGTATGCATCATTGCATATTATCAATTAAGAAAAGGGAGTATCTGTGAGTAAGTTCAAAATAGTTGCCAAAACATTAGCCGGACTTGAAAACGTTTTGGCAGATGAAATCAGAGCATTAGGTGCGGAATCGGTTTTGGTCGAAAGACGTGCAGTTTCATTTGTAGGTAATCAGGAGATGATGTACAAAGCTAATTTTCATCTTCGTACAGCCATAAAAATTCTCAAACCGATTGCTGAATTTGAAGTAACAAATCGCGACGAACTATACGATCACGCAAAAGAAATTCCGTGGACGAACTACCTGGCGCTTGGGAAATCCTTTGCGATCGATGCAACAGTTCAGTCCGAAATGTTTGTCAATTCGATGTTTGCGTCACTTAGGGTAAAAGATGCAATTGCCGATCAGTTCCGCGAAGCAACCGGGAAGCGTCCTTCAGTTAATTCGGACGATCCGGATATCCGTATCAATGTTCATCTGATGAATAATCACTGCACATTGTCGCTCGACAGTTCAGGTGAATCGCTTCATAAACGCGGTTATCGCATTGGACAGGGTGAAGCTCCTATTAATGAAGTGCTTGCTGCCGGCATGATCCTTCTGACAGGTTGGCACGGCGAAAAAGACTTTCTTGATCCGATGTGCGGCTCAGGAACATTACTCATCGAAGCGGCAATGATCGCGAAGGGTATACCTCCGGGTATGTACCGCAAATCATTTGGTTTCGAACAGTGGCCCGATTTTGATCAGAAACTGTTTGGCGAAATCTATAACGGCGATTATGAAAAGGAGTTCGATGGTAAAATAATTGGCTCTGATATTTCACCCATGGATATCGCACTTGCAAAAGCCAATGTTAAAAATGCCAGTCTCTCTAAAGTTATAGAACTTCAGGTTCAGGATTTTATAAAAATGGAACCACCATTTGCAAATGGGATCATTATAACAAATCCCCCATACGGTGAACGGATGAAACCTCAGTCGATAACTGAATTATATACCTCGATGGGTAATACTCTGAAAAACAGATTTGCAGGTTTTGAAGCATGGATCATCTCAAGTTCGGAGGACGGATTGAAGAGCATTGGTTTAAAACCAGCTAAAAAAATTGATCTGTACAATGGCGCCCTGGCATGTAGTTTCAGATGCTTCGAACTTTTCAAAGGCACGCATAAAGATTCAGTAATTATTAAAAAGCGTGTTTTATAATATCGTTTGAAAGTTACAGATGGTTTATCACGTGGCAGGGATAAACCGTCTATCTTCATCCATAACCCATGCTATTTATAGGGGATTTCCTGAGGTTTCCCGCCCAGGAAATCAGCAAATCTGGCTTTTGGCTGCCAGAATGCATTGAATACAAACGGATCGTTGTTTCTGGGTGCGATGGGAATCCAGCTAAGTCTTAGCTCAAGGACATTGAATATCAGCGATTCGTTGTGAACCCGAATACCAAGTCCGATTCCTCCATAAAATTTGTCATTGAGAATTGTTTGCAAATTGTTCGAAAGGAAAGCGGCATCAGCAAAATAGTAATTTGCAAACCGGAAGCCTAAATAACTCCATCGCCAGAACTGAACCGATTCAATATTTAATTTGAGCCTGTTGGTACCTTTTGTGTCAAGCGAGAAAAAATCACGAATTCCGTACCTCCTATTAATTACCAGGTATTCCTGCTGAAAGCGGTTGATTCCGCTCGTGAGTTCCATATTGATGAAGAACCGGTATGGATGTCTGTTAAAGTAAAGCAAGTTTGTAAAATAGTTAGTGCTCAGCAATATTGCTCCCTGTTCCACCTGCGAATTGTTCAGGAACCCTCCTATGCCAGCTTCCCATTTAAAGTATGCTCCCCCTTTTAATATATTGGCTTTGGAATACCGGAGGTGAAAATAAGGACGTGTCTGGTTTGTTTCAACATCGAGCCCCATGGCCAATTCCGCATACCGGCCATAAGGTATATCTTCGGTAATTCCATAGCCATAAATCCGGTTGTTCTTAAATAAATATCGTTTACTAATCCCAACTGAACCTATGATTAAATCATGATTTCTGTAAATACTGTTTTCTGAATTACCATTGGGATTAATGTAATAATTCTGATGCAGATATCGTCCCGCAAGATTGACGTTTCCGAGCGGCGAGTATAAATTTTTACTCATAAATTGTCTGCCATACCAGCTATCAATGTTTAAATACGATGCACCGGTATCTAACCTGGTGTAGGAATAAGGAGTCAGGTAATGATCAGAAAAGACCCTTTCGAGCGAAACGCCACCTGCCCAATCGACTTTCGAAGCAATAAATTGCTTGTCAAAATAGACGTTCCATCCTTCTTTGCGGAAGGTATTTGTATATCCTACACCAGTCTGAATAAACTTTCCTCCCAAATTGACGACTTGATAACTGATACTTCCTCCCCAATTGGGTTTCTCGGGTTCATAGTAATCCACCGACGCCGAAAACTGATGTCCAAGCCCAAACATATTCTGGTCAATGACCTCCACTTCGGAAGACCTGGAACCAAAGTTTCCACTTATTCCATACTCAAATTTCTCAATGATAATCACCAATACATCCACCACCTCAGGATTATTCTCTGCAGGAGAAAGTATAATGGAAACATCCTGGATATAGGGAAGATCACGAATGAATTTCTCATTTTCAGCCATTAATTTCGGATTTACTATCTCACCCGTACCGAAGAGCAATTGATTCCGGAGTTTCCTTTCAACCGTTTTAACGTGTAGGGCATTGGCCGTCTTTTCGACCCAACCCGTTGCATGCTGTGTGGTATCCATCAGAGAAGTACCAAAAACATCGAGTTGGAGGAAGCGAATATTCCCGATTTTTTTGCCATAGAAAGACGAAAAGTAGAGTGAACTATTGACGGCCATTTGTCCTTTAAGAGACTGGTTATCTTTAATGATCAGAGAAAATAAATTTCTCGTTATGAAATTATTCTCACCTTTACTTTTTAGCTCCGACAACGAGTTTTTCTTAAGGATATCAACATTTGTTTCCGATGATTTACGGATCGTATCAATTCCGTTAACGCGGGGATTAAGCTTCGTATAACGGGGTTTTATGTATTCGATGCTGACTTGATTAACATCCATTAAGCTATCTTTTGAACCGCGTATAGAAGAAGAAAGCATGGTTCGCTCAATAGCGAAATTGTGAAAACCATTTGAGCAAGTGAAGCTTTTTGCCCCTGGAATTGAAGCATAAACAAATTCTCCGGCAACAAATACCAGCACCGTCGCGATAAAACTATAGAGTAATGAGGATCTCAATCAAAAGTATGATATCAATGTGAACGATTTCTTAATTTTAATGAGCAAAGATAAAATTTAATGGAAAAGTTCGGAACTAATGCTCTAATTTGGGGTTATAAAACTGCTCCATATGAGCAATTATTATTTGGTCTGATTTATGAGAAAACCTGAAGCCGTGATTTTTGATATGGATGGCGTGTTAATTAACAGCGAGCCGATACATGTCGAAATTGAGAAAAAACTTTTCAGCAAATTAGGTATTGAGGTACCAGAAACTGTGCATCATAGCTATATGGGCGCTTCAAATGAATTTATGTACACTGATCTTCAATCGAGGTTTAACCTGCCGGAATCGGTCACTTCACTTATGGAACAGGATGATTTGTTCCGAAGTGATTATTTCAATCAGCTTGAAACAGTTCCGGTCAATGACGGACTGATCAGTTTACTCAATCAAATTAAGTCTGCAGGTTTGAAAATGGCCGTCGCAACCTCATCATCACCCGAAATCGCAACCATTCTTTTGAACAAATGCGGGATTGCCCACTATTTTGATGTCATCGTCACCACGAGCGAAGCGGGAAAGAGCAAACCATCACCCGACGTATATTTGCTGGCAGCAAAAATGACAGGTGTTCTGCCTGAAAATTGTATTGTTTTCGAAGATTCCCCAAACGGACTTTTGGCTGCAAAAAGTGCCGGAATGTATTGTGTTGTTATTCAGTCGGACAATAAGATTATTAGTGAACTATCGGGTGCTGATTACCTGATTCAGTCGTTCAGAGAGCTCACATTGCCGGGATTAATCGAAATCTTTTCTGTCAATCAAATTGTGAACTAATCAAACCACCAGGTATTTATGAAGAAATTTTTAACAGGTGAAGCATTTGAAGTGGTTCATAACCGGAATTTCAGACTCTTCCTGATCTACCGGTTCTTAATGACTGCGGCTACATTAATGCAGTCGGTGATTGTTGGCTGGCAGTTGTACAACATCACGAAAGATGTTCTTTCGCTTGGAATGATCGGCCTGACCGAAGTAATTCCACAGGTGAGCATTGCTTTGTTTGCAGGGCATTATGTCGATATATGGGATCGCAAAAAGATCATCTTTTATACGACATTTCTCCTCCTCGTTGGCTCAGCGCTTTTATTCTTTTACAGCATTCCCTCGCTTAATATGCACCAGTTGTTCGGAATAGCCCCCATTTTTGTGACGATATTTATTACAGGACTGGTGCGGGGCATCTTAATGCCGGCAAACACCGCTTTACTTGGCCAGCTCGTCCGCCGCGAACAGCTCACGGCTGCTGCAACCTGGAGCAGCACAACCTGGCATATTGCAGCTGTTACTGGTCCAGCACTGGGCGGATTGGTTTACGGTTTCTTCGGAATCATTCCGGCCTATGCCCTTGTATTTACATTTTACCTCTTTTGCTCGGTTATCCTGTTGTTTATTAAGAATCCGGGGAAAGTGGTTCAGATTGCCGGAGCTGCGGAAGGAATTTTCATCCGGATCCAGGAGGGAATTTTCTATGTATTCAGAAACAAGGTACTGCTAAGTGCCTTTGCACTCGATATGTTTGCGGTCCTCTTTGGCGGAGCCGTCGCCATGCTGCCGGTGTTTGCATCCGATATATTGATGGTGGGCCCCGAAGGTCTCGGGTTTTTACGTGCATGTCCTGCCATTGGTGCGATACTGATGTCGGTAATCCTCACCTTCAAGCCTCCCGTCACACGTTCAGGTCCTCAATTGCTATACAGTGTCTTCGGGTTCGGGGTCAGCATCATTGTCTTTGCGCTCTCAACCAACTTCATTCTTTCTGCTTTTTGCCTGTTTATGAGTGGCGTTTTCGACAATGTAAGCGTGATTGTCAGGGCAAGCATCCTTCAGATATTTACATCCGATGAGATGAAGGGACGTGTTGCCGCTGTCAACAGCATCTTTATCGGATCTTCGAACGAGCTGGGGGCTTTCGAATCGGGTGTTGCTGCCCGCTTTATGGGACTTATTCCATCCGTTGTTTTCGGCGGCGTGATGACTTTGCTGATTGTTTCTTTCGCCGCATGGAAATCACCCGCTTTGCGGAATCTATCGTTGAAAGAGAGTATCAAACGTTAGGAGAACTGGAATACCGGGCAATATATCAGGATGAATCGTGCAGATTGGATTATTTCTTTTTCGCATTTAAAATACATCGAAAGTTTAAACCATTTGAATAAAGTGACCGGGTTAGTGTCCATGACCTGAACACTCACCCGGTCACTAACGCATCAAACGTTCTAAAATAATTCACCCCTCATTTTAGGTTATGGAATGAGGGGTGAAAAATGTTACTTGGTTTTAGTAGGCTTAGGCGCCGGTGTTGAGTCGGCAACCGTAAAGCCCCATTCGCCTAACCGTTTGGGATTTTTCTGGTTATGGGATTTAAGCAGGTTACGGCTCGCCTTCACAGCCTCTTCGATAGCAGTCAAGTAAAGGTCGCGTTCGCGGTAAGCCTCATCTGTCTGCCTTTTCAAATTTTCAGCCTGTTTGTGCAGGTTTAAAGCAGTTGGAATTGTTGGCCCAATTACGGCCCAATCAATACCGTCAAGCTTTAAAAGTGGCGATGAATCGCCATCATCCGTGTGCTTTGCAAAAATATCCGTTGCCAGATTCAACACATCTTTTGGATTGTGTGGTAACTCAATTCTTCCTTCTGTTCTGTTCATAGTTAAAAATTTTAAATATTAGTTTGATAAAACTTTTAATAGAATAAGTCTGTTATGTACGTAAATACGTAACCTGATTTTTATTGTTTCAATAATATTCAATATTTTTATTTTAAAATAAACAGGTTACAAAATTGGATTTAACCAATGCAAATTTGCTTTTGATAGTATCATTGATAAAAGAGGGTACCTAAAAGCCGAAAATAGCAGATTCAACCTTGAATTCGGCACATTCAAAGTTGATTCTCCTATATTCAAAGTTAATTTCGGCACATTCAACTTTGGATCTGCCAGATTCAATGTTGATTCCGGCACATTTAAAGTTGAATTTGCCATATTCAAAGTTTAAACAGGCATTTTCGCATTGGTCCGGGGGGAAAATCACATCAGGAATCATGGATTTTGAATAAAGGCCCGGTTGTTCTTTAACAGAACAGTCGGGCCTTTCCTTTGAGTTTTTTCCGATGCCTTCTACACCGGTCTTTTATGGAGGATACTATGCTGTCAATGGAAAAATTTGGGGAATAACAGCTCAAAACTTCACCAGCCGCCGTCCGTGATATTCATCCGAAGGTATAAGAAGTTTGATTTCATCGAAATTTTCCCATGTAACTTTTCCGCAAACAATAATTTTCACCTGATCACCGGCGATTTCAATCATTTTCCGGAGCATTTCGGCTCCTTCAACGGCGGTGGGTTGTCCGCCTGAAGTGAGAATACGGCTGATTCCAATGTTTTTCAACTGAGTTACCGATTGCAGCAGATCACGTGAATCATCAATCGCCTTGTGAAACGTGACGGGCATGGTGCGTGCCAGACTTACCAACTCGGAAGTTCTTTCAACATCGATTCGGTTATCGCGTTTTAACAGTCCAAAAACAACCCCGGCGGCTCCAAGCATGTTGCACATCCGGATATCCTCGCGCATGATCTCAAACTCATCGGTGGTGTAACAGAAGTCGCCTCCGCGTGGACGGATCATCACCATCACGGGGATTTGCAGTTTTTCGATCGTCTTTTTGATGGTACCATAGGAAGGTGTAGTTCCTCCGCACGATAAATGCTCGCAAAGTTCGATTCGGGTGGCACCTGCCGCCGCCGCTAATAAGGCCTCCTGATATGATTCGACACAAACTTCCCTGACTGGATTCATTCTGGTTCATTTTGATACAAAAGTAAGAATTTAGGTTTGACTGCAGCCGAATGAATATGGCGCTTTCACGTTTTGTATTGAAAATTTCAATAGTTTTATCAAATTAATAAATAGCATGGAAAGAAGGAAGTTTTTTACACGATTAGGCATCGGCACTTTGGCCACCTGTGCGGCATTGCCTTTAATATCAAATAATGTAACCGGCATGGAAAGCAACTCAGCAACTCCGCTAAAAACAGGAGAGATTCAGCACATGGTGATCTTTGATCTGAAACATGAAAAAGGGTCCGCGTTGGCTGATAAATTTCTCAAAGACGGTCAGCAAATCTTAAGTAACTTACCTGTGGTACAAAACTTCCAGGTTCTTGATCAGGTGAGTCTGAAGAACGATTATTCTTATAGTTTTTCGATGGTTTTTGCCGGTCAGCAGGCGTATGAAACGTATAACAACCATCCCAATCATCTGGCATTTGTGGAGAACAGGTGGAAAAAAGAGGTAAGCCGGTTTTTGGAAATTGATTTTAAGTCTCGTTAGAATAGTTTATTATGGGAATGGAGATTGAGCGTAAATTTTTGCTCAGCAATGATGATTGGCGCACATTGGGCATACCAATCCATTACGCACAGGGTTATCTTGTTGCCGACGGCGAAAGGACCGTCAGGGTCAGGATTGCGGGCACGGAAGGTTTCCTTACAATCAAAGGAAAATCGAAGGGGTTTAGCCGCAAGGAGTTTGAATACATGGTTCCCGTTGAAGATGCGCTTGAAATGCTCGGGTTGTGCAATTTCCCAACCATTGAAAAGTACCGTACAAAAATTGGGTATGAGGGTAAAGTCTGGGAAATTGATGAATTTGAAGGAGAAAACAAGGGGTTGATCATGGCCGAAATTGAATTGATTTCGGAGGATGAAACTTTTGCTGTTCCACCCTGGATCGGACAGGAAGTAACCGGTGATGTCCGTTATTTCAATTCCTTCCTCGTTAAGAATCCATTTAAAAACTGGTAGATTGAAGGATGCCCCGCCCCCATTTATAAATAATGAAATAATTTTTTCAGCCAAAATATTCAGATAATGTTTAAAAAGTTCCTGACAATTATAACCGGATTCTGCCTTCCACTGATGGTTCCGGCACAAGGGCATACCACTATTTCAGCCAATACACCACGCATCGTGATTGGAATCGTGATCGAAGATTTCAACCCCGATTATATTGAACGATACTGGGAAAAATTCGGTGAAGGCGGTTTCCAAAGACTCTATTCACGGGGATTTATTTGCGCAAACCATCATTACGACAATTTACTTCAACGCAAATCCGTGAATATGGCAACGCTGTCAACTGGTACAGATCCGTCACGGCATGGAATTGTGAATGATATCTGGATCGATCGTTTGAAAAAAAAGGAGGTCAACGCGATTGATGACAATTTTTACATAACAGTCGGGTCCGATTCGAAGGAAGGAGGCCGATCGGCCAAGAACCTGATGACCCCGACGCTCGGAGATCAGCTAAAGTTGGTCACAAAAGGGAAGTCGAGGGTTTTCAGCGTCGCTTTGAACGATAATTCCGCCGTATTTGCTGCAGGCCATGCGGCAGATGGCGCTTATTGGTTCGATAAGACCTCCGGCAAAATGATTTCAAGCTCTTACTTCGTCGAAACATTCCCCAAATGGGCCTTCGATTACAATGAATTGAAGATGGCGGATACCTATTTTGGAATGAGTTGGGTCCCCTTGAAGGATCAGATTACCTATACTGAAAGTATTGCAGATGCCACGCTAAAGGAACCCGGATACCTTGGGAAATACAATACTTTTCCATTCGATATGGGCAAGTTGAAAAGAGAAACCGGGGGAAGTTACAAGGTATTGAAAACGACCCCTTGGGGAAATACGATGGTTAAAGATTTTACAATTCAGATGATTCCGAAGGAACAAATTGGCTATGATCTGGTTCCTGATATTCTCACCGTTGTTTTCTCCTCGATGGATTATGAACGGTACTCTTTCGGCCCATTTTCTGTCGAGATGGAGGATACCTACCTGCGTCTCGATAAAGACATCGCTGAGCTTTTGAAATACGTTGAAGCCGGCTATGGAACAGAGAATATCCTGATTTATCTGACTGGTTTGACAAGCATTTCGTATCCTGCTGAATATCTGAAAGAAAAATACAGGATGACGGCCGGAATCTTCAATCCCGAGAGTGCCGTTGCCCTGCTGAAATCCTATCTCAACATCAAATATGGGGAGGGTAACTGGATCGAATTGTTTACCAATCAGCAGATCTACCTGAATCATGAGCTGATCGAAAAGAAAAAGCTTAATCTTCAGGAGATGCAAGGTGCGGTAGCCTCATTTTTAAATCAGTTTGAGGGGATTGCCTATGCCAAGGCGGCGAATGAGATTGAAGCGGATAACTTCCCGGGCGGACCGCTTGAACCATTCCAGAACAATTATCACATCAAACGATCGGGTGATATTTTGATCAAGTACGAAGATGGCTGGCAACCGCGTGACAAGTTTAATCCACTCGATTACACCGACAACAGCCAGGTTCCCTTGGTTTGGTATGGCGCCGGTATTACAAAGGGAACAACCCTGCGAAGGACAAATGCAACGGACATTGTTCCTACAATTGCCGCTTTTCTGGGGATTGCACCTCCTTCATCCGTTACCGGAAAAGTCATTGATGAGTTGATTAAACGCTAGGCTTTAACATGAAAATGCGCTCAAATAAATTAGTATCTTCGCAATAAATATTTTAACAATGAGAGCACTTGAATTTAAAACCAGGATAAAAAATAACCAGATTCAGATTCCGGCAAGAGTTCAGTCGGAGCTAAAAATGAATTTGGATAAAGATATTCGGGTAATCGTTTTATTGGACGATTCTGACAAGTATGATGATTTAGCCTTCCAGGAAACAACAACCGCACAGTTTTTAAAAGGATATGATGATTCTGATTCAATATATGATAATTAATAAATCATGAATAATTTGAATTTTGGGGACATTGTATTGCTGAGATTCCCATTTACAGATGGAAATACATTCAAAAGAAGACCAGCACTGATTGTTAACGACTGCAAGGATGGAGATATAATTGTTTGCAGGATAACCAGTCAGTTATATAACTCCAGATACGATATTTACATTGATAATTGGGAGAAATCAGGATTAAAATTACCTTCCACAATCAGGGTTCATAAGATTGCAACACTTGAAAAAAATATGGTTGAGCAGATTATGGGTAAAATTGATGAATCCTTAAAAGCTGATATTAGAAATATAATTTCAAATCTGGCTGACTAATATTTAGTCTTACTAAATGTGATTCCCTTTGCCATACTCATTGTAAGAAACTATCTTCTCAATTGACTTGCGATTTTTGGCCGGGTTTTCAGTGCGGGGTATCCGAGTGTTATAATAAGTTGCACTCGTTTTGAAGAGGGGACGCCCAGTATCTTTTTCACCTTTGATTCGTCAAACCAGCCAATCATACAACTTCCCAGTCCTTCTGAAGCTGCTGCAAGGCAAATATGTCCGGCAATGATTCCGATGTCTATCAACGGAAACTGTTTCCGTTTTACCCAACTCCCAAAGTTCGATGTAAGATTTGCAGGCTCTTCAACAATCACCAGATGTACAGGTGCCTGTTTGGTGAAGTGATTCATCCCCAATATCTTTTCGGAAGTAGCATCGGCAATCTTGTTTTTCATTTCGGGATTATCTACCACAATGATGTGCCAGGGTTGTGCGTTGCATGCCGATGGTGACAATCGGGCGCTCTCCAGCATTGATGCAAGTTTTTCCTTTTCAACCGGAAGGTCGAGGTAACTCCGGTCGCTTTGGCGGGTTGTAACTAATGATTTAAAATCCATGGGTTTTGGTTTTAAACATCAAAGGCGGAACATAAATGCCCCGCCTTTGTAAATATTCTTCTAATTCTTAGTTGATTAAATCGAGCTTAACCAGGTCCTGAATATCCAGCATTCCAATTGGAATACCGTTTTCAGTTACTATGATATTATCTACCTGATTGGCGTTAAAAATGTCAGCAGCCTTCTGTAGGAAACTATCACCTTCAATCGAGATAGGATTAACGGTCATACACTCTCCAACAGAAGCAGAATGAATACGTTCACCAATCTTGCGCATCTGGCGACGCAAGTCTCCGTCAGTGAAGATGCCCGTGAGCTTACCTGTTTTGGTAACAACCGATACTGCACCCATTCCTGAGTCAGTCATTTTAAGTAATGCATCAATCACTTTACAATCAATGTCGACAACAGGGTTAGAATCAGAAATGACACTCTTCACCTGAATCGTCATCAGTCGGGTATGCTGAAAGAACTGGTCGGTACCTAATTTTGTAAGATGGTTATCTGCAAGCTTTTTCATAATGCTCCATGGAAGCGTAATATTGTGTGCTCCAAGCATCAGTGCATCCTTCACATGTTCGGGATACCTTACCGATGAGAACATCACCTTGCAATCGTATTTGTACTCTTTAATGACATCAACAATTTGCTTAACCAAACCAAGTGCATCATGCCCCTGATCCTGCATCCTGCCAACCAATACACAAACATAGTTTGCTCCGGCAGTTAACGCCATATAAGCTTGCTGAATGTTGTAAACCAGGTGCAAATTGACCAGAAATCCTTCTGTATGAAGCTTCTTACACGCTTTCACACCTTCGAGATTGACCGGAATTTTAAATACCGTTTTCTTCTTGTCGAGGCCAAGGTCAAGCAGACGATGAGCTTCGGCAACAATTTGTTCGGAAGTTTCACCCAACGCTTCAATCATCAGCACCGGGACCATTTTTGACAATTTAATGATTGCACCATCGATATCTGTAATACCGTTTTTGTGCATAAATGTTGGCGTAGTAGTAACACCATCAATGATCCCCAGTTTCAGGGCTTCTTCAATTTCAGCCAGATTAGCTGAGTCAAGAAAAAATTCCATATCAATTTGTAGTTTAAATTTGCGATCTGTATTTTACTTCAACATTATGAATGTCGATAAGTGGTTTTAGAAACTCGGTAACATCTCCGATACACATCTGGCTCGCAGCATCGCACAAAGCACGGGTTGGATCGGGATGCACTTCGATAAACAATCCGTCAATTCCGGCTGCAACTCCGGCACGTGCCAAAGTTGGGATAAATTCACGTGAACCGCCAGCAGGATCTGAACTCGGAATTCCATATTTGCGAATAGAGTGCGTCACATCAAAAATAACCGGATAACCAGTTTGTCTCAAATGGTAAAAACTGCGCGGATCAACAATCAGGTCGTTGTAACCAAAAGTATAACCTCTTTCAGTGACCATGATATTGTAATTGCCCACCTGTTCCACTTTCTTAACCGGCTTAATCATATTTTCAGGAGCAAGGAACTGACCATGTTTAAGATTGATCACCTTTCCTGTTTTTGCAGCTTCCACAACAAGTGTGGTCTGCATCACAAGGTAAGCCGGTATCTGGATCACATCAACGACCTCAGCTGCAGCAGCTATCTGATCGGGATAATGAATATCGGTAAGTATCGGAACATTGAATTGTTCTTTGATCTTTTGAAGCATCGCAAGACCTTTATCTATCCCGGGACCGGAATAAAAATCGGCAGAGCTTCGGTTATCTTTCTGAAATGAAGATTTGAAAATCAGCGGAAGATTAAGCTTTTGAGATAATTCCGCCAAAAACTCGGCAGTATCCATCATCGTTTTCTCATCTTCTACCACACAGGGTCCGGCTATCAGAAACAGCTTATCTGCACCACATTCAACATTTCCTACTTTTACTATTTTCCTCATCGATATTGTTATTACATTTTCATTAGCAGTCCGCGGAGTTTCTCACGGGTAATCGTTTTCTGCCAATCTGGTCCGGAAACATGCGCCCACATGAATACAAGTGTGAGCGTTACATCGATCATTTTTTCGATCTCTTCTGCAGTACATTTTGCGGTCACGCCTGTTGGAAGAACAATGTTGTTGTTCTTCATCATCGCTTTGAATTCTTTTACCCCTTCAGGATAAAACTCTTCCAATTGATTAAAGACGATGCAGTTTCCAATTCCATGATGAATTCCCGTAACAGTGGCCAAACCATATGAAATCGCATGACAAGCACCAACCTCAGAATAAGTCAGTGAAAGTCCGCCAAGATAGGAGGCAACCATCAGTTTGTCATCATTTTCGGGAGTGTGACTGTCCTCACATAAAAATATTTCGCGGCAAAGACGAAGCGACTCTGTTCCCAAAGAATCACCCATGATCGTCTTGCGGTGACCATTTGCAGCTTCAATATTATGGATGTAACAATCCATCGCTGTATAAAACCGGTGAGGTTCAGGAACTGACGCGATTAAATCAGGATCCATCACCAGCTGATCTGCTGTTGTGAAGTTTCCTTTGATTCCCAATTTCTTCTCAGGTCCGCTTAATACAGTCGTCATCGATGCTTCGGCACCGGTCCCTGAAATTGTTGGGATGACTGTGCAATGAATACCTTTATTTTTGATAAAATCAAGTCCCTGGTAGAGGGCAGATGAACCTTCGTTTGTAAACATCAGGCGAATGGCCTTGGCATAATCCATGATACTTCCACCTCCGATTCCAACTACCGAAACTGGCAATCCGTGGCGAAGCTTTTTGACTTCGGCAACTATTGCATCAACGGTTTTGGTTTTGGGTTCGTCGGTAATATCTATAATCTTCAGTATATCCTGGGTATGCAGTGGAATTCGTTTGATAAAATCTTTCCCTTCAAAGTAAGGGTCAAGAAGAAAAAGGACGTATGAATCCTTTTCAGTCCTTAATTCGCCGAGTACGTCACCTAATTGGTCAAAACTGTTCCGACCATATAGTATCCGTCCGACTGCTTTTAAATTTCTGAACATACAGTATTTATTTTAATGCAATTTTAAGTGCTGACCTCATTTTTGAAGCCAGTGTATTTAACTCCTCTTCGCTCCATGTCACCATGATCTGGGTCATCATCAACTTCTGCATGATTGCATCCGATTGAGGAACTTCCATGTTTCGATAGTCAGGCGCATTGTTCATCTTCATGATCGGAAGGTTGTAAATCGATTTCATCTCTTTCAGGTGTCCCCATTGACGGTGGAAATGGAAATTATTCCGGTACCAATACGAGGCGCTAAGTCCCTCTTTCTGAAATTCGTCGAAAGCTTTCACCGCCTTTTCAGGATCCGGAAGGAAGAACGAAAGGAATGTAGCCGAATCTCCTTCTTCATCAGGAACATGCCTCAACTTAATCTCGGGGAATTCCTGTATAACCTGTTTCAGGACTTTCTGATGCGCCTTTTGTTTTTCAATCATATATGGCAACTTACGCAACTGCGCCAAAACAACCGCTGCTCCAAGTTCGGAACCACGGAAGTTGTATCCAAGAATCGGATGTTGTTCAGCTCCACGGGCATTTCCAATATGGTCGTGACCGTGATCGGAAAATTTATGCGCCTTTTCGTATAATTCGTCGTCATTGGTAGCTATTGCACCACCTTCGCCGGCAGTGATAATCTTGTAAAAATCGAAAGAGAAAGCCGACATTGCGCCAAAATTACCAAGCATCTTGCCTTTGTAACTGCCTCCAAGAGCAGGAGCAGCATCTTCAATCAATATCAGATTATGTTTCTTGCAAACGGCCAGTATTTCATCCATTCGTCCCATCGATCCGAAGACCTGAATGATCAGAACGGCTTTTGTGCGTGGGGTTATTGCCTTCTCGATCCCTTCAGGACTAAGACACAGTGTTTCATCAAGTTCAGCAAACACCGGAATTGCTCCGGCAACCAGAACGGCTTCAATTGGTGCAATAAATGTATAAGGCGGAACAATCACCTCATCACCATAACCAATACCGCAACATGCAAGTGAAATTGAATCGGCTGCGGTTCCACTTGCGCAGAAAAGAGTGTGTTTAGCTCCGAGATAGGAGCTGAATTCCTGTTCGAATGTTTTGGCTTTCCATACGCCATTACGTTGTGCATCATGATTATATCGAAACAATATTCCTGTTTCGAGCACGTCCATTACTTCTTTTCGTTCTTCATTTCCGAAAAGTTCGGTACCTGCCATAGTAAATCTGTTAATCTATTAAAAAACTTATTGGTTCAAAAGTAAACGAAAATCGTGCCAAAAATGACGAATATTCTACGAGGTAGATATCAGGCAATTTTGAGCATTGATTTCTCCCGTTTCTTTAAAACCTGTAAAATTACATTTATTTTGAGAATAAAACCTGAAAAAAGGCATTTAAAGAAAAAACACTGCCATTCCGGCAACCGCCAAAAATGCGCCTGCAACCTCTTTCCAATTGAGTTTTTCATGAAATATCATCACCGATGGGATCAGGATAAACACTGGAACTGTTGCAATTAGGGTTGACGCAATTCCAACTGATGTATGCTGAAAAGCCAGAAGACTCAATGATACGCCAAGAAACGGTCCAAAGAATGACCCTATTAAGAGCGGCTTCATCGCTTTGCTATTTTTCAATGCAAATCCGATGGAGCGCCATTCTTTTGCCAACGTGATAATAACAATAAAACCCAGAATCCCGGTGATTACCCTAATTTGCGATGAGGCAAACGGATCGTATTTTCCCATTCCCAATTTTGAAAAAACAGCACCAACTCCCTGACCTACGGCCCCGCCAAATGCAAGCAACAGGCCCTTTACCGGATAATTAAATCGCGATTTATTTGTTTCAGATTCAGGTCGTTTCAGGATAACGACTGCAATTCCGGAAAGGACCAAAATCATTCCCAAACCGTTTAGCCAAGTAAGTCGTTCATGTAGAATCAACGCTCCGGCAAGTGCGGCCACAGGTGGTGCCAGCGACATAATCAGCATCGACAATTTGGCTGATTGGTACGAATACGATTTAAAAAGGCAGTAATCGCCTGCCACAAAACCAACTAAGCCGGATATTGACAACCATTTCCATGCTTCCGGTGTCGCATCAGAGGGTGTCCAGTAACCCCGCATAACTTTCGACCAGACCATAAACATGCCCATTGCCAAAACCAATCTCGTGATATTGACTGCCAAAGAGCCTGCCCGACGTGTTGCTAATGAAAACGTTAAGGCGGAAGCGGTCCAACATATTGCGGTCAGGATTCCCGCTATTTCACCTAAATGACCTATCTGCATACTTATGATTGATTGGCCGCAAAAGTAGTGATACCAATTCAAAAAATGCAGAATCGAAAAATAATTATTGAAACCTTAGAAATGCACGAAATCAGTCCTTCTTCTCATTAAAACTGTTGATCCCCAACAGTCCGTTAATCAACGATACCAATAAACTGAATACGATGGCGATAAACAAACTCGAGACAGAAAAACCATCGATAAAACTATTGGCAATTAGTACAATAATACCGTTAATTACGAGCAGGAACAGACCAAGTGTTACTATCGTTACCGGTAGGGTCAGGATAATAAGAATCGGCTTTACAATTGTATTCAGCAGTGCAAGAATAATAGCGACTATAAATGCAGTATATACTGACGACACTACTACTCCAGGCAGGATATAACCAACCACTATGATTGATATTGTGCTAATAATGATACGAGTAAGCATATTCATGTTGATCCGGATTAAAAATTAAAGAGTTTATAAATGTAATCAACTTTCCCGACCGGAGAAACAACAGGCCGGTTGATTGCGGTTCATTTTTTAGCCAAATGGTCTTTTTCTAGGATGCAGAAAAAATAAATCAGTCAATTAATTAAAAAAAATGCTCAAATTTGTAGCTTCAAAATCAATCAAAGAAATATGAGACTAATTATTCAGTCAGAGGCAGTTAACGTAGCAAAGTGGTCTGCGGTCTACATTGCCCGAAGAATTAATGAATTGACTACCTCATCAACAAATCCTTTCGTGCTGGGACTTCCAACTGGTAGTACGCCTTTAGGAACCTATAAAGAGTTGATCCGGATTTACAATGAAGGAAAAGTTTCATTTAAGAATGTGGTCACTTTTAATATGGATGAATATGTGGGAATTCCAAAAGATCATCCGCAGAGTTACCACAGCTTTATGTGGGAGAATTTCTTCAGCCACATCGACATTCTTCCGGAAAATGTTAATATTCTTAACGGAAACGCCAAAGACTTAAAGGTTGAATGTGCTGATTATGAATCAAAAATCAAAGCTGTCGGTGGCATTGACCTTTTTATGGGCGGTATAGGTGCTGATGGTCATATTGCATTTAATGAACCAGGCTCTAGCCTCTCGTCACGTACCAGAGATAAGGCATTGAACCAGGATACCATTCAGGTTAACAGTCGATTCTTTGATAATGATGTGACCAAAGTTCCAAAATTTGCCTTGACCGTTGGTGTCGGGACAGTAATGGATTCGCGCGAGGTTCTGATACTTGTGACAGGAACCAACAAATCACGCGCACTGCACAAAGCTGTGGAAGGTGGGGTGAATCATATGTGGACAATTTCCGCGCTTCAGCTCCATCCGAATGGCTTAATAGTTTGCGATGAAGCATCGACAATTGAATTAAAAGTAGGAAACTACCGTTATTTTAAGGATATTGAAAAAGCGCATCTCGATCCGGAATCCTTATGGAGCGACGATAAATATTTGGGGTGGTAGCACTTGCAGCTGGCAACTGGCTACTAGCAACTGGCGAAAGCTTGGCAGAACGTTTCAGTGTTATCAAGAGGGAGAGACTTAGCGAGGGAGAGAAAAATGAGACAATTCACATTTTTCTCTCCCTCACTATAAGCTGAATCTTGCCAGTAGCCATTTACAAGTTGGTAGTCGCTTCAAATAGAGCGAACAATCTTTTATAATCTAGCTATTTGGCAGAAAATTTATAGATTGTTGTTGAATTAAAGGTCTCGCCCGGACGAAGAACTGTTGTTGGGAAATTAGGATGATTTGGAGAATCAGGTACATGCTGAGTTTCGAAGCAGAATCCTGTTCTTTTTGCATATGCTAACCCGCTTTTCCCAATTTGACTTCCATTTAATGAATTACCTGTGAAGAATTGCACCGATGGTTCGGTGGTAAATACCTCCATAAACCTTCCGCTTTCGGGTTCGTAAGCGCTTGCAGCAAAGGATAATTCCCCCTTTTCACGTTTATTCAGAATCCAGGCATGGTCGTAACCACCACCATATTTTAACTGGTCGTAATCGGCATCAATATCTTTGCTTACAAGTCGGGGCGATTTAAAATCCATCGGAGTACCAACAATATTGCGGTAAACCCCGGTCGGTATCATTTCGTTGTTTCCTACTTCAGCAACACTATCTCCATTGACAAAAACATCCATTCCTGTTATCAATCCTTTCCCCTCCCCTTTCAGGTTAAAATAGGAATGGTTGGTCACATTTAAAACAGTTGGTTTATCAGTTGTAGCTTTGTAATTAATGACAAGCTCGTTTTTATCTGTCAGTTTAAAAGTAACGTGGAAATCAAGTGTTCCCGGAAATCCATTTTCACCGTCCGGACTCACATAATGCATTTCAACCCCTTTACTTTCAGGTGATTCAACCGATTTAGCGTCAAACACTTTCGAATAGAATCCATCGGGGCCTCCGTGTATGCAATTCGGACCGTTATTAACAGGAAGGTGATAGGTTACACTATCAAGGGTAAAAGTTGCTTTTGCGATCCGGTTGGCATAACGACCTACAGTAGCACCAAAGCTTTTCGAACCTTTCAGGTATTCATCAATTGTGTTGAATCCCAAACTGATATCAGACATTTTCCCATTTCGGTCAGGTATCCAAATATTTACAATTTTCCCCCCATAGTTGGTCAGCGTTACTTTTACTCCGTTGCTGTTCTCAAGTGTAAAAAGTGTTACCTGTTTACCGTTAATCTCTTTTTCGAAAAGCTTTTTTTGATGCTCTTTATTTTTCAGTCCGGAACACGAAATTGATAAAAAAACTAATCCTGTAATGCATACAAATGCAAACAGGTTATCGGTTAATCTGCTCATAAATATTTAGATATAAAAACTATTGTCGTTTACTTGAAAAAATGATGATCGAGAAACTCTTTTTCAACGGGATTCACGTTGTTCAGTGCAAGTGTGCGATAAGCCATTCTGGCAACTTGTTCAATTACAACAATATGATCGAAGGCACTGCTCACATCTTTTCCCCAGCAAAAGGGGCCATGACCGTAAACAAGGACACCCGGAATCCGCATCGGATCAATATTTCGTGATTTGAAAGTATTCACAATCACCTTACCGGTCTCAAGTTCAAGATCCTTTTCAACTTGTTCAATGCTCAACGGGGGTGTACATGGAATCTCACCGTTGAAAAAATTAGCGTGTGTAATTCCAAGTGGTGGAATTCCTCTGCCGGCTTGCGCCCAACACGTAGCATATTCGGAATGTGAATGAAGAATGGCCCCGATTTGAGGAAAATTTTTATACAAAACAAGGTGTGTATTTGTATCAGTTGAAGGTTTAAGATTCCCCTCAACAATATTTCCATCCATATCCATCACGACCATATCTGCGGGGATCATCTCTTCGTATGACACACCTGAAGGTTTGATTACAACCAGACCACTTGCCCGGTCAATGGTGCTGACATTACCCCAGGTATATATGACAAGACCTTGTTCTACAAGCTTTAAACTCGCTTTATAGACCTGATGTTTGAGGTTTTCAAGCATATTGGGTGCCGGATATTAGTTGATAATTAATTCAGAACTTAAAGATCGTAATTATATTCCATTTTATTAAGAATACCAATAGGATAATTCAGAATCGAAGGAAAAAACCTAAAATAGGTTTCATTTGTCATGTAGAGACAAGGCATGCCTTGTCTCTACCCCTGCCTTGTCTCTACAACACAAAAAAACCGGCTCAATTTTGAACCGGTTCTATGTTTTTATTTGTTATGAATTACCAAATCCTGGCGCGATTGGCCTCTTCGAGATACATCGGCTGTCCTGGTTTAATATCGAAAGCGGCGTAAAACTCAGGGATGTTTTTCAACGGCCCTAATACACGCAATTTCCCAAGTGCATGCGGATCTTCTTTCGTCCGGCGAAGAATTTCCTTATCACGGATATTCTGAGCCCAAACGTGTGCATAAGCCAGGTAGAACCTTTGATCAGGTGTGAAACCGTCAATCTTCTTTGTCTCTTTATTGGCCAGTTTAAATGCATTGTATGAAATATTTAACCCGCCAAAGTCAGCAATATTTTCACCCAAACTTAGTTTACCATCAGCATGAATGGAATCAATTACTACGAAGCTGTTAAACTGATCGACAAGTACTTTTGTCCGTTCGTCGAAAAGTTTAGAGTCTTCAGGAGTCCACCAATCGGTTAGATTGCCAACTTTATCATATTTACGACCTTCATCGTCAAAACCGTGCGTCATCTCATGCCCGATTACAACACCGATGGCGCCATAATTGACTGCATCGTCACCTTTTAGAAAGAAGAAAGGAGGTTGCAATATAGCAGCCGGAAAAACGATTTCGTTCATATCGGGTGCATAATAAGCATTCACAGTTTGTGGCGACATAAACCATTGCGTTTTATCTACAGGCTTATTGATTTTCGAATAGTTAAACGCAGTTTCGAATTTGTTCGAACGAATCACATTTTCCACATACGAATCATCCAAAATCTCAAGGCCCGAATAGTCACGCCATTTATCAGGATATCCGATTTTAACATTGATGGCATTTAATTTCTCAATTGCTTTTACTTTGGTATCAGCACCCATCCATTCAAGGTTCTTTATTCTTTCGCCCAATGATATGCGTAGATTTTCAACTAGTTTAAGCATCCGTTCTTTAGCTTCGGCGGGAAAATATTTGGCAACATAGAGCTGGCCAATCGCTTCACTAAGCGCGTCACTGGTAACACCAAGAACCCGTCTCCAGCGTGGACGCATTTGTTCGGTTCCAGACATTGCCCTTCCAAAAAAATCAAATTTTGCATTTACAAAATCATCCGAAAGGTATGATGCTGAACCATCTATCAGGTTCCAGCGCAGGTAGACTTTCCAATCTTCAACCGGAACATCCTTCATCATCGCACTCACTTCGCTGATAAAAAGCGGCTGGTTCAGGTTGATCTCGCCGGGATCGCCAACTCCCTGCGAAACGAAATAACGATTCCAGTTAAATGAAGGTGAAAGTTCAATTAACTCTTTGGTTGTTTTTTTATTGTAGGTTTTATTAGGGTCGCGTTGTTCAAGGCGTGTCATTGAAGCTTTGGCCAGGCGGGTTTCCATATTTAAAATGGTCTGTGTATTTTTCTTCGCAGTCGCTTCGTCATCACCAAGCAGTTTAAACATCTTTTCGACATAGATCGTATATTTCGCCCTTAAATCTTTTGAGCGCGCATCATCGTTGAGGTAATAGTCGCGGTCGGGCATTCCGATACCGGACTGAACCAGTTGCGCAATCACCATCGAACTGTTCTTGGCATCAGAGGAACCGTAAAACCCGAACAATGGGTTGAATCCGTAAGTGTGAAACTTAGCGATCTCGATCTCAACGTCATCTATCGTTGCCAACTTATCAATCTCCTGAAAGTAGGTCGCCAAAGGTTTGATTCCCTGTTGTCCGATCTTAACAGTATCCATGCCGAGGTTGAAGAGTGTGGCCGTTTTATCGGCAATCGATCCTTTCGCATTCTTTGTCGAAGCAGTTTCCTTCACCAACTCATTCAATTGTTTTTCAGCCAATTCAGCTAATTTATCAAATGAACCAAAACGGGCACGGTCGGCAGGTAACGGGTTGAGCTTTTTCCATCCGTTGTTGGCATAAGCATCGAAATCTACTCCCGGACTGACTGTCGTGTCCATATCGGCAAGACTGATTGCTGGTTGCGCCTGCGGTTTCTTTTCATTCTCGCCGCAATTAATAAATGTTCCTGTTATCATTGTACACAAGAAAAGTGAAATTAATAGAGATTTCTTCTTCATTGATTTTAAGTATTTACAAAGCTCAAAAATATTCTTTTTTGTTGAACGACCGCTTAAAGTAAAAGGTTTTTGATACCCGGGACGGTTTTCATTTGGCAAATCCACAATTGCAAACTCAATAACCTGAAATGATGCCACTTGCAATTATATTTATCGTCAACTTCTCCGAGTGAAAAGGTGCCAGGTTTTATTTCCATTGAAATACTTAGATTTGCGGATTAAAGCAGTTAAAAATCTATTTGAAAACTTTTACCGGCAAATCTAATATTATCGGGTTTGCTGGCTGTTCAAACACCTGCTATCTTATAAATGATCTATTTAAACGTTTTGAAAAACCATGAAAACAAAAATCACACTAACGGTCGCATTATTCGGATTATTAACCACTTGCTTAGCACAGTCCAATTCGGCATGGGACAAATGGAGTTGGCTTGCAGGTGAATGGGTAGGCGAGGGAAGTGGACAACCAGGCCAGGGTGGCGGCACCTTCAGCTTCAAACCAAGCCTTGATAATAAAATACTTGTCAGGGAGAGCCATTCCGAATATCCGGCCGTGGGGAGCAAACCCAAAATTATTCACAACGATTTAATGATTATCTATCCCGATTACTCAGGAAACCCGGTAAAAGCAATTTACTTCGACAACGAGGGACACACGATTAATTATTCAATTTCGTACGCAGATAAGTTAATTGCTTTAACCAGCTCCAAAATTCCGGGAGTTCCCGTTTTTCGATTGACATACACCTTGCTTGAAAATGAAATTGTCAATACGAAATTTGAAATGTCGCAGGATGGCGAAAAGTTCACCACCTATATTGAAGGGAAAAGCAAAAAAACAAAATAGCAACAATCACTTTATTTACAAATCTTCTAATATTCTTCACCAAACCGGATTTCAGTATCCTTATAATTCCATTTCAGGACATTGGCCATTAGCGGAACAAGAGATGCTGCTGATTTCCGCTGTCCGCGATACGAAGGATGACCATCGGAGCCGAGATCTGTGCTGCTGTTCAGTAAACCGTCGGGAATACCTGCAAAATAAACCCTTGTATCCCCATGAATCAGGTTATAATCTTCAACCACTTCTTTAACAATTGAATAACATGGCTCGTTAGTCATAGGTCCCACAACGCAGAAAACAGGGATTTTACCATAAACTTCAACAATCTTTTCGATTAGTTGCTCGTAACGACGTTTAAAAACCGCTTTATCCGGATGTGGCAAGGTAGAATAATCGTTTGTACCAAGATTTATTACAACAGCATCAGGTTTCCATTGATTGAAATCCCATTTTTTGACTGAGTCGGTATCGAAAGTACGGCCAAATCGCGGAGGCATTGGAGCAAGTTTGGCTGATATCTTTGATTTATCATTGTAATTTCGGATGATTCCAAGACCAGAATGCGCTATTAATGAATAATCTGCATTGAATGCCCTGGCAGTAATAGAAGCATTGGAGAAATAGCTGTTTTCAGTTTCAGGTTTAAATCTTTCCTTCCCTGATAATCCTTCAGCTCCGTATCCACAGGTAATTGAGTTTCCGATAAACTCTATTTTCCGGCTTTTCCTGATTGTTGACGGAGCGATTTTCTCACCCGGCGCGATTCCTATGCCATAAAAGCAGGCCATACCCATATCGGCTTCAGTTCGCTTGGTAATCAGCAATTCATGCGCTCCTTTGCTCGTCAAACCACTAAAAACAAATATTGAATCGGTCGCCGGATGGATTACTTTGACTGCAAGGTCATCCACAAAAACGTTAAAATAGTCGCGGGTTCCACCTTTTAACCTGATCTCAAGCTTATTTCCAGTAAAAGCACAACGCAGATAAACTCCCGGCCAGTCGAACCTCACTGCTTTCGGATCCGACCGGTCGGTACGCCCAAAATAACTGAATGAAGAATTATCAGCATCATACAATTGCACGTGTGGCTGTGCCTTCACTGTCATCCAAAAAACGCTCAACAAAAAAATCAGAAATACACTCTTTTTCAGCATATTGTTAAAAATTATTTCCTTTCGTTCCACTTACCGGCAAAGTAATATAAATTAAAACAATAAAAAGAACAATCATAGAATCATTCAATTGTTGCGTAGTTGTGAATTATATAAAATTATTAAGTTTGGCTATTTCCTATTCATTTTAGCTTTACTTTTGAAGAGCTTTTATTTCCTTTTGAAATTACAAATCTGCTCCGTCGGGAAGAAAACACCTTGTAAAGCAGACAAATTTTCTTTATGAAAAGTTTATTGAGTCAAACTTTTTTGTGGACAAAAAAATGGTCAAGAAGCAGGTATGGACTACTTGCCGTATTCGTATTTTTGTTTCTTGATGCTTCGGTATTTCCGCTCCCGACGACCGTACTTTTCATCACGGTATCGCTGATTCATCCCTCACGATCGTATTACAATGCATTTGTTGCAATAACAGGTATGGTTTTGGGTGCGATCATCGGGTATGCCATTGGCCACTTCTTATGGCTTATGCCCGATGGAAGTTTCACCCAGTTTGCTCAGTATTTATTCCATCATATACCGGGTTTTACAGAGGTAAATTACCAAAATGCTCAAAATTTATATATTAAGTGGAGTTATAGTATTCTGCTATTTTCCACGATATTACCCATCCCCTACCAGATTCTTTCTATAACAGCAGGAGCTTTCGAATTTAATATCTATGCCTTTGCACTCGCGACACTTATTTTTCAAGGATTCAGGTTCTTTTTCCTCGGATGGCTGATTGTCAGATATGGAGAAGGGGTAAGAACTATTTTTAAGGAAAACCTGAAAATTATCGCACTGGTTTCAGCTGCAATCCTATTTATCATCATTGTTGTTACAACAATCAGCTCTTAGCGTCGACCACCTTTCCCACTATCAAATTTTCAATCCCGGGCTCTCACAATCCAGACTTGACCATTACCCAATTTCTTCTACTTTTGTGAAATATTTGAAACATGAGTAAATCTAAAGGGATATTTCAGCGTACCGAGCTATTATTCGGAAAAGAAAAAATGGAAGAAATTGCCAGTAAAAAGGTGATTATCTTTGGAATAGGAGGCGTTGGCAGTTGGTGCGCCGAAAGTCTGATCCGTTCAGGCATCCATTTTCTCACGATTGTCGATTCTGATCGTATTTGCATTACCAATATCAACCGGCAACTTCACGCAACCATGCAGACTGTTGGCGAGGTGAAAACAGAGGCATTGAAAAAGCGATTGCTTGAAATCAACCCTGATGCCGAAATCACTGATATTCAGAAAATTTATAACGCTACAAATCACGATCAGTTTAACCTTGATACATACGATTACATCATTGATGCCATAGACAGCCTGGGAAGCAAAGTTCACCTGATCCGTGAAGCGACAAAGACAAAAGCCGTCCTTTTTTCGTCAATGGGCGCATCGCTTAAACTCGATCCGACGCAAATCAAAGTGGCAGAATTCTGGAAAGTGCAAGGTTGCCCGCTGGGATCCAAAATCAGAAAATTCATTCGTAAAGGGGAACTACCAGCCAAACCATTTATGTGCATTTACAGTGAAGAATTACTCGAAAACCGGGGATCCGGATCGTCGTGCGGAACTGATAAATGCCTTTGTCCCAAAATAAAAAGCGGTGTTGGTGACCCAGAATTGGACGATCATGAATGGTGTAGTCAAAAGGCAGTTATCAATGGTACAGTTGCACATATTACTGCCATTTACGGTTTTACACTTGCAGGATTAGTGATTCAGGATATTTATAACAAAGCATAAAATCAGTGCAGAAACTGGTTTCGAATCCTTTGGAGAAAAATGTTTAAATTGACATTTCTACATCGCATGATGAACCCAACCATCACCCCGTCTTACTACAAACTTTTTCATTAGCGATGTCAATGAGGCCTGTGCCATAGGTTTTGCAATATATTCATTACACCCTGCCGCTAATGCCCTTTCGCGGTCTCCGGAGAGTGCATATGCCGTCTGCGCAATAATGATTACGTCCTTGTTAAATTGCCGAATCTGTCTGGTGGCTTCATATCCGTCCATTTCGGGCATTTTAATATCCATCAGGACAAAATCGAGATCTGGGCTATTGCGGCATATTTCAACCGTTTCAGTCCCACTACTTGCTTTTAAAACTTTCTGAGTAAACACTTTGACAGCCATTGCCAAAAGCAAACCTGATATCTCGTCATCTTCGGCAATCAAAATTTTGAGGTCTTTAATGGGAACTTCTTCTGCTTCATTCATAATAAAACTTTTATTGAAATACCAAAAGTATTTACGTATGTAGCTGCATAAAGTTCCAATCCTGGTTCTTAATTTTCCTGCACAATATTACTATTCATTGGAACAGTAAATTTAAAATTGCTGCCTTTCCCCTCTTCGCTTACAATATCCAGTTTTCCGCCGCTCTTTTCGATAAAATCTTTGCATATCATCAATCCCAATCCGGTACTGTACTCGCCCTCTGTCCCTTTTCGACCTGAATTTACACCAAGGTGAAAAAGGTTATCGATCAAATCCTTACTCATTCCAATACCCGTATCGCTGACTGAAATTTCAACAGAATTACCAGTAACAGACCTAGCGGAAATCAGGATAATTCCTCCTTTATGGGTAAATTTCACAGCATTGGTCACTAAATTCCGCAAAATACCACCCAGCATATTCGCATCGGCAAAAACCATCAAATCTTTAGGGACGGCATAGCTGATCAGAATCTCTTTCTTATCAGCCGCATCCTTAACCAACACCATGCTTTCGGAAATTTTCGACATCAATAAAAACGAAGAAGGTGCAAAATTTGTTAGCCCTCTTTGCATACGCGACCACTCTAACAGGTTTCCCAACAGACTGTAAAGATTTGTAGCAGATTTCCGGATCATCACAGCCATCTGATGAATTTCATCCCTCTTCATTCCTGGCAATCCTTCAACCATTATCTCAGTCAATCCCAAAAATCCATTGAAAGGACTGCGCAGATCGTGGGCAATGATCGAGAAGAATTTATCTTTTTCGGCATTTATCCTTAGTAATTCTGCTTCGTTCATCCGCAGGGTCTCCTCAACCTTCTTGCGCTCAGAAATATCACTGTGTGTACCAAACATGATAAGCGGTTTGCCATCTTCGGAGCGCGTAACAACACGGCCTCGATCGTGAATCCAAACCCAATGGCCATCCTTGTGCTTCATACGGCAATCAAAAGTATAATATGCCAGTTTACCGGAAAAGTGCCTCTCCAAAACCTTCATGGAATTCTTTAAATCCTCAGGGTGGGAATTCGCTTCCCATGTTTTAATACTAACAGGTGCTAGTTCATCCAGCGAATATCCTAATATTTGCGCCCAGCGTTCGTTAAATACCGTTTCACCCGTCTGGATGTTCCATTCCCATGTGCCGATATTAGTGCTTTCGACAATACTTTCCAATCGCCAGTTCATTTTGGTTAATAAGGCCTGTGCCCTTTTGCGGTCAGTCACATCGTGAATAATCGAATAAATCCTGGCACTTCCGTCAAACTCAATTGGTCCGGAAAAGACTTCCACATCACGAACCTCACCGGAAGCCAGCCGATGGCGAAAATCGAAATATTTGCGGCGTTCGCTAAGTGCAAGTGTCATTTCGGCGGTGATTTGTTCTGCCTGAAGCGTGTTGATTTGATTGATATTCATGCTCACCAGTGTGTTGACAGGATAGCCGTAAAATTTTGAAGCGGCCTCGTTAGCATTAAGAATATTACCTTTAACCGGATCAATAATTAACTTGACCGCGTTGTTTTTATAGAACATGCCGCGATATTGTCTTTCACTGACACGTAATGCTTCCTCTACCTGTTTGCGATCGGTAATATTTCTGATAATCAATTGAATAGCTGGCTTGTTGTCAAGTCTTATTGACATTGCTTTAACTTCAACGTCAACTTCGGATCCGTCAGGTCGCACAAATTTTTCCTCCGCCAACGGTAAAATTCCACCCTGATTTGCTACCTTTTTCATTCGTTCAAACACCATTGCCCGACAATCGGAATGAACAAACTGGATGACTGATTTCCCGATCAGTTCCTCTTCGTGTGATACGGCCATCAAACGGAGACATTCCTTGTTTACCAATTCAATTTTTCCATCAACATAAATCAGAATCGCATCCGGAGAATTTTCAATTAATTCGCGGTATTTAGTTTCACTTTCTTTTAATGCCTCTTCGGCCTTTTTACGTTCGTTGATATCTGCCACTACAACAAGGCATTGGGTGCAGTCATCACCAGTTTTCCCTGTAAGTTGAACATGCATTAGGACGTCGTCGCTGGCTGACAGGGTGACTTCACAAATTTCTTTAACTTTACTTTTAAATACTTTATCTAGAAAGAGATTGTAGATTGGTTTGGTGTCATCGGAGATAAAAAAACCAAACCTGCTGCGTATAAGAAGCGAACGATCCTTGCCAAGCATTTTTGAACCGCATTGGTTTAAATTGAGAATATCACCTTCGGCTGATAGTGTAAAATAACCTGAAGGGGCTAAATCGTACAATTTAATAGCATTATTTGCCAAATCTTTTGCCAAAATGAGTTCCTCGTTCTGCATTTCAAGTTCAATCTGATGAACTTTTAGTTCATAAATCAATTTAAGCAAATCGGCTTCGGAAGGACAATCTTTTGGCGCTGGCAGTTTGTTTTGTAGTTGTTTTTCAGCCTTTTGGCGCAAAGTTGCCAAATCTGTTGTGCAGATGTAATTGTCCTTCATATCTCAGTGCCTGTTTGTTCCTGTTTCCTCCCAATTATGATTATTCAAATACCTCTTCGTTAGCTTAATCGCTGATGTTATCTGAAAATATTTTGCAATATAATCAATGCAACCGGCTTCAATTGCATTTCTCTTATAAAAATTTTGGGAGTCGTCTGATTGTAAAAAAACAAGGTTATCACTTCCGACTAAAAAACTCTATTCACGGGTCAGTCTTCCATATAAATGTAACTACAGGCATTATCAGCAGGCTCTAAATTTAAATGATCCTTTCGTTCAATTCACACTAATCCGGGTAGCGTGAAACAGAATACCGAACCCTTTCCTTCTTCACTTTCGACAAACAGTTCCCCCGTTATTTTCAATAAGTGTAATAGTATTTCCATCAGGGGTTGATTGGACTTCTTCTATAAGTAATTTCGGACTTCTGTACTCGATAACCTCGTTATCATCGCGTCGATATAATTGTGACTCATCGTGCCAACCCATACCGTAATCATCTTTTCCTATGATATCTACCGGATCATCAAACTCTCCATTGGATGCTAAATGCATTTACAAGCCTAAACAATCCGAATCATGCACAGAAGAGGTCGAAGTCTCTCATTTCTGTGCCATTTTAATTTGTTTGGAGGTGTTTTTTCACTAACGATAACAAAGATTCTTTTCCGAAAGGTTTGGCAATATAATCATTGCAACCTGCATCAATTGCTTTTTCGCGGTCACCAGCTAGCGCATAAGCTGATTGGGCGATAATAACAACGTCTTTATTAAATTTTCTTATCTCCCTTGTGGCCTCATAACCATCCATTACGGGCATTTTAATATCCATCAGAATAAGTTCGATGTCCGGATTGGATCGGAAAGTGTCAACTACCTCAAGTCCATTTTTAACTGGTATGATTTTATCACTTAACTTTCCAAGAATCATTGTAATGAGTTTTACAGATGTTTCGTCATCATCGCCCACTAATATCTTAAATCCCAAACTTTTTGCATAATCCTGAATAACTGCATTTTCTATCTCACTGAAACTTAAATTCCCAACTATTTCATCCGGTTCGGGTTGGCATGGGATGGTAAAATAAAATGCCGAGCCAATTCCAAAATCGCTTTCTACCCAAATATTACCTCCAAGCATTTTTACAAAAGCTTTCGAAATGGATAATCCCAGGCCTGCTCCTTCATAACTTCGGTTCAGCGATTCACTCCCCTGCCTGAACATTTCAAAAATGAAGGCCTTCTGTCCCTGTAATATGCCTAACCCGGAATCTTTCACATAGAATTCAATGAAATTGCCTTTCTTTTCATAGCCAATTTCGATATCTCCCGAAGTCGTAAATTTAACTGCGTTTTTAACAAGATTGGTGAGGATTGTATATAGTTTCTCACTGTCAGTAAGAATGTTAGCCTTGTCGGCCGGCAACGTGTTTTTATAGTGTAACTTTATCCCTTTTTGAATTGTCTCGGGCGTGAAAAAGGTATAAATATGTTCGATCTGCTCATTTATATTCATCTTCGAAATAGAAATTTCCATGAGCCCAGTTTCTACTTTAGAGATACAAACGATGTCGTTGATAGTGTTAAGCATGCGTATACCACTCTTCTCGATCACCTGAATATAATCATCCTTCTCCTCACCAGTCAGGTCCGAATCTTTGAGCAATTCGGCAAAACCCAGAATTCCATTCATAGGAGTTCTGATTTCATGACTCATATTTGCCAAAAACGCTGATTTCAACCGATCACTTTCTTCTGCATGCTCCAAGGCAATCAGCATTTCCTTTTGCGCATTCTTGCTTTCGGTGATATTATTATGCTGAATTATAACATTGCTAATTTCACCATTCTGGTCAAATATAGGATAAGCCCAGTTTCTAAACCACTCTTTCTTTTTCTCTTTAACTTTGATATCCTGAGAATCAGCTGAAAGGCCAATATCAAAAAACACCTCCCATGTTGCCTGTTTCCCTTCATAAAAAACACTTTCCAGGATGGGAATTATTCCATTTTGCTGTATTGCCTTATCCTTGAAAATATTGTAAACCTTTCCTTCAATATCCTGAGGTTGAACTCCGAATATCTCTGTCAATTTTGGATTAATACGTTCACACCATCCTTCACGATCAAGTATCTGAGTGCTTACGGACGATTGCATGAATATTTGTTCGAAGAAATATTTTTGCCTGGCTAGTTCCTCCTCCGACAACTTGCGATCGGTGATGTCGCGCCCGATTCCGAGCACCCCTGTTAGTATTCCTGCAGAATCGTACATCGGTGTCTTGATGGTTTCGAGAAAAACACGATGGCCATCGTCTGCGAAAGTGATCCATTCTTCGTTGATCATCGGTTTTTCTGCTGCCATGGCTTTGCGGTCGTGCTCGCGGAAAAAGTCTGCAAGTTCCTTATCTACAAAATTGTAATCGGTTTTACCGACAATATCAGCTTCGCTGGCACCGAAAAACCGTCCGAACATCGTATTACACGAGAGATATACCCCTTCCGGGTCTTTTACCCATATCAGGTCAGGGATTGTTTGAACAAGCGTACGAAGGCCGGTTTCGCTATTACGAAGTGCCATTTCTGCCCGTTTCTGATCATTGATCACACTCAAAAGCTGTCGCTGCGACTCAATTGCTTCGGTAAGCAATTTAATGGTCTGCTGTTCGGAATATTTGCGATCAGAGATGTCAATTACAAGTCCGGTAACATTCAGTGGCTTACCATTTAAATCTCTGTTTACAACCGATCCGATATCAAAAAACCATTTGTACTCGCCTGATTTAGTTAAGATGCGATATTCAACTTCATATTTATCGGACAATCCGTTTAAGTGTTTGCGCATTGCATCCATTGCTTTTTCGAAATCTTCAGGATGCAGCAACGAGGTAAAATCTGTATAGTGCTTAAACTTTTTAGGTGTATAACCCAGCATTTCAGCCATACGGTTACCGAAGGTTACACTAGCCGTTGCGGGATCCATTTCCCACCAGGCTATATTTGCAGCCAGCATCGCAAATTCAAGCCTTGATTTATTTTTATTTAAGGTGTCTTCTGACTGCCTGATCGCTGTGATGTCATTAACAGTAACAAGACAATGGAGTCCATTTTCGGAAATAATGCCGGTAAGTGCGGCATAAATCGGCAAACTACTGCCTGTATGCAAGATAACTTCACACGATTCTTTAATTTTGCTGGTAAATATTTTATCAAGAAAAGAATTAAAATTTGGCTTTGTATCGTCAGATACAAAAAAGCCAAACCTGCTGTTTATTAATTGTGAGCGTTTTTTGCCAAGCATATTTGCACCGCTAAGGTTTAGCCCGACAATTACGCCTTCGCCGGAAAGTGAAAAATACCCCGACTGGGTAAGATTAAACAATTCGATATATTCATCGGCAACAATTTTCCCTGCCTCCTCAATTGCATGCTGCTCAGCCCACATAATTTCTTCCTGCTGCAATTCCAGTTCAATCTGACGAACTTCGACCTCATGAATAAGCTTAAGTACATCGGATTCGGTTAGATGCGATCCATATTTTGGAATTTTTCTTTTCAATAATTCTTCCGCCCTATGGCGCAGGTTTAGCAATTCGGTTGTTGTTTTTCTGGTTTTCATTTGGCCAGGTCTCCTTCTACTTTTTCCTGCCGTAAATGCTTTTTCATTAATGCTGTTAATGACGACTGTCCGAAAGGTTTGGCAATGTAATCATTACATCCGGCTTCCAGCGCCTTTTCGCGGTCACCTGTCAGGGCATAAGCTGTTTGTGCGATAATGATCACTTCATTGTTGAATTGCCTTATTTGTCTGGTGGCTTCATAGCCGTCCATTTCGGGCATTTTAATATCCATCAGAACAAAATCGAGATCAGGGTTATTCCGGCAAACTTCAACCGTTTCGATTCCTGTACTTGTCTTTAATACGTTCTTACCAAATGTTTTGATTGCCATCGAAATGAGCATCCCCGATATTTCGTCGTCTTCGGCAATTAAAATTTTAAATCCTGGAGTTTTTGGATTCGGCTTATTCTCAATACTATCAGCCGGAACATCCCCGGTAACGGCATTTGCAACTTCCGGCTCGTTGTTGTAGGGTATCGTAAAATGAAAACCCGAGCCTTTCCCTTCTTCGCTTTCTACCCAAATTTTCCCTCCAAGCATTTCAACATATGCCTTCGAAATCGACAATCCCAATCCGGCTCCCTGAAAAGCTCTTTTATCGCCAATATCGGCCTGTACAAACCTGTCAAAAATAGCCTCCATCCGGTCTTTGGGAATACCAACACCATTGTCTTTTACAAAGAATTCCAGTTCTGATGGTACAGAGACAAGGCTTGCTCTTCCCGGCTCAGCTGGTATAGAGACAAGGCGTGCCTTTTCTCTACGTTTATAACCAATTTCGATGGTGCCGCTGTCACTGAATTTGATGGCATTTTTAACAAGATTAGTCAGTATTGCATACAGTTTTTCCTTGTCTGTTTTAACAATGACCTCCTTATCTGTTAACGAATTTTTAAAAACGATATGTATTCCCTTTTGCTCCGCTTCCGGCTTAAAGAAATTGTAAATGTATTGAATCTGTTCGTTAACATTTGTCGGTGAAACAAAGGTTTTCATCTGACCGGACTCAACTTTCGAAATCGCAATTACATCATTGATAATGTTTAGCATACGAACGCCACTCTTCTCAATAATACCAATATATTCCTGTTGCTCCTCTCCCGATAACTTTGGCTCTTTCAGAAGTCCGGCAAAACCCAGGATGCCATTCATTGGGGTACGTATCTCATGACTCATATTCGCCAGGAAAGCCGATTTTAACCGTTCGTTCTCCTCTGCTTTCTCTTTGGCTGTCTTTAAATCTTCGAGCATTTGTTTTGCTGCAGTAATATCTGTTTTGATTGCAACAAAATGAGTGATCACATTTTCATCATTCTGGATAGGTGAAACAATTGCATTTTCCCAATAATACGTCCCGTCCTTTTTAAGGTTATAAAATTCGCCCTCCCACGTTTTACCCGATTTAATCGTTTCCCAGAATTCCGCATAAAACGATGTTGTATGAAAACCAGATTTTAAAACACTTGGATTTTGTCCAATGTATTCTTCTGATGTATATCCTGATAATTGCGTAAAGTACGGATTTGCATATTCAATAATTCCATTGTTGTTGGTGATCAACACTGATACTTTAGAATTTTCAATAGCGGCTGTCACTTTTTTTAGCTTCTCCTCTGCTTGTCGGCGTTCAGTAATGTCCACATCAGCTCCTATAACGCGTATGACCTTTCCAGTATGATCACACCTCACTTCTCCCTGGCTTCGTCTGTACCGAACCTGCCCGTTATCTTTACGAATGATACGATATTCACATTCCCATGGCACTCCCTCGCTGATGGTTCGGGCCATTTTGGCGTTGAACATCGCAGCATCGTCAGGGTGGACAAGACTAGATGTAGCAGGTTCATAAGGAATGCTTAACGGGTAATCCGCTGGTAAACCGCTCATCCACCTGAGACCATCGGAAATATTGGAGATTTTATTAACGACGTCATATTCCCAACTTCCCCAACCCGCAATACGTTCGCTATCAGCCACCAATGCCTGATTTTTCAAAAGTGCTTCTTCACTTTTTTTTCTGGCCTCATTCTCATTTTTTAGATCTTCCAACACGTTCAGTGTAGCTTTGTAAGCCATTTTAATTTCAATCATCTGGTCAGCAACCAAAGCGGAAAGCTGTTCTTTTTCGGCGTGTTTTTCGCTATTAGCGGTTTTGATCTTCGCCATTGCGCATATCTGAGCCTTGAGTTCGCTTTCATCGATCGGCTTTGCCAGAAAAGCGTCGGCTCCGGCTTCCAAAGCGAGAATACGGCTCTCTTTGTCGTCTTTGAGTGCGGTTACAAAAACCACCGGGATATCGCTTAGTTTTTTGTCAGCCTTCAGTTTTTTGCAAACCTCATAGCCATCCATCACCGGCATTACTATATCGAGTAGAATTACATCGGGATCTTCTGTCGCGGCCAATTCGAGTCCTTTCGCACCGCTTTCAGTCGTTACAGTCAAGGCATCGGGCATAATGTCTTTTATCAGCGCCTTAATACTGATTAGGTTATCGCGGTTATCGTCGATCGCCAGAATTTTAATTGTTCTACTTTCCATAGAGCACCTCATTTATCGTTATGAAAAACAATTTTTCGTTGATGGGTTTAGCAATATAGGCATTAAATCCAAAAGAAAGAATAGCTTCGCGGTCGGTAGTCATAGCACTGGCAGTGAGAGCAATCACCGGAATATTTTGCAATACCGCATCCCTGCGAATGGCCTTAAATGCTTCGATACCATCTAATTCAGGGAGTGCAATATCCATTAAAATAAGATTTGGCCTGCACTTCTTCGCCATCTCCAAACCTTCAAATCCATTTATTGCTTCAATAATAGTGAAATTTTCGGATAGTATTGCCTTGACAGTAACCATATTATCGGGATTGTCTTCAACAACAAGCACTACTGGTTTTTTCCCGGTGATTTGTAGTTTAGTCGCCGGCTTCACCGTTTCCGCTGTTTCGGGGAATAACATCGCTTCGACACTTTTTCGCAGTTCCTTGGGGTTCACATCACCCTTCTGTATAAGCTGATGAATGTTATTTCGTTTCAGAAATTTAAGTTCTTCTTTTGTAATATGTTTTGCGGTAAGTATCAGCACAGGAATGTAAGCTGTCGGTTCAGCTTCGCGAAGGGTTCTAAGCACCTCAAACCCATCGATACCAGGCATCATTATATCGAGAATCATTGCATCGGGAATAGTATGTGATGTTATTCCCAACGCTTCGGCTCCATCGCGGGCAACAAGTATCTGATAACCACTTTCGGCCAAAATATCATTTATTTGAATCACTGCCGGTTCGCTGTCCTCAACCAGCAAAATAGTTTTAACCGTTGAAACGGAAACAGATTTAGAACGCACCGGTTTGAGGGCCTGTCTGTAAACGGTTTCCTTTTTCGCATCGACGATCCTATTTTCGGCCTCAAAGAGAAATGGCAGCGTGAGCGTAAATTCAGAGCCTTCGTCCTTGGTACTTTTAACTGAAATGGTTCCCCCAAGCAGATTTGCATATTTTTTAGCAATTGCAAGACCTAATCCGGTTCCGCCAAACTTTCGGGAGGTGCTGCTATCGGCTTGCCTGAATTCGTCGAAAATGTATTGCTGATTGCTTTCTGAAATACCAATCCCCGTGTCGGTTACCGATATCCGGATTTTAGTACCGTCTTGCTGTGACCGAACCTCAACCTTTCCTGTTTCGGTAAATTTCACCGCATTGGCAATCAGATTCTGCAGGATATGTTGACATTTTGCGGAATCGCTGGTAATGTATAAATTGGGAGTGGAAGATGTTTGCGACAGTTCAATATTCTTCTGTTTTGCCTGAGGCAGAATCATGCTAACAATTTCGGCAACAAGCTGATTGACATCGAATTTTGTGATTTCAATTTCTTCCCGGCCAGCTTCGATGCGCGAAATATCGAGAATGTCGTTGATCAGCGTTAACAAGTGCCTCCCGTTGCGCTCAATCACTTCAAGATAGCTAAGTTCCTCATCCGGAATCATTTTAACAAGCCGGCGGCTTAGAACCCCCGAAAGAGCAATCACCGAATTAAGCGGGGTGCGCAGTTCGTGGCTCATATTCGACAGAAAATTGGTCTTTAGCTGGTTGGCTTCGCTCAACTGTTTTTTTTGCATTTCCAGTTCCGTATTTTGTTCCGTCAGTTCAGCCGATTGCGATGCCAGTTCAGTTTTCTGAGCTTCCAGTTCATTGTTTTGTTGTTCAAGTTGCTCCGAAAATTTCCTCATCTTGTGGTAAGCGATGATTCCTTCTACGCGGGCACGCAAGGTGACAAAGATGTTGTCAACTAATTGAATAGACTGATTACTGTATTTGCTGACACTTGCCAGCGAAATAATTGCCACAACCTCATTATTTGTAAGAATTGGAATTGTAATGATTTCGTGTGGGATAAATTTACCGCTAACCGTGTGAAAAGTAAATCGTGTATCTGTGGCTATTTTTTTAATGTGCTGAACCTGATGTGAAGAAATGGCAGCACCGAATTCCCCTTCAAAAGTATGAGCATCAAACGACTGCCTGGCATTATCGTCAACACCTAAGGATTCAAAATGTTCGAATGCTTTTTTATCGTCACTCAACAAATAAACTGCAGCCATTTGTGAACCGGTATGCGATGCGAGGGCATTGATCGTCTCGCGGAAGAACTCTTTGGCTTCGTATTTGCTCAGCATCAGACTTGCCAGGCTAACGACTTTTTCGTTTAACTCCTCATTCACCTGGATGCTTGCAACCAGAACATTAAAGGAATCGGATAAAACACCAAATTCATTCCGCTTCGTATACAAACTTCGGGTATTCCGATCTCCGCTATGAAACCGTTTTGCAGCATTGGTAAGTTCATTGATTGGGTTACTTATATTTCTAATTACAAAGTATATAATCAATCCTGAAATCAATATAATACATGCGACAAGCAGCATCAATTGGTTGTTTAGCGTATCTTTCAATTCATTGGAGCTTTCAAATAATTCCTCTGCTTTCTTATAGGCAAAGTTGTCAATTACTTTGATTTTGGCCATCAATTGTTCCTGAAGACTCCCGACTTTTCCGGTTGACAGGATGCTCTCTTTCACTTTTTCGATCTCACCAGAAAGCACCTGACTTGTATTCAGTTCACGGGCAATTTTCCAGGTAATAAAAGCTTTATATGCATCATCGATATCCTTTCGGGGACCCAGGTATTTAGCATACAGAACCTTAAATTGGTCAAGCGCTTCGGCTGCTGACAATTCTATCAATCGTATTGCCTCTACCTTTTCTGTATTAGTGTTTGCCAGCATCAGGTCCCGTGTTCCTATGCGCATGTTTACAACATCGAAATCAAGGATACCGATTGCGGTTCTAACTGCTAATGGATGGTTATAAATGGTCTCCGTTTGAAAATGGATTTTGTTTGTTTGCTGATAGGTAACCACACCCAGCCCAATTACGAACAGAAGCATGGCAATAAAGCCTAGCACAAGCTGTGTCCTGATTTTGATGTTTTTCGTATTCATTATATCTATTTTTATCGAACGCAGATTTTCAAACTATTGAATGCGGATTCATAATAAATTGAACGCTGATTACGCGGATGATCACGGATTTTTCTTATCCGGTTTTATCAGCGTTTCGCTTACGAATCCGGTTCATCAGCGTTCAATCCTTATCCGTTTTTATCAGTGCTCCAATTTTATACATATTCACCAGTATCCCATCTTTTGAAATATAGCCGATTGCGGATATACTTCGCAATAGTTTTGCTTCAATACAATATCTCTTTCGGTTTCACCGGCAATCAGATAACCGCCTTTTGCGATGCAATTGCCGATCTTTTCGAGTATTATTTTCTGATATTTTGGTTTGTAATAGAACAGAAGGTTAGCACATATTACGAGATCGAAGTCGCCAAATATACTTGCGGGCGGACAACCCAATTGTTCATCGAATAAATCAAACACGGAGAAGTCGATATTTCTTTTCAGTTCCTGATTTACGGTATAGGTATCGCCTTTATTCGTAAACCACTGGCTCACACGCCTTAAGTTTAAATTGTTTAAGTTGGCAGCAACGTATCGGCCATTCTGTGCCACTAATACCTGCGAATCCTTTTGATCGGTACCAAAGATGCGGTAGTTTAGTTTGCCTCTTCCATCGTTTGTTAGTTCTTCCAATAATATGGCCAGACTGTATGCCTCCTGTCCTGCAGCACATGCAGCGGACCAAACCCGAATCTCTTTCCGTTTGGAGTTTCCTTTTTTCAGACCAATCGAAGGCAAAATAATACGCTCCAGCACAGCAAAGGTAAGTGGATTGCGGAAAAATTCGGTGTAGCTGATATTTAACGATTCTAAAAACGCTTTACCTTCTATCTCATTCTTTTCCAAACCGACGGAATAAACTTTCTCCGACGAAGTTTGTGTTTCAATGCGACTTTTCTGAAGAGATCTGATCAGGAAAGAATCATCGAATTTTGAAACGTCAATTCCATACGATTGCTTTAGAAATTTCGTGATTTGTCTGTTACTTTCTTCCATCAAACTATTTTTATTGAATGCGGACTCATAAGAAATTGAACGCGGATGACGCGGATGTGACAACGCGGATGGCCACGGATTTTCAAATAAACTTCCTATCCGTTTTTATCAGCGTTTCGTAAGATCCGCGTCATCCGCATGCCAATCTTATCCGTTTTTATCAGCGTTCCAATGTTCATTCCACGATCTTGTATTTTTCATGCTCACCCGACTTTCCGAGAAGTTCGTTCACCTCTTTTTTCAATTCAATCATTCTAAGTTCTCTTCCCACCGTCAGGTCATGAAACCGCTGTAACTCGTCTACTCTTTCTTTTAATGCTTCTTCTGCCTGTCTGCGCGCCTTTTTATCTTTTGCACCGTCGAGCGCCCGACTGATGGCAAAGGGAAGTCTTGCCAGACTGTCTTTTAAAACATAGTCCTCTGCTCCTGCTTTGATAAGTTCGATGGCTGTCTCCTCACCTATCGATCCTGATACACAAACAAAAGGGACATCCGGACAGATCTCACTGCTGATTCGTAAGGCACCAAACGCATCGAAACCAGGTAGTCTAAAATCGGCAAGGATAATATCCCATTTGGACTTTTGCAAAGAGAGAACAAAGTCGTTTTCCTTCTCAACGCGGAGCAAATTCATTTTAAATCCTTCATCAAGCAACCTTTCGCGTATGATCTCGAAGTCCCTTAAAGAGTCCTCAAGCGATAGTATATTCAATTCTGTTTCAGGGCTCATACCGTTTTAAATTTAATTTATTTTTCAGGTGGAAGTTCATTAATTAATGCCCAAAAAACTCCAATTTGTTTAATCACATCCATAAAGTGATTAAAATCTACCGGTTTAACTACGAATGCATTAGCACCAAGTTCGTAACTCTTTACCAGGTCGGACTCCTCGCGCGAAGAGGTTAGCATTACAACCGGCAAAAATTTAAATACTGGATCATTTCGGATAATCTGAAGCAATTCGATGCCGTCCATCCGCGGCATTTTAATATCCAAAAACAAAACGGCGGGATTTCCCCTGGCCCGTAGTTTGAACCGGCCTTCGTAACGAAGGAATTCGAGTGCTTCAACTCCGTCGCGAACCGTCACAACTTTGTTGGCAAGGTTGTGTTCCGAAAGGGCTTCAAGCGTTAATTCGACATCTTTTGGATTGTCTTCGGCTAACAAGATTGGTCTTAAGTCGTTCATCTGTTTATAATTTGTTTTTTAATGGCCAGATGGAACCCGCATGACAATTATTCTCATTTCGCGTTGTGAATTTTGTATCATACTCATTTCATGGCTTTTATTTATAATGGTCTATGTTTCATCGTTTATCAGTAAAACGCAATAAGTGTTATTGGGGCAGATCGGTATTCTCCTTTAGATAGCTGTGATTTATAAACGTGTATCTGTTTTTAATTGTTTAAAAACTATCTTTAATTTAAAAGTTCTAATGCCGGCAAACTTCAGACTTCTGCCTTCCGGCATCGTCTTATCGTTCTTCGAAGCCATGTTCTGGGTCTTCGAAGCCATGCTCTGGGTCTTCGAAGCCATGTTCTGGTTCTTCGAAGCCATGTTCTGGGTCTTCGAAGCCATGTTCTGGGTCTTCGAAGCCATGTTCTGGGTCTTCGAAGCCATGCTCTGGGTCTTCGAAGCCATGTTCTGGGTCTTCGAAGCCATGTTCTGGGTCTTCGAAGCCATGCTCTGGGTCTTCAACAACGTTTCCTCGTCTTCTGACTTTATTATTCTAACTTTCCAAACTATCCCTTCGGTAATGAAAAATAAAATGTAGCCCCTTTATCGACTTCGGCTTCAGCCCAGATACGTCCATTGTGCCTGAGTAAAATGCGGCGAACATTGGCAAGACCGATACCTGTTCCTTCAAATTCCTGTGCGGAGTGTAACCGTTCGAACACGCCGAACAACTTATGTGCATACTGCATATCGAATCCGACTCCATTGTCGCGCACAAAAAATACAAATTCGTTATTGTCGTGAACAAAACCAATTTCTATCAGGGCGGACACATTTACCTTTAAAAACTTAACCGAATTGCTTAACAGGTTGAGCCACACCAACCGGAGCAGCGAATAATCGCCAACTACCTGAGGTAATTCCGCAACTTCCCATTTGATACCACGCCCAAAGCTTTCGTGTTTTATTACCTGCATCGCATCCTGGAGAACAACATTCATATCCACCGTGGTAAGCTGCATTTCCTTTCGGCCGGTGCGTGAGAAATTCAATAAATCGTCAATAAGAACGCCCATTTGGCGCGCCGAATCGGCAATTGTTTCAAGGTAGTGCTTTTCCTTCTCGGGAAGATTCTGAAGGCGTTTGGACAAAATACTGATATACCCGTTAATATGCCGGAGCGGAGCACGTAAATCGTGCGAGACGGAATACGAGAATGCCTCGAGTTCCTCGTTGGCTGCCAAAAGTTGCGAGGTGCGCTCCTCTACCCTTTTCTCCAGTTCTTCGGCATAATGTTTTGCCGCCTGTCGCAACCTGACCTGTTCAATGGCGATCGTGATTTCGTCGGCCACTTCGCTCGCTATTTCGAGTTCTTCGGGTGTAAATGACCTTGGATCTTCCCATCCCAGGTTCATCACACCAATTAATTTCTCACCCGAAACAAGCGGTACATTGATGCACGACATGATACCTTCCGACTGAAAAATCTGCTGTAAATCAGGTGGCAATGATCTTGTTGAAATATCCTCTGCTACATCCATTCTTTTCCCCCGAAGGATTTCCAAATCACCGAGTGCATTACTGATCAGGTACCTATTTGCAACATCAATTGATTGATCCTTGATATTGGAAGTGAATAGCTGCAATGTCTCCTTCTCAAAATCAAACATTCCGATACTTGCATGCTGACTCGAAAGTAAGCTGCGGATGTGATGAAGTGTTTTCTGAATGATCGCTTCAGGTGTTTCAACCCCCGACAAAATTGCCTTGTCAATTTTGTGTAAGTTTTGTAAACGTCCGGAATGTCGCTGCAAAGATTCTTCCAATCTGATGCGATCGGTGATATCCAAAAAAACAGCTTCTATTCGAAGCGGATGGCCATCTCCATCTTTGACAAGATGAGCATTGGCGAGTACCGATCTTTTCTCACCAGTCCGGGATACGACGTTAATCTGGTAATTCGAAACAGAATTATTGGCCGATATTGCCTCCAGATATTTCTTCCATTCATCAGGATATTGCCAATAACCGGGCAAACGAACACCCTTTAGATCAGCGGTCGAATCAAACCCAAGGATGCGACAGAATGCCTGGTTGTGTTCAAGGAGCAATCCATCCATCGTAACACTGTAATAACCTTCATCAAGATTGGAAATTGTGCTACGGAATTTCTGTTCGCTCTTCTTTAGCCGTTCTTCTGATTGTTTGCGTTCAGTGATATCGTGCATTGTCACAAATACATGATCGGGCTTTGTTTCCCCGGCTTTGAACGCAGGTATTGCATTTATAACAAGCCACCTGTAATGATTCTGTGAAGGATTATATACAGCAACTGTCGTGCTGTAACATGGTTTTCCTGATATTAGAGCAACCATCGAGGGATGCTGTTGCGGAGCCAAAGTGGCTCCTTGTTCGTCGGTTATTTTCCATTGTTGATCGAAGGAGGTTCTGCCTAAAAACTGATCGCGCGTTAATCCGAACATTTCGAGTGCTGCTTCATTAGCATCTGATATAGCGCCATCAGCCATCTGATAAAAAACACCTTGTGACATATTTTCAAAAAGTGTACGATACTTTTGTTCATTGGCAATTAGTATCAATTCAAACTGCCTTCGGTCGCTTATATCTTGAAAAATAACACAAAAACGACGCTGATCAACCTTAAAGGCATTAATGTGAAAATACCGTTGAAGAGGTTCAAAAAATTGTTCAAATATGACGGGTTCGCCAGTGAGCACCACTTTCCCGTAAATGTCGATAAGCGGCGTTTTTTCAATTCCGGGAATGACTTCTGTTACCCTTTTCCCCAGGATATCAGTCATACGAAGACCGGTCTGCCTGGTAAAAGCCTCATTTACATGAATGAAAATGTAGTCCACCGGTTTCCCTGTCTCATCCAGAACGATCTGATGAACGGCCACGCTGTCGAGGAAATTGTTGAAAAGACTTGTGTATTGCTTTTCGCTTTCGCGCAGCGCATCTTCGGCCTGCTTACGTTCGGTAATGTCGATTGTATAACCAGCCAGCAGTGTTTTGCCACCTAAATCAATCGGGAACTTGATGGAAGTATAGTTGCGGCCATTTAAATCTTCATCCAACGTTACTCCTTCACCGTTTGAAACCACTTTCCAGTCATCGGCTGTAAATTTTGCTGCATATTCGGCGGGAAACAATTGATACATTGTCTTTCCGGCCATTTCGGATCCACAAATACCAATCATATCCCTGAAGTTTTCGCTTGCTTTCAAAACGCGGCTTTCCTGCTGATTTACCTCCTTGATGAATGCGTAAATTGGTGAATGTCTCATAAATGCGGAGAACATCTCATCGCTTTCGCGAAGTGCCACTTCCGACATTTTGCGATCGGTAATATCCATGGCAATTATAAGGCATTGTTCGCCATTTTCAGTTACTGAACCCGAAAGGTGAACATACATTGGCAGGTTATTATTAACCTTCAGTGCTACTTCACAGATATCTTGCGATTTGGAGCTAAATACCGTATCGAGAAAGCGGCTGAAAATGGGTTTGGAATCATCCGAAACATAAATACCGAACATTTTGCTTATCAGGAAAGTGCGATCATTACCCAGCATTCGGGAACCGCAAAAGTTTAGCTCAATTATTTCACCATTTCTGGCAAGTGTGAAATAACCTGAAGGTGCAAAATCGAATAAATCAGCATATTTTTCGGCATCGACGGTTATTTTCTCTTTTGCCAACCTAAGTTCCTCATTCTGCATTTCAAGTTCGATCTTATGAACCTCAAGATCATGGATCAGCCTTAGAGTTTGTTCGTTATTGGGTGTTGAACCTGATTTTGATGAATTCTTTTTATACAATGCTTCAGCCTTTTGGCGAAGGTTTGCAGAAGATTCTGATTTGCTATCTTTTTTCATAGCCTGTATTTTAAATTGCCCTTTTGACTAGCTTTTTGTTTGCTCTTTGAGTAGCGATTTCGATCTTTTAAAGTCAGAGAGCCTCATTCATTTCTAACAATTCATTTCGTAGATTTCAGAAAAATTCGACATCAAATTTAATTACACTCCGTCTTTAATCATTCGTTAAACTCTAAAAGAGTTTAATTTGTATAACCGTGGGTGAATTGAAAATCAGCGAAGCTAAACCCACGGAGGAGATAAACGGGAAGAACACAGCCCTGAAAGGGTTGAATATTCGTACTATGGAAAATACAATTCAATTATCTCAATCCCATTCTCCTTTAGTAATCGTCGTAACTCATCATTAAAAGACTCATGTTTATGATGTTCCTGTTGATTTTTTATATAATTAATAATCATATCTTTATCCTTCCAGGAATAAGTAAAGGCTGCATATCCATCTGCCCAACCATCAAATTCGGGAAATTTACCTGTTTGTACAAGCCATATTGAAGATGATGTTTTAATATCACGGATATAATCAGATAAAGAAATTGTCGGGTGTAAATCGCTCAAAATATGCAGATGATCCTCCATATCATTAATACGATATAGGTAACAAGATTTATTACGTATGATGCCCATTAGGTAGGCATAAAGTTCTCTGGAATGTTCCTGAACAATTGTTTTCCGGCCATTTTTTGTACGGAAAATCAAGTGATACAAAATTCCACGATAACTGGACATATCGTTCAATTTATTCAACCCCTTCGGGGCTGAGTATTTAACAGATCTTTTCCGTGGGTTTCACCCACGGTTATTTAAATTTAGCCACTACGTGGCATCAAAGTTCTTTCCCTTCGAGGGTCTTCGACCGCTCGAAGGGGAGTTTTCGACCAGTCGCAGAGGAATCTTTAATTATTTAATTCCTTACTTTTCCGAAGCGCATCATTGGCTTCCTGAAGTTCGATTTCCAGTTTTTTAGCGATCGTGATATCATTGAAGGTCATCACGAGTCCGTCAATACGATCATCGATTGTTCGATAGGGCATAATCCTGACTTTAAACCACCTTCCATCTTTTGTTGCAATTGATGTTTCGACAGTTGTCAATGTTTTAATGACCTGCCGGGCATGGGCATCGATTTCGGGGTACTGCAAATCGGTTACCAGATCGGTGAACGGCCTGCCCACATCTGCAATCCGCAATTTGAATACTTTGGTTACCTGGTCGGTGAACCTGCGGATATTCAATTCCTTGTCAAGGAAAAGGGTTGCTATTTCAGTGCTATTGAGCAGGTTCTTCATGTCGTCGTTTGCACGTGCATAATCGCTCACCTTGCTTTGAAGTTCGATATTTACAGTTTGCAGCTCTTCGTTCAGACTCTGCATTTCCTCCTTCGATGTAGTAAGTTCCTCGTTAGTCGATTGCAACTCTTCGTTGGTCGATTGCAGTTCTTCGTTGATTGATTTTAACTCTTCCTGCGATGTTTGCATCTCTTCACTTATACTACGGAAGTCCTCATGACTTCGCTGAAGTTCAATCTCCAATTCCTTTTGTCGCCCGACTGAATCTCTTTTCCAGGTTTTGGAACCAGGTATTTCAAGTTCAATCATCGCAGGAACATCTGTAAATACGATCATTACCATCCCCCGGACAGCGTCGGGGGATTCGATACACTGAACAGTAATATCCACAAAATGGGTACCTCCGTTAAATCCCATCTTAATATTCCGTTCAATCACAGGTTTATAGTTTTGCAATGCTTTACGAAAGGCTCCCGGTAATACCAGTCGCAATCCTTCACGCGCCATCGCGTGGATATTCCAGTTTGCTTTGCCGGCAACCGGTTCGAGGTATTTCCCGGTACGGCCCGTAATGTAGACGATATCGCCTTTACTGTTCACCATTACACTGGCAGGAGCAAACCGCTGAAGAATTATCTGATCGGCAAGAGATTGTAGATTTTCAACGATTACTGGTGTTGCCGTATTTTCGGATAGCGTTGTTTTCTTATGGTAAAAAGAGCTCGGAAAGTCATTCAGTTCGGGAAGCTGTGAGATGACCGTACGTTTGAAAATCCGAAGTCTTGAATTAAGCTCTTCAAAACCTAAACTATTATTACCCAGCGTCTCCGCCGTACCAAGCAACATAATTCCACCCGGATTAAGACTGTAATTAAACAGCGTTATCAATTTCTGCTGTAATTCCGGCTCCATGTAAATGAGCATATTGCGGCACGAAAGAATATCGAGTTTGGTAAAAGGGGGGTCTTTGATGACGTTCTGAGGTGCAAACACGACCATTTCGCGTATCGCGTTATTCACACGGTAACCGTCAGCCTCGGCTGTAAAAAACCGGTTCAACCGCTCTTTCGTTAAATCCGCAGCGATATTTTTAGGAAAAAACCCTTTACGGGCAATCTCAATGGCATCAGTGTCGAGATCGGTAGCAAATATTTGCAACGTGAGGTTTTTCGGCTTTTTAAGTTTTTCAATCACTTCTTTAAACACAATGGCCATCGAATAAGCCTCTTCGCCTGTTGAACAGCCAGTAACCCATGCGCGTAACACGTATCGGTCTGGTAAATCGCTGATCAGGGCAGGAAGAACCTCCTCGCGGAGCAATTCCCAAACTGCTGTATCGCGAAAGAAACTCGTAACACCAATCAGTAACTCTTTGAAAAGTATCTCTACCTCCTTTGGATTTCCCTGCAAAAAGCGAACATAGCTATTGATTTTTTCGATCTGGTGAACCCCTTTGCGCCTTTCAATGCGCCTGAACAAGGTATTTTTCTTATATAATGAAAAGTCGTGACCCGATTGTTCGCGAAGCAAAATAATTATTTTCTCGAGGTTACTTTTATTTATAATCTCTTTATCATCATCGGCTTTAACGATTGGAATAAACTGAAGGAATGCAATTAATTTGGCGGGCAATTCTGTGGCAGGTGCCACAATATCAACTACTACCGACTGGATGGCGTTACGGGGCATGCTATCGAATTTGGCTGAACCCGGCTCCTGCACCAGAACAGCACCATTCTTCTCCTTAATGGCTTTCAGACCTAGGCTGCCATCGGAACCCATTCCCGAAAGGATGATTCCGATGCTTTTCTCATGCCTGTCGTCGGCCAGCGAACGGAAGAAAACATCGATGGGCAGACGGAGTCCATGCGTTTCAACCGGTTCGAACAAATATAGCGCGCCATTCAGCATCGACATGCTTTTATTGGCAGGAATCACATATACGCAGTTTGGCTTCACCTTTAACCGATCGATTACCTGCACAACTTTCATCGAAGTAATCCGTTGCAAGAGCTCCGGCATAATTCCAATACGCGTTGGATCAAGATGTTGAATAATAACAAATGCCATTCCGCAATCTTTGGGAGTGTTTTCAAAAAACTGCTCCAGTGCTTCGAGCCCACCTGCTGAGGCACCAATGCCCACAATTGGAAAATCAGTATTTTCGATATGAGCGGTTGCTTTTTCTTTTGCGGTATCTGCTGTTGCTGGCTTTTTGGTATTCATTGTAAAGTATATTGAAATTCAATTTTAAAGCATAAAATTATAATTCCGAAAGTTATGAAAAAAGACGAACTTGTTAGAAGATTCCGATGACCGAAGTTTGAAATAAGCATTCGTGTTGCTTTATACTTCGGCCTTTCCTGGTAGTGAAAAACTGAATGTACTTCCCTTTCCCTCTTCGCTATCAACCCACAATTTCCCTCCGTTTTTCTCAATGAAATCCTTGCAAATCATCAATCCAAGTCCTGTACTTGCCTCCCCTTCTGTTCCTTTTCGGTTGGTATTTATATCAAGATGAAATAGATTACCGATCATATTCCGGCACATCCCAATACCTGAATCGCTGATTGAGATCTCAACCATATTGCCGGGAATAGTTTTTGCTGAAACATTTATGTTCCCGCCCCTGGGTGTAAACTTCACCGCATTGGTCATCAAATTGCGCATGATCGCACCGAACATTTCAAGATCGGCAAAAACTTGAAGGTCCTCAGGGAGATCAAAACGGGTTGCAATCTCTTTCTTTTCAGCCTCACCGACAGCCAGTGTAGTACTTTCTGATACTTTCTGCATCAATAAAAACAAAACAGGTTCAAACGTAGTAAGTCCTCTTTGCATACGCGACCATTCCAACAAATTCCCAAGCAGACGGAAGAGGTTGGAGGCCGAATTCCGCATTGCAATAGCAATACTCTGTATCTCGTCCAATGTCATGTTTGGCAAACCTTCGGCCATTATTTCCGTTAACCCCAGGAATCCATTAAACGGGCTGCGCAAATCGTGAGCAATGATCGAAAAGAATTTATCCTTCTCAGCATTGATTTTTTGAAGCTCGACATTTTTCCGTTGTATTTCTTCTTCCGACCGCTTCCGCTCGGTGATATCGAAGAAACTTACCAAACTTGCCCAAATATGTCCCTGGTTGTCCATTACCGGAGAGCCGAAAATCTCGAGGTATATTTCAGTGCCGTCAGGACGTACAACCATCATATCGTTTACATGGGTTGATTTGCCACTAATTCCCAACAGGATGGGCATTTCTTCGGGAGGATATGGAATACGGCTTCCTATTTTGTATGCCTTATAGACCTCAGACAAATTGTATCGTGATGCATCGGGAAGAATTCCCCTTCCCAAAAGATTTAGAGCCATTTCATTTGCCACCAGCGGCTTACCCGACGGTGCCTCCACCATGAAAACGCCGATTTGGAGATTCTTCAGCAGAAAAGAGAAAAGCTCGTTCTGACGGCTTAGCGCCATTTCGCTCACTTTTAGTGCCTCCTCAGCCTTTTTCCGTTCGTTGATATCAACTATAACTCCTAAATACTCCTTTCGGGAATCGTTTTCCAAAAGTACAGATCTGTCTATGAACCAACGATACTGATCATCCTTGCATCTCCAGCGATATTCGAGAAACGCTTCTCCGTTTAACGGAAAATTTATATACGTGTTTAAAACCCTCTCCTTATCTTCAGGATGAAGACGGTTACGCCAAAAGTTTTTTTCACCGAGATATTCCTCATTCTCAAATCCGGTAATCTCCTTTAAATCTCCACTTATCCAGGCTGTATCGTAGTCTGCATCAATGGGTGAAGTGTATATTGCAATGGGCAATGATTCGAGAATAAAGCGTTGTCGTTCTTCACTTTCCTTCAAGGCCTTTTCCGCCAGTTTTTGTTCCGTGATATCCCTTATGGTCCCCACCATTGTAATTGGCAAGTTATTGTTGTCACATTCCAGCCGGCCCATTCCGTGTACCCAACGCTCCGCTTTATCATTCTGCCTGATAATTTTATACTCCTTGTCAAATTTGGTTTTGCCGGATACTACTTCATGCAAAAAGTAATCTCTCATCGCATCCTGGTATTCAGGATGAATGATAGACACCCATCCATCGACTGATTTGTCAAAATCGTCATTAATTCCAAAAATGATATCAAGCACCTCGGAACTCTGCCATTTTCCATGCATCAAATCGACAGAATAGGTACCTAGCCTGGAAATCATCTGCGTATCTTTTAAAAAACGCTCACGCTCCTGGATCGCTTTTTTTGCCAGCGTGATTTCGGTAATATCAACTACAATCACAAGGCATTGCGATCCGTTGTCGGTGGCAATGCCGGAAAGATGAGCGTACATTGGAGCATTGCCTTCGGCCCATAGGGTCAATTCACAGGTTTCTTTGATTTTACTGCTAAAAAGTTTATCGAGAAACGAGTAAAAGGTTGGTTTGGTATCGTCGGAAACAAAAAAGCCAAACCTCCTTTTTTTTAACATTGAACGCTCTTTGCCAAGCATTTGAGACCCACAAAGGTTCAGTTCAACGATATCGCCGGCCCTTGAAAGTGTAAAATAGCCCGATGGTGCAAAATCGTATAATTCTGTGTATTTCTCGGTAGCTAATTCTGTTGCTTTTTCTTTGGCAATTACCAGTTCTTCATTCTGTAATTCCAGTTCAATCTGATGCACCTCGAGCTCGTGCATGAGTTTCTTTGCCTCAAATTCAGATAATTGCTGTACTGCGTTTGATGATTTCTTTTTCATCAACTTTTCCGCCTTTTCACGAAGTGTTGTTGCGGCTTCCCCTATATTCTCCTTTTTCATAAGAAGATTGATTTGTAAATTCGTGGTCCTTAATGAACTCCCATTATATGAATTAAATCTGAAAAACGCATTTAAATTTTCAACGTACGACCACTTCTAAATGATATATTCATCCGAATTGTGTATTTATATAAAAATAATCCTGGAAATTTCACTCTTTTTCAAAAATTATACTTTGGAAAGTTAGATAAAAAATTAATAAGTTGCAAAATAAACTATCATCTTTTATTTTGCCAGCGGTTTTGCCATTGGCGGTTTAAATTCAACCATATCACCTGATTAATTATGGGTTTTCGCGCATTACCCCTATTAGCAATGTGGCAATATTGAAATAAGTTGAATTGATCCGCTACTTTCTTCATTCATTCTGATACAATAATTTATTTTTTAATTGTCACACAAAATGTCCGGTAAGGTAGAACAGCTGTTACAGATTCTAATGTTCTATGGCCGCTTTTGCCTTTCAGGATTTCATTTTGGCTGGCAGCGTAAACCGGAAAGTACTTCCTATCCCCTCTTCGCTCTCGACCCACAATTTTCCTCCGTGTTTTTCAACAAAATCCTTGCAAAGAATTAAGCCCAAACCAGTACTGCATTCACCGTCTGTTCCGCTACGGCTTGTATTTACATCGAGGATAAAAAGATGTTCGACCATTTCCTGATTCATGCCTATGCCACTGTCTTTTACAAAAATTTCAATGAAGTTGTCTTCAATTGTCTTAGCTGAAATTGTAATGTTTCCATCCCTGGGTGTGAATTTAACTGCATTTGACACCAAATTTCGAATCATTCCACCAACCATATTCCGATCGGCATAAACCTCCAAATCATCAGGCACATTGTAACTGACCTTAATTCTTTTGTTATTAGCCCCTTCCATAACAAAAACCATACTTTCCGAAATTTTCTGCATTAACAAAAACGACTCACAGGACAAGGTGGTTAAGCCCCTTTGCATGCGTGACCATTCCAACAGGTTCCCGAGTAAGCTGAAAAGATTGGTAGCGGATGTTCGCATCATCAAGGCAATTTTCCGGATCTCGTCCATTGTCATAGTCGGTAATTCCTCAACCATTATCTCGGTTAAACCTAAGAATCCATTGAACGGACTACGCAAGTCGTGGGCAATAATGGAGAAAAATTTGTCCTTTTCAATATTGATTCTGTGAAGCTCCTCATTTTTAAGTTGGATTTCTTCCTCCGCTTTTTTACGTGCATCAATGTTCATGGAGATGCCGAATGTACCAATGATTTTTTTGTCCTTGTCAAGCAGTGGCATTTTTGTTGTCAAAACCCATGTATCAGGAAGATCCTCCCACGTTTCCTTTTCCTCCTTGCGGATCGGTTGACCTGTCCGAATAATTTCCAGTTCATCCTCGTATGCCTGAAGCGCATGCTCCCCTGTGAAAAAGTCGAAGTCAGTCTTGCCAACCGCCTGCTCAGGGTCACTTAAACCGAATAATTTTGCATGGGCATTGTTGATTCTGAGGAACCGGCTTTCGCAATCTTTAAAGTAGATATGGTCAGGAATATTGTTCAAAAGCGCATGTAAAAGGTATTGCTCATGACTCAATGCCTTCTCTGCCTGCTTACGTTTGGTGATGTCGCGAAAAACGCCATAGGTACCTTCAAAATTTCCTCTTTTGTCGTATTGCGGTACAGCAGTGATGATAATGGTTCGCAGTTCACCGTTCGGGCGCAGTATATCAAGTTCATAAACGCTTCTAACTCCATTGATCCTAAGTGCAGTCTCCTTCTGAACCAACTTAAACTGTTCTGCAGAAATAAACTGATTAAGGTTCATTCCAGCCAATCCGCCGGGTTCCACGCCAAAAATCTCTTCTGCAGCAATATTGGCAAATTTAAACTGGTCGTTTCCATCTACAAAGCCGACTCCTTCTCCAAGATTGTCAACAAGCGTACGATATCGTTCCTCACTATATTGTAATAATTCTTCCGCCTGCTTGCGTTCGGTAATATCCCTCATAATTCCTTCATGCGAAAGAATATTCCCTTCTTCATCAAGATTATACCATCCTTTATCTTCAACCCAAATACCGGAACCATCTTTCTTTCGCAGGCGGTAAACACCAGTTTCTTCGAGCTTTTCCTGCAATATCAGGCTTTCGCGGTCTGCAGGTTCAAAATACAATTGTGTCTTAATATCAATCGACATCAGATCTTCTTTACTGTCATAACCCAGCATTGAAACCATGGCAGGATTAACGTCAATAAACTTTCCTTCATGGGTGCTTTTATAAACCCCATCGGGCAGCCTTAAAACCAAATTCCGGTAAAGTGCCTCACTTTCCTGAAATGCCTTTTCTGCAAGAACCCGCTCTGTAATGTCAAGGAAAGACCAAATCCGCCCTTTTGGTTCTCCTCCAATGATCATAGGTTTCGAAATGCGCTCGAAGACACGGCCATCTTTGAAGTATATCTTATCGGCACTCTCCTCTTCGGGCCTCGAATACATTTCCATGACCTTTGCAATAAAACCTTCCGGATCTGTCAGTTGGGTTAAAATGTAGTCCAATAGTTTTTTGTCATCCGACGAAGAAATAATATCATCGGGGATTTGCCACATCTCGGCGAACTTTGAATTGGTTTTAATGACCGTTCCTTCATGACTAACCACAAGAATACCGTTATGAATTGACTCGAGGGTTGATTCCATTAAGGACATGGATTTCTCCAATTCCACCTTTTCCAGCATGTTTCCGGTAATATCAATAATTTCCACTTTTGAGGATGGCGTAGTATAAGCCGAAGGTGCTAAATCCTGAAGTTTAATAGCCTCGTGTCTATTGGATAATACGATTCTGAGGTCTTCATTCTGTAATTCAAGCTCAATTTGATGAACCTCAAGCTCGTGAATAATATTAAGCATTTCGGCTTCGGAAAGATGGGAAGTCGTTTTTATTGGTTTCTTTTTCAATATTTCTTCTGCCTTTTGGCGAAGAGCAGAAGCAGCTTCAGAATGGGCATCTGTCATTAGAATACATTTTTTTCATCAAAAATAATTCTCCTGAAAATTACTAAAAAACAAGGCAAATGATGCGAGTTCAATTGCAGATTCATCAAATAGTTTCCGAGTCAAATATATAACTTGCTCCACTATGGAAAAGTTCAAATTTATGGGTAAGAATTGTCGAAAACAATTGCTGTGTCTGGTGTCCCGTGCAGTGACCTGTTATCAGTTTCATAGCGGGGTATTGCCTTACAATCGTATTTGCCATATCAGTAATCTCTTCCGGCGTTTCAAACTCACTGTACCAGTCGTTATCGGGCAGGTGGGTTCCACCGATCGCGGCGATGATGTTCTCTCCCTTAAAAGTCTGGGCAGCAGCTCTTAAAATGTTTAGTAATCCGTGATGTGAACAACCCGAAAAGAGAACGATACCTTCGGAAACTCTGACAGCCAAGGCAATCTCATGCCTGAAATCGTCATTGCGTTCCACCTCACCATCTGTCTGGAAAAGTAAACTGTTGGCTTTAGGAAGAGGATCAATTTTTGGAATATTCCGGATTAAAATAACATTCGTCGAGAGGCTGAGATCATGATCGGCAAAGATAAACCGGTCTTCAAAATCTGATATAACCTGGTGATTGATTGTAATATCGTGATGAATTTCTTTCCGGTACGAAACAAACAATTGCCCACTGCTTAAAGGAGCCATGATGACGTGCGCTTTTTTATTTTTCCGCAGAAAATACTCCAGGCCACCCGTGTGGTCACGATGTGCATGCGATAAGACAAGGTAATCCACCTCCTTCAAATTTATCCCCAGTCGGCGCGCATTAATTCCGAAATTGGGTGATGCACCTACATCGAACAACCACTTTAAACCATCGGCTTCGAAATAGATGCTGATCCCGTGTTCGGTGAGAAATTTCCGTTCAGGGTCGGGATTGTTGTCGATCAGTATAACGACTTTCATTTTGAGGCGACAATCAGAAAAATCGGAAACGTTTTAGAAGTTCCATCAGTCAAAATTCGTTGCATTGAATAACAAAATTCAAAAACGACGTTCCCGAACCCAACTTTAAGAAGCATATCCTTGAGTTCTTCCGGATCAAATCCAGGGTGGCCATCAAAACCGTCGCCATGAAAAGAACCATCTTCGGGGTAAAGATCAGCAATAACCAGAAATCCTCCGGGCAAAATCATATTGAAAAAAGTAACGAATATTGAATGGATATCAGCAATATGGTGCAATACCATCTGGTTAAAAACCAGGTCAAATGGCTGATCAAAAGACCCATGTTCAAGATTAAAACAACGCGGAAACAGGTTGTTTGCTTTTAAGTATGAAACCTTCTCTTCCATCACTTTAACCATCTCCGACGAGTTGTCCATCATCGTAACAGAACCAAGTTTTTCGCGAAGGAGAAAACTTAAAATGCCCGTTCCGGCTCCATATTCAAGCGCTTTCATTTGATTATTAAGCGGCAACATCTCCTGCATTTTTGCTGCAATCGTCATCGAACGTTCCATATGAACCGGATTCTCGTCCCAGGTCCGCGCTACATCATCAAACTTACTCATACTATCAGTATTAGTTCCACTACAAATGTAATGGATTTTTAGTTGTTGAACGATTCCTTTTACTGGACTATTAATGCTTCAGTTTATTTAAAATTGATATCTACCAGCATGATCTCCGATTTTCCGGATGTTTTAACCGGAGGGCCCCATAACCGTAAACCGCTTGTTACAAAGAAATGAGTATCTCTGATTTTCCGGTATCCCCAACTCAATTCATACATGCTGTTTATTATAAAATTAAGCGGGAAAAGCTGTCCGTTATGCGTGTGACCCGAAAACTGCACATCTGCGACTGTCTGGCTAACTTCCTGAAGTTCAGTAGGCCGATGATCCATCAGAATAACCGGCAAATCAGGGGTAATGCTCCCCAAAAGTTCATTTACGTTTTTACGACGGCCAAAGTGTTGGTCGTACCTTCCTGCCAAATAGAAAGAACTATCAATCTTTACGACCGAATCGCAAAGAAGTGTAATTCCAGCCCTCCGGAAGAAGCTGCCTTGCTGTTGACCGCCATAAAACTCATGATTTCCTACGACTCCATAGGTACCATACTTCGCAACTATGTTTCGAAGAGAAGCTTCAACCGCTTCTGTGGTTTCATTCTCACCGTCACCTTCAACAATGTCTCCACCATAGAGCAGGAGATCAGGCTGTAAGGCATTCACCTTCACCACAAACTGTTCAACAAAACCTATACTTGTATTCTTTTGAATATGGAAGTCTGCAACGAATGCAATCCTAAGATGATCATTTACAGAATTCTTTCGGGGAATCTCAATCTCATATTTCGATACACGAATGGTATTCAGGTTGATGGCACCGGCGACTACTATAGCCATGGATAACAGGGTCATTGTTGAGAGAGTAATAACACGGAAAGAAAAACTTTTCCTTGTTTCGGCAGAAAGAATTCTGGCTTTCAGATTGAGCAACAGAAACAAGTCGAAAAGGAGTACCGAAAGGAAGAGGTAGAGATAAAATGGTAGAATGTAGCCCGAGAAAGTTGTGAGCGCTTTCATCAGAGAACCCATTTCGCTGGCACTCTGCCGCCCAACAAGGGGATAAAAGGCAAATAAAAGCAAATAAATAAGCATATACAAGCGCCTGTAAGCCTTGCTGATAAAAAGATGCCGGATGCGTAAAAAGACATATATATTAGGAAGAATATAAGCCAGTGTGATATACAAATGAAACATCAGACATGATTTAAGTTTGAAACTGCTACGAAGATATCAAGTTTCATCATATAATACTGAAGATATTAAGTTTCATCATATAATACTATAGAAAACCAGAGTATGGAGTCTTCGAATGATAAGAACATCTATATCGGCAGATTATTCCATAAAATATGCATGGTTTAATGCTCTTGAATGATTACAAATTATGTAAGTTTACACACGAAAGGTGAAACGATGATTTTGATCTTACAGATTTGATAATAGCCATTTAACAAACCTAAATCAAAGAAAATGAAAAGAAGCATCTTATTTCTGCTCATGATTAATCCTTGAATTTACAAAAAAAGTATTTTAACCAATTTATTCCTCCATAGAAAATGAAAACAACTAACACACCAATTTTTGAATTCACAAAAAAAATAATTTTAGAAGACAAGCGGGTTATACTTCGTCCAATGGAAAACACTGACTTTGAAAATCTTTTAAGATTTTCGCTGACTGAACCCGAGTTATGGCAATATTCTTTGATACAGGCTTCAAATGAACATGGATTAAAAAAATATCTGAACCAGGCGGTTGACGCACGGGAAGCAAAAAAAGAATATCCTTTTATTGTTTTCGATAAACTTACCAAAGATTACGCCGGATGCACGCGGTTTTACGACATTCAATTGGCTAATAAATGTTTGCAATTGGGATATACCTGGTATGGCAAACAATTCCAGGGAACAGGATTAAACAAGCACTGTAAGTTTTTATTGTTGGAATACGCGTTCGAAAAAATGGGTATGGAAAGGGTTGAGTTTCGGGCTGACAGTGAGAATAAAAGAAGCATCGCTGCGATGAAAAGTATAGGCTGCCAGGTTGAAGGGATTTTGCGAAGTACTGGTCTTCGACCCGATGGCAAAAGGCGCGACAGCATCGTTTTAAGTATGCTGAGAGAAGAATGGGAAGTTATGGTCAAAGAGGATTTAAGACAAAAGCTCAATAACTTGCAACCCTGATCAGTTTTACAAAACACAAAAGCAGAATGATATCTCCAACTATGAAATAAAAACCAATATAATCTTGGTAACCATCTATTTAATTGGCCATAGCTAATACCAAACAACTACGAAATGAATTGCGGTTTTGTATAATCTGATTCGCTTAATTTCCTTTTTTGCGCAGTTTTCAACATACATTGTACTTTTTTAACTTTTTTCACTTAACTTTGCCGCCGAAATCATAAGGGGTGCCTGAAAAAAAAGGGCTGAGATCAAACCCATCGAACCTGTCCGGATAATGCCGGAAAGGGAAAATGAAAAATTCAATTCTTTTTAATTGTACCCCCGAAAATTTCCCGATTCAAGAAAAGTATGCTTTTTTCTGAGCATTCATTTTTGAACTGGATTATGCAATGGGGTGCCTTAAGATTACGGGCTGAGATCATACCCACCGAACCTGATCCGGATAATGCCGGTGCAGGGATGGCGAACAGGATATACCTGCCTCATTGGTTATTTATTAACCATTTTAAGTATTTAAAAATGAAACGAATTGGATTATTTATTGTCTTTCAGTTGCTTGCGGTGATGGTTTTTGCGCAATTGTCGCTGACAGGAGTTGTTAAAGATGAAAAGGGTGAGTCGCTGGTCGGTGCAAATATAGTGCTGGGCAACACTTTTAACGGAACCACTGCAGGATCTAAAGGGGAGTTTAAGTTTTCAAACCTCCGAAAAGGTAAATATACAGTAGTTGTTACCTTTATCGGGTATCATAATTTCAGTAAGGATCTGATTCTTAATAATTCTGAAAATCTGGAAATTATACTTGCGCCAACATCGATACTCACGGAGGAAGTACTTGTATCCGCCTCACGTGCCGGACAGAAATCACCTGTAGCTTATACAACTATCGGGAAAGAGGACCTCACAAGATCGAATCTTGGACAGGACATTCCCTATTTGCTGAATTATACGCCTTCTTTTGTAGCAACTTCAGATGCCGGGAATGGTGTGGGTTATACGAGTTTCAGAATAAGGGGAACCGATCTGAACAGGATCAATGTGACAACGAATGGAATTCCGATGTCGGATGCGGAATCGCACAGCACATATTTTGTTGACATTCCTGATCTTGCTACTTCAACCGAAAATATTCAGGTGCAAAGGGGTGTCGGAAATTCGACAAATGGAGCAGGCGCTTTCGGTGCAACAATCGATTTACAAACCAGCAAATTAAACCCTAAGGCGAATGCAAGTTACAGTTCATCTGCAGGATCATTCAGCACTTTTCGAAACAACCTTACCGCCGGAACAGGGCTCCTCAACGGTAAATTTGCTGTCGATGCTTCGCTCTCTAAAATCACATCTGCAGGTTTTATTGATCGCGGCGCATCTGATCTGAAATCATTTTTTATTTCAGGAGGATATTTTACGACCAATACAATATTGAAGGTGACGATTTTTTCAGGATTTGAAGAGACTTACCAGGCGTGGAATGGCGTTCCGTCGGTGAGGCTCAATAACGATCTCGCCGGGATGCAGCAATATGAAGATCATGGACTTTATACACATGAACAGACACAAAACATGATTAATTCGAACAGCAGAACCTATAACTTATATACTTACGAAAATCAGGTTGATCATTATCAACAGGATCATTATCAGCTTCACTTTTCGCACAAATTCAATCTTTATCTGAACCTGAATGCGGCAGCATTTTATACCTACGGCCGTGGTTATTACGAGCAATACGAAACAGATCAGAAATTTACGGATTATAAAATTGTACCGCCGGTAATAAATGGTACCACGATTGAGACGACGGATATGATCAGGCGCAAATGGCTAGACAATGATTTCTATGGAATCGTATTTTCCTTAAATTATAAAAAGGGAATTAACACCCTGAATTTTGGAGGCGGCGCAAATGTTTACGACGGTCATCATTTTGGGAAAGTAATCTGGGCAAAAAATACCGGTGATTCAAAATATAATCACGAATGGTACCGAGGCTCCGGGCTAAAAAAAGATTACAATATTTATGCGCGTTACAATGTTCAGCTTTCAGAGAAACTGAATGCAACTGCCGATCTTCAGTACCGGTATATCAATTATGAAATAGGTGGCATTGATGCTGATCTGCGCAATATTACTCAAAATCACAAGTATAACTTCTTCAATCCAAAGGTGGGTCTATTTTATGTGCCGGGACTTAACCAGGAAGCACACCTGAGCTTTGGTCGTGCAAACCGGGAGCCAAACCGTGACAATTTTGTAGATGCCAATCCATCGGGAAAGCAACCAACCTTTGAAACATTAGATGATTTTGAATTGGGATATACTTTCAGGTCGACGAATGTGATGCTAGGAACAAATCTGTATTATATGCACTATAATAACCAGTTGATTCTTACTGGCCAGATCAATGATGTCGGAGCCGCGATAATGACCAATGTTGATAAAAGCTATCGCGCCGGAATTGAACTGATGGCAGGAGTGAAATTCTCAAAGAATTTTAACTGGAATGTGAATGCAACGATCAGCCGGAATAAGATCGACGATTTCACTGAATATGTTGAAGACTGGGATAATGGTGGATTGAAAACAAATGTAATCGGGAAAACTGATCTGGCATTTGCACCTCAACTGACGGCTAACAGTATTCTCTCGTATAAACCATCCGGCAGACTTGAAATCAGCTTTCTTTCTAACTATGTTGGAAAGCAATTCGTCGACAATACAGCCAGCCACGACAGAAAAATTGATGCCTATTTTATCAGTAATCTGAAATTCGGTTATACATTAAAGCAAAACTTATTTAATGAGGTGAATTTTAATCTATTGGTGAATAATATTTTCAATAAAGAATACGAAAGCAATGCCTGGGTCTACTCCTATCTTTATGAAGGGAAGAGAAACAAGATGGACGGATATTTTCCGCAGGCAGGCACTAATTTTATATTTAGTGTTAATATAGGTTTTTAAGGAATAACGATGTGAGGGACAGATGAGGCGAAACATTTAAAAATAAAAACCCGCTGAGAGTGCGGGTTTTTATTATTCTTCTATATCTCCGAGTATCGATCGGATACCCGTATCGGTTAGAATAAATTCCTTTTCATCTTTGATACAAAATCCTTTTTTCTCATTTTTGTTAAGACAGTCGCTTGCATTAATAAGTTTCTCTATCTGAGATGCTTTTAATGCTTTAGAAACCATCGGCGTGGAAAATTTTTCCCCGCCCTGGGAATGCATGTAAACTGCAGTTGCAAGAAACTTCTTGACCTGATTCTTATCTGCATTTTTTTCTTTCAAAAACTCAAACAGCGGATCACCTGATGGTTCTTCAACCTTTTGTTCATCAGCGATTTTGGGCTTACGTCCACGTTTTATCTTCTCTTTATCTCCTGCAACCGAGTTTTCTGATATCAAATCATCTTCCGCTAAAATTTGAGCTGAAGAATTTTTAACTTTTTCGGGTTTTGTATATGAATCGGCTTTATTCAGACCCGGGATACGATTAAGTATCTGATTTAATTGGGTTTCTACCCAATTTTTTTCACCTTCGCAAGAAAAGTGAAGGTTGTCAAACGAAAAATCAATTTTTGATTCGGCCATTGTGTTATGTTGTTTCAATTATTATGAACGATAAAAATACAATATTTATAAATAGAACAACATGATTTTTGCTATAAATTTCGTATTAATAACATTTATTAAATATATTACTCATATTCAAGTTATATCATGCTTAAATAATTACTAAACAGCAGAATGTAAATGGTGAAAAGTCAGATTCTAATCTGAAATTTATTTGTTGTCCATCTCTTTAAGTATTTTATCAATTTCTTGTTCGGTATTGTGAAGTTTCTCTTTGCACAAAGTAACCAATTGAGATACTCTTTTAACCTTTTCGGAAAGTTCGTCTACATCTAACTCATTGTTTTCAAGCTGCCTAAGTATTTCTTCAATTTCGGTGATGGCTTCCTTATACGAACCATTTTTTTTGCTCACATTCATATTAGCTATTTTTTTTTATTGTTTTTACTTCACTGATTATTTGACCGTTATAAAGTCTGGTTTCGATTTGCGCTAAACTATCAATCATATTGACATCTTTTAGCGCATGTCCGTTATAGGTTGTTATTGAATAACCGCGGGCAAGAATTTTGTTCGGATCGGTAAGGTGCGCCATTTGTAATGAAAGATCAAGATAATGTTTGCTATCAGAAAGTGCCCCTCTAAACAGTGATTCAGACCTTTGTGTTTTAAGGATTAGTTGGCCCTGGTTAGAAATAGCTATCTGCCGTAGGGTGCCAGATAGTGTTCTTGTCGTTCTTTCAAGAATTCTTAATTGTAAATAGGCAAAATTTTTGAATTCATACCTTACCGTTTCTTCTTTCCGTATTAATTGATTATTACGGTTTTGTATTAATTTTTTAACAGACCTGTCTAATTTCCAAATAGTTTGATTAAGAATATTGTTTGCTTTCGAAATCTTTTCATTTGTTAAAGGAGCTATCATCCTTGTAATTTGCTCAATATCATTATTTGATTCGGCTAATAAACCGGTGATAAATCCGATGAAGCTGTTTTTCAATTCATCAAGACGCTGATCGAACTGAGCTACTCCACTGATAAGAAACTCTGCAACTGCTGTTGGTGTTTTAAGCCGCGTATGTGCAACCAGGTCGACAATTGAATCGTCTTTTTCGTGACCTATCCCGGTAATCACCGGCAACGGAAACTGGGTGATATAATAGGCAAGATTATAATTATCGAAGCAGCTAAGATCTGCCTGCGAACCGCCGCCACGTATAATTACCACCGCATCGAAAAATTTTTCGTACAGAAAAATCTGCTCAAGTGATTCAATAATAGAAGTTTCAGCTTGATTTCCCTGCATGACTGCAGGAAAGAGTTTCAGATCGAAATGATAACCAGCCGGATTATTGGTTAACTGATCGATAAAATCCTGATAACCTGCTGCTGTCGAGGATGAAATGATGGCGATTTTTTGAGGAACAAGCGGGAGTTCCAACTCCTTATTCATTTCAGCAACACCTTCGGATTGCAAACGGGTGATAATCTCACGTCGCCGCCTCGCCATATCGCCCAATGTATAAGTTGGATCAATGTCCCGAATGTTCAGACTATATCCATATAATTCATGAAACTCCACCGAGACACTCACCAATACTTTTAGCCCTTCTATCAACGGTTGCCCGGTCGTCGTCTCAAAAAAGGGACGCAACATCCTGAAAGTATACGACCAGATGGTAGCTCTTGCCTGTGCCACAATGGCATCACCATTCTCCTCTTTTTCGATCAGGTTGAGATAACAATGTCCGCTCCGGTTCGTTTTTAATTCGGAGATTTCACCGATCACCCAGATTGGTGCTGTGAATGCTTCACCAATCGCCTTTTTGACCAGTCCGTTTAGCTCCGATAATTTAAGTCGTTCATTCATCATCTCCAAAGTTAAACATTGGTATTCATTTCGTAGTTTTACAGACAAATATTATTCCGGATTGCACGTTTTTTCTTTGTTTAAGGAATCGGCTGAACAGATTCAGTGATAGCGAAAGTATGAAAAAGATAAATATAAGAATGTCTAAAAAGGATATACGGAAGATTATTCTCCTTGCATGGCCATTTATCCTTGCGTTGCTTGTATTCATAAGTGTCAGATATGCTGTACATAACTCGCGGTTTGTCGATCTTTACTATTCGACAGGGATTTATCCTTTCATCGCAAAAATAGTCTCGGGGTTGAGCAACCTGGTTCCATTTTCTTTATGGGATCTGTTTTGGACAATGACGGTTGTGCTTTTAATTGCAGGACTTGGTCTGGCTATTTTCAGAAAAGTGAAATGGAAATGGTTCGGTTTGCGGATATTGCAATCGGCAGCCTTACTCTATGTTTTTTTCTACTTTGTATGGGGCTTTAACTATTTCAGGCCCAAGATTGAAACGCGGGTAAGCTGGGAGAGACAAAAACCTGACGAAGCAGTGTTCCGATCGACCCTCGATTCAATTATTTCGCATACCAATTCAAGCTATGTTTCTGTTTCTCCGTCAGATTATCCAACAATCGACAAGGCTGTTGAGGATTCGTACCGTAAAAACAGCAAAGTACTCGGGATCAATTATCCGAATGGCACGCGTCGACCTAAAACAATGATTTTCAGTTCGTTTTTCGCAAAATCAGGTGTGAGTGGCTATTTTGGTCCGTTTTTCAATGAGATTCATTTGAATTATTACCTGCTACCCATGGAGTATGCTTTTGTACTTGCGCACGAGAAAGCACACCAGTTTGGAATTACCAACGAAGCAGAGGCGAATCTTGCTGCCTTTGTAGTTTGCATGACATCGGATGACCAGCGTTTAAAATATTCAGGATACGTAAATCTGTTGGTTTACTTTTTATCGGATGCATCTCAAATGAAAGATGTTAAGGATTATATTCGAAAAATAGATAAACTTGTAATCCTTGATTTAAGGTTTCAGCGCAGCCATTGGCAGGGATTGCGGAACTATACGCTCGATAAGGTGCAAACCGCGGCGAATAATGCTTATTTGAAAACCAACAATATTGAGGAAGGCGTCAGGAATTACAACCAGGTGGTGGCGCTTGTTATCAGCTATTACCACAATACGACCAGAATTGACGGAATGAAACGCTAATTTCGGAGATATTCTTCTGGACTTTGACTAAAATCTTGTGGATCTTTTAATTTTCCTTTTGCCCAGTCGAATGCTTTAAACTCATCAGCCTGAATGCTATCAATAACTTCAGGATTCAGAAGAACACCCGCATTGTACTTCAGTTCGTACTTTATTTTCCCGTTTTGATCCATGAACTTCCATGCTCCATCGGATTGGTCATTGACATATTGACCGCTAATCTGGCTCTGCCCCGATTCATAATAAACCTGGCTCAAACCCTGGCGTTTATCTTGCTGAAACATGGTTTCAGTTTTCTTTTTTCCGGATGAATAAAAACTCCGGCTCACCCCGTTTTGCAAACCATTGGCCCAATTTGATTCTGTCGCGGGAGTGCCATTTTCAAAAAAAGTGAGTGATCTGCCATTTTTGATTCCATCGGAGTAATTCTCTTGTCCAACTAACCGGGTGTTGTTATAATAATTCCAGGTACTATCTTTTGCTGTACCTCTGTAAATCCCTTTTGCATAACGAACTCCGTTGATATCGAAAAGTTCTGTTGAAGCTTTGTCGGAGTTTGGGAAATGTCGTAATTGAGCTTTGATTTTACCGTTTTCATGAAACCGCTTCCACTCGCCTACGGGTTTATCGTTACTAAACGAACCTTCATAACGGATGGTACCGCTGGCATATTTGCCGATCCAATGACCTTGTTTGTGCCCGTTTGCATCAATTTGATTGAGTTTTCCCTGGGCAAGGAGAAAGGTGAAGGGGATAATTACAGATATTAAAACGATGATGAGTTTTTTCATTGGAAAACCTTTTGTACAAATGTAATAAATTGAATTTATGCTCTTTCACAATCACCCATTCTCTCTATACCTCCCTCTTGCCATCTTAGTCTATCCTCCGAAATCGTCGTAAGCAATATTTTCGTCAGGAACACCTAAGTCATAGAGCATTTTTGAAACGGCGGTATTCATCATCGGCGGACCACACATGTAATAATTAATCTCTTCGGGCTCCTTGTGCAAGCGGAGGTAATTATCGTAAATCACCTGATGGATAAACCCTTTCATTCCAGTCCAGTTATCTTCTGGTTTTGGATCCGAAAGCGCCAGGTTAAAGGTGAAATTTGAGAATTCTTTTGCGATGCCCGTGAATTCTTCGAAATAGAAGACCTCACTCAATGAACGGGCACCATACCAGAATGTTATTTTTTTATTGCGTTCTTTTAAAGTTTTGAAGATGTGGAACAGGTGTGAACGCATTGGAGCCATCCCTGCACCACCACCTATAAACATCATTTCGTTCTCGTTGTCTTTGAGGAAGAATTCACCGTAAGGGCCTGATATGGTGATTTTATCGCCGGGCTTAAGTGAATAGAGGTATGAGGAGCAGATGCCTGGATTCAATTTCATAAAGCCACCATTGACACGATCGAATGGCGGAGTTGCAATACGGATATTGAGCATCACAATATTCCCTTCTGCCGGATGGTTGGCCATTGAATAAGCGCGGAAAGTTGGTTCCGGATTTTTCATTTTAAGATCAAACATCTTGTTCTTTTCCCATTCAGGGCGGAATTTCTCGCCAATGTCGAAATCCTTGAAATCAACTTCACATTCAGGAACATCTATTTGGATATATCCGCCTGATTTGAACTCAAGGATTTCGCCTTTTGGCAAATTGACAATAAATTCCTTAATGAAGGTTGCCACATTTTCATTTGAAACAACTGTGCATTCCCACTTTCTGATTCCCAGAATCTCCGGTTTTACATGCATTTTGATGGTTTCGCGCACCTTGATCTGGCAGGCAAGCCTCCAGTTATCTCCTTGTTCCTTACGATTGAAGAATCCGGTTTCTGTAGAAAGGATGGTTCCTGCGCCAGAATTTACCTGGCACCGGCACATTCCGCAAGTTCCTTTACCACCACAGGCTGAAGGAAGAAATACTTTGTTATTTCCAAGAGTCGAGAGCAGACTGCTACCAGGTTCAACATCAAGGGTGAGTTTTCCGTCATTAATATCGATTTCAACTGACCCTTCCGGGGTAAGTTTCGTCTTCACGTAAAGCAGAATTCCCACCAGAAGCAGGGTGATCAGCAGGAAGATCACGACTCCGGCGACCAGTATTGTGGTTGTTGATGCTAATATGACCATTATTCTATAAAATTTACACGGTGATTCCTTTCGGAACGTTACAATTTAATACCCATAAAGCCCATAAATGCCAATCCCATAAGGCCTGTAATAATAAATGAGATTCCGAGTCCACGTAAAGGTGCAGGTACATTCGAATACCTGAGCTTTTCGCGAATGGCGGCAATCGAAATAATTGCGATGCACCAACCTGAGCCTGACCCTATTCCGTAAACTGTTGCTTCGCCAATATTGATAAACTCTTTCTGTTGCATAAACAGCGAACCGGCCAAAATAGCACAGTTAACTGCGATCAAAGGAAGAAAGATACCGAGGCTGTTGTATAATTCGGGGGCAAATTTCTCAACAATCATCTCGACCAATTGGACCATGGCAGCAATTACAGCAATAAACATGATGAAACTCAAAAAACTTAAGTCAACATCCGCATAACTTTCACCAAGCCATTTTAAAGCGCCTTCTTTTAGCAAATAATTCTCGAGAAGGTAGTTTACGGGGACGGTGATTACCTGAACAAATATGACGGCGACCCCGAGCCCGGTAGCAGTTTTAACCGATTTTGAAACGGCAAGGTAGGAGCACATTCCGATAAAAAAGGCAAAAACCATATTTTCCAGAAAGACCGACCTGATAAATATATTTAGATAATTTTCCATATCCTGAATTGTTTTCTTTTAGTAATTAATCCTCAATTAATTCTGGCTTCCTGCTGCGTTGAATCCAGATGATCACACCTACAATGATCAACGCCATTGGCGGAAGAATCATCATTCCATTGTTCGAATACCAGCCGCCATTGGCAATATACCAGCTTTCAGGAATGAGTTTGTAGCCCCAAAGCGATCCGGACCCAAGCAGCTCCCGGAAGAATGCAATTGTTACCAGGATTAATCCATAACCTGCACCATTTCCGATTCCGTCGAGGAATGAAGGCCACGGTTTATTGCCAAGGGCAAATGCTTCCAAACGTCCCATTAAGATACAATTGGTGATGATCAATCCGACAAATACAGACAGCTGCTTGCTGACATCGTAAACAAAGGCTTTAAGCACCTGATCGACAAGGATCACTAGCGCCGCAACGACGACTAACTGTACAATAATGCGTATCCTGTTTGGGATTGTATTTCGGATTAAGGAGACAATCAGATTTGAAAATGCAGTAACGATAGTAACCGAAAGCGACATTACTACTGCTGGTTTCAACTGTGCTGTTACCGCAAGTGCTGAGCAGATACCAAGAACCAAAACCGTGATAGGATTGGCATTACTCAGCGGATTGGTGAGCAACTTGAGGTTCTTCTTCGAAAAAATTCCTTCTTCTTCGCTCATATCTTACTTTTTTAATGTTTTAAAGAATTCCTGATAAGTTGACAGATCGTCATAAAGCATTTTTTGCAACCCCTTACTGGTGATTGTTCCTCCGGAGATTGCATCCACACTGTGCGCAGGATCAGATTTCTCACCAATTTTTGCAACGATGACGGAGGTAAAAATGCCGGATTGATCGAAAATAGTTTTGCCAATAAAAGGCTTTTGAAATTTTTCGGTATTAATTTCAGCGCCTAATCCCGGAGTTTCACCCTGATGATCGAAGTTGGCACCGTAAATAGTGTTCATATCCGAAGAGAGCGCAACATAGCCCCAGATTGGTCCCCAAAGACCGGCACCTCGAAGTGGTATAATGTAGACTTTTCCCTTTTCACCCATATCTGCAACATAAACAGGGAGTTTACGCTGATCGATGTGCTTTGAATGTTCCACTTTCAGATCTACTTTAAAAGCATCACCTTCAACCTTTTCACCCTTGCTGTTCACAATAAATAATTCTTTTATTGTATTGCTAAACAGATCGTTTGCTTGTTTTGAGTCTGCAACAATATTAACAGATTTGAGGATGTTCTGTTTTTTCTCAATCAGGATGTTTGCGTCCTGAAAGGGTTTAAGCTGTGTTGCGGCAATAGCCAGCATAACTGCCACTACAACAACCATTACAGATGCGTAGATAATCGTATATTTATTTCCGTTCGTATCCATTATACAAGTTTTATGCTTTAACAATTGCTCGTTTCAGCCTGCGTTTGATATTGCTCTGGACAACATAGTAGTCGATCAACGGGGCAAACATGTTCATTATCAGAATGGCGAGCATTATTCCTTCGGGATAGGCCGGATTAACAACGCGGATCATAATACCAAAGACTCCAATCAGAAATCCATAAATCCATTTCCCCCGATTGGTTTGCGCGCCGGAAACAGGATCAGTAGCCATGAATACGGCTCCAAAAGCAAAACCGCCCATCATCAGATGCTGCCATGCCGGAACAGCCATATATGAATTTACTGCGAAAATATTCAAAATTGTTCCCATAAATAATGCACCTAAAACCGTCGACAGCATAATCTTCCAACTGCCAATTCGGGTAAAGAGCAAAATTGCAGCACCGATTAAAATGGCCAGTTTCGAAGTCTCACCGATTGAACCAGGGATAAACCCCAGGAACATATCCATTAGGGAATAAGAAATACCATGATTGGCAGCCACCTCAGCGATTGGTTTGGCAGCCGCTGCTGCCGCCTGAGAAAGTGGGGTCGCACCCGAAAACCCGTCTATTATTGCTTTATCTCCCAAGCTGATCCAAACAGAATCTCCTGACATCTGTGATGGGTAGGCAAAGAAAAGGAATGCCCGTGCCACCAGGGCAGGATTCCATATATTCATTCCTGTACCCCCAAATACTTCCTTGGCAAAAACGACCGAAAAGGCGACCGCAATTGCAACCATCCAAAGTGGAGTTGTAACCGGCAAGACCAACGGAATTAACATTCCTGTAACGAGATAGCCCTCATTTACTTCGTGCCCACGCATTTGCGCCGCTGCAATTTCGATTCCCAGTCCAACCACATACGAAACGATTATAATAGGAAGTACTTTCAAAAATCCGAATCCGAAGACCGGCCAGAAGGATAGCTGCTGTCCGGTAGCAACAAAATGCTGATAACCTACATTATACATTCCAAACAGCAATGCAGGGATTAACGCGACAATCACAACTGACATTGTACGCTTCAGATCTACATAATCCCTGATGTGAGTTCCATGCTTCGTTGTGTGATTCGGAACAAACAGGAACACCTCGATTGCTTCAAATCCGGATTTGAACATATGGAATTTTCCACCCTTTTCGAGGTGGGGCTTTTGCTTATCGAACCAATTTCTTAATGCTTTCATTAACTGAGTTTTAATTTCAATAAAAGGAATAATACTAACCCAACTCCTTGATCATTGAGTTAATCCCTTTACGCAGGACCGATTGAACCATTATTTTGGAGGTGCAAACATATTCGCAAAGGGCAAAGTCCTCCTCAATTACCTCATATATTCCAAGCTGTTCCATCGCATCGATATCGTTTGCCAGAATTGCTTTTAACAAATAGACCGGAAGAATGTCCATCGGAAGTACTTTTTCATATTCATCCGAAAGGACAAATGCTCTTTCCTCTCCATGTGTATTGGCATCAAGGATATACTTTTTCTTTTTGGAGCCCAGCCATGAAAAGAACGTGCGCGAAGGGCTGTATTTACCAAAACCAGGTAACGCCCATCCGAACATCTCGTAATAATTTCCATCGGGAATAACTGAGACCATACTGTCGTAAAATCCAAGGAATCCATCGGAAGCTACAATTGTACCTGTGAGGACATTTCCACTGATGATACGGGCATTTTTTCTTCCAAGCCGCCCTTTGAGTAATCCGGTTAATGATCCTCCCATCCAGAATTGAAAGTACTTTGGTTCTTTTACTTCAGACCCACAAAGGGCTACTATCCTTGACGAATCGTACTTTCCTGTTAAAAATAACCGTCCAATCATTATAACATCTTGTGGCTGAATGGTCCACACAATCTCCCCTTTGTTTAAAGGAGAAACAGCATGAATCTGAATACCCACATTTCCGGCAGGATGAGGTCCGTTAAACAAAGTAATTTCAACACCTTTGGTTTCTGAAAAAATCTTATTCTCCTTCTTTGCAGATAATCCAAGGTTAATTTTACCAGTTGTTAGTTTCGATAATGCGTTAATCCCAGTTTGCCAGGCATTTGCTTCATCTTTAAATATGAAGTCATAGTCTGGTGCAAGTGGCGAGCTGTCGAAACATGAGATAAAAATTGCCTTTGGCTGATCTGCCGGACGGGCAATTATACCAAAAGGCCTCGATTTTATCGATGGCCATATACCTGATTTTAATAATTCTGTTTTGATTGCGTCACTGCTTAGCTTTAGCGGATCTGATTTGAGAAAGTCTTCTGAAAGGATCTCGCGATCTGCCTTTACGACCACTTCCAATATTCTTCTGCGCTCACCTCTGTTAATTGCAGTTACTTCACCACTTACCGGAGAAACATACTGAACTTCGGGGCGGTATTTGTCGAAAAGCAACGGGGTTCCGGCCTTAACTTTATCACCGACCACAACCGTAAGTTTGGGGATGAGTCCTTGAAAATCGGCCGGCTTGATGGCAAAGGTCTCAGGCATGCCGATATGTTCCAGATTATTAGCTGCTTCGCCTTTAATCTGAATATCCAAACCTTTCTTTAGCTTGATAACTTTTGACATTATAACTTATGGTATTAATTTTGAAGGCAAAAATAGGTATTCGAACCTTTAATCCAAATTTATGTGCAAACTATTATTTTGGAATAAAGCAAAATAAATCAATCACTTAAGGTGTGTAACTCAATATTAATCTAATTGATATGACCAGAAAAAAATTGTTTTTCATTATTAAATTGAAATTTAAGTTATTCATATGGGCATTTTTCATTCTTGCATCGACAAATAAAGTGACCGCTGTCAGCAGGGCCTCCGAGCCTCTGAAAAACGCCATTTTCCGTGAAAACATCCGATCGGTTCAATTTTTTCGGGAAGGTTGGGATTTTTCGCAACCGGTGCTTGAACTAGGTACCGATCAGCGATTGCTGCTGAAATTTGATGAAATAACGGATGGTGTAACAAATTTTGTTTATACAATATCTCACTGTGATGCAGAATGGTACCCTTCACGGTTAGTTCAATCGGAATATATGGAAGGTTTTATCGAAAATCCAGTTACCGACTATGCAGGATCAGTTAATACAACCTCAAAATATACCAACTATTTGTTATCGCTTCCGAATGAAAACGTCCGTTTTCTTATTTCCGGAAACTACTTGCTATCGGTTTTTGACGAGGGAAACCGGACGATTCCGGTATTTACCCGCCGCTTTTATATCGTAGAACCATTGACCGAAATTCGTGGTGACATTAAAAAATCAACTTTTGAAGGGTACAAAGGTCGGGACCAGGAGATTGACTTTACAGTCGACTATTCACGTTTTAGTATGCAGGATCCGCGCACCGAGGTCAGAGTGGTGGTCACGCAAAATTCAAGGTCGGACAATTGTTTGACAAATCTTAAACCACTGTTTGTCAGGGAAAATCAATTAAGCTACGATCTAAGTCGCGAGAATGTTTTTCCCGGGGGAAACGAATTTCGGAATTTTGACACCAAAAACATCCGAATGAACGGATTGGGGGTGGTAAACATCGAGTTTATCAATCCAATTTATCACGTTGAATTGCGGACTGATCAGATTCGCCGTGAACGCGATTACAGTAACGAGAGCGATTTGAACGGGCGCTACCTGATCAAAAACGACCGGGTTACCGATTCGGACCTTGAGGCTGATTATGTACTTGTCCACTTTTCGCTTCAAATGCCTGAACCATTATTGGGTGGCGAAATCTATGTTTTTGGTGGATTATCTGACTTGCAATGTCTGCCGGCAAATAAAATGAAATGGAATTTTGAATCAAAACTTTACGAGGCTGCGCTTTTGTTGAAACAAGGATTTTACGATTACCAGTATGTATATATCCAAAATGGCAGTAATAAAATCGATGACACACTCCTGGAAGGGAGTTATGTTGAAACAGAAAATGATTATCAGATTTTCCTTTATTATCGCGGTTTTTCTTCGAGATATGACAAACTAATCGGCTACCGGACAATTAATTCAGTCAAGCGTTAGGCAAAAGAAAACCCGCTTCGCCTAATCATTCTTCGCTGCGTTCCACCTATTTGTTAATCAATCTCTTTGTTTTTGCTTTTTAAAATACCTTTTTTCGCACTGAGCGGTGAAATAACTTTTTCACCTGTCTTGGATTCCAATTCAAGACGAGCATTGCGGGCAATTTCGCCCCCCTGTTTGGCAACTTGCGAATGTTCGTCAAATGATTCTGGATTGGTCGTTTCCGATATTCGCTTGGTCGAAAGCTCCGCAAGCATATTCAACACCAATTCTGTGTTGGTCATATTGTCGCGCAGATTTTCCTTCTTTAATCCTTTGAACTGCTTGTATTCTTTGGCTGATTTATCTGCCCAGGTTTTGTAAATAATGTCGGTGAGTGTAGCAAACTGTACACCTTCCTCCAAACCTCTTGACTTCCATTCATCTGTCAGTTCTTTCCTGATTTCAATGCTCTTCAGCCGTTGATTGATCCAGTTGTCGGAGTAACCCAACCTTTTGTAATCCATCATGGCTTGTTGGATGGACAATTCCGGGTCCTGCATTTGGTCTAAACGCTCTTTGGCTACCTGGGCTATCCAAAGTTTAAAAGGCTCTGCTTTCGGCGACGGAATAGATTGAATCAGGCGGAAAAGTTGGTCGGTATTGGCCACATCCGTTTTATACATTTTGCCATCGGCAGAAAGCATTTTCAGTTGTCCGATTTTTTCGGACAACTCACTTCCTTCTTTTTGCAGTTTTTTCTTTAGATCGTTCCAGTACTTACGAGGCCTGTCTGAATCAGTTAGTACTTCAACAACATCAATTATCGAGAAATACCACTCTTCGGTTTCTTCATCCCAAACGGTCCGAACTTTCCGCTCTTCAAAGATTTTAATTCTGCCTTCCATATGTACTTGCCTTGATTCCAGAGATTTTCATTCACAAATATAAATAAAAAACCCGCTTCGTTTAAAAAGCGGGTTTTCAAATTATATGTGAGGATATTTATTTTACCTCTTCAAAAATAAACAATATTGAAAATCAAGTTATTATAAACGCTTGGTACAAATATGATACAGATGTCACTATTTTATTCTGAGAATCTATATGCTAATGTGCTAATGTAAATATATGGTTTTCTTAACTTTAACAAGTCCTCAATCAATTATTTTGACGCTTTTCACAATCAATAGGTTAAACCAAACTGCCAGAGTGGTATAGTGTTCAAATATCCAAGTTCAATATCATCTTTTACGATAAAAGCTTTATCAATACCTTGGATTTGCTTCAATCCTTTATTTTTTCCACCTACTTCAAGCGTGTAATCACCAATCAGAAAATCAGCAACAGGGGAAACTATTACGTCATACTTTACTCTAAGCTGATTCAGAAAAAATGTTTCCCTTATGTTTCCTGTATTTGAGTTCTCGTTCCCTAAACTGTAAATCAAATTAGTATTGTCAAGATAAATTTTATCCACCTTCCCCAACCCCCTTATTCCTCCGGTAGAATCCCGTAGTTGTGCTATCATTCCGGCTTCTTCAATATACAGGCAATAATCAGTTATGTTATTCCGGCTGGCGGAAAGTGCAGATGCTATACTTGTCATATTGGGCTTAAACGGCACACTTTTAGCAATAATGGCCAACAATTGCTTCAATTTTCGGCCTGTGGACACATTCATCCCAGCATACAACGGAATATCTGTTTCCAAAGTTTGATTAACAATCTGTTGTAACTTCAGATCAAATCCTTCCTCCAATGCAAAAGGATAATACCCTCTTTTCAGATAATCTTCAAAAAAAGGCAATGGATGTTTTACTCCGGGAAGTTCGGCTTTATGACCCAGAATTTCTTCCAAAGAATACGGCTGGATAGCCATTTGATGAAACAATTGCAAATACTCCCTGAAGGACAAACCTTGCATATTATACATTACAGCCCTGCGACTTAAATCTGAGGCTCCTTTCTTGATATCCAATACCGAAGAACCTGTAAATACAACATTCAGTTCCGGATGATAATCATAAATCAGTTTTAGTTCCTTAGCCCAGTCTTTGTATTTATGTATTTCGTCTATAAACAGGTATTTTCCACCGCGCTTTACAAAATCACCAGCTAAATCAATCAGCCTGTTGTCGGCAAAATAAAAATCCTCAGCAGTTACATAAAGCGTCTCAGCAAGATCCAGGTTCTTTTTAATATGCTGTAAAACCAGCGTAGTTTTCCCAACACCACGTGGACCAGTAAGTCCAATCATACGACTTTTCCAATTCATTTCCGCATAAATGTAGCGGAAGAAACCGGTATCGGTCTCTCTTAAAAGCTTCTTAAACTGTTCAAACAATTTGTCCATAGCGGTTTATTTTCTGCAAAAATAATCAATATGCACTAATCAAGTGCATATTTTAACAAAAATAGCACTGCTAAAGTGCAAATTGTATTTTGCTCGATTCAGTTTATATCTATTAACCTGAGTTCGAAATAAGCAAAACATTAAAAAAGAGCTAATTGTCCATAAGTAGGTTCCACATCATATTTAATTGATGGTTTTTTAGGAAGAAAAGAATATGCTAACAATCCAGAGATAAGGTTT
>Ga0209540_10000038_pt1 | contig 179663 bp, 154 predicted proteins | sample BarGraIncu01121A_FD_184501 | JGI IMG/M metagenome (GOLD analysis project Ga0209540, IMG submission 184501) | Arctic peat soil microbial communities from Barrow, Alaska - Barrow Graham LP Incubations 011-21A (SPAdes) (version 2) | ecosystem: Environmental > Terrestrial > Soil > Wetlands > Peat...
TACTGATAAGCAGAAAAAAATTCTCGACTATTGCGTCAGAACATGTCCGGTTTCTTTGTCGCTAAAAGAGTCAGTATTTCAGAATGTAACCCTGAAGTTTAAGTAACGGTACAATTGCTCAATGGCACACTGCGCACACCGAAGCCTTGGCGAAGGTGTGACGGGAAGAATGTATTCAGAAAGTAGCGCTTTCTGTCAAAACATCTTTATTCGACTTTTTTATCAGCCCCTGCAAAACACTACCCGGACCGACTTCAACAAATAAATTAGCCCCGCCCGCTATCATGTTCAGTACAGTTTGTGTCCATCTTACCGGGGAAGTTAATTGTAATACAAGGTTCGATTTTATAACTTCCGGATCGATTGATGGTTTGGCATTAACATTTTGATAAACAGGGCATATTGGTTTTCTGAAAACTGTTGTCCTTATAGCTTCTTCGAGTTCCAGACGAGCCGGTTCCATAAGAGGTGAATGAAAAGCCCCGCCTACTGCCAGCTTAATAGCTCTTTTGGCTCCCCTTTCTTTAAGCATCTCGATTGCCTTGTCGATACCTTCATTTGAACCTGAGATAACTATTTGTCCCGGACTATTATAATTAGCTGGTACAACTACTTCATCAATTGCAGCACAAACTTCTTCAACTATTTTATCATCGAGACCAAGGATTGCTGCCATTGTTGAAGGGGTTTTCTCGCAGGCTTTTTGCATAGCCTGTGCTCTTTTTGATACCAGCCTGAGCCCGTCTTCGAAGGAAAGGGTTTTATTGGCGACAAGAGAAGAGAATTCTCCCAGTGAATGTCCGGCAACCATATCGGGTTTGAAGGAATCACCAAGAACAGCAGCAAGAATTGTAGAGTGAAGAAATATAGCCGGCTGGGTAACTTTTGTTTGTTTCAGATCTTCATCAGTACCGGCAAACATTATGTCGGTGATCCTGAATCCGAGAATTGAGTTAGCCTTTTCAAACATCTCTTTTGCCAGGGGTGATCTATCATAAAGATCTTTACCCATGCCAATAAACTGCGCTCCCTGTCCGGGAAAAACGTATGCTTTCATAATCAGTAATTTTAAAATTTTTAATGAAGTCGGGAACCGATAAGATGTACAAACTCTTCACGTGTATTAAGGTGTTCAAGGAAAACTCCTGTAAACGCTGATGTTGTTGTTACTGAGTTTTGTTTCTGTACTCCTCTTATCTGCATGCACATGTGTTGAGCCTCAATAACAACAGCAACTCCAAGAGGATTAAGGGTCTCCTGTATACAATCCCTTATCTGTGTAGTGAGCCGCTCCTGAACCTGAAGCCTTCTTGAAAATGCTTCGACAACCCGGGCTATTTTACTGAGTCCTGTGATATAACCATCAGGAATATATGCAACATGTGCTTTGCCAAAGAAAGGCAGCATATGGTGTTCACACATAGAATAAAGATCGATATCTTTTACAATAACCATCTGTCTGTAATCTTCTTTAAACATTGCTGATTTAAGAATCTCTTCAGCATTCATGTCATATCCGTTAGTCAGGAATTTCAAAGATTTAGCTATTCTTAGCGGAGTGCGTTTTAGTCCCTCTCTTTCAGGATCTTCCCCCAGGAGCTCCAATACTCTGTGGTAAATAGTGGATAATTCTTCGATGTTTTCAGCATCCCATGTCTCAATCTTATTATATCCGTCAGACAATTTGCCTGATCCGTCATTTATTTTATCAATTGTTTTAGCCATAATATTCTATTGAGTTATTTTCAGTCTCTTCAATTTTTACACAATGGAGAATAGCACCTTCCTTCTCAATTGAATGTTTAAGTTCATCCCAGATGGCTACTGCAAGGTTTTCAGTTGTTGCAATTTTCCCTTTCATAAAGTCAACCTCAAGATTAATGTTTTTATGGTCGATCTTATTTACGACACAGTCCAGAATTATTTGTTTCAAAACGTTTATATTCATCACAAAACCATGTTCACCGGAAGGTTCTCCTTTAATTGTTACCCATAACACGTAGTTGTGTCCGTGCCAGTTTGGATTTGAACATTTTCCGAAAACTTCTTTATTAACTTCGTCAGACCAATCCTGTCTGAACATCCTGTGTGCGGCACAAAATCTTTCTCTGCGTGTCAGGTAAATCATATTATTCTGCTTTAATAATACAAAATTAACCAAATCTCTTTGATTATTAATATTTTTGAAGCATTGTCAGCATCTTACGATCAAGTTTGCTTCCGTGCCAGTCTTCATAAACAATGTCTTTTCGTCCTGAATCAAGGACTCCGAAATCTCCTCTGAAATTCCAGAATGCCCATCCGATATTGTTTTCTGTCAGGACTCCCAATACATCACTCATCCAGGCAATAAATACATCGTGAGGTGTTTCCCTATAGCAGCCACATTCACCACAATGCACACCAATACCCTGCTGAACAAGTTCAGTCCATGGGCGATAAAATTCCTCAAGACTTTTTCTGTCATAATATTTTCCATCAATTGTTCCCGGCCAGACAGGCATTGGAGCATCATCAGGATTTTTCCATACCCATGATGCCCTGTAATGTGATACTACTCCCGGGTAATATCCTCTGCAACTTTGTCCTACTTTCAAATCGTTGAGCTCAGGAGTTACAAGACCTCCTCCATTATTTCCATCCGCAACAACAAGGCGTTTTGGATTCTGTTTATGTATCACATCGAGGCAACCTTTAACAACCTTTCTGTAAATATCACCGGGAACAGCACTTTTCTTGCTGAACTGATCATTCATATCATCACGGAAACAAGGCTCGTTGATAAGGTCAAAACTGAGCATCTTCTCAGAAACATTTTTGAACCGCTTAGCCCACATTTCCCAATGCGCAAAAAGCGCCTGCTGAGCCTGTTCATCTTTCCAGAGATTATATGGCTCATTGAATCCCGCATTTATACAAAAGCCGGGTACCCTATGCAGATTGAGACTTACATGCATTTTATATTTATTCGCCATGTATACCAACTTTTCTATTTCGGCAACTGCCTGTTCATTAAAGTTTAATACTTCTTCGGGTGTTATTTTTTTGGTACGATCTGTACCTGGATCGAATTTTAAATAGCAGGGATACTGAATCGGAATTCTTACAAAATCAAAGCCCCAGTCAGACATCCATTTGAAATCATCCTCGGTTGACATACTTTTATTGTTCTGCCGCGGAAATTTCAATGGTCTCGACGTGTAAAAGTCGAGCAGATTAAATCCACGCCAGCGAGGCAGTTTATTCTTCTTTTTATGAGTAAGCGATAAGTTCATAGCCGAAAGCCCTCCGGAAAGGCCTATCATGGCAGTTCCAATGCCTGCTGTTTTAATAAATGAACGACGATCAAAATTTCCCATAGATTGAATATTTAATGCTGTTAATAAGTCATTACCAAAAATAAGAGTATTTTAGCAATAAGCCTTTTTCTTCTACAAGAGTTTAATATGTTTCTAAGCATCATTTGTGCAAATAGCAGATTCCATTAAATTATTAATCAGAGGCAGGGAATAACTGTAGTCTTGACCAGAAAAGCACTTAATAGAAAACAATATTAAAAGATTTGGGCTTTTTTTATTCATTAAAGCAATATATTTACGGCTCTTCGAAATTTAATTGCCGCAGACTTAACTATGTCATTTAAAATATTATACGTTACCGCAACAATACCAGAAGCTGAAGCTCTGAAAAGAATCAGTGGCATTATGTCGTTAATGGGTGGTTATCGTTTTAGAAACCTCGAAATATCTGTTCTGGTTACAGGGGTAGGTTTTGCAGCTACAAGCTGGGGGATTAAACAATGGGTCATTGAAAACGGAAAACCCGATCTTTCAATTAATGGAGGGATAGCCGGGAGTTATAAAGATGAAGTTGCCATCGGAGATGTCGTTATGCCTGTATCTGACTGCTTTGCAGATTCAGGTATTGAGGATGGAGAGAATTTTCTTACATTATCTGAAGCTGGTTTGTCCGGAGCAGATGAGTTCCCTTTCCAAAACGGACTTCTTCATACCGATGCAAGGTATAGTATTCAGATGAAGAGCCTGTTAAAATCAGTTAAAGCTATTACAGTTAACACTGCAACCGGCTCAGAGAGTACAAAAATTAAATTAATAAATAAATATAATCCTGACATTGAAACGATGGAAGGAGCAACTTTTTTCTATATTTGTGCCAGGGAAAATATTCCTTTTCTGGCTCTCAGGGCAATCTCAAACAGGGTTGAACCCCGTGATAAAAGCAAATGGAACATACCGTTGGCGCTTGATAGACTGTCAGAAAAGCTTAATGAAGTTTTAATAAGACTGGAGTGACGAGATGAAGTTAACATTGGGTTTTTCACCATGTCCTAACGATACTTTTATTTTTGACGCCATGGTTCATGGCAGAATTGACACTGAGGGGCTGGAGTTTGATTATCTTCTCGCAGATGTCGAAGAATTGAACAGAAAAGCTTTTGATTCAGAACTTGATATCACAAAAATGAGCTACCATGCTTATGCTTATGCTGCAGAGAATTACCTTATTCTTGACTCAGGAAGTGCGCTCGGACACAGAAATGGGCCATTACTTATAAGCAAAAGGCATATTGATCAATCTGAACTTGAATATGCAACAATAGCTATTCCGGGTAAATACACAACTGCAAATCTCCTTTTTAGTATAGCATGGCCTGAAGCACTAAAAAAAAGTGAATTTCTTTTCTCAGATATTGAAAATGCTCTCCTGAAAGATGAAATTGATGCCGGGCTCATAATTCATGAAACAAGATTCACTTATCAAAAGAGGGGACTTCAGAAGATTGCAGATATGGGAGAGTACTGGGAACATTTATCCGGCTTGCCAATCCCTCTTGGAGCAATAGTTATAAAAAGAAATATTTCAAAAGATATTGCACTGAAAGTTAACAGGATAATTCGCAGAAGTCTGGAATATGCCTACAAAGACTCTTTTGCATGTTATGACTTTGTTGCCGGAAATGCCAAAGAGATGGAAAGTAACGCAATGAATAAACATATCAAACTCTATGTGAATGAGTTTACTCTTGATCTCGGCATAAAGGGACGTCAGGCAATTAGTGAACTTTTCAGAATAGCTGCTGACAAAAAGGTCATTCCTGCATTGCCAGACAGGATTTTTCTTACATAGAATAGATAGGATTCCGTATTTAAATGCTAAATTTGAACATAGGTTATTGTTCATTGTTTTACTATTAAAAGAATTAAATTAAAATACGTAAATTATGGCATTTGAACTACCAAAACTCCCGTACAAGCTGAATTCACTGGTCCCTTATATAAGTGAAGAAACGCTTGATTACCATTATGGTAAACATCATCAGGCTTATGTAAATAATCTGAATGGACTTATTCCCGGAACTGAGTTTGAAAAGTCAGATCTGGTAACCATTATCAAAAAAGCTGAAGGCGGCATTTATAATAATGCAGCGCAGGTCTGGAATCACACATTTTATTTTGAATCCTTTTCCCATGATGGGCGGAAGATGCCAAATGGTGTTATTTTGGAAGCGATAAACGGATCTTTCGGATCATATGATGCTTTTAAAGAACAATTTAACAAAGCGGCCGCCACCCTTTTCGGAGCTGGTTGGGCATGGCTGGCAAAAAAGGAAGATGGAACCCTGCAGATTATTCAGGAGTCAAATGCGGGAAACCCGTTGCGGAAAGGTCTTAAACCACTAATAACCTGCGACGTATGGGAACATGCATATTATATAGATTATAGAAATAAGCGCCCCGATTATATCAAATCATTCTGGGAGATAATTGATTGGGATATAATTTCAAAAAGATATTAGGAGCCTGAAATACTTTTTTCAATAATATTAAACTTTCTACGTTTATGAATCTTAAAGAGCTGATTTTAAAAACCCGTACTTACAGACGTTTTGATGAGTCATACAGAATCGATTCAAAAGTTCTTGAAAACCTGATCGATCTTGCCAGACTATCAGCTTCCGGTGCAAACAAACAACCCTTGAAATATCTGGTTTACAATTCACCTGAGGATTGCAATAAAGTTTTTTCTTTTATTGGATGGGCCGGATATCTTCCTGAATGGACAGGTCCGAAAAAAGGAGAACGTCCAACCGGTTATATCGTAATACTGGGTGATAAATCAATTGCAGACGTCTTTGGGATTGATCATGGAATTGCAGCTCAAAGCATTATGCTGGGTGCTACTGAAGCCGGTCTTGGAGGTTGTATAATAGCAACTATTAAAAGAGAGGAATTTCGCAACGAACTTAATATTCCTGATAAGTTCGATGTACTTCTGGTTCTGGCTCTGGGAAAAACGGTTGAGAATGTTATTATTGACGAAATTAAAAACGATGACGTGAAATACTGGAGAGATAATTCCAAAAATCATCACGTTCCAAAAAGAACACTGAAAGACCTGATAATTAAGTTATAGTTGTTTTGTTATGCTGAAACGATTCTTTATAACGCTTTCTTTTCTTCTCATCATTCCTCAATCCGGATTTGGTCAGGAAAGCAAGGATCAGGGGTTAAGGATTCTTTTTCAGGGTATGGTAATGGATGCAAAAACCCTTTCACCAATTACCAATTCACAAATACTGATTAACCGGTCTTTTTCATCTGTAACCGGTGTGGATGGAGCTTTTTCATTGTATGTATACCGGATGGATACTGTGGTTTTTAAAAGTCTGGGTTATAAGTCTGCTACCCTCTATGTAAGTGATACACTGAAAGGAAGGGAATTTAATACCGGTGTATATATGAACACCGATACGTTGTCAATTGGAGAGGTTATTATTGTTCCACGGCAAAGTAATCTTAAATCTGAGATTTTAAATGGCAGAAGTAAAGTACCTTCAACAATGGACAATGCCAGATATAATGTAGCCGTGTCGGCTAATGCCGGACGCAATAGTCAGAGTAAGCTTGGATCCCCTGATGCTAACTATGATATACTTCGTAGTAAGCAGAAGGTAGATGCTTATGAAAAAGGAGGAATTCCATCTGATAGAATAATTGGTATTAGTCCATTATTATTAATCCCGGCAGCCTATCTTCTTATTAAAGGACAACCAGAACGCCCTGCTCCAATGAAACGCCAGATTACCGATGAGGAATTGGATCAGATTAATAAGAAATACCTTGAGACTCTGAAACAAAATAAGTAAATGACTAACGACAAACGACTCAGGGAAGAAATGATTTCCATGAGTCGTTAGCCCTTTGTCGTGTGTCGTTTTATCCTTTATAGAATATCGCTTTAATGATATGACTTGCCATCTTTGGGTTTTCTTTCAGACGACGGGTTGAATAGCCAAACCATTGTTTTCCGAATGGGACATAAACCCTCATCGTATGACCTTCATTTGTAATACTCTCGCGAAGTTTTGGGGTAACACCGTAAAGCATCTGGAATTCATACATATTCCTTGGAACGTTATATTTTTCTATTAGTTTGTACGCTCCTTCCACCAGTGGTTTATCATGTGTTGCAATGCCAACATATATTTTATTTTTCAGCATGAATTCAAGATCTTCAAGGTAATGTTGATTTATTTCCTCATACTTTTTGTATGCAATTTGTTCAGGTTCAATGTATATACCCTTGCACAACCTGTAATTTACCGGGTATTGCTGACTGTTAAGATCTACCATTCCTTTGATATCTTTTAAGGTCCGTTTTAAATATGCCTGTAAAACCAGTCCCACATTTCCAGGGAATTCAGTTTTCAGTTTTCTGAAAAGTTCAATTTCAAGATCAGTGCATGGTGAGTCCTCCATATCAATTCTGATAAATCCATTGTAGGAAGCAGCTTTTTCAACAATTTCACGAATATGTTTGTAACAGATTTCTTTGTCGATAAGCAAACCAAAACTTGTGGGCTTAACTGAGAAGTTCCCATCAATACCGTTTTTATAGGAAATATCGATAAGATTAAGATACTCTGTTTTATTTTCTTCGGCTTCGTCAAGAGTCTTTATGAATTCTCCCAGAACATCAAGAGTTACCTTTATTTTCTTGCTGTTAAGGTCTTTTGATGCTTGCATTGCATCTTCGATTGATTCACCGGATATATATGATTTTGAAAATATCCAGATAATTTTTTTTGGAAAATATGGCAGTATCGCTGCAATTAATTTGTTGAACATGGTATGAAATTATATCTGAGTAAATAAAAATTTCTTTTTTAAAGTGCTAATTAAGCTGTTCTCAATTAATTTTTTAATGACCTTTGTCATTCAGAATACATGAATAAAGTAGGATTTAAATATAATGGAATATATTTTTCAGTTAATGCAACCATTTTTTTCAATGCAATGTCTTAAAAATGTCCTCGGTTTATGATGAGCGACCAACAAATAATAGATGGGTGCGCTAATCATGAAAGGAAGGCGCAACAAATACTTTATGATAAGTATTCGCACTTCCTGCTTGGTGTCTGCATGAGGTATGCAACGGATAAGCCAGAGGCGGAAGATATTTTGCAGGATAGCTTTTTGAAGATATTTTCAAATATTAAAGATTTTTCAGGTACAGGTTCTTTTATAGGTTGGTTAAGAAAGGTTGCGGTCAATACTGCTATAACTCATTATCATAAAAATCTGAAATATAGATATCATATTGATATTGAGGAGTATGTGTCGGTTGAGGCTGGCGTAACAAGTTTTGAGGAAGACTTTTTTACTTCCGATGAGCTATATCAGGTTCTTAATGAGTTACCAACAGGTTACAGAATGGTGTTTAACCTTTACGCTGTAGAAGGTTATAAACATAAGGAGATAGCTGAAATGCTGGGAGTTGATACAAATACTTCAAAATCTCAGTACAGTAGAGCGAAAGCGGTAATCAGAGAAAAGCTTGAGAAGCTTGGAAAGTTGAGAAGCAGTTATCCGGGTAGTGTTTAATATATTGATATATAGATTATTAATAAAGTGAAAATTAAAAATGAAGATATGAGTGTCAGGGAATTATTCAGGCAAAAGCTTGGAAATGCCGGGATTGTCCCTGATCCTTCTTTGGGTTCAAAGTTGATGAGAATACAGGCCCGTCGGGAATTTATTCGTTTTAATCCTGGCAGGTTTAATATATTTTATCTGGGAGGTATTTTGGTAGCAGGGATTACTGCCGGAATAATTCTATCCCCGGTGTCAAAAAAACAAGATCAGCTGACATCATCTAATCAATCTGCGTCTGTAAGTAATACTATCTCCCCAGATAATAAACAAGTTTCCGGGGAACAGACCGGAATTCAAAAATCGAATTCTATAAGCCAAAGTACTTCTGAATCAATAAAGAAAAAGCCAGCCTTATCTGTAAAAGGGCCATCAGTGAGCAAATCTCCTCAGAGAAGCGAATCGGAAGCAAAGAATAATTTTGAGTTTACCCTCATCAATGACACTATTACAAAAAAGGGTTTGTTAAATGCACAATCAGCTGAAATGCACAGGCTTGCAGGAGGTTTTAAATCTGTTGATGCCTCATTTGAAACATCTGCTACTGAGGGTTGTGCCCCTTTAAAACTGCATTTTAACAATAGATCAGGTTCTCTGGATTCCTGCAGGTGGATATTTGGTGATGGAGGATATTCAAGTGGAAAAAATCCGGATTGGATCTTTGATGTTGAAGGGGAATATACAGTTGTTCTGACTGTTTTTGGTCCGGATGGATCACGGGCAACATCATCAGCCGTTATTACTGTATTTCCAAAACCACTTGCCCGGTTTGAAATCGCACCTGAAAAGCCAGTACTTCCAAAGGACGAGATAAGATTTTTTAATTATTCCACAAACGGAGTTCGTTTTAGCTGGGATTTTGGTGACGGAAATAAATCAGAACTTTTTGAACCAAGGCACCGGTATGATAAATTCAGCTCTTACAACGTAAAACTTAAGGTATCTTCTGACCTTGGCTGTTCAGATTCTATGGTTGTTATGAATGCCTTTTCAGGATCGGAATATTTTATCGATTTCCCAAATGCTTTCTTAGCAAGTAACCAGGGGCCAACCGGAGGGTTTTATTCTGCCAAGAGCGATGAATCATTGCAGGTATTTCATCCGGTTTTTTCCGGGGTAACAGACTATCAGTTAAAGATATTCAGTAAATTGGGTATTGCAGTATTTGAAACAACTGATATTAATATTGGCTGGGATGGCTATTTTAAAGGCCAGCTTTGTGATCCGGGCGTTTACATCTGGAAAGTAAGGGGTAATTTCAGAAATGGGGAACCCTTTATTAAAATGGGAGATGTTACTCTTATAAGAAACTGATATTGATGAGACAAAATCTGAGTAAAAACTCATTTTCCCATTTATCAAATAATTAAGCCTGTTCGTCTAAGTATTCAAGCTGTTTATTAAAATATTGACTTTACACAGCCCACCCAGCGATAAATTTCTAATAATTGTAATGTATTTTGACTGTAAATCACTATTTTCGTCGGTGTAAACATAAAGGGATCGATCATAGTGAAGCGGATTATATTTTTACTTGTATCGTCATTTATACTTGTTTCGGATATTTTTGGTCAGGATCCTACATTCTCCCAATTTTATGCTAATCCGCTTTATCTGTCGCCCTCATTTGCCGGAGCAACTGAGCAGTACAGGGTGGCGATGAATGTAAGAGATCAATGGCCGGCACTTCCCGGTACATTTATGACTTACAGCATGTCATTCGATAAAGCCCTTCCGGCTTTTAATTCAGGAATTGGATTTCTTGCAACTTATGACGTAGCAGGTTCGGGAGATCTTAGCACAACCAATTTGGGCCTGCTTTACTCATACGACTTCAATATAAATAAGCGATGGCACATACGCCCGGGAGTAAATTTCAAATTTTATTATTTAGGACTTAATATAGGGAAACTTATTTTTAACAGCCAATTGACTGGCAGCGGGGTTACCCAATCTATAACACCCCCACCATTTAATAAGGTTGCTGATGTGGATTTTGCTACATCAGCTTTATTGTTTGATGACAGGACGTGGGCCGGATTTACTTTAGATCATCTGTTTACACCAAAAACCTCCTTTTATGGCGATGGAGGAAATGCAGTTGTTCCAATTAAGTTAAATTTGTACGGAGGAACGCAGATTATCAAAACTACAAGGCTGAGACAGAAAATGCAGGAGGTACTTTCCGTTGCAATAAACTTCCAGAAACAGGGGAAATTCTACCAGACTGATCTTGGACTGTACTATTATAAAGATCCTTTGATATTTGGTTTATGGTACCGTGGTATCCCTTTGGTTACATCACAGGCCGGGGATGCCATAATTGGACTGGTTGGGATAAAAACAAATCAGCTTCAGATTGGCTATAGTTACGACTTCACGATCTCCAATCTTATAAGTTCAACAGGGGGTGCTCATGAGATTTCCCTGGTATATAAATTTAATAACCTGTCCTTTGGAGAACAACGAAAACGGATAAGGGCTATCCCATGTCCGGAGTTCTAACTTACGGGAAGCAGTTGAACCTTTATCCATTCTATCGAGATTAAAATAGCAGCTCAGGGTTACTGTCATTTACTAATTTGTTTATATTTGCGCCTTACTAATGTTTAACAAATATTTGATTTACAATGAAGAAATTATCTATAATTCTGTTTGGTGTTCTGTTCCTGGCGGTAATAGGCCTTTATTTCCTTCATTTTTCAGGGAATAAAAGTATTAAAAACAATAATTCCGGTTCAGCTTCATCTGCTCCTGCCGGAGCGATTGCCTATGTTAACATCGATTCCGTGATATTTAAATTTAATATGTTTTCTGACAGGAGAGATGAATTGATGACTAAACAGAAAAGCGCAGAAGCTGAACTTAATTCCAAAGGGAATCAATATCAGAAAGACGGGAAAGATTATCAGGATAAAGTTAATAAAGGTTTGGTAACAAGAGCGGTTGCAGCACAAATGGAACAGGCACTTGGACAGCAGCAGCAGGAATTAATCTCTCTTCGCGATAAGCTCCAGTCAAATCTTATGGAGGAAGAACAGGTAATGAACCGTCAGATACTTGAATACATTACAAAATTTCTGTTGGATCACAAGTCGGAGTATAATTATCAGTATATCTTTGGAAAGAGCTTTGGCTCTGTTGTTTTATACAGTGATTCAGGATTGGATATTTCTCAAAAGGTCCTTGATGCTCTGAATAAAAAGTACAAGGAAGAAAAGAAATAAAAGTAAATGGGTTTCGCCTCAACCTGGCTTGAAGAGCGGGCATTATTTCCCGAATTAATCAATGAGGCACCTGATAAACAAACAGGTATAATAGTTGTTGTACCTGCTTATAATGAACCAGGGATATGTAAACTACTCGATTCGCTGATACTATGCAGTGAACCGATATGCAAGGTTGAGATTATTATTGTTGTAAATGCTCCGGAAAATGCTGAAAAGGAGAGTATAGAAAATAATAAACTCACTATAAAAAATATTGAAAGCTGGAAGAAAGAGAATAATAACTGTTTCTTCCGGCTTTTTGCTTTTATCGTGGAGCCATCGGTTAGCGGTTGGGGTGTCGGACTTGCCAGAAAAACAGGAATGGATGAAGCTGTTCGCCGCTTCAATCAATTAAATAAACCTGATGGGATTATCCTAAACCTCGATGCTGACTGCATTGTAGAAAGCAATTATTTTGTATCAATATGCAGCGAATTATTATACAAAAAAGATCGCACAGCCTGCTCAATATATTTTGAACACCCTTTGTCAGGGAATGATTTTGAGGATAAAATCTATAAGTATATTTCTTTATACGAATTACATCTTCGCTATTACTTTCAGGGACTTGCATTTTCGGGATTCCCTTATGTTTTTCACACCGTAGGTTCGGCTATTGCGGTCAAAGCACTTTCCTATGTTAAAGCGGGTGGAATGAACAGACGTCAGGCCGGGGAGGACTTTTATTTCATTCAGAAACTTGTTCCGGCAGGAGGTTATTTTAATCTTAATTCAACAGTTGTTTACCCATCTCCCAGAGCTTCTTCAAGAGTCCCTTTTGGTACAGGAGCTTCAATCGGAAAGCTTACCGGGGAAAACAGTAAAACATTGCTGACATATAATTTCCTGGCATTCAGGGAACTTAGATTATTTTTTGGAATGTCAGAGAAGTTTTATCAAAGCGACTCCGATGAATTGTCGGAATATTATAAATCATTTCCTCCGGGTATAAAATCATTTCTGGTTAAAAATGAATGGGTAGAAAAAATGACTGAGATCAGGAATAATACTACTAATTTACTTTCTTATGAGAAGAGATTTTTCGGATGGTTTAATATGTTCAAAATAGTAAAATATCTCAATCATGTTTCTCAGGAAATTTTTGATAAAAAGCCTGTTCCTGAATCTGCTTCAGATCTTCTTGATGCTATTGGTATTCCATTGAATTCAAAAGACCCTGTTGACCTGCTTCTATGTTACAGGGCTATGGAAAAAAACAATTAGTTGTTTCTTCTTGTAATCTTCCTGTCTTCCTGAGGTGTCAGAATAATGTACAGATCTTCGTCGGGTTTCTTCATCCGGTACTGCTCTCTTGCGAATTTCTCGAGGTTATGATTATCAGTCTTCAATTCATGAAGTTTTTGCCTGTCAGATTCGATTCGTTTAATATAATACTCCCGGTCGATCTTTAAATTATGCAAAGCCATCATATCCTTGTATCTGGAAATAAGATTGTTAGAATCGAAAAGTAAAATCCAGATGAGAAAGATAATTATGGTCAATACATATTTGTTCCGGAATACTCTGGGAATTTTTTCTATAAAATGAAACCTGATGATCATGGTACAAACCTACAATTTTTTTATTAACCTCCGCTCATAAGGTAGGTCATCTGCACATTGTCTCCTGAGTGAATAATTGTTGTATCGTACTTCTCCTTTGAAATCAGGACGTCATTTATTTTAATAATTCTCATCCTGAAAGAGAATTTTTTCAGGGCAATCATTTCGCTCACTGAGATTGTCGCAGCGCTAAATTCCTCCTGTCGATTATTAAGCATTATTTTCATCAGCAAATTTACTTTACTGGTCCCGGCTTAACTTTTGTAAGTTCAATATACCACATAAGCGGGGAATAACCAGGAACCAAGGTAAATAGTCCTTCTTTTCCATAAGCAAGGCTTGAAGGTGTCAGCAATTTAGCAAACCCTCCTTCTTTCATATATCTCAATCCTTCATCAACTCCTGCAACAATTAACCCAGATCCTATAATATATTCCATAGGAGCTTTTGCAGTACTTGTAGAATCAAACGCTACTCCGTTTAGAAATCTCCCTGTGTAATTAAAATATACAGTATCGTTAACAACCGGTGCACGTCCCGTTCCCTCTTTTACCTGATAAAAATACAACCCGCTTGGCTTCAGAACATAAGCAGTATCTTTCTTTATATAATCAGCGATTGCAGCTTGTTCTGTCTTTGCCCATGGTCCGTCTTTAAGGCAGCCTGTGACAATTAGAATCAAAATCAAAACTACCGGATACAACAATTTATTCAACTTCATTTTATTTTGTTCTTAAGTCCGAAAGATACTGATGATTTAACGACTTGGAAACGTTTAGGCAGAAGAAATTATTGCTCAGGTACACAGAATCCATCTTAACAAATCAGGAATATGTTTTGTATTGTGCCAATAATTCGACGAAACCAAATATCAGTATCCGATATGCATCCCTTAGCATATTGATTAATGTCATATAATAGCTCATCTTATTATTTTACCTTTGAATAGATTAATAAATCTTAAAACTAATAACCCAAATACCGGTAAAAATGGACATTAAGTCGATTAAAGATCAGCATAAACTCCTGAAAAAATGGGACTACAACTGGACTCCGTTAGATAAAGGTTATACTGACAAGATTCTTTATATTAATGTAGGCACCAAAGATATCAAAGAGAAAGATGTTCCCCTGGCAATGAAAGAGAAATTCATAGGAGGAAAAGGATATGGTCTCAGACTTCTCTGGGATGCAACAAAGCCCGATACAAAATGGGACGATAAGGAAAATGAGATAATCATATCTTCCGGTCCTATCGGAGGTATAACCCAATATTCCGGGACAGGGAAGTCGCTGGTGGTAACTATTTCACCCCAAACGAATTCTGTAATGGATAGTAATGTGGGCGGATTTTTCGGACCATTTCTCAAGTTTTCAGGGTTCGATGCCATTGAAATCCAGGGAAAAGCGGATAAAGATGTTATTGTTTTTATCGATGGAATAAATCATAAAGTTGAAATATTCGAAGCTCCTGCAGAGGAGACAAACAGTCATCTTCTGGCTGAACAGCTCACTGAAATTTTTGCCGATAATGATAATGAAAAGAAATCTATCGGAGTCGTCTCAACAGGTTTGGCTGCTGAACATTCACTGATTGGCATGCTGAACTTCAGTTTTTATGATCCGAAACGTAAGAAGGTTCGTTTGAAACAGGCCGGCAGGGGAGGCATAGGTACTGTGTTCCGTAATAAGAAAATTAAAGCTCTTGTATGTAAGATCCCCGGAGTTAAAGGGAACCTGAATAATGTTGTTGATCTCGATGCCATTATGGAGAGAGGCAAAAGATTTAACAGGGAGATGAAGGAACTTGACGATAAACAATGTCAGATGAGGCAGACCGGAACAGCTCATCTCATGGAGATAATGAATGATCATGATCTGCTCCCGGTAATGAACTATAAATTTGGAAGTCACCCCGATGCATATAAAATTGATTCATCGGTATGGAAAAGACATTTCACCCAGGGTGTCCCCGATGGATGCTGGATCGGATGTAATATGTCGTGCACTAAAGGGATTGATGATTATGTCGTCAAAACCGGCCCTTATAAAGGTCAGGTGGTGATTGTAGACGGCCCTGAGTATGAGAATGCAGCTGGACTTGGTTCAAACTGCGGAATCTTTGATCCTGAATATATAATTGAAACAAATTTCTATTGCGACACATACGGGATCTGCACAATAACATGGAGTACACTTACTGCTTTCATAATGGAGTGCTACCAGAATGGCATTCTTAACAAGGAAAGAACAGGAGGACTCGATCTTAATTTTGGTAACTCAGAAGCAGCAATTGAAATGCTTCATCAGCTTGCCCGTGGAGAAGGATTTGGCAAGATAGCAGGAACAGGTGTTCGTAAGATGAAAGAACTTTTCATTAAAAATGGATGGGGAGAAGCCGGATTCCTTAATGATATTGCGATGGAAAACAAGGGACTTGAGTATTCTCAGTATATGCCTAAGGAATCGCTTGCCCAGCAGGGTGGTTTTGCTCTCACAAATAAAGGGCCTCAGCATGATGAAGCATGGCTTATCTTTATGGATATGGTAAATAATCACATACCGACATTTGAGAATAAAGCTGAAGCTCTTCATTATTTCCCTATGTTTCGTACCTGGTTTGGTCTGGTGGGGTTATGTAAACTTCCATGGAACGATGTTGAGCCTGAGAGCAATTCACAAAGTGATGAACCGGCTAAAGTACCTGAGCATGTTGATAATTATGTAGCTATATATAAGGCAGTTACTGGTCGTCCATTTGACAAGAAACGATTGGTTGAAGATTCGGAACGTGTATATAATTTTCAAAGAGTGTTTAATCTTAGAAGAGGCTATGGGACACGTATGTATGATAAACAGCCATACCGTGCCGCCGGTCCGGTTACTGTTGAAGAATACGAATCACGTTCAGAGCGCTATGATAAACAGCTTAAAGAAAAAATTGGATATGATCCGACAGGTAAGACAACCGTAGAGAAAATGAAGGTCCTGAGGAAGTATAGGGAAGATCAGTACGAATTGCTTACTGATGCTGTATATAAACGTCGCGGTTGGAATAACAACGGTGTACCTAAAATTGAATTTCTGAAAAAGATAGGAATGGATCTGCCCGAGGTTATTGAGGTAGTAAAGGCTTTTCAGTAATATTCACGTGTAATGACGTTTTTAGTATAGTTTTTGCAATACCGATATGCAAAACATTTACATTTGCCTTGAAGCTGATGTTCATGACACCATAAAAGCATTTTTTAAACGTATTAATAAATTATCTGACAGAAAATGAGGCTGTTTTTATTCGTATCTGTTCTTTCAGGATTACTACTTTCCGGATGTGGAAATTCACATTCTGCTAAGCAAAAACAAATAATAGTTTTTCATGCAGGAAGCCTGTCTGTACCATTAGCACAGGTTAAAACTGAGTATGAGAAGAAGAACCCGGGGATAGAGATCTTACTTGAAGCAGCAGGAAGTCTGGTTTGTGCAAGAAAAGTATCTGAGCTAAAGAAAGCATGTGACATAGTTGCATCGGCTGACTATTTTGTAATAAATGAACTATTGATTCCGGATTACACAAACTGGAGTATAAGATTTGCTACAAATGAAATTGTTATCGCTTTTAATGAAAAATCGAAGCACTCATCTGAGATCAATGCGGATAACTGGATTGACATTCTAATGAAAGATGATGTTATTTATTCCCGTTCCGATCCTAATGCTGATCCTGGCGGATACAGAACTGTCTTTACTTTTATGCTGGCTGAAAAGTATTATAAAAGAGAAGGGTTGGCTGAAAAATTGGCATCAAAAAACATAGAATATATCAGACCAAAGGAAGTAGACCTGGTTGCCCTTATTGAATCGAATGCTATTGATTATATGTTTCAATATAAGTCAGTTGCGCTTCAACATGGATTAAAGTACATTGAGTTGCCGGATGATATAAATTTATCGGATCCTGCAAAAACAGATAATTATAAAACTGTGTCTTTTGATGTAACAGGAAGTAAACCAGGATCAAAAATAAAAGTTACCGGTGACTATATTAATTATAGTATGACTGTTCTTAACTCTGCTCCTGAGAGGGATGCTGCTATAGATTTTCTCTGTTTTATGGTAAGTCCTGAAGGGTTGGAAATTTTCAGAAAGAATGGTCAGAAACCGATAGTTCCATTTTCTACAGAGCAGCCTGAAAAGATTCCTTCAAAACTTTTAAAATATCTTCCTGAACACCAGCTGAATTAATTTTAATATGAACCGAAACGGACCTTTTAATTGGATTCTTCTCGTATTATCATCCCTGGTTCTCCTTTTTCTGGTAGCACCTCTGCTCGGTATGTTCTTAAAAACCGGAGTAGGAGAGTTTTTTGAGACAGCAAAGGATAAAGACGTACAGGCAAGTATATGGCTTACAGTATGGGTGGCTTTTTCTGCAACTTTTTTCTTTGCAATCGGCGCCGTCCCTTTTGCCTGGCTTCTTGCGCGTAAATCATTTCCATTAAAAAGTGTTGTTCAGGGAATAATTGATCTTCCGGTAGTATTACCTCATACAGCTGCAGGTATCGCTCTTCTTGGATTTATTTCAAGAGATGGGTTGCTCGGAAAGGCTGCTGCTTCAGTTGGCTTTAATCTGGTGAACAACCCTGCAGGCATTGCGCTTGCAATGGCTTTTGTCAGCCTTCCTTTCCTTATCAACTCTGCCAGGGATGGATTTACGGCTGTCCCTGAACGGCTTGAAAAGGCTGCGCTTAATCTCGGAGCAGGCAGGTCAAGAGTATTCTTCACTATTTCACTTCCCCTCGCCTGGAGAAGTATCATTAGCGGATTTGTAATGATGTTTGCCAGGGGGATGAGTGAATTCGGTGCGGTTGTTATAATTGCATACCACCCAATGATTGCCCCTGTACTTATATATGACAGGTTCAGCTCATTTGGATTAAAATATGCACGTCCTGCAGCAGTTTTATTTATAATTGTTGCACTTGTAGTATTCACAATTTTAAGGCTCCTTTCAGAAACAGGAAAACCTGTTGTTACTAAAGACGAATATGCTGATTCTTAAAAACATATCAAAAAAACTTGGGCAATTCCGGTTGAATGATATTAATCTTGAAATATCAGAAGGGACTTACTATGTTCTTCTCGGCAGATCAGGTTCAGGCAAGACTCAATTGCTGGAACTTATTGCCGGACTAAACCAATCGGATTCCGGAGAGTTATGGTTAGACAACGAAAATATTACCCACAAAAAGATTCAGCAAAGAAATATTGGTCTTGTGTTTCAGGATTATGCAATTTTTCCGAATATGACTGTTTTTGAGAATATTGCTTATTCAATAAATTCAGGTAAGATTGATAAAAACCTTGTGAAGGAGAGAGTCACGAAAGCTGCATCTGATTTTAATATTTCTCATTTGCTTGGCAGAGATACAAAGCATCTTTCCGGAGGCGAGCTTCAGAGAGTTGCCTTGGCCCGTACCCTGATCAAGTCACCCAGATTATTGCTTCTTGATGAGCCAATGGCCTCAATTGATGCCAGCCTGAAAGATGATATAAAAAGACTGCTTCGCCGGCTCAATAAACAGGGACTCACAATAATTCATGTTACACACGATTACAGGGAAGCAGTAAGTCTGGCAAGCAGGGTTGGTGTGATACATAATGGAAGAATTATCCAGGAAGGTAATCCAGAAGAGGTATTCAGAAAACCGGTAAATAAATTTGTGGCGAGATATTCTGGGATAAGGAACTTTTTCAGAGTCGGATTTAAAAACGAGAATGGGAAATGGTGTGCGGTAAGCAATGAAAAAATTATTTTCAAACTTTCTGAGAGTTCATATCCGGAAGAAGGTCTTTTGTTATTAAGAAGTGATGATATTAAGATATCACACGAAATGCCTTCTTTCAATACCGGCAATTGCTACAAAGGCATTGTAAAAGAGATACTTCCATCGGAATACGGAGTTGAAATCACTGTTGATGCCGGTGAGATCTTTTATGTTGATGTATCTGCCGATACCTTTAAGCAACAACCGGTAGTTGAGTCATCCGAAATATGGATATCTTTCCCGGCAGAGGCGGGGATAGCGTTACAGGGAGGGAATTGAAGACAAAAGACATTATAGGAATTATGAATAATCAGGAAGGATTGCTTCGTCGCAGGCTCCTCGCAATGACGGATGCAATCAAGAAGTTTCATAGAGTTTTTAAGATAAATTATGAGCAAAATAAAAATGATATCATTTGAAGAAGCATACAAAACAGTAATGGGATCAGTATCTCTAACGGGTACCGAGACTGTCTCTTTTATAGAGTCACTGGGCCGGATACTGGCTGAGGATATTGTCAGCGACATGGATATGCCTCCTTTCAATAAGTCAACAGTCGATGGATTTGCCTGCAGGAAAGTGGACCTGAAGCATGAGCTTGAAATACTTGAAACAATTGCAGCAGGGATGCAGCCTTCAAAAGCAATTTCGACAGAACAATGCTCCATAATAATGACTGGTGCTCCACTTCCTGATGGTGCTGATATGGTCTTCATGGTTGAGGATTCAGCTATTCTTCCTTCGGGAAAAGTAAAATATACCGGATCATTTACCAAGGAAAACATAGCTTTTAAAGGAGAGGATATTAAACAGGGCGATATAGTTCTTAAAAAGGGAAAACTTATCAGACCTCAGGAGGTTGCCGTTATGGCATCTGTTGGCTGCACATCAGTTTCAGTAAGCAGGAAGCCGCTTGTTGCAGTAATAAGCTCGGGTGATGAACTGGTGGAACCATTCATTAAACCCGGAGTAAGTCAGATCAGGAATTCAAATGCTTACCAGCTACTAGCACAGTTGCTTCGTGCCGGAGCGCTTGGAAAGTATTATGGAATAGCTAAAGATGATAAAGAGGCAACATACCAACTTGTAAAACAGGCAATCGCAGAATGTGACATAGTTTTGGTAACCGGTGGCGTTTCGATGGGTGATTTCGACTTCATTCCGGCAGTACTGGAAAGAGCAGGCGTTAAAATCCTTTTTTCCAGAATTAATATACAACCGGGAAAACCGACAACTTTCGGTATTCATCCCAATGCAATTGTCTTCGGTTTGCCCGGGAATCCTGTATCTACTTTTACGCAATTCGAATTGCTTGTAAGGCCCCTTATCTGTAGAATGATGGGATATGACCTTAATCCATTCTCTGTTAATATTCCAATGAAAGTGTCTTTTTCCAGAAGATTGGCTGATCGTCATGCTTTCATCCCGGCTATAATAACTCCGGATGGATTTGTAACGCCTGTTGAATATCATGGTTCAGCACACATATCATCACTTTCGCTGGCAGATGGAATAATATCCCTTGAGGCGGGTAAAAAAAGCATTGAAAAAGGAGAAATAGTGAATGTTAGACAGATTTGACAGAAATATAAATTATCTGCGTATTTCAGTTACCGACAGGTGTAATCTGAGGTGTAGCTATTGCATGCCTGAAGAGGGAATTCAATTGCTCCGGCATGCTGATATTCTGACCTTTGATGAGATAACTCAATTTACCAGAGTTGCTGTGGAAAACGGTGTGACAAAAGTAAGGATAACAGGAGGAGAACCACTTGTCAGAAAGGGAGTTACTGCACTGGTAAGAATGATATCTGATATTGAGGGGATAGAAGATCTGTCTATGACAACCAACGGAGTTCTTCTGAAAGAATTTGCACAGGAGCTTAAGTCGTCAGGCCTTCATCGGGTAAATATCAGTCTTGACACAATTGATCCGGTTAAGTTTAAAACTATCACAACTTACGGAAATATTAATGATGTATTTGAAGGTATTGCAGCAGCAAAAATTGCGGGACTCCTTCCTGTAAAAATAAATTGTGTAGTAAAGGAATCAAAGGAGGAGGAGGAAGCAAAAGCTGTGACCCGATTTTGTAAAGAGAATGATCTTGAGATAAGGTATATACGCCAAATGGACCTTGTAAAAGGACATTTTTACAGGGTGGATGGCGGGACAGGTGGCGAATGTCATTTATGTAACAGATTAAGACTGACAGCGAACGGAAAACTCAAACCCTGTCTTTTTGATAATATTGAATTTGATATCAGGGAACTTGGTTTTGAGAAAGCGCTAAAAATGGCAATAGAAACGAAACCTGAATGCGGAACAAAAAACGATACCGGGGCATTTTATAATATAGGAGGTTAATGTTATGGATAAACTGACGCATACCGACAGCAAAGGTAAAGCTGTTATGGTCGATGTAGGAGAGAAGGATATTCAATTGCGAATTGCCAAAGCGAGAGGACATATAAAACTTGCGGCAGAAACAATTCAGCTGATAAAAGATAATCTTTTGAAAAAGGGAGATGTTCTGACTGTGGCTCAACTTGCCGGAATCAGCGCCGCAAAGCAAACATCATATCTTATACCGTTATGTCATAATATTGTACTTGATAATGTTAGAGTTGAAGCAGTTGTTGACAGTACTGGTGTGCAGGTTGACAGTGAGGTGCGGTGTACAGGAAAAACAGGTGTTGAGATGGAGGCATTAACTGCCGTCAGCATTGCTCTTTTGACAGTTTATGATATGTGCAAAGCAGTTGATAAGAAGATGGTTGTCGATAATATTTGTCTCACTGAAAAAATAAAGAAATGAATCTTCCCGAAAAACTTGAAATTCTTGTCATTACACTCAGCGACAGAGCTCACAAAGGTGAATATGAAGACCTTAGTGGTCCCAGAATAAGGGAGATTTTAACAGGATATTTTACATCTGTAAAAGGGGAATTTAATATCAATCTGATCCTCATTCCTGATGATGCTGAAATCTTAAGGGAATTATTAAAGAGCGCTGGAAGCACATATAATATTGTTATAACAACCGGAGGGACGGGAATTGGTCCCAGAGATATTACAGTTGATGTAGTAAAGCCATTACTCACAAAAGAAATTCCGGGTATAATGGAATTCATAAGGGTAAAATATGGAACAGAAAAGCCTAATGCCCTGTTAAGCAGAGGTGTGGCAGGATTAATTGGTAATACATTGATTTATACACTTCCGGGTTCAGTAAGAGCAGTAAATGAATATATGGAAGAGATACTTAAAACTCTAAGTCATACTATTTATATGCAATACGGGATTGATGCACATGAGAAGCATTAATTTATTTTTTAAGACTGCATGACCGCAAGACATTTTTTTGTATTCCCCATGATATTTACTACTTTTAAGAGTCAAATACAATCATGGAATGCAAGTTTGTCCTTTAACCCTTCGTAAATCTGTCAATAAGGCTTATCTTAAAGTCAAACCCGAACGTTCTCAAATCGAGACTTTTAAAAAGAATATCCTGAGCCTATATGGTCAGATAGATGAATCGGAATCGGAGGAGTTCCATAAAAATATTATCTCGGAATTTCTTAAAAATACATGGTATTCACAAATAAGCATTCTTTAATAGCTCAATCCAGAGGCGAAGCCGGCAGATCTTTACTGAGTTTGGAGGAGCTGATTGAAAAGATAAAAAGTGACTTCGAAACGGAAGTTGCAAAAAGCGATAAACGATTTCTGAAACTTAATAAGCTGAAAGGAGAACTGATAAGCCTTTCTGACCAGACAATGCTGTTTGAGCTGCCGAAAAAGGAAAAAGAAGAGTGGAACAAAAAGGTCAATAAATTAACAGGTGAGATTCAAAGTTTCGAATTGCAGATTGCAGAAATAAAGAGCAACAAGATCTACGAAAATGCTTTTGAATGGCGTTTTGAGTTCCCTGAGGTGCTGAATAATGATGGTGATTTTGTGGGGTTTGATGTAGTGATTGGGAATCCGCCATATATAAGACAGGAAGAACTGAGCACCATTAAATTCTACCTTCAAACTAATTATCAAACGTTTGCAGGAACGGCTGATTTATATGTTTATTTTGTTGAGAGGGGAATGAATATTGTCAGAAACAATGGGGCATTTATCTATATTTTACCCAACAAATGGATGCGGGCTGGATATGGAAGTAAATTGAGAAGCTGGGTTAAGCAATTTTCCATTGATTCGATAATAGATTTTGGAGATTTGCCTGTTTTCGACGAAGCTACTACCTACCCATGTTTATGGGCTATAAAAAAAACACCACCTACATCAACAAAGTTTAATGCCTCTATTATTGACTCACTCTCATTTCCAAATGGTTTAACCAATTATGTGGAAGAAAAAAAGTTCAGTATGAATCAACAGCAATTAGAAGAAAATGGTTGGATGTTGGTTAATGATAACATTCAACATCTTCTTAAAAAAATAAAATCTTCTGGAAAACCGCTTGACGAATATGTCGATGGAAAAATATTCAGAGGTATATTAACTGGTTATAATGAAGCATTTGTGATTGATGATGTTATCAAAAATCATCTTATTGGAGAAGATCCAAGAAGTTCAGAAATTATCAAACCTTTCTTAGCGGGGAGGGATATTAAACGTTACCAGCAACCGAAAAGTGATAAATGGTTAATATTTACTAGGAGGGGTATTGATATTGAACGATATCCATCCATACTTAAACACCTTGAGAAGCATAAAGATAGACTAACTCCTAAACCATTAGATTATAAAGGAAACAACTGGCAAGGTAGAAAAGAAGGTAACTATAAATGGTATGAAATACAGGATGCCAGTGATTATTATGAGGAATTTGATAAGGCTAAAATTATATATCCTAATATATGTAAACAACCGGAGTTTGTTTTTGATAAAAGTGGCGTATATACAAATCAAAAGTGTTTTATAATTATTAGTTCAGATTTGTACCTCATGGGTCTTCTAAATAGTAGGTTAATCTTTTTTTTATTTAAAATGATATTGCCTAAACTAAGAGGTGATTTCTATGAGCCTAGTTATATATATTTAAAAGATTTCCCAATTATTGATGCTGGGATAAATGAAAAAAGTAGTATTAGTTCTCTTGTAAGGCAAATTCTTACAATTAAAAATCAAAATGGAAATACAAACACCACCTCCCTCGAATCAGAGATTGATCGTCTTGTTTATGAGTTGTATGGGTTGACTGATGAGGAGATAAGGATTGTGGAGGGGGGATGATACAAAGTAGAATGGATAGTGATAGTATTGTAGCTGTATTAACTTTATATACAAGTTATGCTTAAGCGCCAGCGACTTACGAGACAGCTTCTTTCCGGACAAAATGCGCCAAAGCATAACAGCGAAGAGCCAATTCATGCCGTTTAGACAACTCTAATGGTTTTTGCTCTCCGTTTATGAAATGCATCGTGACCAGTAAACTTCGTTCATACTACCGGGACTCAGACGCAAGAATGTTTTATCTTGACAAGAAACGTTCTACCCGTTAACCGGGACTGGCAAAAACCACTTAAATCACGTATATTAGATTCGTCGTAGTTTTTTTCTAAATATTTTTAATATACTTTTAACCATAAACTTAATTATGTTACTCGCACCTCTTAGTCAAAATGGCCTTTTTTTCAGTTCTCCTTTAAAAAGACTAATGGCATTTTTTATTGATTTTGCCTTGATTTATTTAATACTCTTTGCATTATTAAATTTATTTCCAGAATATCAATCAATTATCACACTACATCAAAAAAACATGGATGATGTGTATCTTATGAAGCGGATAATGAGATATAGCGAAGGTATAAAAACTACATCTTTTATTATTTGGATATTGTTAGGTTCAATCTTGGACTCTACCATAATTCAAGGAACTATCGGAAAGCTAATTATGCAGATAAAAGTAACGGATTTAAACGGTAACAGAATCTCTTTTCAGGCTGCTCTAGGAAGAAATCTTTTAAAAATAATTTCTTCCATCTTTTTTATTGGATTTATATCTTCTGCATTCGATAAGAAGTATCAAGCATTTCATGACAAAGTTACTAAAACACTTGTAATTGATAAAGTTAGAATTTTACCATGACAATTTTAACATGCGCCTGAAGCATAACACGCGGGTCATAAACAATAAGCTTGTCACAATTTTTGCACGCCACCTGGACAATTTCATCATGACACAAAACTTATCGACCGTTTACCAAATTCGTAAAACCGGCTCTGGACAGTTCCTACCTCCGGGACAAATTTATCTATCGCCGGGATTTGCAAAAATTGCGCCATGGTGTCTTGCACGCCGGGACAGCTTTTCGGCTAAAGCACCGGGACTGATGGTCGGCGTGACTGCGCCACCAACGCTTACTGCTTATACCCGCGAACCGTTATGGTTAATATCCTCTATTCCTGCCATTTAGCCAATATTCATGACAACTAACCATAACATCGGAAACTAAAGAACTTTTTTAAACCAAATAATTCTTAATGAAATGAAAAAACCTAATATTACAAAACGCGATGTTAAATTCTTCTTTTTAGGAATATTAGTAATGTTCCTATTTGAAATAATTTATGATTGGAAAGATGTCAAAAGAGCTTTTAGTGAGGGGTGGAAGGAGGGATCAGAGTCAGCTCATATTGATCCAAAATAGCTGTTAGAAAATAAAAATCTAACCATAATAAAGAGGACTTCATGTGGCATGTAGTGCCAGGCATAAAGTCTTAAATTGAATTTTCGTAAAAAGAAATTAATTATTCAAGATTTCTACAAATCGGCTTTATAGATTATTCTTTATAATGTATATATTTATACTTCAAACACATTCTTGTCTCTCACTGAATTGTTAAAATTTTATTAAAAAATAAACCTATAAGTTGATTTTATGGAATTTGTTCGTATATTTGGTGATGAGGAAAGTTTACTTGCAATCAAAAATAACTGGCAAACTAAGGATGAATTTAGAAAGAAAATTAAAAGGATATATATCTGATGATCCATCAGGATGGCTGGAAGACGCTGATTATTATGACGCTAACAAGTACTGGATGGATATGTCGGCCTTAATAGCAGTAAAGATATTAAGCACTATAAGGAATCAGTCTGTAACGCAAAAAGAACTTGCTGAAGCTATAGGTGTTACCCCTCAGTATATAAATAAGGTGTTGAAAGGAAGAGAGAATCTAACTTTGGCGACAATCTCAAGATTAGAAAGGGCACTTTCAATATCTTTAATTTCTATCCCATAATTCGAGAATATGCAGATAATTGAAGACATTTTCGTTTGTTCCCTACAATAATCGTCTCAGAAATAGTTAAAGAGGATGTTGTTTTTAGCTTTAATTTATCTGATGAATTGAGCTCTATCTAAGGAACTCATATTTAATGGTATGAGTTGTTTGGCTTGACTGAAGAGGAGATAAGGATTGTGGAGGGGGGAGAGAAAAAGCAGGATGGACTTTGCCCGCTCACAAAATTTTTAAATTCCTCAGCACCGCATAAATGGCACATTTGCTTTTGCCCAACCCACGACCCCCTGAATCTTGCAAAAGCAAAAGAGCCATTTAACATTAGCGTTGCCAAATCATGTTTTATATCATTGCAGTCAGGTTTATCCTGACAGATCTACTACAAATAATAATTTTTAATAATCAAGAAAGTCAATCATTCAATTATCTTTCGTATCATTGTAGTCAGGTTTAACCTGACATAATTACTATGAAGAATAAATATATATCAAAACGATCCAATGAACTTCTTTCTTGGCTAAGGGGAAACGACATGTTTTGTTTTGATCATAAAGAAGCTTTTCAAGCACTTCCCGACTCAAAAGAAAGTGCAGTCAGAGAATTACTCAGTGATATGACAAAAAGAGGACTTCTGATGAGATTGAAAGAAGGCAAATACTTCATCATTCCATACGAACAAGAGTCTGGTTCATTCATGCCGGACTGGCATCTGGCAGCTGAATGTCTTGTTGGTGGTAACGATTATTATATAGGTTATTATTCAGCTTTGGAGATACTTGACTTAATAACTCAACCCTCCTTAAAAGAACAGATCGTGGTTTCTAAGCAAATACGGCCTTCAAATCTCAACATTAAAAATGTTCCATTCCAGTTTATTTTCCATAAGGAGAATCATTTTTTCGGTTATAGAAAAACATGGATTGATAGTTATAATAAAGTAATTTGTTCAGATCTTGAAAAAACAATAATCGACTGTCTTTTTAATCCGGGTTATGCGGGTGGTATTGTTGAGATAGCAAGGGCTATTAATGTTTCCAAAGATCAAATTAACTTCAACAGACTATTGGAGTATGTAAAAAAATTCAAATCTCAGGCTGTAATAAAAAGATTAGGGTTTCTTCTCGAATTACTCGAAATAAAAAACAATATCATTATTGAACTACAACAAATAAAAACAGTTTCTTATGTCTTGCTTGATACCGAACTTCCAAAAACAGGGAAAATGATCAGCAGGTGGAGTATTCAACAGAATCTGGAAACTGAAACTATAAAATCTGCAATTTTTACATGATCAAACCTGGTGAAATACAGCAAAAAGCAAGAGAAACCGGAGTTCGTGACCAGCAGATAGAAAAAGACTATGTTCTATCATGGATACTGAAAGGAATTGCACAACATGAAAATCTTTCAAAGGCGATCGTATTCAAAGGAGGAACTGTACTTAAGAAATTCTATTTTGAAGATTACCGTTATTCTGAAGATCTTGATTTTACATTACTTGACGATAATATTACTAATCAACAGATTTTTGAATGGTTCAAACAAACATTTGAATTTGTTCGCGAGGAGGCAAATATCCCATTGGAAATTATTGACAACAACGAACATGAAGATGGTGGAATAAACTTTTATATCAGCTATATCGGCCCTTTAGGAGGACAAAGGAGTGCTAAGAAAATTAAAATTGATATCTCGAGAAGTGAAAAGATGGAACTTAAACCTATAAATATAAAGGCATTCAAGGTCTATTCTGATACTGATAAGTTTCAACTTCTTTGTTATCCTCTTGAAGAGGTTTTAATTGAGAAGATGAGATCGGTAATGCAGAGAATGCAGGCCAGGGACTTTTACGATATCTGGTATTTATTAGAAAAGCATGGACTGGATATTGACTTTTGCATGAATGAATTTAAAAATAAGTGTTATAGCAAAGGACTAAAATCTTCTATGTTTATGACTAAATTGTCAGAAAGAATACCTCAATATAAAGGACGTTGGCAAGTATCAATGCATGATCAGATTAAAGATCTTCCTGGTTTTGAATAGGTTGAAAGGGAAGTACAAAGAAATTTAAAGAAACTGAAATTTTAAACAATAATTAAGTTATTTTACCAGATTTGAATTTTGTAAGAATGAAAACATAAAGAAGTTCAACTATAGCGTATATAAGGAGTTTAATAAAGTATTTGGATTTATGTTAAATATATTTTACATCTGGACCAATAATATGTAAAGTACGATTACATGATAACCCGTTCTTTGGAGGAGGAAAAAAAGAAATAGTAAAACGACCCAAGGTCTATGCCTTTGATACCGGTTTTGTTACGCATGTCAGGGGTTGGTCAGATATCAGGGAAACAGATAGAGGGATCCTTTGGGAACATCTGGTACTTGATATGCTTAGGGTTGAATATGGTTCGGTCTGTTACTGGATGGATAAAGAAAAAAATGAGATTGATTTTATAGTCAAAGGGGAAATAGGGGAGATACATACGGTAGAATGCAAAATAATCCCGGAGAAGTTTTCAGCCAAAACAATCAAAAGGTTCAGAGAGTTCTATCCAAAAGGCAATAATTATTGCTTTTGTCCGCATCTAAAAAACTCATACAAGTTGCTTTTTGGAGAAACAGAGGTCACTTTCCAGAATGCATTTTAAACCAACTAATTCGTCAGCTTGTTAAGTGTATTTGTAATTACTGAACCAATTACCCTGTCGTAGCGGTCGCGAGGATTGCGGTAGTAAATCAGAACAATATAATCGTTTTCGGTTTCATAATGGCTTCCCTCAAATATAGATGCAGTTCCATCGGTTGAGCCGTCTTTCAGAAATACATATTCATAGTTGTACCAGCCCTGTTTCAATAACATTGTACATTCATATTGTTTTCTTTCAGAATTGTAAGTCATCAGATTGTTTTTATCAAATGCCCAGTTATTCAGATTGCCCGACACATACATATTCCCTCCTGAAACATTCTCTCTGTAAGGAAGAGTAAAGTACACATTAACATAATCTGCATCAATATCCGGCTTCTTGCCCTCCTGAAAAGCTATGAAGTATTTGCCATTAAAATCCTGCCAGTAAAAATATGGTTTAAATTCCCTGTCTTCTGAAGGAGCAAGAGAAACATTATAATTTGGACTTACATAGTCAACTCTCTTCACATATTCAGTAAGGTATCTTATACTTTTTATGTCGAAATACCTGTACTCATTTCCTCCCTGAAAAATATTCTTGTCAGATAATGAATTGTATTTCAGCTCATTATCTCCAAAGAAATCAGGTTTCAGGTTTCTTTTCGCATTATCCCATCTTCCGTTCTGGAGGATAAAAGCATATACATTCCTGAAAGGATCTGATATGCTAAGTCCCGAATAATTTGCCGTAAAATCAACCTGTTGATGAGTATTATTATCTTTTGTCATCTGCGGCCGGTGTGCAGTAATATCAAATTTAAGTGCATCTTCGGTTATTATGAACCGTTGGGTTATAGCCGGTTCTTCGGGCTTCTCTACCGGATATATGAGCAGGATATAATTGCCTGAAAGTTTTATGTTAACCCTGTCATTTGGGAAGCTTAGTTTGTAATGAATATATCCGACTGTTGTATTGAAAGAGTTCTGGTAGTCTTCAATAGGATTTTCAGCATATCCATCGATATAATCAGTTGGAAAAATGTCAGATTTTTTCCAGTCTTTATCGCAGTGAACAAATGTGTAATAGTATGTTTCGGCCTGATCGCTAAGAAGGTCAAAATGAAGAATTAACTTATCACTGCTGTTTAATTTAATAACAGGATATGACAGATTCCATCCTTCTTTATAAAGCTGAACGGTTTTAATTTTTTCATTAAAAGTATGATTCGAATAAAGAATATAGTCGGGATAGTTTTGTTGCCCCTTTACCAAAAGGAAGTTTATTAAAATGAGGCTGAATAATATAATTCTCATATAGTTATTGTCTGTACCTAACAAACTTTAAAAATAGTGATTTGTTGTTTCATATTCTTCACTTTTGATAAATTGATATTGCCACCAAGGCACGAAGACACTAAGGATCACAAAGTAAATATTATAATTACAGACTACTTTGTGTAACTTTGTGCCTTAGTGTCTTTGTGGCTAAAAAAAATGAAATTGGAATCATGCACTAGCTTTGAGGGAACTAAATTTTATGTAAGATTGTATTTATCTTGAATGTTAAATATTAACCAGGTAATATCATGAATAGCAGATTGTTGTCGTTTTTTTTATTTCTTCTTTTTATTATGACTGCATGTAAGGAGAAGGAGCCGGTATTTGCAAATTTCGCAGGCCTTGCACAGGGATCAACATATAGTATCGTCTATGACAATAAAAAAAATATTAATCCCGCTGAGCTGAGATTAAAAGTTGAAAAGATCCTTCAGGATTTTGATATGTCTTTATCAATCTACAAGGATTCTTCAATCATTTCGAAGATTAACCGCAATGAAGATGCTGTTCCTGATTTATATTTTACCGAGGTCTTTAACAAATCAGCTTTAATATCTGAAATGACAGACGGAGCATTCGATATAACTGTAGGTCCGTTGGTAAAAGCCTGGGGTTTTGGTCCCGACGGTCATAAAAACTTTAAAGAATCGAGCCGTGATAGCTTGTTACAGCTGGTTGGAATGAGTAAAGTATCCCTTGTAAATGGCCACATTGTGAAAGCAGATCCACGTATGTTTTTAGATGTTAATGCTATAGCCCAGGGATATTCGGTTGATGTTATCTGCCGTTTTTTTGACGGTCTTGGGATCAAAAACTATCTCATCGAAATAGGAGGTGAAGTCAGGGCAAAGGGAACTAAAGCCGGTGCTCTGTGGAGGATAGGAATTGATAAACCTGTAGATAATAATCTCTCTCCGGGAGAAACTCTTGAGGCTATCATTAAGATCAGCGATAAAGCGCTTGCCACATCAGGGAACTACAGAAAATTTTATATTGAAAATGGTGTAAAATATTCACATGAGATTGACCCGAAAACAGGTTATCCTGCTAAAAATACCGTGTTAAGTATTTCAATATTGGCTGACGATTGTGCCATGGCTGATGGTATTGCCACCGCCTGTATGGTAATGGGTAAAGATAAAACAATAGAATTTCTGGCTAACCATCCTGAGTTTGAAGCGTACATGGTATATTCAGACCAAAGCGGAAATTTTAAAACATGGATGTCCGATAAACTTGCGGATTATATTTCTGAAACAGGTATTGAGTAAAAAAGGGTATTCGGTATTCGGTAACTGATTACTGATTACCGATTACTGATTACCCTTTTTTTCATTGTTATTTAAACAACACTTGATCTGGTTTGTTTAATGATCTAAGAGTCAAAATTAATTGACAATAATTTATAACCTTATGAAGCAAAATTCAAAGCCATCCAACATCAATATTAATAAAAAGGAAATCCTTGCGGATTTCAGACTTGCTAGCCTTAGCAGGAACTTAAGTATCATAGGCCGCAAGGAGGTTCTTACCGGAAAAGCCAAATTTGGTATTTTCGGAGCAGGGAAAGAAATAATTCAGATTGCTCTTGCCAAACAGTTTAAAAATGGCGACTGGCGATCAGGTTATTACAGAGATCAGACATGGATGATGGCAATGGGACTTTATGACTCACTCGAATTTTTTCATCAACTCTATGGGAATACCAACAGAGAAATTAACCATGGTAGCGGAGGACGGGTCTTTAATAATCACTTTTCCATACCGAACATTAATCCGGATGGATCGTGGCGCGACCTTACAAAACAAAAGAATTCTTCATCGGATATCTCTCCTACAGCGGGCCAGATGCCTCGATTGCTTGGTCTGGCTTATGCATCAAAATTATTCAGACAGAATAAAGATCTCCATCAGTTTTCAACTCTGTCATTAAAGGGAAATGAGGTTGCTTTCGGATCGATAGGTGATGCAAGTACTTCTGAGGGGCACTTCTGGGAGACAATAAATGCTGCCGGGGTTCTGCAGGTACCTATGGCAATTTCTGTATATGACGATGGCTATGGAATATCTGTCCCAAAAAAGTACCAAACCACAAAGGGAAGTATATCAGAAGTTCTTAAAGGATTTGAAAGTGAAAAAGGTAAGCCCGGAATAAGAATACTCAAGGGAAAAGGATGGGATTATCCGGGATTAGTAGAATTATACGAAAAAGGAATAGCTATCTGCCGGGAAGAACATACACCGGTTTTATTTCATGTTGAGGAAGTTACACAGCCCCAGGGACACTCTACATCGGGATCGCATGAGAGATACAAAAGTGAAGAACGGTTAAAGTGGGAAGAGGAATTTGATCCTATTACAAAAATGAGAGAATGGATACTGAAGTCGGGTATCGCTACCTCTGACCAGCTTGATAAACTTGCTGCTGAAGCCGAAGAGGAAGCAAAGGCATCAAGACTGAAAGGGTGGGAGATGTTTCAGAATCCTATAAAGATTGAACGCGATGCTCTTGTTAAAATTATTAATGATCGTACCTGCACGTGTACCGATGAAACAAAAGAAGATACAGTTGAAAATTTCAAGGAAGATCTGACTAAAGTGCTTGCTCCTATCAGAAAAGACAATTTTGTAGCAGCCCGTAAAATATTGAGAAATGTTTGCGGATCGTGTCTTAAAGCTGATAATCTGAAAGAGGAACTTCAGGGTTGGCTAAAGAGGAATTATGAAGATGCAAGATACAGTTACGATTCGTTTCTTTATAATGAAACCCCAACTTCAGTTCTTAATGTGAAACCGGTTTCTCCTGTATATTCTGAAAATTCACAAGAGGTTCCAGGCAGGCAGATTTTGAGAGACAACTATGATAAACTCTTTGCAAAATATCCTCTTCTGGTAACGTTTGGAGAAGATGTAGGTAGTATCGGAGGTGTTAACCAATCGCTGGAAGGATTGCAGAAAAAATTCGGGGAATTACGTATTACTGATACGGGTATACGTGAGGCAACAATTCTAGGACAGGGGATTGGATTGGCACTGCGGGGAATGAGGCCAATTGCTGAAATTCAGTATCTTGATTATCTTATGTATGCTCTGCAGCTTTTAAGTGATGATCTTGCTACAACTCACTACAGAACTGCAGGAAGGATGGTTGCCCCTTTGATCATAAGTACACGTGGTCACCGTCTTGAAGGTATCTGGCACTCAGGTTCTCCAATGAGTATGCTTATCAATTCAGTAAGAGGAGTTTATGTGTGTGCGCCAAGAGATATGACCAGAGCAGCAGGCTTTTATAATACTCTTCTTGAAGGGAATGATCCGGCAATTGTCATAGAACCTCTTAACGGATACCGATTAAAAGAAAGAATGCCTGACAATATAGGAGAATTCCGTTTGCAGCTTGGAATCCCTGAGATATTAAGTACTGGCACTGACCTTACAGTAATAACTTATGGATCTACAGTCAAAGTTGCTCATGAGGCAGTAAAACAGCTGGCCTCACATGATATTTCAGTTGAACTAATAGATGTTCAGACTCTTGTTCCTTTCGACAGGAATAAAGTAATACTTGAATCACTTAAAAAAACAAACAGGGTTCTCTTTCTCGATGAAGACGTACCTGGAGGAACAACCGCTTATATGATGCAGGAAGTTCTTGAAAAACAAGGGGGATGGCAATATCTTGACAGTCCTCCTAAAACACTTACAGCAAAGGAGCATCGGCCTGCTTATACTACTGATGGCGATTACTTCTCCAAACCAAGTGCAGAAGACATTTTCGATATGATTTATGGTATGATGATGGAGGCTGTACCTGAGAAATATTAGTTCGTAACCCCGATTATCCTCAGTAACTCAGTTGCCGCATCACGCGGTCCACTAGACTCGTAACCCGGAATCCCAAGTCTTGTCCGCATTTGCCCGACAAAAATCTTGTTTTTAAAGAAAGCTGAAAAGAATCTGGCAGCAATAGCTTCATGAATATCCTTATACTCCGGAGGACCGAAAATATTTGCGAAATATGAGTGAACCAGTCCGATAGATGTTGTTGTCCCTTTGCTCATTACAGCACCTTCCCTGAAGATATCGAGCGCCCATTCAGCAGTATCGAATTTCTCAATTACCGGATGTTCATTATCAATTTCTTCGTAATTATTGGCATAAAGGATATAATCGATTTTATGTCCTGTTATCAGTGTCTCAAATTTTGTAACCGGGAAAACAATCCGGGCATTTACCTGACTTGGGTTCATAATAATCGACCTGTCGAGATGTCCGAATGCATAGCCGGGTTGCAAATCATCAAGGCGCAGAAAAGCTCCTATTTCAGTACCGAAACCCAATGGGCAGCCATCTTTAGTAAGTTCAATAGAGCCCATGTCATCTGCTATAATAGTCATTTCACGGATATGTTTTTCACCAAGTACCCGAAATGCCTCAAGAGTTTCTGATTTGCCTGCACCGGTATCACCCATCATAAGAATTGTAGCCTGCTTATTCCCTTGCAGAAGTATCTTGATCATAGCTCCATGAAAAGGCATATTTCCTAATTTCATGACTATTGAATTATGAAGGGTCAGGATCATTTTTTTCAGATAGCCAAAGTATCCGAATTCCGGCTTGTTGGGAATTCCGCCAACAAAAATGCCATTTTCCTTGTCATCAAAAAATACTGTGGAGTATTGTGAGAGTCCGTCGAGAACATTACCCGGAGCTCCATAAATAAAGAGAGCATCTGGTTTCTTTTCCAGGTCTTTATCATCGGCAAGCTGAAAGAGGTTACACATCGAGAATCCAAGTTCAAAAAACTCGAGATGGAAATAAACCATAATAAGCAACTTACCAACTTTTGCCGGGTAGCAAATCCACTCTCCGGGTGTCATCTTAATCAGATCGAGCGGATTCTTCTGTATAAGTTTAAAGTGGCCCGTCCTTTTATTCATCGGCTGCTGTATAACCAATGGAGGATAGATCAGCATCTGCCTGATTACAGGTATAGAATTGAGCTTATTATATTTTTCAACGCCATATGCAATCTCTTTCGGTAATGAGATAACCGCCATCTCAGCACCTGCCGGAACCTGTCTGTAAACATTAGGATGACTTCCGGTTATATTTTCCTGGATGTGCCTGTAAACTGTTCGGATAAGATGGGTAAGCTGCTCGATTGTTTCATTAAAAGTACGATATGGTCTCTTATCAAGACGGTCACCTTCAGAATCATTAATAATAAAACGATCAAAATGGCGCCAGTAGTCATATAAATACTCTACAAAACTGGTCAGTTTATCAAGATCTTTAAGAAAGGTCGCCGACATGTCAAATATATGAGGAACTACATTATTCTCATATTTTACAAGAAGCAAGAGCGTTTTCAACAGATCATTTACCGATTCTTCATCAACATTCCTGTCTCCAAAAATTTCAAGAATAGGTGAATTTTTAGTCCTGAGATTTTCAATACAACGATCAAGAACCATACGAAATTTATCGCTGGCCAGCAATTCTTCGGCAGTTTCGCACATCCTTTCACGGATATTTAGAACAGCTTTATTGCCAATTATACGTAATGTACTTCTTTGCATAATATTATTTAACGATTTGGGCAAAAATATGATAAAATTAAATTGAAGTTAATGTTTTACTTAATTATTTTTGTATTATAAATGTCGGGTTAATATTATTTCAGTGTATGCAGCCGGAACTTGATTTATTTGCAATATTGCCGGAAGATAAAATCCCGGAGAAAGGTAAGATACTCATCTCTGAACCTTTTCTGCCTGATACATTCTTTAACAGGAGTATTGTATATCTTACAGAACATACTCCTCAGGGATCGGTTGGATTTATCCTTAATAAAAAAATTGATTTGACAGTTGATGGTTCTATTGAAGGATTTGATGGCTGGCATGATAATCTCAATATGGGAGGACCTGTGGCTCCTGATACTATTCATTATCTGCATAACCTTGGAAATCTTATTCCCAAAAGTGTACTCGTAGAAGGGAATATTTACTGGGGAGGAGATATTGATGTTATCAGGGCTTTGATAAGATCCGGTAAAATCAGGGAATCACAGATCAGATTTTTTCTTGGCTACTCAGGATGGTCAGCCGGCCAGCTCGAGCGTGAGCTTAAAGAAAACTCATGGGTGATTGCTACAGTAAAGTCTGAAATTATAATGAATAACAGAGGTAATGATACCTGGAAAAAGGTTTTAAGAAGCTTAAAGAATAAGTACAGGGCGTGGGCCGATTTTCCCGATTCGCCAGATATGAATTAAATAATTCAAAGATGAAGTATTTTGAAGACCATTTCCTTCATCAAATCACCCGGCTCTGTACCAACATCACCGAATCCTTTTGATTTCATGTCAAATGTGCGTAAGAGGCTGATAATATGAACAGTTTTTGACACATTATATTTCGCAGCTGAGATCTCATAATCTCTGACAAAAAACGGATTAACCTTCAAAACTGCAGCAGCATTGTTTTTTGACTTGTCGGTCAGGTAGTGGTAGGTGAGAAGTTTTGAAAAGAATCCGAAGAGGGATGCAATAGTAAGAGTAATTGGGTTGTCCTTTGGATTATTTGCAAAATAGGTAATTATCATGTTAGCTTTCAGGATATTCTTTTCCCCGATTGCTTTCATCAGCTCAAAATTATTATAGTCCTTACTAATACCGATATTCTTCTCAATTAATGAGGTATTGATCATAGGTTTATCTTCCGGAAGTGTGATGATTAGTTTATCAAGCTCATTTACAATCTTATGCAAATCAGTTCCAAGATACTCAGTAAGCATAGCGCTTGCACTGGGATCTGTCTTAATGCCTTTTGTCATAAGATATCTCTCAATCCATGCCGGAATAAGATAGTCACGAACTTTTGCAGATTCAAAATATACCCCGTGAGTTTCAAGCAGTTTGTAAAGTTTTGTTCTTTTATCAAGGGTTTTATACTTGTAGCTGAATACCAGAATTGTTGATAAGAGAGGTTTCTCAAGATAAATCGCAAGATCTTCAATTTTTTTTAAAGACTGTGCTTCCTTGATTATCACTACCTGATGACTTGCCATCATAGGGAACCTGCGGGAAGTATCAATTATCGCCGGAATACTGGTGTCGTCACCATAGGTTATGATCTGGTTAAAAGCTCTCTCTTCTTCCGGGAGGACATTGTTTTCTATATAGCTAACAATGAGGTCGATATAATAAGCCTCTTCTCCCGCAAGAAAGTAAACTGGTTTAAAAATGCGTTTCTTGAGTCCGGAAATTATATCCTCGTAGGTGACTGCCATTTATCAGAATCTTAGATGTTTAACCGATAAACCATTATCTATAATTTCCCTGAGCGATTCTATACCTACTTTCAGATGTATCTCAACAAAATCATTTGTTACTTTTACATCACTCGCTTCGGTTTTTATACCTGTTGAAATCATAGGCTGATCAGATACAAGCAGAAGAGCTCCTGTTGGAATTTCATTGGCAAAACCCACTGTAAAAATAGTGGCTGTCTCCATATCAATTGCCATAGCACGGGTTTTAACAAGGTATTTTTTAAACCTGTCGTCGTATTCCCAAACCCTTCTGTTTGTGGTATAAACGGTACCTGTCCAGTATTCCCTGTTAAACCTTATTATCGTTGCCGAGATGGCACTCTGCAATTTAAATGCAGGAAGAGCCGGGACCTCATTTGGCAGATAATCGTTTGATGTTCCATCGCTTCTTATTGCGGCTATCGGAAGGATCAGATCACCAAGAGTATTTTTCTTTTTCAACCCGCCGCATTTCCCAAGAAACAAAACAGCATGAGGTTCCACAGCACTCAGCAGGTCCATAATTGTTGCTGCATTTGGACTGCCCATTCCGAAGTTAATAATAGTAATCCCATTTGCTGTAGCACTTGGCATATTCTTATCTTTACCCTCAACCTGCACGTTATTCCACTTGGCAAAAAGCTCAACATAATAATTGTAGTTGGTAAGGAGAAAGTATTTTCCAAAACTTTCCAAAGGTTTGCCTGTATATCTTGGTAGCCAGTTATTAACAATTTCCTCTTTGGTTTTCATATAGTCATCTCAGTTAATAATTATCTGAATATATTTGCAACAGGCCTCAAAAATACAAAACTATGTTGAAACAGTTAAATCTGCCTCAATATTCGTTCAAAATAAACGGTAAGGAGGATAACGAGATGATTCTCGATCCGTTGCGGAGAAAATTTGTAAAACTAACTCCGGAGGAATGGGTTAGGCAGAATTTTGTTCAGTATCTGATTAATGAAGGAAAATACCCTGCAGGTCTTCTGGGAATTGAAGTGTTGTTCAGACTCAACAAATTAAAGAGAAGGGTTGATATCCTTGTTCATAACAGATTGGGTGAAGCGATTATGATAGTTGAATGTAAATCAGCCGATGTTAAAATTGATGAAAAGGTATTTGAACAGATTGCAACTTATAACATGAAATTTAAAGTTCCATATCTGGTGGTGACTAATGGATTGCATCATTATGCATGTAAAATTGATCATCAGGAAATGAAGTTTGAATATTTACTTGTGATCCCGCTTTATGAAGATCTGTTACAATGATATTATTTTATGATTAGTGTTACCTGTGCCATAATAAGAAATGAAGACAATGAGGTTTTGGTTGTCCAGAGGGGAGAGGCAACCGATCATCCCTTTAAATGGGAATTTCCGGGAGGGAAACTAGCTTCTGAAGAAACTGAAGAGGAATGTATAATTCGTGAAGTGGATGAAGAACTATCGATAGAGGTTGTAATATGCGGGAAACTTCCTGAAGTTGAATATGATTATGGTATTAAACAGATTAAGCTTATCCCGTTTATATGCGATACTCTTGATGAATTACCGTTTCTCTCAGAACATCTGGCATATAAATGGTTACCGGCAATGGATCTAATGTTGGTCGATTTTTCAGAAGCTGATGTATTTGTTGCGAAAAGCTATCTTGAAAAATTTAAAGATCAGAAGAACCTGGGAGAAATTCCTATAAACTCAAAATCCAGTCAGAAATAACTTTCAGAACTTCAGGTGAAAATGTCTCTTCTATATTGCCATATTCTGAGGGTAGTCCGGTTTTAGAATGCTGGAACAGGTGATTCAATCCTGGGAAATTAACAGTTTTTACCGACATATTTCCGGATGATTTCAATGCTTTTTCGATTGCAGGAAGGTTCTCAGTTGCAGAAACCTGAATATCTGTTTCTCCGTTGAGTGCAAGAACCGGACATTTAACTTTTTTCCAGTAATCAGATGCATCTGTGAACATGAAATATCTGAGCCAGGTATATGTCGAAGCTCCGAATGTGGCTTTCAGTTGGCCAACAGCTTTTTCTGTATCCACTTTAGAAGTTTTCTCCTTTTCCATAATTTCTCTATATAAAGCGAGAATTTTCACTTCTGCTTTTTTATTGTCTTTTTCTTTTCTGAGAACAGCATATAGTTTTTTATTTATCTCTGTAGCTTTTTTTATCTGATTTTCGTTTATTCCTGAGAGTTTACCTATATCCTGTTGCTGCCTGATGATAATTTGCTGTCCTGTAACACCAGGACCTGCTAACGATACAATAAAACCTATCCCAGGATTTGTGGAAGCGACAATTGGTGCTATTAAACCGCCTTCACTATGGCCCATAAGCCCAATTGATCCGGATTTAATCTTGGGATTATTCTTTAAAAAATTATAAGCTGCTTCGGCATCAGTAGCAAAATCGGCAGATGTGGCATTAAGTTGTGACCCCTGTGATTTTGCAACACCTCTGTCGTCATATTTAATACTGCGATTCCGTTCCTGCTCAGATAATCTGCTATTACCATAAACGGCTTGTGTCCCATTATCTCTTCATTCCTGTTCTGAGCTCCTGATCCTGTAATCATTATGACAGCCGGGAAAGGACCTTTTCCAGCAGGAATTGTGAGTGTTCCGGCCAGATTGATATTAAATTTATCGTTTGGAAATGTCACGTCTTCTGATGAGTAGGGAAAGGGAGGTTTTGGTTCCTGAGGTCTGATTAAAGTGAAGGCTGTTTTTAGTCTCACAAGATTAAGAGGATTTGTGGCTGGTCCCTGTTTCCAGGTTCCTTCAATAAGTGTGTCGTTTTTAATTGTTCCGTTATACTCAGCCAGCAGAGCTCCGGCAGAGATCTTTAATGTTTCACCTATATATGTTACAGGTCCAAGTTTTATCCCTTTTGCTCCCTGATCGGGACTGTCGAGAGTTGCAACAAGACTGTCTTTCCCAATAATTGAAAGGTTAAAGACAACCCGTAATTGAATTGCCCCGGCGGTTATCTTTCCAAGCCATGAGCCTGTTATGAATTTTTTATCAATGGTTTGGGCTGAGATGGTTTGCGCCAATAGTAAGATGATCAGGAGGGTTGACAGAGGTAAAACTTTTTTCATAATATGAGATTTATTAATAACAAATGTATGAATTATTAACTTCTAACTCATTTTCCCCTATTCCCATTTTCAAATTTTTCTTTAGTACTTTTGCAGTTCATTTTTATCTGAGATTTATGAGAATAGTAGATACAAAAGGACAGCTTTGTCCTGAACCATTAATAGCCACTAAGAGGGCACTGAAAGAAACTGCAGTCGGAGAGTCCTTTATTGTACTGACTGATAATCTTACATCATTTAATAATGTCAGTCGTTTCCTTAGAGATAACAATACTGCTTTTAAGTTTAGTGAGAATGGTGGAATATGGACACTAACTGTTACAAAAGTAAGTGGAGAGATGATCAATTCCAAACCGGAAGAATACTGCACTCCAGAAGTTGCACATTTTGAGAAAGGCGATTTTGTAATTGTTTTTTCATCAGATAAAATGGGAGATGGAGATGAATCGCTGGGACTATTGTTGATTGGTAACTTTATTAAGGCTTTAAAAGATCTCGATAAATTGCCCGCAAAAATGGTTTTCTACAATAAGGGGGTAAAACTTGTTACTAACACTTCGCCTGTTATTGAAAATCTTAAAGATCTTGAGAAAATGGGAGTTGAATTGCTCTGTTGCGCTACATGTGTTAGCCATTATAAACTGGAATCGGTAGTTGGTGCAGGAACATTGAGTAATATGTATGCAATTGCAGATGCAATGGCTAAAGCAGGGAGTGTAATAAAACCATAATTTAACTCAGATCTACAAATGAAAGTTGATTTACTTCAGATGGTTGAGTATGGTGGTTGTTCTGCTAAAATTTCACCAAAACTGCTTGAAGAGATTCTTAAGTATCTTCCCCTGACAAAAGACCCAAATATTCTGGTTGATATTGATACTCATGATGATGCAGGTGTTTACAGAGTAAATGATCAACTTGCACTTGTATTGACTACCGATTTTTTCCCTCCTGTCTGCAGTGACCCTTATGAATTTGGACAGATAGCAGCTGCTAACTCAATAAGCGATGTCTATGCAATGGGAGGAGATCCGGTGCTTGCCCTTAATATAATGATGTTTCCTGCAGCTAAACTTCCGATGGAGGCTTATGCAGAAATATTGAAAGGCGGATTTGATAAGGCAACTGAAGCCGGGGTTAGGATAATTGGAGGACATACAATTGATGATAACCCTCCGAAATACGGGCTGGCTGTAGTTGGTTATATTCATCCCGATAAGATTATTACAAATGCCGGTGCAAAAGCAGGAGATCATCTGATACTCACAAAATCAATCGGGACCGGTATTATTATGGCGGGACAAAGACTCGGGATGGCTGATGAGGCAGATATTGATGAGGCAAAAAGATTGATGAAGCTCCTTAATAAATCAGGAGCCGAGGTAATGAAAAAGTATAATTTAAAAGGTGCAACAGATGTTACCGGGTTTGGACTTGCAGGACATGCTCTTAAAATGGCAATGGCCAGTAAAGTGTCGATCAAAATCGACATGAAAAAAGTGCCTCTCATTGGAAATGTTTATAAACTGATTGATGAAGGGTGTATCCCAGGGGCATCATTCCGTAACCTCGATTTTGTTGAGGAGCATTTGCAAACAGTATCTGATCTCGACTATAATCTTAAAATGATAGCCTTCGATGCCCAAACTTCAGGTGGACTATTAATGAGCGTACCTGCTGATATTGTTCAGAAAGTATTGTCAGATCTTCATTCAGTTGGACTTACAGCCTCAACTGATATTGGGATTGTCACTGAAAAAAGCGATAAATTCCTGTTTCTGGAGAATTGATAACTGACGCTGTCTTCCATATTAAGTAATATATGTTAGCCTGCCAGTGCAATGGAGTTTAAATGGGCATCTTATTTTGGAAGGGAGAAGAGAAATTCTGTACCTCCTGAATCAATATTCCTTACAGATATTTCACCTTTATGCAAAATGATTGCATTTTTTACAATCGATAATCCCAGGCCTGTTCCTCCCTGTTTTCTTGATCTTCCTGAATCTATACGATAGAAACGCTCAAAAACTCTTCCAAGGTGTTCATCAGGAATTCCTACTCCATTATCTGAAAAGGAAAAATGATAATATTTTTCATCTTCGTGAAAAAGCCTGATATTAACTTTACAGTTTTCACCAGCATAGTTTATTGAGTTTTCCAGCAGATTTTGAAATATTGAAAGAAGCAGAGATCTGTTTCCTTTAACATAGATTTCTTTGCTTAGATCACATTCAACACTCATTTTTTTCAAATCAATTGCTGATTTGAAATTATCCTTCACTTCTTCAAAGACCTCATTAATACTTGTTTTTTCAAATGTGAAACTGGTTCCGGCTTCTTCAATTTTGTTAAGTACGGCGATATCATTTATAAGTTGTGAAAGTCTGTCAGTTTGAGCCAGGGCCCTTTCGAGAAAATACTTCTGTTTTTCAGGTTCAATGCTCGCATCCGTCAAAATAGTTTCAATATAGCCTTTTATTGAGGAAACAGGTGTCTTAAGTTCATGTGCAATGTTCGAAGTCACCTGTTGTTTAAAGATCCTGTTTGTTTCTATACTTGTAATGTCACTAAGAATTATCTCAAAGCTCTCATCATGAAATAGTACACATTGAACATGGAAGTATTTGCCATTTTTGCTAATCTGATATTCTATACGGGGAAGTTCGTTAGTCTTTATTTCCTTTGTTCTTTGTTTTTCAATGAATTCACTAACGGGATTAAAATCACTTATTTTAAAAAAATTGGCAGAAGATATGGTAAGTTCTCCTGATATTATATTCATATACTGTATGAAGTGGTTATTTGTAAGTATTTTATCGTTGTTTTTTGTAAAAAAAGCAACTCCTTCATTAAGCACATTCAGATGGTTGAAAATCCGCTCTTTTTCAACAGCAAGATCATCCTTTGTTTTACGAAGGTTAGTGTAAATACTTATAATCTCCTCACCAATTATACCCAGTTCATTTTTCGGGAACGGCAGATTATGGTCAAATGGCTCATTACGGCTTACCTTAATAGCAAAATCCTTGAGTTTCGTAACTGATTCTCCAAATCTGTTTGTCACTATCAGCAGAACAATCCAGATCATTAAGAAAGAGAATAAAATAACGACAAGAAACATTTTTTGTGCGGTAAGGAAATTCACAATATTGACATCATAAATAAGCGCAGCTCTTATATAGTATTTACTGTAGAATTTTGAATAATAATAGTAATCATCTCCTGTCGTGGCTGATCTCCTGATTATAGTGCCAAAATCTGAATATGTTGACTGCATTACTTCCGGTCTGCTTTTATGGTTAGCCATAGTTTTCCAGTCTCTTACCGAACTGTCGTAAAGTACAGTTCCATCAGGTCCGATAATTGTTAACCGTAGTTCATCCTGGGGAAGAATTTTTACAAGTGAATCAACGATCTGATAATTGCCCTTTTCATATACAGAATTAGTTTTCAGGTAATTATTTGTTATTTTAGTGATATTATATAGTTCATCATTTAAAGTTTCAATCCGGTATTTTTTTTCACGTTGATACAGATATGCTGCTATGACTAACGTGAATATAATAAACACACTGAAGTAGTAAATAAAAAGTTTGTTTCTGAATTTGCTTCTTGCAATCATTTTCTATGTTATTTGTGATTTCAGAATTCGAAAAAATATCCAAAGCCCGTTTTGTTTTTCAGATTGGAACCGTAATTTCCTATTTTACTCCGGATTCTTGCAATTGTAACATCCACTGTACGATCGGCAACAATTACATTACTTCCCCATATTCTATGGAGTATGTCTTCTCTTGTAAAAACCTTTCCTTTGTTTTCGAGCAGAAGTTTCAATATCTCAAATTCTTTTTTAGTAAGGTCAGTGTTCTTCTCGTCTATGATTACACGTTTCCTGTCATTGTCAAGTTCTATATTTCCGAATTTAAGTATTTCAATATTCTTTTTACTTTCAGTTTCTGATCTTTTCAGAACTGCCTTAACCCTTGCTATTAATTCGTTTATCGAAAATGGTTTGGCTAAATAGTCGTCTGCCCCAAGACTAAAGCCTGTAAGTATATCATTCTCTGTGTCTTTGGCGGTTAGGAATATTATCGGGGCAAATATCTTGAATTCTTTCCGTAATTTTTCAGCAAGTTTGAATCCCGACATTGCGCCCATCATTACGTCCAGAATGAAGAGGTCATAATCGTACATTGGTTTTTTCAAAGCCTCCTCTGATGAATGTGCAACATCAGTCACATATCCTGAATTGTTAAGATTGTACTGAAGTATTTCACACAGGTCATCTTCATCATCAACTATTAGAATTAGGTTTCCTTTAATATCCATAAGAAATCTGTTAATGGTTATCTTTATCTTTATCAATATTGGGACTATATGAATCCTTATCAATTCCTGAATGTCTTACATCAGTTCCCTGCAAAGAGTAAATTGTAGCTTCAGCAATGTTGGTTGCATGGTCGGCTATTCTTTCAATATTGGTTATCATATTCTTTAAATCAGCATAGCTCATAAGCATCTCTTTTGTCTTTTTGCTCACCTTTGCTTTTGAGATACTGTTTATTAGAAGTTTTTTATTCATTTCGTCAACAACCGAATCATTTTTAATTGTCCAGATGGCATAGTCCGTATCACTGTTGACAAATGACAGCAAGGATTTTTCCACCATCATTTTTCCGGATAAAAGCATATTCAGAATAACTTCCGACATTGCTTTATATTCAGGTGTATCCCTAAGTGTCTCAATGATGTAGGCTAGATTCATTACACGGTCGCCGATACGTTCAAGGTTTATAGTCATTCTGGAAACAGCTACTAACCTGCGGAGATCGGAAGCAACAGGTTGATAAAGGACAATAGCATTAATGAACTTATCACTGACAGATATTTCAAATTGATCAATTTCCTTTTCATTCCTTTCTATTTTAATTTTCAACTCCTCCTGTCCCGCTTTATCACTTTCGGTCATGAGTTTTTCAATAAGACTAAGTTGGGCAAGCACAAGATCAGCCATATCATTGAAACTGCTCATAATGTCATGAATTGATTGTTCTTTTTTTGTACTCATATTATGTATAAAATTTTTACAAGTTAAAAAATTTCAGTAGTTATTTCTTCTTATCCGAATTTTCCTGTCAGATAACCCTCAGTGCGTGAATCTTTAGGATTAGTGAACATAGTATCTGTTTTTCCATATTCTACAAGCTCTCCCAGGTACATAAACATTGAATTATCGCTTATCCTGGCAGCCTGTGACATGTTGTGTGTAACAAGAAGAATAGTATAATCTTTTTTAAAATTGACCAGTAAATCTTCTATTCTTGCTGTTGATATCGGGTCGAGCGCCGAAGTCGGTTCATCGAGCAGAAGTACTTCCGGATTGAAGGCCAAAGCTCTTGCAATACAGAGGCGTTGCTGTTGTCCGCCGGACAAAAAAGTGCCCTTTTTGAACAGGGAGTCCTTTACTTCATCCCATAAGGTAACTTCGGTCAGCGCCTTTTCAACTATATCATCACGTTCGCTTCTCTTTAGTTTAATACCATTAAGCTTATATCCGGCGATAACATTTTCATAAATATTCATAGTGGGAAAAGGATTTGGTCGTTGAAATACCATACCTACTTTACGTCGTAATTCAATAGTTGACATTTTCATGATATCCATTTCATCAAGAAGAATAGTTCCTTCTGTGCGGATGTCAGGGTACAATTCGTGCATCCTGTTAAACGCCCTGAGCAGAGTGCTTTTACCGCAACCCGATGGACCCATAATTGCGGTTATAGCCTTGCTTTCAATATCAGCATTTATATCTTTAACAGCAAATTTCCCGGCTTCATAAGAAATCGAAAGGTCTCTTACCTTCAAGACCGGATTATCTGTTTTAATTAATGTTTCTGTCATTTTTTTCTTCCAGTCTTACGTTTAGCAGAAAGGCTGCCCGATAAAATATTAAGTGTCAGTACAAATATCATCAGAAACAAAGCTGAACTCCAGACAAGTTTCACCATATTTGGATCATTATAGAATTCCCAGATCAGGAGAGGTACAGCGCTTGTTGGTTTTGTAATATTATAATTAATTATGGTACTTCCCAAAGCGGTCATCATCAGCGGCGCGGTTTCTCCGAGGATTCGTGAGATTGAAAGCAATATTCCTGTTGAGAGTCCGCTGAACCCTGTTGGTATAAGTATCCTTAAAATAACTTTGTGATAGGGTGTTCCCATTGCAAATGCGGCTTCCCTGATCTCATTCGGGATCATTTTCATTGTCTCTTCTGTCGATCTGATTATCATTGGAAGCATCATGATAGATAGGGCCACACTACCGGCAAATGCTGAAAATCCGTTTGTTATATTTTTAACAACCCATAAATATGATATTATTCCAAGTACAATTGACGGGACCCCCTGAAGGATCTCTGTCGTACTTCTAAGAAAATTTGAATAACGGCGGCCCTGATTTTCATATAAATATATTCCTATCATAATGCCTGCTGGTATAGCCATCGCTGATGAAACAATAACGATGAGAAAAGTTCCAAGGATCCCATTTGCAATACCTCCGGGTATTGTTTCCTGATTAGCAATTGCAGACATTGCCTGAAGTGAATCGGGAGAGGTCTGCACAAAAAAGTTGAAATTTATTTGTCCAATGCCATTAATAATAATTTTGCTTACAATAAGAACTATAGGCAAAACAGTCAATACCGACAAGGCAATTACAAGACCAAGAAATAATTTGTTTTTCTTATTCCTTCCGTCAATATTATCAATAAAAGCCGGTATGTTATTAACTGACATTCATTTAGTTTTTATGAAAACTTCCGTATTATGTATTTCCCCAGACTGTTTACTATTCCTGTTATTGCAAACAGTATCAGACCGATAGCGATCAGAGAGCTGAGCTTTAATCCTGATGCTTCTCCGAACTGATTGGCAATGATACTGGCCATAGTATTACCCGTGGCAAAAAGACCGGAAGGTATAACATTCGAGTTTCCGATCAGCATTGTGACTGCCATTGTTTCGCCCAGGGCTCTTCCAAGCGCTAATATATAGCTGGCTATTATTCCTGAACTTGCAGTGGGAATTATGACATGAAAAATAACTTCAAGGCGTGTGGCTCCAAGCGAATAAGCAGCTTCCTTAAGCTCATCAGGCACCATTGCAATAATTTCTGTGCTGAGTGAAGTTGCGTAAGGAATTATCATAATTGCAAGGATCAGCGAAGATGTGAATATTCCAAACCCCTGATCGCTTAATCCAAGTTTTATAATAAATGGCCTGAGTGTATAAAATCCCCAAAGACCATAGACTATGGAAGGAATACCTGAAAGAAGATCGACAAGTGAACTGAGGATATTTGCTACTCTTGTATTCCTGAAATATTCCGCAACAAACAATGAGGTGGAAAAGGCAAGCGGGAGGCATATTATAAGCGCTAAAATAGAAGTGATTAAAGTTCCTGCTATGAATGGAAGTGCACCATAAACCTCTTTCCCAGAAGTAGGATTCCACTCATTTGTAATAATGAATTTTAATCCAAACTCTTTAAATGCAGGAATTGATCCCTTTGCAAGAGAGAATACAATTCCGGCAGAGACTATAAGAACTAAAAGTGATGCAGAAAAAAGAACTGTTTTGGTTACCTTATCACTACTCATTTATTATCTGATTTCTATTTAAGAACAGGTTTCCCGTTGAATGTTATTGAACGGAGAATATTCTTTGCCACAGATGACACATCGGATGGAAGCGAAGCATAGTTTACACTTACTGCAATTGCCTGTGCATCAGAGTTTACAAGCCAATCGAGAAATTTTACACCTGCTTCGGCCTGGGCCAATGTACGTCCGTTATACGATTGCTCTTTATAAAGAATAATCCATGTAAAGCCGCTTATGGGATACGCTTCGGGATCAGATGAGTTGGTTACCATTACCCTTGTATCGGCAGGTATTTGTCCTTTTGCAGCTGAAGTTACCGTTTTTATATCAGGGTTAATAAAATTTCCCGAACTATTCTGAACCATGGCATACTGGATTTTTTGCGCAAATGCATATTCAGATCCTATATATCCTATTGCACCAACTGACTGACTTATGGTTCCTGCAACGCCTGGATTACCTTTAGCCCCTATCCCAATGGGCCAGTTGAGCGATTTGCCTGTTCCGACTTTCTCGCTCCACAGGTTACTGACCTTGGTCATATAGTCGCTGAAAATATTTGTTGTTCCGCTGCCGTCTGAACGGTAAACTACTGTGATTTTTGTATCAGGGAACTTAATATCAGGATTTACAGCTTTCATCTTTGGGTCGTTCCATTTGGTGACAGTTCCCATGAAAACATTCTCAAGAAGTTCCGGAGTCATTTTAAGGTTTTCCACGCCGGGAAGGTTATAAGCTATCACAACTGCGCCCATGCAGGTAGGAATATGAACTATTGCAGCTGGCATTTCAGATAATTCTTTGTCGGAAAGAAAAGCATCGGAAGCGCCAAAGTCAACAACTTTATCCTGAAGGCTTCTTATACCGCCACCAGATCCTATTCCTCCATAGGTCATAGGTACTCCTGTTATTTCAGTATATTTTTTGAATGCAAGATTATAGAATGGCATCGGGAATGTTGCCCCGGCAGCAGTGATAGTAACTTTCTTATCGTTGGCAGTAACTTTTTTACCACCACTATTACACGATACCAGCAAAGTGAGTACCGTAACCAGAATTAATAAGTTTTTCATTTTTGTAATTTTTATTGATTCGTTAATTTAATCATTTTTAGAATTTTATCTCAATATTTAAAGCAATTGTTGTTGTGAAAGATTTTGATTTATCATTGGGCGACCATCCCTGAAAATTGGGAGCAATTTTTATTCCCGGGGTTGGAGAGTAATCAAATCCGCCCATAAATAGCTGACCGTCTTTATTATAATTCCATGGATTAGCCTGACCAGCAAGTGTTGTTGACCATAAGTTATCATACCTGACGAATACACTGAATTTTTTATACAAAGCAATTGAAGAGTAAACAGAAACTCCTGAAAAATCATGGTTGTTTATCATTCCATTGTTTTTCTGATTGTTGTATTCAATACCGGCTCTGAAATCTTTATAGGAATAACCTGCATAAAGAGCCAGCGAGGTTTGATTATAGTTATGCTTCATCATATCAAAGTAACCTCGCAGAACAAACCCGTCAAATGGTTTGATAGTGAGTCCGAAGGTTGTTTTGAATGTACTGTCGGCCTGAAGTTTTTTATAACCTTCTCCGTTTAAGACGGAAAAATCGAGTGAAATAAATTTTGAAGGTGAATACTCCAATCCGACCCCAAGGTCTGCACTTGGACCAAAATTATATGCATCCTGGAAAGATTTGTAAATGTAGCGGTAGCCCCATTGTTTTTCCTGTAAATTGTACTGATCGACACCTATCATACCAAAGCGGGCAGAGAAATTATTCTTTTTATATTGCAGGTAGGCATTTTTAATGAAAGCTGTCATCTGTAATTTTCCTGCACCCGGGTCACCGATATCTAAGTTTATTCTCGATGAAATATTTTTGCTGAAATAATATTCATAGCCCAGGTAAGCCCGTGTAATTTCAAAGGCTTTAGAGTTACCATTTTTATTAAATGATGAATTCACATCGCTGAAAATTAATACCACAGGTTTTCCATAAGGTGTGAAAATTTCATTAGTCTGTGCCTTGACATTAATATCAGAAAGCATCAGCATTAATGTCAGAACAAGTAACAGAGTTGAATTTTTCTTCATAGTTTAAGTAGATTTTTTATGTTACAAAAGTGGAACAATATCATTTCATGGAGATTAATAAAAAGTTACAAAATAATTACATTTCAGAGGATTGCTAAATAAAAAGAGGCTGACTATAAAGATCAGCCTCCGGGCAGATAAACGCACTAGATAGGACATCCCATGAATGACCGATTCCTTTTATTAGTACCTTGCTGGCATAAATGAGAACAAAATGATGAATTTGAAAATTGCAATAATAGTTTGGTTACTTATTGTCCATATGTTCAATATTCAGTCGCAAACTATTAGTAGTCCTAACTTTGCGCTTAAAAGTCATGAAACTCTTAATATCTCAAAGGTTGAGGTTTCAGGATCAGGGACTCTTGTATATCTTACCATTGAGAATCGTATAGCTAATGGCAGCTTCTGTGCTGATAGAAATATTTATTTAATTGAACCCAACGGCCAAAAACTGAACTTGATTAAAACAACTGGAATTCCTGTTTGCCCTGACAGCTACAAGTTTAAAGTTATAGGTGAAAAACTGCAATTCACACTTGAGTTTCCTCCATTGAAATCAGGAACAAAGTGGGTAGATATAATTGAAGATTGTAGCGATAATTGCTTTTCGTTCTACGGAGTTACACTCGATAATGACCTGAATAAAAAGCTTGATGAAGCTTTTGCGCTCGCTTCAAAAGGAAAGCCAGCTGATAATATCATTCTTTTTAAGAACATTCTTGAAAGCATTGATAATCAAAATCTCGGTATAGAGGGACTCCTCTATATCAACATTATAAATGCAGAAGTTGAGGAAGCTGATAATGTAAATATCAAGGTATGGTATAATAAACTTGCATCTTCAAATGCACCAAGGGTAAATCAGTACTTAAAATATCTGAATGATAAGGGTATAAAATAAATAAAGCTGACCCTTGCGGGATCAGCCTTATTAAGTTAGTATTATTAATATCTAAAATCTGATATCCAATCCAATACCTAAAATGGTTGTGCTTTTCTTGTAAGTTTCAAGAGGATTGTAGAGTGATTTTCCGTTTACATGATCAATGTATTTGCTATCGGTCTGATAGGCAGTATAGCCATATCCTAAGTTGAGCTGAATTTTATCTGTGAAAGAATAAGCTCCTCCAATTCCGAAAGTCTGGGTAGCAAGACCGTAAGTAAGATCGCTCTGGTATTTCGGGTTTACACCTCTGTTTGCCCATACATATCCGCCACTAACAAGAAGTTTCTCTGAAATATTGTATTCAAGTCCACCCTGTACTGAGTATCCATTGTCGGAAATAATATACTTGTTATCAATATGTACTGTTGGCGTTGATGAGTTCAGATCATCGTCAACTTTATGTCCGTAATCAGCATTCTTATCAAAGAAGTAGTTAGATCCAAGGGATATTTTGAAGTTTGGAGCCAGTTTATAATCAATACCTACGGCAAGCATTGCAGGCATATCATTTCTTGTTTTCTCGCCATTAGGAAACATTGTAATCGGCGTTCCGTCTGTCTTGTAACCTACTGTTAAATCTGTAGCTGTTTTATTTGTAAGCTCAAGCTTTGTCATCATTTCATACTTAATAGCAATATTCAGCTTCTCAGAAGGAGAAAGGTTGACACTGAATATTGGTGAAATGCCTGAACCTGTTTGAGCCACATCAGCCGACTGATCAGCAACAAGAGTTGATGTGGCGGTTGCAGAAGCAGCCTGAGCATTTAATGCAGGGGTAGCTCCGGTAACAGTACCGCTGATTGTATTTACGTTCATTAAAGGAATATTTGCAGCAGGAACACCAATTGCTGCCAATCCGGCTTCGATATTTGTTTTGTCAGCAGCAGCCATCATACCTAAGCCAACAAGCTGAGTTAATGTCATAGTTCCGGCACCGCCGGCAATTGCTGGCGCTAATTTAGAAGGGATAGTAGTGATGCTTGTAAGTTGAGCAGCAACTCCCTGCAATACTGTTGTTGCAGGAACCCATGTGCCCCCACCCATGTCAAGTTGGATATCCTTTAAATAACCATTGTAGGTATTCTTTGCTGTAACATAACGAAGACCTGCAGCAATTGATAACCAATCATTTACTTTATATGATACTCCTCCCTGAAATCCAAGGAACGTAGAACTTCCTTTGAAATATGTATCTATCTTATAACCAACTGCACCCTGTGAGGCCAATGAAGGAACCAGATCAGAAGGGCCCATTTCAAATGAAGGTAAGCCGGTTTTATATTCAGCTCCGCCGCCACCACCAATTGGATTAAATCCTAATGAGATAGCGAACTTGTCCATTTTATATGCTGCATAGATACTTGGGAAAGCAAGAGCTGTTACGGTGCCTTTATATACGTGATTATTGAGTCCATAGCCACCAGTAGGGCTGGTTGCTGTGGCTGGTCCTGCATAAGTATTGTCAATTTCTCTGGTCTGGAAGACAGACTGATTTGAGAGGGAAAGATGGAATCCATTCTCCAGTTTCATTAATCCTGCCGGATTATAATAAACTGCATCAATTCCAACTGATGCATTCCTGGATGGAAGGCGAACCCATGCAGCACTTTGGTTAGTATTTGTAACCAGTCCGCCTGCAAGTACACTACCGGTAATCAGTGTCCCGGTAACAAAAGTAAAAAGTTTTCTCATAGGTTAAATTTTAAGGTTAAGGTTAAGGTTAATGTAAAGTGGATAATTTCTGCAAGGGTACTCTATCCAGATTATCAGTAACCAAAATTTAAAATATCTGATTAAATTCAATAAATGTAATTCAAAATCGTCTCAAATGTAAAAAAATATTTCATTCCTGCAATAAGTCTAAAATAGTATCTTGATATTAAGTTGGTTGTGGCCACACTTTGTCATTGTTCGAACAATTCCGTAAAGATCAGTATCTCCGTGTTCTAGTTTCCTCTAAGAAGATTAAAGTCCTCAAACAACCCATATTCGAGTATCTGATAATCCTTTCCCGGGGGATAAGATTTCACATTTCGCCATATCCAGGGCGAGACAAATCCGGGCTTGGGATGATTGTGATGTGGTCCTAACAGATTTTTTAAGCTTCCAATAACTTTTACTTCAATTTTATTTGTACCCGGTTTGATTAATCCAGTTACATCAGTTTCAAATGGAGGAAACGCTATAACAGTTGCGGCCTGTCCATTTACTGATACTTCTGCAATGGTACCGTTCCATTTACCCAGACCAACTTTCCAGGTTCCTTCACTTTTTTCAATATCGAATTCTTTACTGTAAGTGACTCCCCATGAATAGAATGGAAGACCTTGTGACTGCCAGCTTCCTGTAGAATAAACCTTAGCAGGCGCTTCAATAACCCACCCTTTTTCAGCAGTTTTAACAGAAAAATCACCAATGATATACACAGGCTCAACTTCAGCATGAATTTTCATCGGCGATGTTTTCAGGGTTATTGTATTTGCTCCGGGTTTTGCCAGGCCCCCTATATTGAATACATTGAACGACCTGTCGAGCCACCACTTTCCCTCTTCAGGTTTTACTTCGACACCGTTTAAAGAGACTGTCCATAAATTACTACGTTCAACAACAGCCTGAATGTCAGTAATATCAAATTTTCCTTTTATCGTGAAATGATAAGTTGCCGCGAAACCGGTATTTACACCGAAAGTGTCCCTGTCAACAATATTGGTTCTGAACTGAACTGAAGTGTTCCAGGGATTCCCGTTTTTAAATCCAAAATATTTATAAACCTTATCTGCTGCACTGAAAACATGAAGATCTTTTGTAAACTCATTTCCAACTTCAATATCGCAAAAATCGATCATAAGGGCATTCTTTTCATCCCTTGTTATCTTTACCGGGGATATAGACAGAATCTGACTCATGTTTTTTGTTTTTGCCTGAGCCGGGAATTCAGTCTCTTTTACCCTGGGGATAAAAAGTAATAGACTTCCTGCCGGAGGAATAGAATAGGAGAGGCCAATGTTTTCAGCTGAATCATCATTCGGATAACCGGAGACCTCACCAGTTAAAGTGTTCATCTCAATAGCATCTCTGCCGTTTGTTTTAAGAGACCCGTTCACCGTTTCCGTGAGACTTGAATTTACAAGGAAAAGAATCTGCCCGTCAGCAAGCATTCTTCGATGATGATAAAGAGCTCCCCCTGTTACATTTTCAAAAGTCAGGTTATGGTTGGAAAAGTATTTTGTTAAAACGTCAGAGGATAACTGATCAATCCGAATAATTTTTTCCGATGGTTTATTGAAAAACTTGCTTAAACCTTCATTTACCATTCCATCAATCAGGGTGGGTACCGAAAACGCAATTAGTGTGCCACCATTCGAAACAAATTTCTCAAGAAGTTTAAAAGTAGATAAATCAAGGTTCTCAGTCATGGGAGGGATAACAACTCTGGAATAGCTTGCTTGTCCGACTATTAGCTTACCTTTTGAGACACTTCCCATATCCTTGATTATGTTTTCAGAACCAAGATCATATTCGACCTGGCTTTTTTCGAGTTTTGTGACAAACGTCTGAAAAGTTTGCCCAATCACAGATGTTTTTTTGTTAGGTTTTGCATAAGAATCATACAACCAGGCTGATGTGGTTGGTTCCAGAACAAGAATATCATTTACTTGCCTTCCTGAAGATAAAGCCAGAGAAAGCCTTGCATAATGGTCATTCAGATATTTGTAGTCTTTCCACCATGGTTCGTGATAGTCGAATGTAGGCGGGTAATCATATTTTCTGGCTCCTGCCATGGTGAAGTACGTAAGATGCTGGTTCATCAGGTTTACACCTAATGCATACTCCCAATCACCATTGCGTTTCATAGCTGTAAATGAAAGATCCCAGCCTGAACCTCCATAAGTTTCGCTCAGTTTCCTCTGTCTGCCACTCTGGTTTGCTGCACTCGCAAGTTCTTTTACTGATCTTACATTTCCGAACTGGGCTTTTGAAGTTGAATCATCCCATTGATTGAAAAGCATGTCGATTGCCGGCACCTGATGCCAGGCATACATAGCCATATTATCTCCACCCGGACGCATATTAGGCCATTCGTGTTCCCAGTAATGGCCTGTGAATTTCAGGCCTTTCTCTTCACAATATGCATTCCATGGTTTTGACCATCTGTCGATGAAAAGTTGTAGCAGAGTCTGGGTGTAGTTATGCCTTATTTTTTTCCAGTCACCAACTTCTTCATAAAGTGAAGGTAACTGAGATCTGAGGTCATAATGCCATTGTTTCAGAAATACATCAAACAGATCGGGTGTCCATCGTATTCCTCCGGGCGACCCAATCTGAGGCTCATCTGTAAATGTGCCTGGAATGGTTTTCCCAAATTCTGTACCGAGATACTTTTCATAACCTGACATTGTTACCTGAATAAATTTCTGAGTAACTCCGGGATAAAGAAGATCTACATAAGAGAAACCTCCATACCAGTCAGATTTCCCATTATATGTTTTTGAAAATAAAAGGTATTTCCCGGCTTTTCCTTTTTCATTCTGAACTATGGAAGTAATATCAGAGTAAGCTCCGTTTTCCTCTTTCAGGCAGAGGTAATATTTGTCGCAAGTATCCGGTAATGTTTCAAATTTTGTCATTTTTAGTCCCTGACCCTGATTATATGATTCCGGCATTTCATCAGGAACATGACCTCCTGCAAATCCGCTGGGATATGAGTTTTCATCATAGATCCAGATATTCATTCCAAGTTCTTCTCCTTTTTCAACTGCAAACTGGTAAAGTTCGAACCAGTTTTGAGAGAGGTATTCCGTAATTAATCCAGGACGCGGATGAATAATTACCTGCGATGATCCGGCATCTTTAAAACTTATCAGATCCTTTTCAATCTCCTCCTTTGTGATTTCTGCATTCCAGACAAAGAAAGGGGCTGTGGTATATTCTCTCGGGGGTTCGGCGAACTGCGACGATAGAGTTGCAAAGTCGGGGACCTTAACTTCATTGATGATTTCTTTTTTGCAGGAATGAAAAGAAGTTAAACAAATAAGGGCAGTTAAGATAACGAAAAGCTGTTTGATTGCGGAAGATTTCATATCTGGTTAGTTTTAGAATTTGAAACTAGCTTAAATATCAGAATAATGCAAATCCCAAATTGAAATAATAAAATCTTTGATGGCGCCGATTTGAAATCGGTGCCAAAATCATAGCATGAATATCAACCGAGCAAATGGCACGGATTACAAATCCGCGCCAGCGAAACAGAAGAAAGATCATTTGCGAGGCATAGAGTTACACAGAGGTAAAATAGAATTAGAAATTTCCGGATAAGCGGATGCTGAAGTTTCTTTGGGGCTGAATATCCCCCGGACGGCCCATATATTCTGTATTGGTGATATTTTTAACTGCCATTGAAAGGGTGAGGCTGTGGTTGATTTTGTATCCGAAATTGCCATCAAGAAGAAAATATCCTGTATTATTCTTCAGCCAGTAATCATAGAAGCCGGGAAGGATACTCTCCCTGGTGACAGGGTTCAAAAAAACATCATCAATACTTAATATTTTTGATTTGGCAAAAAGAGTCAATCCAAAGTCAAATTTCTCATATGAACTGTTTATTCCGATTTTCAATGAGTGTTTTCGCCTGTATTTCAGATATGTATCAGTATTTTTATGAGTAAACTGATTAAATTCAACTGGGAAAAGATATGTATAGCCGCCAGTGATTGAGATATTTGCTTTGCCAAGCGTCCTGGATAGCATAAATTCTTCTTCATAACCATATACCCTTGATTGTTCAACATTGTCAGCCCGAAAACCGAATGATGATATACCAGTTACCGGATCGGGGTAGGCGCCAAAAGGATATTCAATCATGTCCTTATTTTGCGACAGGAACATCGAAAAATCTGCCTGACAGAGTATTTTGCCGATATTAATAACCTCTTTGATTCCAATTTCTGAGCTCCATCCCGATTCAGGCTGAACGTACGGATTCGGGAATATTTTGACAGATCCAAGAGTTGTTGAGGCATATTTTTCAGCGATTGAAGGATAGCGGTAACCTTGTCCGAATGATGCTCTCAGGAAAGTGTATTCTGCTGCCTGCCAGTTAATACCGGTTCTGAAAACAGGAACAATTTTATCACTTATCGCATCCAGTTTATTCTGCTCAATACGTAAGCCGGCAACAAGCTTAAGTTTTGGAGCAGGATTAGCTTCAAGTTGTGTAAACACGGCCATATTTAAACCCTCATGATTGCCATAGAAGTTAGAGATTATTTTGCTGTAATTCTCTGACAATCCAGCCGTTAGATTCAGGAAATCATATAATTTAACGTTTGTCTGGTACTCAGAGTAAAATGAGTATGCATCAGAATTATTTTCGTCTCTGACAGGAAATCTGTTATTTGATAATTGTAACCGAATCTTAAGATCGTGTCTGATTCGCCCGGAATTGTTAAACGATATAAAAGGATCAAGTGCTACGAAACTGCCATGAAGTAGTGAGACGCTTGAGGTATCCTGTTTTAGTGCACCGTAATCTGCATTTTCCCAAAGAACAAAATCTCTTTTGACAGTATAACCGGAGTTAAGATTTATCCCGTAAATGAGCCCCTTCACTTTTTCATTAAAATGTTTCAACCTCAGACTTATCCTTCCAAGTTTCTCGTCGTTAAATTTCCTGTAACCATTATCGTTTAAAAGACTAAAGCCGATACCAACATCAGTTTTTCCGATTTTCTGAAGATGAGAAAATGAAACAGTTGAGAAGAACTGAGGTGAATTCCGCCAGATCCAGTTTTTATTTTCAGGTTTCCCGTAAAATCCGGTCTCGGTAAAGAATCGGGTTTCAGGGATATTGGTTGCGTCTGAGGTACGAAAGTTAATAATACCATTTAATGCTGATGATCCATACAAAACCGATGATGCTCCTTTGATTATTTCCACCTGTGAAATATTCTCAAGCGGAAGAAACTGCCATTTAATGTTTCCTGCATCAGGTGATAAAACCGGTAATCCGTCAATCAGAGCCAGTACCCTGCTTCCTACACCATAACTGAAACCACTTCCTCCCCTTATTGAAGCCTGCCCGTCTAACACTTCTATTCCAGGAGTCTTATTAATCAATTCCTGTGCATCCGTTATATGGGCTTGTAAAAAGTCGGCTGATTTAAGAATATCCATCGAAACAGTAAGCTCTGCCACTCTTTGTTCTGTCTTATTGGCACTAACAACTATCTGTCCGATTTCCTGAATTTCAGTTTCTAATCCGACATTTAATTCTATAGAGTCTTTTGATATCAGGTCAATTGATTTTGAGGATGTTTTATATCCTATGAACCTGAATTCGATATTTATTTTTTGCTTATCTGATCTGATTATATAATGACCATTTGATCCGGTAATTGCTCCCTGTGTTTTATCAAAAATCACAAAGACTCCATTCAATGGTTGAAGAGTAATACTATCAAAGACTTTACCCTTAACAATACTCTGCGCAGTGATATGAGTAAAAAGTGAGCTTAAAATTATTGTTATGAAAGTCAGAGTATACCTCATTACTTAGCCTTGAAGGTCATCCTGAGGTTGGTGGATACACCGAGCAAATTTGGGTAATTGGTTGTAATTTTCAATGATGTTTTGGATAACTCAGCAACTTTAGTTATCAAAGGAATTGGAAGTGAGTTGGTTGTGATAACTATTTGAGTCTCATTATAAGCAAATTTCCAAGTTCCGGTATAAATCCCAAATTTCCCTGTTAAGTCAGTATTGAATTTGACCTCTCCTTTAAAATTTTTCAACATTCCGTCAGGTCCACTTGCATCAACTCCGTTAGCCAGCAAACTATCGCTTGTCCAGGTGGGTACTGTTAAAAGTTTTAATTTTTCAGATTGTGTGTCTTTAGTACAGGTAGTGATGAAGATGCATCCAAAAACGACTAATATTAATGCCAGGTTTTTCATAGTTTCTTCTTTAATAATTATATAACAGACCAACTTTCTGTTGGTTCAATTTTACGACAAACGATACACGACACACGGCTAAGCCATTTTCCGTTTTTAGTACTTTTAATTCTATCCGTCGGTCGTTTGTCTTGCGTCGTGTGTCTGTCTATTTTATCTCCCTGATCTTAATATTCTTAAACGACACCTTGTTCCCATGATCCTGAAGAAGAATATGGCTATCAACTACTTCTCCGAAACCAGAAGACGTTTTGAACTTGCTTGTAGCTACAAGGTCTTTCCATGCCTGATTATTTCTGTCATATTCAACTGTCATCTTACCATTAAGAAAGTGCTGAACATGGTTCCCATTAACTATGATTGTAGCATGGTTCCATTTGTCAGGACCGTTATCAATTTTGTTGGTTTTTGGAGGGATAAGATCGTAAAGTCCGGCCATGGTTCTGTTCCCGTTAATTCCCAGCTTGGCATCAGGATGTAATTTATCATCGAGAACCTGGTATTCACAGCCAACATTTGTTTTCCCGTCAATAAAATATTTGATTCCGCTGTTAGCTCCCGGGGTATAATTGAAATCAACCGAAAGTTCAAAATTCTTATATGTGTCAATTGTAATTATATCACCACCCGATTTAGACTGTGCTGAAGGTGGAATAATAGTCAGTACCCCATCTTTCATATCCCATCCTGTTGCCGGAAAGGTTGGTGTTTTGTACCCTCTCCATCCTGTGTTTGTTTTTCCATCCCATAGGAGTTTCCACCCGTCTTTTACTTCCTTTGCAGTAAGTGTGTTATCTGCATTATTAGTCTGGCTTTTAGCAATATTTCCTGTGGAAATAAAAATCAAAGCTGCTGCTAATACAAAAATAAGTTTCTTCATTTTTCTTATAGTTAAAGTTTATTGTTGCTTGTTGTATAAATTTACTTGCTTTATCCGTCATTGCGAGGAGCCCCGCGGTTCCCATTCAGTATACCATTTTATAACCGGTAAACCTTTTTCCCATTCTATCGGAAGCCAGATATGAGGACTGGTAGCAAGGTTTTCAGGAGTCCATCTGTCGCCCATATAAATAAATGAGTCCTTTTTACCCTGAACAGGAAGGATCTGAGTGCTCTGGGAACCAAAAGTAATCTTATTTTCATTCTCATTACCCCTGCATGGATTACCAATTGTCTTCCACTCTCCTGACAATTTCTTAGAGACTGAAAGTCGTGCAGCATTTGGTTTCCACCCTGTTGTACCTGAGGTTATCATGTAATAATTTCCCTTTGCAAAGAAAACCGCCGGAGCTTCATTTGAATCTCCCGGAAGAACACGGTAATATCTTCCGGTAAAATCGAGATAATCATCTGTCAGTTCAGAAAAGTGAAGTGTCATGTTTTCTTCCGAGGAATGAACATGATAAGCTTTTCCATCCTTATCAACAAAAATGGTCATATCACGGGCCATTTGTCCGCCTGCATAATCGCGGCGTACGAATAATCCTTCTTTAACTGCCACTTTCCAGGGGTCCGACCAGCTTTTAAGATTGGTTTCACCATCCTTTGACTTCTTAAATTCTTCAGGAAAATTCACCGGCCATATTCCTGCATTAGGCCTAAGACTATGAATATATTTATAAGGACCTGTAATATTTTCACTAACAGCTACTCCGGTCATGGCTGCTTTGTATCCCTGGCCCTTTAGTTCATGATGAAACCACATCACGAACTTTCCGGTCTTCTTATTATAAATTACTTTTGGACGCTCAATTACACAACCGGGTTTTAATAAACTGGCAGTATCATTAATTACAGGTAATGCCAGCCCTTCATTCTTCCAGTTAATAAGATCTTTGGATGAATAGCAGCTTACACCATACCGGCTCCTGTCTTTTTCACCCCGGGGCAACCTGTACTCACCAAACCAGTAATATGTGTCATTGTAAAAAATGATGCCTCCTCCATGAGCGTTGATATGGTTCCCCTCAGTATCGGTCCATATTTCACCGGGTTTGATGGAGTTGTTTGTGGTTTGGCAATTAATTGTAATAGAAATAAATAGAAATAAAATTGAAATAATTGTTCTTGTATTTTTTGTTTTCATGTATAAGTAAATTTAGTGGCAATGCCTTCTCCTGCTACTTAACAAAGATAAAATTATTCCACCACCTACGGAATATGTTTTATAATATAGTTGAATCATCATAATGTTTCATATTTTTGAGATTATAAACCTTAGAAAATTATGAAAAAGCAGAATCTTTTAAAAGGACAATTTTTGTTGATATCCCTGATAGTATTAGGGTTTCTTTCCCCGAATGTAATATCCCAACCCGTTGTTGGTCTGGATAACTGGTTTAATCACGAAACCAATGCAAAAACAGGTAATCCTTTCCATTATTTATGGACAGATACTGCATTCAGCGGATACTCCAGATGGGGTAAAATATTCACAGCAAAGGGTGCAAAACTATCGACCCTGGGCAGACCTGATGCCAGTGTGCTGAGTAAAATTGATGTTTATATTATTGTTGATCCCGATACAACAACTGAAACACCTAAACCAAATTATTTGCTACCTGACGATATAAGTGCCATAAAAAAATGGGTAGAAAATGGCGGAGTTCTTGCCGTACTTGCAAATGATGCTCCTAACTGCGAATTTACTCATCTTAATATGTTGATGTCAGAGTTTGGAATGCACTTTAATCATGTTACCCTGCATCCTGTTACAGGTACTAATTTTGAAATGGGAGCCTGCAATAACTTGCCAAATCATCCTCTGTTTAAAGGAGTTAAAAAAATCTATATAAAAGAAGTTTCAGATATTAACCTCTCAGGAACAGCAAAATCGATTCTGACGGAAAACAGTAAAGTTTTGATTGCAGAAAACAAATTCGGAAAAGGATATGTTTTTGCCATCGGCGATCCATGGATATATAATGAATATATGGATCATGATCGTCTCCCTGATAGTTTTGAAAACCATAAAGCGGCTGAAAACCTGACTGACATACTGTTGGGATTTACGAAAAAAAATAAAAAATAGAGCCTCATCCCCCGTCCCCTTCTCCCGGGGGAGAAGGGGTGTAAGAACAATATAATCAGATTATTAAGTCCCTCCCGCAAAGCGGGAGGGATTTAGGGTGAGGCAAAAGAGGAAGAGTTGAAAATCAAGAAATTACAATCAGAAACAATCTTCAATTTGAAAATATTATCATGAATAAATACATAAAACTTATCATCGGCATCTGTCTCATTGGTATTCTGCTTTATTCTTTTAGTATTCTTTCTGCACAGAAAATAGACAAGGAAAAGACAATGGAATCGATGGTCCTTGCCAACAAGTACTTCATGGATAAATGGCCCGATGTTGGTAAGCCAATAATGACAGACCGTGAACGCCCCAGCAATATCTGGACACGCGGGGTGTATTATGAAGGACTTATGGCTCTTAACAAACTTAAGCCTGACACTACCTTTCTGAACTACGCGTTGCGCTGGGGCGAATTCCATAAATGGGGTTTACGTGATGGTATTAAAACCCGTAATGGTGATAATCAATGCTGCGCTCAAACGTATATAGATCTGTATATGCTTGACAGGTATAAAGAGGAGAGAATTAAAGATATTAAGGCTTGCATTGATAACATGCTGGCAACTGAAAAGATAGATGACTGGAACTGGATTGATGCCTTACAAATGGCAATGCCGGTATATGCAAGATTGGGTTCCATTTACAAAGAAGAAAGTTATTTCGACAGGATGAATGAGATGTATTTGTATACAAAACTGAAACATGGAACCTCAGGTTTATATAGTACAGAAGATCATCTTTGGTGGCGCGATAAGGACTTTGTCCCGCCTTATAAAGAGCCCAATGGCCAGAATTGTTACTGGTCGCGTGGAAATGGCTGGGTAGTGGCTGCCCTGGTAAGAACAATGGAGTTTTTACCTAAAAACAGTAAATACAAAAAAGAATATGTGAAAACTCTGAAAGAGATGTTCGAAGCTCTGATTCCCCTTCAGAGAAATGATGGTTTCTGGAATGTAAGCCTTAAGGACTCAACACATTTTGGCGGAAAAGAGGTTACCGGGACTGCTCTTTTTGTTTATGGAATGGCCTGGGGAATAAATGAAGGTATTATCAGTAAAAAGATGTATTTGCCTGTTGTAATAAAAGCATGGAATGCTCTTATTACAGAATCTGTTCATCCGAATGGATTTCTTGGCTATGTTCAGGGAACAGGTAAAGAGCCTAAAGACAGTCAGCCTGTCGGATATGATAATGTTCCGAATTTTGAAGATTTCGGATTAGGATGTTACCTGTTAGCTGGTTCCGAAATGTATAAACTAGGGGTGGCTCTTGGGCCAAAAGTAAAAGAACCCAAAAAGAAAACACCTAAAGCAGCAAGTGAAACACAAGGCAGTCAGAATTCAGATCATAACAGAGGTGGACGAGGAGGCAGAGGCGGAAGAGGAGGATACCATAGTGGGGAAATGGGTGGTATGAGAAATATGGGAAGATAAAAGTAAAGAATTTTGCTGATAGTAGTTATAATTAAAGATTTAAATCGAAAATGAAAAGTATATATATTCTTCTGATTCTGGTAATTAATCCTTTCCTTTCGGTTTTACCTCAAAATATTATTTCTGGGACTCAGGTAAGACAAATGGAAGTCCTCGACCGCGGGATAGTTGCCCTAAGAAAGGGTGCTGGTGAAGTATTTATCAGCTGGAGACTTCTGGGAACTGATGCTGAAAAAACGGGTTTCAATCTCTACAGAGGAAGTCAGAAACTAAATAAGAAACCATTGATTCTGACCAGTTTTGTTGATAAAACAACTGAGAATGGCCGCTATACAGTTAAGGCTGTTATTAAGGGGAAAGAAGAATCCGCCACCTCCACTTGCGAAGTCTGGCAGCAAAAATTTCTTAAAATACCTCTTAATCGTCCAGCTGGCGGAACTATTGAAAAAGAGGTTCTATCTACTCGTCCCGTTCAGCCCAATCGACCTCAAGGGAATCCTGCTGATACAAGTCGAATTAACAGACCGCCACAAGATAGGCGTCAGTATACTTATTCTCCCGGAGATGCAAGTGTTGCCGACCTTGATGGTGATGGTCAATATGAAATAGTACTGAAATGGGATCCATCAAATGCACGCGATAATGCCCAGGATGGCTATACAGCAGATGTTATTATTGATGCTTATGAGCTTGATGGCAGGCAGTTGTGGCGAATAGATCTTGGTAAAAATATAAGAGCAGGAGCTCATTACACACAGTTAATGGTGTATGATCTTGACGGTGATGGAAAAGCAGAAGTAGCCTGCAAGACAGCTGATGGAACAATAGATGGTAAGGGAAAGGTCATTGGCGATGCAAATGCAAATTATGTAAATGAAAAGGGAAAAATTGTATCTGGTCCTGAGTTTCTGACCGTCTTCAATGGCTTGACCGGAGAAGCAATGAAAACTGTTGATTATATACCTGGCAGAGGCGATCAGTGCGCCTGGGGAAATAATGAATGTAATGGCAACCGGGTTGACAGGTTCCTTGCCTGCATTGCTTATCTCGACGGTATTCATCCAAGTCTCGTGATGTGCAGAGGATATTACGGTAGGCTTACTATATGTGCATGGGACTGGCAGAAAAGTGAGCTGAAGCAAAGATGGTTCTTCGATTCTGATAAAGGTCATCCTGAATATATGGGTCAGGGCAATCATAATCTGAGCGTGGCTGACATCGATAATGACGGGAAGGATGAAATTGTGTATGGGTCTAGTGCTTATGATGACAATGGAGAACCAATTTACACAACAGGAATGGGACATGGAGATGCAATGCATCTTTCTGATCTTGATCCTGATATCCCGGGACTGGAAGTGTGGGCTGTGAAGGAAACAGGAGGAAGGGGAGGAGTGCTTCAAAGCGCAGCAACGGGAAAAATTCTTTTCACTGTTCCCGGACCGGGTGATACCGGTAGGGGTCTTGCTGCTGATATTTATCCAAATCACAGAGGATTCGAAATGTGGTCATCAACATCAAAAGGAATTTATACTGCTAAGGGGGAAAAGATAACTGATGCAATGCCTTCAGTAAATTTCAGAATCTACTGGGACGGAGATCTGCAGGACGAATTGCTCGACAAATCATTTATCGACGACTGGGATTATATCAACCATAAACCTGTACGACTTCTGGATGCATCTCTTGATGGAGGTTCTTCGATAAACGGTACAAAAGCTACTCCGGTTATCAGTGCCGATATACTCGGGGACTGGCGCGAAGAGGTTATTTTCAGGGGGAGCGATAATGCCTCTCTACTATTATATTCAACCACAATACCAACCGATTACAGATTAGTTACTCTGATGCACGATCCGGTTTACAGGTTAGGTGTTGCCTGGCAGAATGTTGTTTATAATCAACCTCCGCACCTGGGATATTATATCGGGGATGGATTGAAGAAAACCAAATAATCACAGTAGAGACGCACAATTTGTGCGTCTCTACCATTTAATTAATATTATATGAAAACAAAAACTGGTTTATTGATTGTTTCCCTGGTACTGATTATTTCATGCACCCAGACCCAAAACCCGAAACAGAAACTCAGTCTTAAAGAGGGCGCTCCCTCATCAGTAAATGTATCTGAAGTCCGACTGACACGAATTGATAATATGTTAAAGCAGGGTATCGACAGCGGATGGATAGCAGGGGCTGTAGGCTTTATTGCCCGCGACGGAAATATTGTTTACGACAAAGCATTTGGAGTCAGCGACATTGAAAAAAAATCCTTAATGAAGAGAGATGATATTTTCCGTATTGCTTCACAGACAAAAGCAATAACAAGTGTTGCTGTTATGATGTTATTTGAGGAAGGAAAATTTCTTCTCGATGACCCCATCTCAAAGTATATCCCTGAATTTGCGCATCCTGTTGTTTTAGATAAATTCAATGAGAAGGATACTACATACACTACTATTCCTGCTACACGTGAGATTACCATAAGAGATCTTTTAACCCATACTTCCGGTATCGATTATGCAGGCATTGGTTCAAAAACCATGAGGTCTATTTATGCAAAAGGAAAAATCCCCGGCGGTTTCGGAGGCAATGATCTGCTTGGCGACAAAATCAGGGCACTTGGAAAGCTGCCGCTATTACATCAACCAGGTGAAAGATTCACTTATGGATTAAACGTGGATGTCCTTGGATATTTTGTTGAGGTGATATCAGGTGAAAGCCTGGATAAATATTTTCACAAACATATATTCGAACCACTTGGAATGAGCGATACCTACTTTTATCTGCCTTCATCAAAAGGCGACCGGCTGGTAAAAGTAATTACAGAAGATAATAGCCATCATCTTTTAAATTCAGTAAGCGAATTCGTTAATTATCCACTCACAACCGGTACATATTATTCTGGTGGGGCAGGACTAAGTTCAACAATAAAAGATTATGCCACATTTCTGCAGATGCTTTTGAATGGAGGTGAATATAATGGTAAAAGACTACTGGCAAGACGGACAGTAGAATTAATGACATGTAATCAGATCGGTAATCTTAGTGTAGGAAGAGATAAGTTCGGACTGGGATTTCAGGTTACAACAGAATATGGACAAGCAAGACTTGGTGTATCGGAAGGATCATTCTCCTGGGGCGGATATTTTGGCACAACCTATTGGGCCGATCCAAAGAAACATCTTGTATGCCTGTTGTTCATGCAGCAAAGCCCTCTTAGCCATGGAGAGATACAGGACAAATTCAGGGCGCTGGTTTATCAGGCACTGAACGATTGATTAAGAAGAAATAAGAACAATAGAACAATCGAAATCAGAATGCAGAACTAAACTATACTTATGTTTTCACGATTCGATTGTTCTTCATTCTATACAGGTAAAAAGTATCATTTAGCTACTTATAAGACTACTTTACAATATTCGAAAGTCAAATTATTGAAATACTACCCCTTCATTTTAGCCGGATCTTGCCTGGAATCAAAAATGTCAGTAATATAAATATACTCGCCAATAATTCTATATATAATCTTATAGTTTCCTTCGACAAGCCTGCGATGCTCCAATTTTAGATGTTCCAATAATGGCTCTTTTTGACCTTTTAATGGATGTAACAACAAAGTGTCTGCTGTGTCCAAAATCTTGTCCCGGATTTCTAATACTTTTTGATCCGGGATATCTGTAGCAATAAACTCAAGAACTTCTTCAAGACTTATAAGAGATTGCTCGGTATAAACTAGTTTCATTACCTGCCAACACTTCTTGTTCTTTGTTCGGCTTCCTCCCGTGAAAATACTTTTCCGGAATGAATATCATTCTCCGATTTTTCTGCTCTGCTTGTCAGCTTAGCTTTAAGTATTTCTTCTTCCCGAAGTCTCTCGTACAATTCGTTAATCACTTTTTCATCAGCTTTATCCAGGTGACTATGGATAAAGTCTCTCTTTTCTAACACGTTCATGATTACCATAGATTTATCTTCTGCAAATTTAACGATTTAAAATCAATCTTAGTTCCATCAAAATATGTGGAGTTTTTGAAATACCTTTTGGGAAATCATAATTTCTCCTCAGAATAACTTGTCCTTTTGAAAATCCCATCAACTTCAAGTATGAAATTATAATTCTCAATATGGTCTTCGTATTCTTTTCTAATATTGATAACTTGTTCTTTGTTTATAGTTGAAGACACATTTGGTATGTAGCCTTTTTCTATTATTACCAGTGCTGATAATAATTTCCCATTTTCACTAAAACTGCATAGTTTATATATGGCATCATTTAAGTTGATATCTTCCCTGAAAATAGCAATGACAAATTTATTCGATAAATTAACCCTCCCTACTAAACTTAAATTTTGAAAGGATAAAGGTTTATTAGCCAATTTCTTATCTTTTATTATAAGGAAATATTCGGAAGTAGATAATTCTTTCATGAATTTCTCTTGCAGACTATCCCCCTTTATGCCTGAAAGTTTTTGATAATCCAGAGGCAAATCAATTAAAGTTGAATTTTTAATAACTAAATTAATGCTTTCATTCTGGCCATAGCACCCAATGCTCACCAAGATTATTAAAATAAAAATATTTTTTTTCATATCGGCAGAATTTAATTGTTTCTTAAATAAATCGTAGTTGTTTATTAATTATCTCTGTTTCAATACATTTCCATAGAATGATTCTGGTTTGTTGATTGGTATTTTTGTGCATGATTTTCAGACCAGTACTTATTTCAAGCAAACTGAAATTAAACAACCGAAGGAAGCTCAGAAAAGTAAACTTTCCAGGAGTTTTACTTCCCTTAAAACTCAGTTTCTCCATTTGTTTTTTCCTTTACTATTTGAAAATAGCCATTACTATTTAACTTATACGTTCTGAATGTTTCTAACCCATCTGCATTTTCATGCCAAATGATATTTCCCTCTTTAGTAATTTTTGAGTCGACAATTATGAATGTAACTTTCTCATCTCTTGGTCTCGCATCTCTCATCCCCCAAAACAAACAAACCACGGATAAGGCTTTCCCTTCTTTCGAGAAATTCCACAAATCATAAAAAGTCGTTTCAAAATCAATAACTTTAATAATGAAAGTGTTATACTGTGTATTTAAACTAATTTTACCTATTGGGATTACTTTTGGGAAAAAGAAAAATCTTTTTTCTTCCCATGTATCATTTTTCCCCTTTATATCTTTTAGATAACTATCTGGCTCTTCTGGATACAACCCATAGTAATTCGCAACTGTTTTAAGCTTACCAGATTTATTAACAAATTTTGAGCTCTCTTCCTGCCCTCTTATTATTAAATCATTAGTTTGTTTCCCATCAAGACTATCTTTATTTGACAAGTTTTGAATGCTCTCAATTGGTAAATCAAGTATCTTAAAATTATTATTAAACACTTTAAATTATGATTGTGAAGAACATGCTACAAAGTGAATAATAATCAGAAAAGAAAAGATAATAGTTTTGATTTTTTTCATCTTTAATCAGAATTTCAGAAATGCGCAAATTGGTGAAGAACACAAAAGACAAAAATTAATTCGTAAAAATTCCTTCCCATTCTAACATATTAAGAACCTTCGTCAAATCGTCACTGACTTTAGTTAAATTTTTGTACTCTTTAATTGATTCAAATCTAAAGCTTTCAGTATTTACTTTTAAAATAGAAGCTTCCTTTCCCTTTAAATTTTCTAGATCACTTACTATAAATATTTTGCCGTTTTTTGGATTTAACAATCCTGTTATATCTGATTCGAAATCACTTCCTGTATAAACTATCATACTATCCCTTACTTTAAAGCTTTTATCAACAATAGAAAGTGTTAACCTGATTTTAAGCATGTCATTTGGATTTTGACATTGATAGGAAGAATGCGCTATTAAAAAGTAACTTCCCATATCAATTTTCATACATTTGCTTGGTAAATATAATTCCTGTGATATTCCCTCAACTTTTTCTGTTTCCATATTTACAATTTTTTGTTTACAATATAATTTCGCTGTATCTCCTTTATAAACAAAATCCACAGCTTCTGCAAATGTCATTCGCCTCTCAATCTGAACTATTTTGCCAAAATTCAATATATTATTAGGTTTTTCTTCTTTAAAGGAATTGATGTATCTGATGAATTTTGTTTCCTGAGCATTTCCACAGCCTATTATTAAAGTGCCAGCCAGAGCAATTAGTATATTTTTCATGTAGATAAGTTTAATTATTTTTAATTATTTCGGTAATAGTATATGTTCGGTCATTGTAACTACCTTGGATACTCCCTTTTTGTCGATTAATAATAAGCTTGTTAGTTGGTGATATAGCATTTATTTGATTTTCAGTCTTTCTACCTGGGTCGTAAAACCTGAAATAACTATTTCCCCCTTCGATACCAGTACCTACAACTATCATGAAATGTCTCGTCGCTCTATTTGGATTGTTAGGGGGGGTTGAGCTGCCATTTGTATAATGGACACCAATAAGTACAGGTCTACCTGCATTTAACCTGTCTTTTATGTATTTTACAGCATCGTCTAAATTGCCCATATTGTAATTTAATGTTGCGGAGTTATAGCTATCTTTAGTGTATTTGCTTGTGTTATTACTAAAATTAGCGGTTTTTATGATCCCAAATACAGTCATACTTGGTGGATTTTTGGCAATGATAGTGTCTCTACAATTTGCAATATTAGTATTCCCCATCATATACTCTGCTGCACGTTTGCAACATGAGGAAATCCAGCAACCTGAACATAATCCAAATATGCTTTCATCGAATTGACTTACCCAGCTTACATTTTTAAGAAATATGCTATTAATTTCTTCCAAAAACAAATATTTTTTTAGAGCTTCAAATTTCGCTTGTATTTGTAATGAATTAGCCTCTGTAATAATCCTTAAAACATGCTTCCCTTCGCATTTGAATTCAAAACCGGCAACTACAATTTTCTTCTCGGGATCATCTTCATTTGGTGTGACTATTTCTTTAAACTCACTATATTTTTTTGGATTAATTATATAATCTTTATTTGAATCTCCGTAAAAGCAAACTAATAGTTTATCAAACTCTTCCTCCCCTAGCTTCATAAATGTCCCTGTTAATATCTTCTCTCTGATGGATTCAGGTATTTTTCCTGTAATAGTTTTACCATCTTTATAAGCTTTCTTAATCGCATTAATCTTCTTTAAAACATCATCGCAATCATCAAAAATACCCATACACGGCAAGCTCATCGCCCCCTCCTCATCCCTCTCAAACATCCCGATAACGATCCCCGGATCATGGATTGCATCCCATTGGTGCTTTACAAGATCTGTGCCATCGGTGTAGTCCATCAGGTTTTGAGTGCTGGCTTTGGCAATCTGGTACTGTGTATCAAAGGTATGATTTAGATGGAAAATTCCATGCGACAGCTCGTGTGCTATCGTCCGGCTGATAGCTTCATCTGCTGCTTTACCATGACCCACCGCTCCTGTAAACAGATATCCGAATTGTTTGCTTCGCGTCATATCGCCGGTAATATTCTTATCATCACTCTTTTCTAATACAAACAGGTACAAGGCTGACGGATCATAATCCTGTCCAATGTGAGCCATAAAGGCATTGTTAAGCTTTTTCATTCCGGGGGTGTACTGACTGAACAAGCCGCTGCCAGTTACATCCAGACTATCGGCTGATGCCGTAAAGTCGCTTTTATCTGTACTCACCTGCCAGTCTACTGCTACCGGGAGATAGACCTTGTCGAGTGCTGCTTTTACTTTAGCTTCATCAAGGGTGTTACCATTTACCGGGACAATCACTACTTTCGGACGCTTCCATGAATAGCTCATAATTGTTAGCTTTCCCAGAAGATATGGCTGTCCCCTTTTGTTGGGATACATTGCATAAACATCAATACCGTCGTTATCTTTCCCGGAGGGTAGTGTCAAAAGATATTCTCCTTTTGTCCCATTTGACTTTGCTAAATACCTCGTGCCTGTTCCGCTCTGGAAAAAAACGCTGTCAGGTTTCATGCTGGTATCTTTTAGCACTGCCTTCGCTAATACAACGTCAGTTTCGCCAGCCGGGATTAGCTTAAACGGGATATCATAAAGCGATCCATCTTCCATCTTAATCGTCTTGTATTCCTCTGTAAACAGACTGCTCTTTACGTATTGCGGATTCCTTTTATCAAAGGCATATTTTGTTAAATCAGGTGTTGCTTTGAAAGTAACACTGCCTTTTCCTGAACTAATAACGGAAGGTATTGTAACCTGTTGCTGAGTACCTCCTGCCGGGGCTTTTCCTATCGATGTTGCCTTGCCTGTCTGTGTATCAACACTGTATAGATTCCCTTCAGAGTCCTTAATTGTTAACGATTTGGGCTTATCTTCCAGCTGCTGAGATATATCCGTATGTATAAGTTCGCCATAGGAGTTAACTACTACAATTTCCTTAGCCGCCGTATCAAGAAGAATTGCCTCCGCATCAGGAATCACTATATCAGTAAGGAATACACTAACTCCGTCTGTTCCAGATCTTACGTTACCGTTATTTGTTCCTCCCTCAAATACTGCATCAATATCCCAGATAGCATTATCTCCTCCTTCACGATTATCGGTGAGTAGACGAATAATCCCGTCAGCCAATTGAAAATCTGTGTTAATTAAAATATTTTTAAACTCGCACTTTATTTTCTTATTGGCAAAAAGCGGTACCTGTACAAACCCTCTGCCGGAAAATCTTCCCGGACTGCCATCCGGGATTGCTTCAATGACAGTAACCATAAATCCTCCGGCATCTATCTCCTGCAATTTCATGAGTTCTCGCAGTGGTACTCTGTTACTTACCGGATTTCTGGAGAATTCAGATCCGCATACAATTACTTCGGGCATTGGAAGTAGAACTGTATCTGACTCACTGAATCCTCCCCACACGGAGTTTTTCTTTCCCTGTACCTTACAGTCGTAAATATTCCCCGGAGAAAGTCCATTTAGCTCAAAGGTACTTTGTACAGTCTCTTCTTCATACCATCCGGGTTCGCCTCCCTGTCTGCGGTAAAGAACTTTGTAACTGTCATAGTCAGAAGTAGCATCCCAGGTTAATTTTGCTGCCCGTGACGATATTGCACTGGCTATAAAATTTTCGATATTCTCCGATGAAAATACGGTGTTTTCAGCTACTCCGTAAACAAAGCTGAATACTTCGCTATATCCATTATTGCGGATATAATCGCGTCCTTCTGTATCGAAAGCCCGCACACGCCAGGCATATCTCAATCCTGCTTCGAGCGAAGGTTCAGCAATGGAATATGCAAGAGAGGTTCGATCTGTTTCGGCAGTAAAAAGGGGCCTCATACTTTGGACTATCTCGGCAGGACTGCGGCCATCGAGACGTATCTCGAAAAGGTCGAAACGGTAATGTGTCGATTGTGCCGAATTTGGGGAAGAGGTAGTTCTCGAAAGCCATTGGAAGTTTATAAACTGGGATGGAGAAGAAGGTATCGCTGCATTGTTCAAGGGAAAATTAAGCAACGGGGGGTCGGTTTTTGCCAGGTAGCAGAACATCGATCCTCCAATGCTGAGAGCAACTTCGCGACGGGTATAGTCATAAGCTGTGAAGGTGATTATATAAGCCCCTTCAGGTAATAGCCTTGTATCTATATAGGTTTCACGCGAGTATCCCACAAAATCCATATTCTGAGGATCGAAAAACGGGTAGAGATCAGAGCTGGATATTATAGTAGGTATGCCAGGCTCAAGTGTCAGTGGTGGTGGAATATATTGTGGCGATGTGCGGATAATAACTCTTCCATTCAGCTCTATCTGCATTTTCAGGTAGAGCATGTAGGGTGCCTGGGTAAGATCGCGCTGGACAATTATAACTTTTAGCTGCTCACAACCAGGTGCGGCATAATCGGCAAGATTAACTGAGTATGGAGGAGTAAGCTGAGTAGTCAGACTCACCGGATATACCTGTATCTGAGCGCTCAGATCTGTCTGAATGATGAACAGAAAAAGCACTGCAAAAGCACATAGCTTTTTACAGGTACAAAAATTCATTTCGGCTTTTTAAGAAAATACAGCACCGAAATATACAAAAATTAATTGTTTTAGAATTAACTTAATTGTGCAAACGTCGCTTGCACAAATTTTAGAATTGTTTAGGTCAGTGTTTCGGACTATTTACAAAATTCAGAAAAGAGTACCCCAGGCGGGTAGCTTTAATGGATGAGCTTGATAAAGTTTGAGCTTCATGCTCTGAGCTCTGAGCCCCGTGCCCTTAGCTATCTGACAATTTTCATTCCGGTTATCGTCACCGGCCCGATAATCCCCGATTCCCTTGGCGGCCATGCCGAAGCATCAAACAGTCCGTTTTTGCTGTTCTGCCGAAGCCTTGCAGGATAATTCGTATTATAGAATTTTTTCCATTGGACATTGTTACGATCGAGGTACGCAATGCGGTTTGCTGACAGATTTGTTACCTTAATCTCAAGAATATTCTTTGATTTCATATGTGATTTCAGAATAACTGTTTGAAAATCAGGGCCAATCAGATCTGCTATCTCATTGCCATTAAGGTAAATGCGGGCACTCTCGCATACTTTGCCAAGATTTAACAAAAATGCATCTCCTTTTCCGGCAGGGTTATCGAATGCTATTGTGTACTTAACTGTTCCTGAGAAATTCTTAACTGCATCACCACCGAAATCGGTCCATGAAACCAGTTTGCTTATCTCTTTCGAAGCCGGTAATTCCGGACCTCCTTCAATAAATTCAACTTTCCATGTTCCCTTCATCTCATTTGGGGATGAAACCTGATCAAAATATACTATCTCATTTCCGCTTATAGATTTTTCTGAAGTATTCACAATAATCGATTCATAGGGCAGCAGCTGTGAGTAGACCTCCAAATTTCCTGGGGCAGATAATCTTGTTTTTGCCACTCCATAAATACCTGTCATTGGATTGAACACTGCTGCAGATTTATCTTTTACCTGAAGTGGTATCCATTCGTCAACTGCTTTATCAGACTGATTAAGAATAAAATATGAAGTGCCTGATGGGGTGATCCTCCGTGAGAATCTTAATTCGTTGTCAACCATTGTTTCCCGCCTGATACCCGCAAAAGCTAAAAGCCCTGTAATATCATTACCTATAATTACTTTCCCGGTTCCGATCAGGGCTTGTTTAATATTTGCATCACTGGTCTCATTAAATTTCAACTTTTCTTCAAGTTGTTTAAAGGTACTACGGTTCGATTCAAGCTCATTCCATCCTGAGACATCTTCAGGCAGATTTCCAAGGACTAACACTGTAGTTCCTTTTTCAGCCAGATGGACGATATTTTTAAATGTATTTACCGGGATATATTTACAACCTGGTAATATGATTGTCTTATATGAAGACCCTCCGCTTGTATTTATCTGGCCATTAGTAATTGAAGTTTTATTTATCTGAAGATCGGAGATATAATCAAAGCTATATCCTTTCTCAACCATTGTTTGTGCGGCTGTTTTGAACGGAGTCCCGTTAAATCTCGGACTTATTGCATCGAAATGCTCAAGCATTACATTGTTGTAATCAGAGAATCTGTCGAAAATAGGGAAGTAGAGAAGGATATCATTATCTGGTTTTGTTGTCTGGCTGAATGACTGCACATGGGCAACATAATTATTAAGTATGGAGAAGTCGTTCCAGAAGCTGTTAGCAGGAGTGAACTCTGCCGCAGCATAGAACAGGAATCCTGGCCAGGGTTCATTCTCCGGTGAATAACAGGTTCCATGATAGAAAATATGATTTACACCTGCAATAAAGTACTGATCAACATTTTTCTTTGCATCAAGTAATGTTGATGAAAAATGTTCACCAAGCCATGTTGTTGCTTCCGCTGAGGCATATTTTTTACCTGAAACATTGGCTGCAGATGTTCCGAATTTCATCCTCAGTATTTCGGTCCCTTCTGTTTCGGGGATATCAGCGGCCTCATACAGGTCGAGGATATTTCCCGGAGAACCATGTGCCTGATCGCGTGTGATTTTTCCCTGTTTATGTGCCCAGTTGGTCCAGCCGGCTGTGAATTTGTCAAGGATCAGATCTGATATAGTCTGCCGATAATCGCATAGAACACGTGCATTTTTATCAGGATTATCTTTCTGGAACAGAGCAGGAAGGTTCTGGCGAAGATCGTAACCTCTCCTGAGTCTGAACTCATTGAACATCTCAGGAGTCCAGCACGATTGTCCGCGTGCATCATCAACTTCATAAGAATCGTTGAAATAACCGCGGAGATAGCTTATGTCAGAACCATTAAATGCGGCATCAAACTTTTTCAGGTAATCGCTGATTGCTGTTCCCGAAAAATGATCAATCACATAACCTTCTCCACCCGGACCGGCACGTTCAACCATTTTCCCATGCCAACCCTGAAAAACTCCATATAATGTCCAGTTCCCTTTTGGTGCTGTCCAGTTCAGTTTACCTGAACCGTCAACTTTATCTGTCAGATCGATCGCCTGACCTGTTTCAGGATATGCCATTAATACCTGCAATATCATTGGCTTCTGAAACCTTATCTGGTCAATAGCAAGAGTCTGAAGATCTTTGTTCTTATAAATGGGATCGATAAGAGACGAAATTTCGGGATGTACTGTGCCATTAACCTTAATGGATGGCTCCTGTATATCGATAACGGGATCGGTCAGAGTTTCTCCTTCTTTTAATGACCATGTCTTATACGCAACTGTTTTACTGGCGTCGTCATTTGTTACCCATGGTCCGCCGAAAGGCCAGCTTGAAGAATTAGCAAGATCGACTCCGATATTTAATCTTTTTGCTTCATTCAGAGTATAGGAAAATATCTTTACCCATTCAGGGGACAGGTAATTGATAAATTTATCTTCCTGCCCTTTAACTCCGTACAATACAGTAAGCTCCAGACCTCCTAGTCCTGCTTTAGAGTATTTCTGCAAAGCAGCAGTCAAATCTTTTTCATTCACAATACTCCCCGGCCACCACCAGCGGGTCCATGGCTTGTTTTCCCTGGTTATCTCCGGCCAGGATAATTTTGTTTGGGTTTGCTGAGCTGAAAGACACTGAGAAAAGAGAAAAACCAAGTAGAAAATTTTCTTATACATAGTATTTATTTTTATCTGTATCAATTTTACTCCCATTGATAGCGCGGATTTGGCTTCACTCGCTGACGCGGATTTGTAATCCGTGCCATTTGCTAATCCGTGCTTAAATTATTGGCCCCGATTGCAAATCGGCGCCATCTTCTTTAATATTATTTATCTGTAACTTTTCCAGTCAACTCCAAGTGGATAAAACATTACTGCTGCATCGTTAATGACGACCTGATAATTCTTCATCAGTTTGATCATCTCTGCCCCTGCCATAATAACCGGTCCGTAACCATGGGCTGCTGCTACGTTTACCGGTCTGTTATAGTAGAATGAAGGATCGAAACTCATTCCAGTTCCCACGCAAGTTCCTTCAACTTCACCTTTTGCATTTACTTTAGTTGTGACAGCATTCCATCCCAATACAGCCATTGGTCCATGGGCCTGAGCATCAATCCACCCTTTATTTATGGCATGTGCAATGCAATAGGTATAGATAGCAGTTGCTGATGTTTCGAGGTAAGAATCGTTCCTGTTAAGAAGCTGGTGCCAGAAACCATTACCTGCCTGAAGGTTTGCAATTCCGCGAATATGAGAATTTAAAAGGGTAAGTACTTCAGCTCTTCCTTTATAATTTTCGGGAAGAACACCAAGCAACTCGGTCATTGTCAGTAAGGCCCAACCATTGCAACGGGCCCAGTAAAACTCAGGATGAACCTTCATATCCTGAATCCAGCCATGCATATATAGATCTTCATTTTTATTGAACATCCTTTGTGAGAACTGCAGCACCTGTTTTACAGCATCATCATAATATTTATTGTCACCGGTAAGCTTCCCCATCTGGGCGAGAGCAGGTACACTCATATAAAGATCGTCGAGCCAGAGAGCATTCGGTAATGGCCTGTTCCTTGCAAGAGTGCCGTCAGCCAGACGTAATTGTTTATTGGAGATGTAATTTATGTAATTATCAATGTATGAGCGTAATTCCGGATTTCCGCCAGCGTTTAAAGTTTTAATCATCGCAGCGCACATCGATCCGGCATCATCAAGAGCTCTGGGGTCGAGAATTGGTCTGACCGGACTATTATTCTGTAGGCCGTTTGACTGGACTGATTTAAAGTATTTTGCAACTTCGCAAAGAAGATTCATCCTTTTTATGGTGTATTCTTTAAACTTTGGATCACCTGTTACTTCGCTGGCTGTTAGCATAGCTCCGTAAGCCACACCCCATTCATAACTTATAAGTCTGAAAACTCCGGGTTCGAAAATCGATCCGGGTGTAAGTTTTGAAAGATCTGTTATTTCTGCTTTTGTCTCCCTGTCTATCACTCTTGCAGGAGTAGACGCATCAAGATAAGTGTAGATCCTATTCAAAACAGCTGTAATGTCTTCCACTTTAGCCGGTCCGTAAGGAACCTGGTAATCAGGAGGTAGCAGGTGAAGTGCAGTGTTTGAGTCTGTGACTTTTGAAGGAGCTACCTGAGATAATAACGGAAAGGATAAACAAGCAGATAGTAAGAGAATTAGAACTTTGGTTTTCATATTATAATGTATAAGTACCATAACAAATATACCAAAATTATAATGTAGGTTGGTTTAAAATAAATAGGAGAAATTCAAACATCATTCAAATAATTCATAACTGCTTCTTTAATATCTAGTTTTATCAATTCCCAGACTTTGTTTTTAAGACATAAAGGATCATCCATTTCCTCAGCAAGGGAGAAATCAGTCAAACCAGTTATGACTTTATTGCAGTTGAAAAACGGGAATTTTTCCTTGTAAAAACCTATTAATTCTGATAAAGGATATCTTTCAAGAAGTTCTGCGATATCCCAGAAATCTTTCTTTCTTCCTCCACCAGATATCAATTCAAGTTTCATAGCTGAAATATCTTCAGCCCCTGCCATTCTTATGTTATTTATTACCAAAGGAGCCCTGATAAACGGATCAGTATAAAACATGTCAAGCTTTATTGCTTTTTCAGATGATTCTCCAATGAAATACATTCTTCCGGGAGAATCTTCTGAATAATTCCCTAAGTCAACATATTTGAAGTTATTTCTAAGGATTGTATCAATAGCGGGGAAATTAACGGTGCCATAATCAGCATCAGTAAATAAATCAATATCAATTGATTGGCGATGTCCAAATTGCAGACTTAGTGATGTGCCACCTACTAACCTGAATGAAGAGAGCTCTTTATAAGTCATAAGCTTATTAAGAGCATCAATAATATCTTTTGAAACTGCTGTTAATTTTAAGTCATTAGGCATTTTAAATCATTTCTATTTATTTCTAGATATTTTTCAGAATTGATAATGGCGTTTTGATTTAGCCGGTATGCGGACTTAAGGATCAGTGCACATTCTTTTTTTCCGTAGAATGAAATTATTTCTTTGATTTCCTCATTATTTCCTCTCTCAAAGACTCTTTCAATTACATACCTTTTTCGTAAACTGAAATCAATTTTATCAAAATCGATATCCCAGAAGAGAGCTTTCCTTAATAAGGGATGTTTTGTGTCATTTTTTTTAGGGATCTTCTTTTTCTTTTCTCTTTCAATTTCAAAATAGGCTTGGAGTATCATAAAATAACCCTCTTCAACATCAAGGGCTTTTTCGATCTTTAATGACAGAGCTGCATTCATTCCTCTCCGTTCTTTAGTTATGTCGGTAATTATTCCGGGATATACTCCAATCTTCATTGCGAAAGCCGATTTTCTGATCCCTCTCTGCCTGAATTCCCTCTCTAGTATAACCCCGGGATGTAATCCTTTTATATCATTTATTTCCGGTAACATAATAGTTCAAAGATAATAATAAAATATGTTTAAACAAAAATGAGTAAAGTAATTAACAAAAATTAACGCTGGAATCATTTTTATTTTGCAAAATTGCATGTTATTATTTAACGCCATAATTATGAAACGAACATTTTTATTCACCCTTATTCTCTCAGCTTTCTTAACAGTAAAAGCACAGAAAACTGAAATACAGTATTTGTCAGGTCTCGATAAAGATCATACCGTTCAATGGGATTTCTTCTGTACAAATGGAATGAACAGCGGTAAATGGAGCAAAATCGCCGTTCCTTCTAACTGGGAACTTCAGGGTTTTGGTTCCTATTTATATGGCAAGGTTAATAAGGACTATAATGAAACAGGACTCTATAAATATGAGTTTACTATTTCACAAGCCCTGAAAAAGAAAACTGTTTACATTGTTTTTGAAGGGTCGATGACCGATACTGAAGTTAAAATTAATGGAAAACTGGCAGGACCTGTACATCAGGGAGCATTTTACCAGTTTAAATATGATATTACAGATTTGCTGAATTGGGAAGGGAAAAACCTACTTGAAGTTAAAGTGACAAAAGAATCAGCAAATGAAAGCGTTAACAGGGCTGAACGGATATCGGACTTTTGGGTATTCGGTGGAATATTCCGTCCCGTTTATCTGAAAGCTGTCCCTGCACAATTCATTGACAGAGTTGCAATTGACGCTAAAGCTGATGGATCTTTCTATATGGATGTTTATACTAAGGGAAAAGGAAAGGCAAAAACTGTGACAGCACAACTTCAGACTATTGATGGCAAGTCGTTCGGTGAAGGACTTACCACTAATATGAATAATGATACTACCGGCAAGGCAGTAATTAAAGGTTCTTTCATAAAACCTGCCCTTTGGAATCCTGAGTTTCCGAATCGTTACCAGGTAGTTGTAAGTATAAACAATGGGAAGAAGGTAATCCATCAATTGACACAAAAGTTTGCTTTCCGAACGATTGAACAAAGAGCAGAAGACGGATTCTATGTAAACGGAACAAAAATAATGTTCAAAGGTATTTGCCGTCATACTTTCTGGCCTTCATCCGGACGCACAAGCAGCAAGCAATTAGCTATCGATGATATCAATCTTATGAAAGAGATGAATATGAATGCTGTGCGAATGAGCCATTATCCACCTGATCAGTACTTCCTGGAGGTTTGCGACTCAATGGGTATGTTTGTGCTTGATGAGCTTACCGGATGGCAGAAATTTTACGATACTCCAACTGCCAGGCGATTGGTAAAAGAGATGGTTGAAAGGGATGTAAACCATCCGTCAATTGTTCTTTGGGACAATGGTAATGAGGGTGGATTTCCCAAAGACGTCCGTGGAGACTATGCCCTTTACGATCCGCAGAAGAGGACCGTAATAGAGCCATGGTCGATCATAAACGGCACAAATACAAAGCATTATCCTAAATTTGATTATGTTAAAAATGCACTAAATACTGGTAAAGAAATATTTTTCCCCACCGAATTTCTTCATGGGCTAAATGACGGAGGTCTCGGAGCCGGACTTGATGAACAGTGGAATTTTATGCTTTCCAAGCCACTCTCGGCAGGAGCATTTCTTTGGGTATTTGCAGATGAAGGTGTGGAACGCAGGGATAAGAATGATTCGATTGATGTCGCGGGAAATCTGGCTCCGGATGGGATATTAGGCCCTTATCACCAAAAGGAGGGGAGTTTTTATACCATAAAGGAAATATGGTCGCCGGTATATTTTAAACCTGTAGCAATCACACCAGTTTTTAGCGGTAGGTTTGAAGTAACCAACAGGTATTTATATACCAACTTAAACCTTTGCAAATATTCTTTTGAACTTGTGAAATTTGGAAACAAGTTTCCAAAAGCAGAAGTTGAGAAAAAATCAGGAATAGTCAAATCTCCCGATATTAGTGTTGGGGCAAGTGGTAATCTGAACCTGGAACTTCCCCAGGATTGGAAGAATTTTGATGTTTTGTACGTTACAGCTATTGACCAGTATGGCCGTCAGATAAACACATGGTCATGGAATATTACTCATCCCAATGATTTCAGTGCCCGGGTTATCTCTGCAAGTACTGATAAGGTACTGGCTGCTGAGCTGAATAATCAGATCACGATCGCAGCAGGTTCAACAGAGATCTCATTTGATAAAACCAATGGTTCAATAAGCGGATTAAAGAAAAGTGGAAAAACAGTCTCTTTCAACGGGATGCAGTTTGCAGGTATGAATCGTACTTTTAAAGCGATAAAGAGCTATTATAAGGATGATAATTATGTAGTTGAGTTAACTTATGATAGTGCCTGCTATGCAACCTGGACTATAATGAAAGGTGGTTGGCTGAAGCTCGATTATGGCTTTAACGCTAATGGTAATCTTGATTTCGCCGGTATAACTTTTACATATCCTGAAAATCTGGTGACAGGTGCCACTCTTATGGCAAACGGACCTTACCGGGTTTGGAAAAACAGGTTGAAAGGTCCACAGTTCGGGGTTTTCAATAAAAAGTATAATAATACAGTTACTGGTCAGACATGGGATTATCCTGAATTCAAGGGTTACTATTCCAATTTTTATGCTGTTGAGATCCAAACGAAAGAAGTACCAATTACGATAGTTTCAGCAACAGATGGGCTGTTCCTTCATCTCTTTACACCTCAGACAGCAGGTAACCTGCAAAGGGTAAGAGGGGAACTGACACCAGCTTTTCCATCAGGTAACATATCTGTATTAAACGGGATAACTCCTATAGGCACAAAATTTTCAAGTGCCAGATCTGAGGGCCTGCAGGGAGAGAAGAATTTCTATAATAACGAATCTTTATCCGGGACTTTGTACTTCAGGTTCGGAGAATAATCTTACAAAGTGGTTTTGCGCAAAGATCGCAAAGTATTAATTATTAATGTTTTAACTTTGGGATCTTTGTGCTTCTATCCATTGAAACTGTAGAGTCAGTGTGGTTCTTGAATAGTTAAACTTTTAAGAAAATTTTCTTCTTATAAAGTATATATAGGAATACCCATGCTATGGCTGTTACTCCAAAACCATCAATTAATGGTGCCCAGGACTGGGGCATTAATGTTGAAATACCTCCAAAGAAAAACTTATTTGCTTTTGTAAAGCCAATAATTCTTTCGGTAAGGTAAATTGTTATAGGATTCACGCCTATTACAACAAATACAAAAGCCCATTTCTTATATTCCAATACATCTATAATAAGGTAGAAGATTGAGAAAAGGAAAAGGCTTAGTCCGCCAACAAAACATACAAATGAACTTGTCCAGAGGTTTTTGTTGATTGGGAATGCGAGATTCCAGATCTGTCCGATCACCATTAAAGCCACAGCCGCAAGTGCAAGATAAAGTGCCTTTTTCAATGGCTTGTCATTTAAGTATTTAGATAAGAGAAACTCTCCTGTGAACATTCCCAGTAAGGCGGTACCGATTGCCGGGATTGTACTGAATAATCCTTCGGGATCGTGATTTCCAAGATAGAGTTTACCTGGCATAAGTAGCCGGTCAATATGACTTGTAAGGTTACCTGTCTGTGAAAAGACATCTGTCGATCCCAGGTCATGTGCAGGGAACAGAAGCAACAGGAACCAGTAGCCAAGGAGAATGCATGAAAACCAGACAATCCGCCAGGTTAATTTTGTATTCATAAAAATAAGAGCAGCAAACATCCAGGCAAGACCTATTCTTCCAAGTACGCTTCCATAGCGCAAATGTCCAAAATCGAAATTGATACCATTATTATATACTATGCCAAGGAGTACAAGAATTAAACCCCGCATAATAACATGTTTGTAAATTGACTGACGGCTGTCGTTATTTGATATTCTTTTTGCGAGTGAGAATGGAAAAGATATCCCTGCAATAAAAAGAAACATCGGGAATATCATATCATAAAAATGAAATCCATGCCATGGAACATGATCAAGCTGACCTGCCCACCATGTAAAAATGGGCCAGCCTGTGAGGGAGGCAAGACCTATGAAAATGCCTTCGCCACCCATAATCCAGAACATGTCGAATCCTCGTAAAGCATCAAGTGAGTATAATCGCTTGATAGCAGGTTTGTTTCCGTTTTCCATTGTTTATTAAGTTAGGTTAATTTTAGAGCTTATCTTCAATATTTTTTTCAGTGGATTTTAATATTAATCTTAAGTATTTATTTTTTTTGGATCAAAACAGCAATCTCAAAGATATTGAAAAATGTTACTTTAGACCAGTTATCATAAAAATTATCTTCTTAAAAAATCTTAAAAAAACAATTTTGCAAAAACGCTACAATGTTTATTAACGTCAAATTTAAACTTTAGGCTTGGATTTCTATAAGTTATTTATTAAGTTGGTTGAAAATTTATACTATTTTTGAGAGGGGGGATTTGTATGATTGATCAATTAGCATTAAGAATAAAGAATAAACTTCGGTTCAATGACACTCCTTTTGAAGAAGCTTTAAGAAGAATAGGAAGGAAATATAACGTCAGATTTGAAATCACGAATCGCGATCTGTTGAATTTGAAATATACTGCAACGTTTATTGATGAATCTATTGAAGAAGTAATGGAGATGTTGAAAACAGTGAGCCCTATAAACTACAAAATTATAAAACTAACTTCAATCAATGATAAAGTATACAGCAAGCCTAAAATTGTTGTGGGGAAAAGAAAAAACATTTAAAGACTAACCTAAACCCGATACCCTCCTTGCCTATGAAACATTAATCATCTCAACAGTTCCAGAAAAAAGCAGGAAGGCCCTGACCGTCCTACCTGCCCTGATTTTAAAGCATTATTCCCAACACTAACCCTGGGAAAATGCGATTTAGTTATTAACCGTCTAAATCATTCAAACTTATGAAAAAAATTGACATTGTACAACGGACAGATTTATTTAAGATTTGTTCGAAGAAAACATTCAGAATTATGAAAATTTCAGCTTTACTTCTTTTTGTAACATTTCTAAATGTCTTTGGAAGTGAAACATATTCTCAGACAGCAAGACTTAATCTCGACATGAAAGATGTTCCGATTCAAACAGTCATCAATGCAATTGAAGGACAAAGCGAATTCTTTTTCCTTTCTAGTTCCAAAATGATTGATATTAATCAGAAAGTGGATATCAATGTTTCAGACAAATTGATCACTGAGGTTTTAGATGGTCTCCTTACAAATACTGATATTAAATATTCTATAAGAGACCGTCAGATCTTATTGGTTAACAAAGAGACAGAATCTGCTTTTGCCCGGCAGCAAATAAGAATTTCCGGAACTGTTACTGATGAAAAGGGAGAAGCCCTTACTGGTGCAACTGTTCAGGTTAAAGGCACAAATCAGGGAGTACTAACCGATATTAACGGGAAGTACTCTATTGATGTTGCCAATGCAAATGTAACTTTGACATTTTCTTTCGTTGGTTTTATCATGAAAGAAATAGCTGTTCAGAACCAGACTTCTGTCAATGTGATTCTAAGCCCGGATATACGCGGACTTGATGAAGTGGTAGTAGTTGGATATGGTACTCAGAAGAAGCTGAACCTTACTGCTGCGGTTGACCAGGTAACGAGTGAAACTCTTGAGAACAGATCAATTCCAAACGTAACTCAGGGGCTTCAGGGTGTTATGCCTAATCTGAACATCAAAATGCTTGATGGGAAACCAATTGCTGCTCCAAGTTATAATATAAGGGGAACAACTTCCATTGGCCAGGGCGGTAGTGCTCTGATACTTATAGATGGAGTTGAGGGTGATCCAAGCTTATTGAACCCTAACGATATCGCGAGTGTTTCGATGTTGAAAGATGCTGCATCTGCTTCAATTTATGGTGCAAGAGGTGCGTTTGGTGTGGTTCTGATCACTACCAAAAATCCTGTTAAAGGCAAGACAAGTGTAACTTTCTCAACCAATTATTCAATTAAGACACCTTTGGGTGTACCTGATTTTGTGACAGATGGTTATACATATGCAAAAATGTTTTCAGAAGCTTTCCTAAATGGTGATGGCTCATTCCCGCAGAACGTTAATAAAACTTTGAAATTTTCACAGGCTTATCTTGATGCATTCAAAGCAAAAGTAGATTCAGGACAACCTTATACAACTGTCGATATAGACCCGGTAACAGGCGAGTATGTGTATTATGGAAGCACCGACTGGTACGGATTGTTATATAAAAAGAACACCGCTGCAACGGATAATAATATTTCAATAAGCGGTAGCGGCGAAAAGACTACTTATCTTGTTTCAGGGCGTTATCTTAAGCACAGGATGGATTGTTCCGCTATAATTCTGACGATTACAGTATGAAGAATTTCCGCGCTAAAGGTACAATTCAGGTATTTCCATGGTTGCAGATCGAGAGTAATGCAGATTATTCTGAAATGGCTTATCACAACCCGATGAACGTAGGTGAAGGAAGTGGAATCTGGAGGAATATCGGAGACGAAGGGCACCCAAATGGAACTCTTTTAAATCCTGATGGTACGCTTACTATGGTGTCTATCTATAATGTAGGCGACTTCTACTATGGTAAAAATTATATAAATACCACAAAACAGGTATTCAAAAATACTGCAGGATTTACCGGAACTTTTCTCGATAAAAAATTAAGGGTAAAAGGCGATTTTACATTCAGGAACACAAGTAATGATGTATTACAGCACAGAGTTCAGATTCCATACAGTAATAAATCCGGAGTCACTGCCTATGTAGGAACTACGACAAATGATCTCTCATTTGACAACAGGGCAACCCAATACCTTGCAGCAAACCTTTATTCGGAATATGAGAATACTTTTAAGGATGCACATTATTTGAAGTTTATGATTGGTTATAACTATGAACAATCAACTTACAACAGACTTGCAGCTCAGCGAAACGGTATTATCTATGAAGATGCCACTGACATGAATTTAGTGCTTGGTCAGGCGATTACCACCGGTGGAGGCTATGAAAAATGGGCAATTCTGGGTGGATTCTCAAGGTTAAACTACTCTTTTAAAGACAGGTACCTTATTGAAGTCAATGCTCGATATGATGGTTCTTCAAAATTTCCATCTAATCAGAGATATGCTTTCTTCCCATCAATATCAGCAGGATGGCGAGTGTCAAAAGAATCATTCTGGCATGTATCACCAAAAATCCTGTCTGATGTAAAAGTAAGAGGTTCTTACGGTTCTTTAGGGAATGGTAATATTGCTTCATATGTGTATCAGGAACAATTCTCAATTGCTCAGTCAGGAAACATCCTCAATGGAGTGAAACCTCAGTACACAAGCAGACCAACAGTTCTTCCCGATGGAATTACCTGGGAAACAGCTACAACTACCAACTTCGGTCTTGACTTCGCTATGCTTTCTGACCGTTTAAGATTTGTTGGAGATATGTATACCCGTAATACAACCAATATGTACACTATTGGTTTAACACTTCCAGCTACATTTGGAGCCACATCCCCAAAAGGGAACTATGCTGACCTTCAGACAAAGGGATGGGAATTGTCATTGTCATGGAGAGATAAATTCAATTTAGGATCAAAACCGCTTAACTACAATTTCAGATTTACTCTCGCAGATAACAAGTCTGTAGTTACACGTTACAATAACCCTGATAAGTTACTTTCTGACTATTATGAAGGTCAGGTAATTGGCGAAATGTGGGGCTATACTACCGAAGGATATTTCATTGATCAGGCTGACATTGATGCTCATGCTAAACAGACTCCTCAGATGAGGGCTTCTCCAACAAATATCTGGTATCCGGGTGATATAAAACTTTTAGATAAAAACAATGATGGTTTAATTAACGTTGGGGCTAACAGTGTGTCAAATCCGGGTGACAGATCAATAATTGGTAATAGTTCCCCTCATTTTATGTATGGAGTAAACGTCGGAGCAGATTGGGATAATTTCTTTGTCTCTGTGTTCTTTCAGGGAGTTGGAAAACAGCAATGGTATCCCAGCGTTGAATCAGAAGCTTTCTGGGGTCAGTACAACAGGCCATACAACAATATCCCATTATGGCAGCTTGGCAATATGTGGACTCCTGATAATCTTAATGCTTATCTTCCAAGAACTATGTCACGTGCTGCATCAAGCAACACCGCAAGGGAATTGGGAGTCGTTCAGACAAAATATCTTCAGAATATAGCTTATGTCAGGTTGAAGAATCTTCAGATTGGCTATAACCTTCCAAAAAACCTGGTATCTAAAATCGGGGCCAGCGATTTGAGAATTTATATGTCAGCTGAAAACCTCTGGACATATTCCCCTCTCTATAAAATTATTGGAAAGGGACATATAGATGTTGAGAATACAGGAGTTTCTGATCAGGTCTTCTCACCAGGAAGTAATGCCGGTGACGGATATAACTATCCTATGTTACAGAGCACTTCCTTTGGACTTAGTATAACATTTTAACGTTATCATTAAAAAATTAAAGTTATGAAAAAACAATATTTGTGGTTTATACTATTAAGCTTCCTGGTGGTGAGCTGTGAACTTGAACAGGTTCCGCAATCAACTGCATCAAAATCGGCAGTTTTTGGCAGCCAGCAGGGTTTAGATCTATATGCCTACTCATTTTATTCAATTTTACCCAACAGATCAACGAGCCTTGATGCAATGTCAGATTATCTGGCAGTTAAATCAGTTTTCCCATTTGTTCAGAAAAGTACTTTTGGTCCGGTAAACAGTTCCGGATGGACCTGGACAGATCTTAGGAATATTAATTATTTTATTGCTAATAACAAAGATCCAAAGGTTCCTGAAACAGTCTGAAGGAACTACAACGGGATAGCAAAATTCTTTAGGGCTTACTTTTATTTTGAAAAAGTAAAAAGGTTTGGTGATGTACCATGGATTGGAAAGCCTGTTGATGTTACAGATCCTGTTTTATTTGGGCCCCGTGATCCCCGTGCATTGATTATGGACTCTGTTCTTGCAGACATTAACTACGCCTGTGCAAATATTTCATCAACAAACGATGCTACACGTAGTCTGGTTACAAAGTATATAGCTTATGCTCTTAAGTCAAGGATATGTCTCTTTGAAGGAACATTCAGAAAGTATCATACTGAATTGAATCTTCAGAGTAGTGCTTCAACCTGGCTTGATAATGCTGCTGTATCTGCAAAGTATGTGATGGATAATGGCGGATATTCAATTTATACAACAGGAGGACCAGGTAAATCATACCGTACAGTATTTACTAACGCAGCACCTATTGCAAGTGAAGTAATGATGGCTTCAATATGCGACCTTACTTTAGCTGTTTTAAATGATGCAAACTGGTATTGGACAAGCGGTACCTATGGAGACAAAGCAAGTTTTACAAGAACCTTCATTAACACATACCTGAATATTGACGGAACACCATATACAAATAATCCGGCTTATACAACCATGGTGTTCAAGGATGAAGTGAAGAACAGGGATCTTAGACTAAAACAGACTATCCGTTTAGGTGATTACAAGAGACTTAGCGGTGGTGTATTGGTTCCTGCACCACCTCTTTTCTCATATACATTTACAGGATATATGCCCATAAAATGGACACTTGACGATATGTATTATGATACCAGGGACCTTAACATCAATGCTATTTCATTATTCCGTTATGCTGAGATATTATTAAATTATGCTGAGGCCAAAGCAGAACTTGGGACACTGACTGATGCTGATTGGGCTCTGACTGTTGGCGTTCTTCGTACAAGAGGTGGAATTACAGCTGGTCTTACCACAAAACCTACTGTAGTTGATCCTTATTTACAATCTGTTTATTTCCCGGGTATTACTGATCCGGTTATTCTTGAAGTAAGAAGAGAAAGAGGAATTGAGTTAAGTCTTGAAGGGTTTCGTTTCTCCGATATCCTCAGATGGAAGAGAGGAGACCTGATGAACCAGGAGTGGAATGGATTCTATGTTCCTTCACTCTTAACACCAATGGACCTTAATGAAGATGGAATAAATGATGTTGTATTTTACCAGGGAACCAAACCATCACCTGCTGTTTCTACAATTACTTATGTAGATGTGTCAGCAACTGTCAGCGGAAAAGTAAATTCACAGTTGCTTAAGAATGGTACATCTGGTGAACTTACCTGGATGAATAATATTACCAGACTATGGGAAGATAAGATGTATTACTATCCTATTCCGACAACAGATTTAGTGACTAACCCTAATCTTGGTCAGAATCCGGGTTGGTAGTACTGAATAGTTTCCGGATAAGTGAATTAATCTTTCCGGAAATAATTACATAAGCAATCCTGTTGAAACAGGTCAGCAGGATTGCTTTATTTCATTAAATTTTTCTAAACTTTTAATTTAAATTTAAAATGAGAAAATCAAAAATATTTTCTGTTTTGATCCTGGGATTGATATTGTCAGCTTCTTTTGTCAATACATCCATGGGACAGGGTAAAAAAGATACCCCTTTCAATTTGATCACCTACAATATTAGAATGAATACCCCTGATGACGGGGTTAATGCCTGGCCACTAAGGAAGGACAAGGTTGCCGGGTTGTTAAAATTCCATCAGGCTGATATCTTTAATGTACAGGAAGCTCTTCCGGAACAGATGGATGATCTGGTTAGTCTTTTTCCCGACTTTGATCATGTTGGGGTTGGTCGTGATGATGGTGTAAGGAAAGGAGAACACATGGCTGTGTTTTTCAATAAAGCGAGGTTCGAGAAGCAAAAAGATGGTATGTTTTGGTTAAGTCAGACTCCTGATAAGCCAGGTTTAGGCTGGGATGCTGTCTGTAACAGAACTGTAACCTGGATAAAACTAAAAGATAAGATTACAAAAAAGTCTTTTTATGTTTTCGATACACATTTTGATCACAGGGGAAGAGTTGCACGTGAAGAAGCTGCAAAACTTATTCTGAAATCCATAAAGGAGATAAATACTGAAAACCTTCCTTTAATTCTTACAGGTGATTTAAATCTTACTAAGAACACTGTTCCTGTTCAGTCTATTCTGAAAGAACTTAATGATGCCCAGGATAAATCAATTACTCCGCCATACGGACCAGCAGGGACAAGCGGAGGATTCGATGTAAAAGTGATGCCGAACAAGATCGATTTCATCTTCATAAATGATAAAGTCACTGTGTTGAGGCATGGTGTGTTATCAGATTCATTCGGAATGTTCTATCCGTCTGATCATCTTGCTGTTCTGGCTGAGGTTAGGTTGAAATAGGTTCCCTGACCATATTCCCGGACTTCTTAACCCATCCCTGTCCTTCACATAAGGAAAGGAGGTGGGTTTTAGTTAAACAGAGGGGCTGGATTGAGGAAGTTTATAGCAGAAGTTTTTCAATTTCGCCCCACGAAGCAATTTTTTTATGCCGGTGACCAGTACTATTAATATTATGTGGCTGAATAAACATTATCGTTTCACCTTCAAAATGATCGAGATTTTTAAAGTGGTCATCTATCATAATATCTGCTTTGATGAGACTTTTATCGCCGCAAAAAACTGTCTGCCAGAACCCCATCCATATCTACCATTATTCTTTTCATTATTTTTTTTAATTGAATCTTAAAAATAGTTATTTTTGTTTAGGATTTAATAAAATGATATAAGCAGAAATAAAATAGAAATAGAGTTGAAATATTTTAAAATAGAATGTTATTCAGGTTAATGAGAAGTTTTATTGCAGTATTAGGGTTCCTTTTTTTTGTTGGAGCCTGTTCTTCAGAAAATGAAGGAGTTATCATGACAGTGCGGGGACCAGTTTCAGAAAGAATAATGGGTGTTTCGCTGACACATGAACATATTCTTGTTGATTTTATCGGAGCTGATTCCGTTGACAAAAAAAGATGGGATCTGGTCAAAGTAGAGAAACAGATCCTTCCATTACTCATGAAGGTAAAGAATTCAGGGTGCCAGACATTTATTGATTGTACTCCGGCATATCTTGGAAGGGATCCGCTTTTACTGAAAGCACTTTCAGATTCTTCAGGATTGAATATAATTACAAATACCGGGTATTATGGGGCTGGTAATAATAAATATCTCCCCAAAGAGGCTTTTTCTGAAAGTGCTGATCAACTGGCAGGAAGATGGATTGCCGAATCAGAAAATGGAATAGAAGGAACAGGAATTAAACCTGGTTTCATTAAAATCGGTGTTAATCCGGGAAAATTGTCTGAGATCCACAGGAAGCTGGTTATCGCTGCTGCCAGGACTCATCTTAAAACCGGGTTAACCATCGCATCTCATACAGGTCCGGCAATAACTGCGTTTGAAGAACTGGATATTCTCAGTGAAGAAGGAGTATCTCCTGAAGCTTTTATATGGGTGCATGCACAAAATGAGAAAGACTTAAGTACTCATATTAAGGCTGCGAAAATGGGGGCATGGGTAAGCCTGGACGGATTGAATGATAACAATATTGAGTATTATGAGATGATGATACAGAATATGAAAGATAATAACCTCCTCAATAGGGTTTTATTATCACATGATTCAGGCTGGTACCATCCAGGGGAAGAGGAGGGGGGAAAAATTAACGGTTATTCAGCTATTTTTGACAAACTTATTCCAATTCTTCTGAAGGATGGATTTTCACAAGATGAGATACATCAACTAATGGTAATAAATCCGGCTAATGCTTTCACGATACGCATTCGAAAAATTTGATAATTCTATACTATTGCGCCATCTATTCGGTACTCATAAACTCCCACGTCACTTTTCCCAGATTGTCGGGTTTCCCTTTTTCTGCCTTTGACATTGTTCCTGCGAGTTTTCCATACCCCGGGGGCGACTTCCATCCATGTTGGATTTTGAGCTGAAATATTTTGTGAAAGGATTGATAAGATAAAACTATAACAGATTAATAACAGGTGCTTTTTCATTTCCATGGGTTACGCGGTCATTGTTATTTCAAGGTTAAAACAAATGTACATTTTTGGGATAACAGGAGAGTTAAATAATGTTAAAGAATCTGAATTTTGGAAAATCTTCGTTTTTTATATGTGTACGTTCACGGAATTAGAGTATTTTTACGAAAGACATGTCTGAAACCCAAGAATAATATATACAAACAATAATTAACACTTTAATAATTAACTATGGCAACCCGAAGAGATTTTATTCAAAAAACAGCAATGGGTGCAGCTGCGCTGACACTGAGTGCCAAGAGCTATTCGCGTATAATTGGTGCAAATGACAGGGTTCGTGTTGGAATCGTTGGTTTTTCTGACCGTTTCAAATCATCTCTGGCACCTGCATTTCTGAATCAGTGCAAAGAATTTAACTTTGAAATTGTAGCTGTTTCTGATCTGTGGAACAGACGCCGTGATGAGGCAGAAACATTCTTCAAGGGTAAAGGAATCAATATCAGGAAAGCAAGGAATAACGATGAACTGTATGATGGGAAAGATACTGATGCTGTTATCATCAGTACTGCAGATTTCGGACATGCTCTGGTACTTACAGAAGCTGTAAAAGCAGGAATGGACGCATATTGCGAAAAGCCTTTTGCTGAGACTATGGCTGATGCAAGGGTAGCGTTGAAAGCTGTTGAGGAGACAAAAAAGATTGTACAGATCGGTTCACAACGAAGAAGTACACCTAATTATATTGCTGCAAATGAGTATATCAGGTCAGGAAAATTCGGGAAGATAGTAATGGTTGAAATGTCATGGAATGTAAACCAGCCTGGCAGATGGAGAAGACCGGCGCTGACAAGTGTTATTAAGGAATCCGATACAGACTGGAAACGGTTCCAGTTAAATCGTGCTCCGGTAGCCTGGGATCCAAGAAAATATCTTGAGTTCAGGCTTTTCTGGCCATATTCATCGGGCATCCCGGGTCAGTGGATGGCTCACCAGATAGATACTGTTCATTGGTTTACCGGTCTTAATCATCCGAAAAGCGTTGCCGCAAATGGTGGAATCTACCTTTGGAAAGATGGACGTACCAACTCTGATACAATGACAGCCGTTATGGATTATGGTGATGATAAATCAGGTTTCCAGGTTGTTTATACATCCCGCTTTACCAATTCAGCGGGGGGAACAAAAGAGATCTACTTTTCAAATGGAGGTTCGTTGAATCTGGATACTAATAAGATAAATTCTGAAGGTGGCCTGTCTGCATCTGATGCAAAAGATATGAATATGCAGGCTAATCTATTGGCATCTACTGACTTGCCAGGTTTCAAAGTTGAAACTAACGCAAATACCGGATCAGATCCTATGACAAATGCTCACATGAGAAACTGGATGGAGTGTGTTCGCGACCGTAAGAAACCAAACGCTGATATTCATGCAGGTTATAATCATTCTATTGCAACAATTATGTGCAATGCTGCATTAAGAACCGGTGAAAAAGCAACATTTGATGAGGTAAAACAGGAAGTACTTGCCGGAGGTAAAGTGTTCCAGTATTAATTTTTTGAAAATAGCTATAATAACTAAAATGACTAAAATGAAATATTTTATTACAGTTTTGTTTCTTGCAGCCAGTACTTTTGTAATGGCCCAGAAGACTGACAAAGATGGTGTAAAACTTGTTAATGATGAAGCCGGTAGAAAAGTGGATGTATTCGTAAACGGTGTGGTTTTTACCTCATACCAATATCCTTCAAATATTGAGAAACCATTTCTATTTCCTGTATATGCCCCGAACGGTGCAGTTATTACCAGAGGGTATCCCATTGCACCAAGAAAAGGGGAACGTGTTGATCACCCTCACCATATTGGGATCTGGTTTAACCATGGGAATATCAATGGCCTTGATTTCTGGAATAACTCTTCTGCAATTCCTGCAGCTAAGAAGGATTCTTACGGCCACATCTCTCATCAGAAAATTGTAAAAGCTGAAAGCGGCAAAACTGGTGTTCTTGAAGTGATCACAAACTGGGATGATAATAAAGGGAATACTCTATTGACAGAGGATGCCAAATATCTTTTCTCAGGTGATAAGAACTCCCGGACAATAGATCATATCTCAACCCTTACGGCAGTAAACGGGCCTGTTACAATTGGTGAAAGCAAGGAAGGTATGTTTGCAATACGCGTTGATAGGGCTTTTGAAATGCCTTCAAAAGAATCCTTGATCTTTACTGATGACAAAGGTAACCCTACTACTGTTAAAGCAACCGATAACACAGGTGTAACTGGAATGTATACATCAAGCACAGGTCTAAAAGGTGATGCAGTTTGGGGAACTAAAAACGAGTGGGTGATACTGTCAGGAACTAAAGATAATGTACTAATTACAATGGGTATTTTTGATAATCCTAAAAATCCAAATTTTCCTGCTTATGCACATGCCCGAGGATATGGTCTCTTCTCCCTGAATAATTTTGGTCAGAATTCATATGATCCTAAACAGGAGAAGAAAAGCTTTACTATTGAAAAAGGGAAATCAGTAACTCTTTATCATAGGTTCTATGTACAATCCGGTAATGAACTAACACCTGAAGATGCAAACAAGATTTCCAAAGCATTTTCAAAAGCCTATTAATATAATCAATAATCAATAATCAATAATCAATAATCAATAACTTACCTATGAAAAAATTAAAAATCTTATTAAAATCATTTCTTTCATTTTTGTTATTTATGGCAGTTACAGCAAATAGCATTGGGGCTTCAGCCGGGAAACAACAGTATTATGAGGTAAAAATTTACACCATCAACGGACCTGCTCAGGAAGCCATGATGGATGCCTACCTTAAGGACGCTTTTCTCCCTGCACTGCATCGTGCAGGTATTCCAATTGTTGGTGTTTTCAAACCAATTGAGGCCGATACCGCTTTTGGGAAGTTAGTATATGTACTCATATCGTACAAGTCATTGGACCAGTATGAACAACTCTCAGATAAACTTGCCAAAGACCAGGTTTACACTCAGGCAGGAAAAGCTTTTATTGATGCTCCTTATAATAGCCCGGCATTTGCAAGATATGAAAGTATTCTTTCGAAGGCTTTCTCATCATTTCCAGAATTAGTCGTCCCCAAATTTACTACACCTCCTTCTGAAAGGATATATGAATACCGCAGTTATGAAAGTGCAACTGAGGCAAAAGCCGCCAGGAAGATTTATATGTTTAATGATGCAGGTGAGATTGGGATATTCAAAAGCATTGGTGCCAATCCTGTTTTTTATGGAAAGGTTTTACTTGGAAGCAAGATGCCAAGGCTGCTGTACATGACCACCTATGCTGATATGAAATCGCATGATGATCATTGGGTTGCATTCAGAAATCATCCAGAATGGAAAAGACTTTCCGGTTTGGATGAATATAAAAATGCGACATCGAAGACAAACGCATTTTTGCTGCATCCGACATCGTATTCTGATTTCTAACCCTCCAATCCCGCAAAGCGGGACTAATACATTGGTATAATTATAGTTACCCTTCCCTTATTGTTTAAGGGAAGGGCCAGGGAAGGGTTAAGAAAATGAAAGTTATACTGGGATATCAATTTTTGAAATAGCATCCTCTATCTCTGCTGTTGAAAGCTCATGATCAGGAAGATTGTTTTCGAAATACTTCTCATAAGCAGAAATATCGAAATGACCATGACCGCTGAGGTTGAAAAGTATTGTTTTTGAAACCCCCTCAAGATCAGCCCTTCTTGCCTCATCCATTGCACCGGCAATAGCATAATTTGACTCAGGAGCAGGAAGAATACCTTCATTTCTTGCGAAGAGCACACCTGCTTCAAAACATTCTCTCTGAAGTTTTGATTTTGCTTCAATAAGTCCGTCTTTAAGAAGTTGACTTACTATCACTCCGGCACCATGATAACGTAAGCCTCCTGCATGAATCTTCTCTGGAATATAATTATGTCCAAGAGTATACATTGGAAGAAGTGGTGTCATTCCTGCCGAATCGCCAAAATCATACATGAATTTACCTTTTGTCAGTTTTGGACATGAAGAAGGTTCAACGGCTACAAACCTGGTTTTCTTTTTCTTTTTAATATTTTCACGTAAGAATGGAAATGCAATTCCGGAGAAGTTTGAACCTCCCCCAAAACAAGCAATCACAACGTCTGGGTAATCACCCGCTTTTTCCATTTGAATCAGGGCTTCCTGACCAATTATAGTCTGGTGAAGACTTACATGGTTAAGAACGCTGCCGAGGGCATACTTTGTGTATGGGTCCTGTGATGCAATCTCTATTGCTTCTGAAATTGCTATACCCAGACTTCCTGGTGAGTTAGGATCTTGTTCCAGTACTTTCCTGCCGAAAACTGTCATCGTGCTTGGTGAAGCAAGAACCTTGGCATTATAAGTGTTCATTAAAAGTTTACGGCCGGGTTTATTATCATAACTTACTCTTACCATAAAAACCAGCAGCTCAATTCCGAAATAGTTGCAGGCGAAACTCATGGCAGATCCCCATTGTCCTGCTCCTGTCTCAGTGGTTATTCTTCTTACGCCCTCCTGTTTGTTGTAGTAAGCCTGTGGGATTGCTGTGTTGGCTTTATGAGAACCTGAATAATTGCCACCTTCATACTTGTAATAAATTTTACTCTTTGTTCCCAAAGCTTTTTCAAGGCTTATTGCCCTGAAAAGAGGTGAGGGGCGATAAGTCCTGTAAAGATCAAGAACCTCATCAGGTATATCAATATATCTTTCTGTTGAAACTTCCTGTTTTATCAGTTCCATCGGGAATAGCGCTGCAAGATCCTCAGGACCAATTGGTTGTTTTGTTCCCGGATGAAGAGGAGGCATTGGTTTGTTTGGCATGTCTGCCAGAATATTATACCATTGCCTGGGCATTTCACTTTCGCTTAAAATTATCTTTCTGATCTTTTCCATTTTATTTATGTTTATTCTGTCTTTTTTAAAACTTGAGTATGAAGTCCGTCTATTCATGAACTATGACTCCGAGAGTTCTGAGGTCATCAAAAAATCCGGGATAAGATTTTACTACACACTGGGAATCCCTGATATATACTTTTCCAGCCGCGCCCAATGCAGTAACTGCAACAGCCATTGCAATCCGGTGGTCTTCGTGTGATTCAACATGGGCTCCCTGTGGTTTGCCTCCGGTTATTAACATCAGATCATCTTTTATTTCTATTTTGATGTTCATCTTGTTGAACTCTTCCTTAAGTGTTTCACCCCTGTTACTCTCCTTATGTATTAATCGGGAAACGCCTTTAATAGTTGATAAACCGGTACAAAAAGATGCAAGTGCAACCAGAGGAGGAAATAGGTCAGGACAGTCTGTCGCATCAAAATCAAAAGCTTTTAATTCTGATTTTGAAATATCTATCTGGTTCTCGTTGATTTTGATATGAGCACCTGCTTTTTCAAGGGCTGATATAATTGCTCTGTCACTTTGAAGGCTTTCTTGGTTTAATCCCACTATACTCAGGTTCCCATTAATGGCTCCTGCGACAAGTAAAAATGCCGCTCCGCTCCAGTCTCCCTCAACAGTGTAACTGCCTGGAATATACTTTTGGTTTCCGGGTATCCTGAATTGTTTGTAATCTGTGTTATGAATTTTAATCCCGAAGGAGTTTAGCAAACGGATAGTCATATCAATGTAAGGCTTGCTCTTCAGATTATTTACTTTTATTTCAGAATCTTTTGAAGCTAGAGGCAGAGCCATTAACAAACCTGTAAGTAACTGACTGCTTACTGACCCATCAATTTCACAGAAGCCTCCTTTAATCGGTCCATGAATTGTGAGAGGAAGAAATCCACCTGCACTTGAAGACTTTACTCCCAGTTGTTTTAAAGCCTCTTCAATCATTATCATTGGCCTCTTTTTGAGAGAATTTGCGCCAACCATTGTAATTTCGGTGGGATATAATGCAGCAATTGGGGAGAACATGCGGATAGCCAGACCTGACTCGCCGCAATTCAGTTTTGGCTCTTTTAATTCAACGGAACCATTAATTTTCAATTCGTTAGCCTCCGGTTCTACTCTGGCACCCAGTCCAACCGCTATGCTCATTGCAGCTAAAGAATCGTCGCAATATGAGGGATTATGAATTATACTTTGACCGTCGGCCAGTAGAGCGGCAGCAATAGCCCTTTGTGTCATACTCTTTGATGCCGGAGCTTTGATTTTTCCTTTAATCGCTGAAGGGTCTACATATCTTTCCATATAATACCTTAATTTAATATTTTGAACCCTTAACCCTTCACTTTAATCGGATGTTTTTTTACTCCTTCCCTCCTGGGGGAAGGTTGGGTAGGGGGTCTTTTTCTTTATTTTCCCTTTGCCGGATTCTTTAATCCGTTGTTCATTACCATCATCTGGTGGTTAATGGACTCCTGGTGAATTGCCTTGAAAATTGCATCAATCATTTCAGAAGAAAGCCCTTTAGCCAACCCTTTAGCCATAACTTTATTTACTATTTCATCCCATCGGGTGCTCTGCAAGATAGTAATATTATTTTCCTTTTTATAATGCCCGATAGTTTCTGCAACTTTCATTCGTCGCTCCATCAGATCAAGCAGATGATCGTCATAAACATCAATCTGTTGTCTGAGTTCCCCAAGAACATCAAGCAATTTTGGATCAGAGGTACTTGCATTTCTGAGGATAAGCCTGCTTAAGAGTTCTTTCAGATCATTAGGAGTAAGTTGCTGAGCGGAATCACTCAGTGCTTTGGCTGGATCTATATGAGATTCAATCATCAGACCATCGAAGTTAAGGTCCATAGCCTTCTGGGAAATCTCATGAAGATATTGTCTTGCTCCGGCTATATGACTTGGGTCGCATATAATAGGCAAATCAGGAATTCTCCGGCGTAATTCTATAGGTAATTGCCAGTTTGGCTGATTACGATACAATGTCTTTTCATACGATGAGAAGCCACGATGAATTGCTCCTATCCTGGTAATTCCTGCCCTGGCAATTCGTTCAATTGCCCCAATCCATAATTCAATGTCAGGATTTATAGGATTCTTCACAAGGACCATAACGTCTACCCCGTTAAGCGCATCGGAGATCTCCTGAACAGTGAATGGATTAACAGAAGTGCGGGCACCGATCCATAACATGTCAATACCATATTTCAATGCCTCGTAAACATGTTTTTCATTAGCCACTTCAGTGCCTACAAGCAGTCCTGTTTCCTGTTTGACTCTTCTGAGCCATTTTAATCCTTCAGAGCCCACCCCCTCAAAAGAATTAGGGCGTGTCCTGGGTTTCCAGATGCCTGCACGATAAACGCTGATCGCCTTTAAAGCAGCTAATTGTCTTGCAGTTTCCATAACCTGCTCTTCAGTTTCGGCACTGCATGGACCGGAGATGAGAAAGGGTCTTCCTTTGTATCCGCTCCAGTCTTTAATCAGGGTATTGTTAAGCTTTATTTCCATTATTGTAGTGATTATAAGTTTTAGTTCGATTGTTCTGATATTATCTATATTACACAGGTGGAGACGCCCTTGTAGGGCGTCTTTACTATTATATATCTCAATTGTTCAATTGTTCTATTGTTCAATTGTTCTATTGTTTTTAGTTCAATATCTTCCTGATCTTGTTAGCCTCTTCCATAAGAGCCTTCAATCCGTTAATGTCTTTTTCAGAGATCATCTTTCTGAATGAATTCATTTTTTCAATGAACGTGTCCATTACTTCAAGAATATATTCAGAATTTTCCACGAAAATAGGAGCCCAGGTTTCTCCGTTACTTTTTGCCAGACGTACCGTACTTTCAAATCCACCTCCCGCCAATGCAAGAATGTTTTGTTCTTCCTGTTCCTTTGCAAGAACACTCAGAGCGAGAGAAAAGGATGTAATATGTGAAATATGAGATACATAAGCAACGTGTACGTCATGATCTCTGGAGTTCATATATACCTTATGCATATTAAGCACTTCAAGCATTTTTTCCACTTTTTCAAGAGCATCAGCATCGCTTAGTTCCTTGTCGCATATAATAGCATTTTTGTAGTCGAATAGTTTTCCGATAGCTGCCAGTGGTCCGGAATATTCAGTTCCTGCCATGGGATGAACTGCAACGTATCTCCCTCTGCCCGGATGATTTTTTGAGGCTTCTGCAATACTTACTTTCGTTGAGCCCATATCAGTGACAATCTTTGAAGTGCCGGCTATTTTATCAAGAATACCGGGAAGCATCCTGCAATTTGAGCTAACAGGTGTGGAAAGTATTATCAGATCGCTCTTTTCAATAGCATTTTCGAGAGTCTCAATTTCATCTACCAATCCACATAGCATGGCAATATTCTGATGATGCAGATTTGAATCAACTCCGATTATTTTATCTGCAAATCCCCTTTTTCGAAGATCAACCATAAGTGATCCGCCAATAAGTCCAATTCCTACTACCGCAACTATCATGTTCTGGTTTATAAGTTATGTTTCTCAATATTAAATATTCGTCTAACTAAACAGGCTGGAAGTCTGAAGACCGAAGACCGAAGTCAATCTTCCGACTTCCGTCTTCCGTCTTCCGTCTTAAAGCTTTAATATTCTTTCTTTTGCCTCCTTCAGCCTGTTCTCATTGGCACATAAAGAGATACGCAGATACCTTTCACCATTTTTACCGAAGATAAAGCCAGGCGTTATGAAAACATTCGTCTTATTTAAAATATCTTCAATATAAGCTTCACAATTATTTATCTCTTCCGGAATACGTCCCCAAACAAATAAACCGACCTGGGTTTTATCGTATTTGCAGTTAAGGATTCCCATGATCTCCTCAACTATTTTACGTCGCCTGATATAAGCTTCATTAACAGTATCATACCACGATTCCGGATTGTTGAGTGCCTCAACTGCAGCCATCTGTATAGGAAGAAACATCCCGGAATCCATATTGCTTTTTACTTTAAGAATATTTTTTATATAATCGCTTTTGCCGGCAACCATCCCTATGCGCCATCCTGCCATACTATGTGATTTGCTTAATGAATTCAGCTCAAGGGCAGTTTCCTTTGCGCCATCAACAGCCAGAAGACTTAGATAATCTTTATTCATTATGAAACTATACGGATTATCATTACAAAGGAGGATGTTGTGTTTTAAGGAAAATGCCACTAATTTTTCAAATAAAGAAATCGATCCTTTAGTTCCGGTTGGCATGTGAGGATAGTTTACCCACATCAGTTTTACCCTGCTCAGATCACTCTGTCCGAGAGTGTCGAGATTTGGTAGCCAGCCATTTTTTTCATCGAGATCATATTTTCTGACAACTCCACCTACAAGATTTGTAACAGATGAATATGTAGGATATCCCGGATCGGGAACAAGCACTTCATCATCGTTATTTATATAGGCCATACTTATATGCATAATCCCTTCCTTACTTCCCATTAATGGCAGTATTTCGTTATGGGGATTAAGCTCAACGTGGAAATATTTCTTATACCAGTCTGAAAATGCTTTTCTCAATTCAGGGGTACCCGTATAACTTTGATAACCATGGGAAGTTGGGTTTTTAGCACCCTCTATAAGCGCCGCAACAGTATTTTCTGATGGTGGCTGATCAGGACTTCCAATACCAAGGTTAATGATATCCATTCCTTCTCTGCGCATCCTGTCTATCTGGGCAAGCTTTTGCGAGAAATAGTATTCCTGAACATTGTTGGTGCGGTCAGCCGGTTTAATTGTCATAAAGCATGTCTCCTTTAAAATATACACCGAGGATCTCCAGATTTCTTGTTTTGCTTTCCAGAACCCTCTTAATAACATTTGAGTTAGTGTTCTTATTTATCTCAAGATCAAGATAAAACATATATTCCCACTCTCCATTCAATCTGGGAACTGATTGAATCTTGGAAAGATTTATCTCAAGCTCAGCAAGTTTAACAAGTACAGCAGCAAGTGATCCGGGTTTATGGCTTGTAGAGAAGCAAATTGATACCTTATTTCCCTTCTTATTCCCTTTATCCTCACTTCCAATAATCAGAAACCGTGTGTAGTTTTGTTTGAAAGTTTCAATACCAGGGGCAAGAATATTGAGGCCATATATATCAGCAGCATTAGCACCGGCAATGGCAGCGACACCCATAAGTTTTTTTTCACTTATTTCCCTGGCGCTTCCCGCCGTATCGTCACTTTCAATATGTGTAATTTCAGGATACTGATTCAGGAAAGTCATACACTGTGCCAGCGCTATAGGATGAGATCTTATCTCCTTTATATCATTAATTGATTGGCCCGGTAGAGCCATCAGATTCTGTATTACTCTGATGTTTTGTTCTCCCAATATCTTCAAACCAGATTCCCTTATGAGGGTATAGTTATAAAGAATACTGCCTGATCTGGCATTTTCAATCGCCATTACGGCAAAATCCGCTTCTCCGGCAAGCAGCGTGTTGATAGTAAGGTCAAAAGTAGAACAAGGTACTATATCGATTGTATCATAATTAAAGAACTGTCTTGCAGCCATTTCGTGAAAGCTGCCTTTCTCTCCCTGTATTGTTACTTTCATTATCGTATGTTGTTAAAAAAAAAGGTCCCTTTGAGGGACCCTTGCTTCATATAAATTAATTTATCTGTATACAAAAATCCCTTTATCTCTTTTTAAAATAAAAATAGAAGTAATAAAAAGATATAAAATAATTGTATACAATATTCATTTTGTCGTGATTTTGTGATACAAAAGTAGTTTAATTTTTAAAAAAACAAGTAAAAAGTAAGAAAAACTATAAGAATTACTAAATATTTATATTTCTTATGAACTCCTTGTTTTTTACCCCCCAACCCCCCTAAGGGGGGGGCTAATTATCATTGCTTAAGAGAATTACGTATTTTTAGTTTGTATTCTATATTTGAAATTTATGAAATTAAGATAGTAATTATGACTATTTTCTTATAGCCTGTAATTGAAATTCCGAAAGAAGTCTTATACTGAATCTTACACACAATCAGTGAATTAACCCCCCTTAAGGGGGATGGGAGGTTAACTTAAAGGAAAAGAAGGGTTCTCCTACTTCTTGTGTCTTTCCTTCAGCACCTGTTCAATGCTTTGCAAATCAACTCCTTTTGCTTTTAATAAAATTAGAAAATGATACATCAGATCGGCAGCTTCATTTTTGAATAACTCAATGTCATTATCTTTTGCTTCAATAACTAATTCCACAGCTTCTTCACCAACTTTCTGAGCCACTTTATTGATCCCTTTTTTAAAAAGCTTATTTGTATATGAGTCATTGGCATTATTTTCAATACGCTTAGATATAACGCTTTCCAGTTCGTAGATAAATCCTTTTGCAGTTTCTTCATTAAAGCATGAGGTACTTCCTGTATGACAAACAGGGCCTGCAGGGTTTACTTTTATAAGTAAAGCATCATTATCACAATCAGATAATATCTCCTGAACATATAGAAAATTTCCGGAGGTCTCCCCTTTTGTCCAGAGCCGGTTTTTACTCCTGCTGAAGAAGGTTACTTTATTCTCTTTTTTGGTTTTCTTAAAGGCTTCCTTATTCATATAGCCTACCATCAATATCTGATCGGTGTTATTATCCTGAATTACAACGGGTACAAGACCGTTTCCTTTGGTAAAATCGATTTTCATAAATTGCTTTTATATTCTTACACTAATATGCTCACTTGTCAGATACCTTTTCAAATCCCTGATATCTATCTCGCCATAATGAAATATACTTGCTGCAAGAGCAGCACTGCAGCCGGTATTAAAAAATACATCCTTGAAATGTTCCAAGGTACCTGCTCCCCCTGATGCAATTACAGGAATATTAACAGTACTACTCACTTCCCAGGTTATTTCCATCGAAAACCCCGACTTTGTTCCGTCATTATTCATTGAAGTCAGAAGGATCTCGCCTGCACCCAGTTCCTCAGCTTTACGGGCCCAGATAATTGCTCGCAAATCTGTGGATGTACGTCCTCCATTAACAAAAACAATCCATTCATCATCAACCAGTTTTGTGTCTATTGCCACAACAACACACTGGCTACCAAATTGCCCGGCAATTTCAGAGATTAGTTCCGGTCTTCTCACGGCTGAAGAATTAATAGTTACCTTATCGGCCCCGGCTTTAATCAAGATAGAAACATCCTCAACAGTATTTATTCCGCCCCCCACTGTAAAAGGTATATTAATTTCCGCAGCAATCCTTTCTACTAATCCTGCAAATGCCTGTCTGTTCTCAATCGTAGCTGTAATATCAAGAAAAACAAGTTCATCAGCACCCTGGGCAACATAGATTTTAGCCAGTTCCACAGGATCCCCTGCATCTTTAAGGTTAACAAAATTTATCCCTTTCACGGTACGACCGTCTTTAATATCAAGACATGGAATAATTCTTCTTTTTAACATTGTTTTCCCAGTTCTTTTAAGGTTAGTTTACCTTCATAAACAGCTTTTCCGATTATGGCCCCCTCACAGCCTGCTTCCTTTAGATTTTCCAGATCCTTTCCAGATGTTATCCCTCCGCTTGCTATTAGGTTTATTTTAACCGAGCCAAGAATTTCTTTATACAGATCCGTGGAAGGCCCCTGAAGCATACCGTCCTTCTTAATGTCAGTACAAATAGTATATTTTACTCCCTTTGATTTGTATTCCCTGATGAAACTGATAATATCTTTCTCTGAGGTTTCAGCCCATCCGTTTGTTGATACTCTGTTGTTGAAACAATCAGCACCGAGTATCAGTTTTTCCTGACCCAATTTTGCCAGCCAGTCAAGGAATAAATGGGGATCCGTAAGAGCAATACTTCCAACTGTAACCTGTCTGGCTCCGGCATTAAAAGTTGTAATCAGGTCGTCATATGATCTGATCCCGCCGCCAAAGTCAATTTTTAATTTTGTCTTCCATGCAATTTTTTCGAGCACACTTAAATTTTCGATTTTTTTATTTTTTGCTCCGTCAAGATCAACAAGATGAAGATATTTTATCCCGGAGTCTTCAATCTGTCTGGCAACCTCAAGGGGATCTTCATTATATACTTTTTTTGTATTGAATTTCCCTTGTGTCAGGCGTACACATTTACCTCCGATAATATCAAGTGCTACAATAATTCTCATATCTTCAGGAAATTATGCAAGATTTTTTCTCCAATATACGCCGATTTCTCCGGATGAAACTGTGTTGCGTAGAAATTGTTTTTCTGCATAGCTGCGCTGAAAGGTAAAATATAATCACATGTTGCAGAAGTACCGGATGAAATCTCAGGATAGTAACTATGGACGTAATAAACATCATCTGACAGACTTATCCCTTTGAAGAGATCGCCTTTCAAAGTAAAAAAATTATTCCAGCCCATGTGTGGAATCTTATCTACCGGAGGAAAGCGTTTTACATCAGTTTCAAAAATCCCAAGGCATTCTGTATCTGCTTCCTCAGAATATCTGCACATGAGCTGAAGCCCCAGACAAATCCCAAGTACCGGTTGTGTTAAAGCGATTATGGTTTTGTCTAATCCTCTTTGTTTCAGATACTTCATAGCCGATCCTGCTTCTCCTACCCCGGGGAATATTACCTTATCAGCTGCTTTCAGCTCCTCCGGATTATCAGTAATAATACTTTCGTAACCCAGGCGGCTCAGAGCATTCTGTACGGATTTGATATTTCCTGCATTATATTTAAGAATTGCAATCATAATGTGCCCTTTGTTGATGGTAAAGAAAAGTTATCAGTTTGTTTAACAGCACTTTTTAGCGCTTTTGCGAATGCTTTGAAAATGGCTTCAATTTTATGGTGTTCGTTCCCGCCTTCTGCTTTGATATTCAGATTACATTTTGAACTGTCGCTGAATGATTTAAAGAAATGGAAGAAAAGTTCAGTTGGCATTTCTCCGATTTTCTCACGCAGGAACTCTGCATCCCATAACAGCCAGGGTCTTCCGCCAAAATCAAGGGCAACCTGAGCCAGGCAATCGTCCATTGGCAAAACGAAGCTGTATCTTTCAATTCCCTTCTTGCTTCCAAGTGCCTTGAGTATTGTTTCTCCTAAAGTAATAGCCACATCTTCAACTGTATGGTGTTCGTCAATCTCCAGATCACCCTTCACTTTTATCAGCAGATCTATATTCCCATGTCTTGCTATCTGCCCGAGCATGTGGTCAAAGAATCCGATACCGGTAGCAACGGAACTTTTTCCTGTTCCATCGAGGTTAACCTCCACCTGAATTTGTGTCTCCGATGTATTCCTCTCAACTTTTGCTATGCGGAGTATCTTCTTCAGATGTTTATAAATATAGTTCCAGTCGGTTGTACATAATTCAGCATCCTCAGTACCCTTTTTACTAATCAGAATTGCCTTGCATCCCAGGTTCTTAGCTAGCTCAACATCAGTTAGTCTGTCACCGATAACATAGGAAGAAGACAGGTCAATTCCTTTGGCAAGGTATTTTACAAGCATTGCTGTTCCCGGCTTTCGGGTAGGAGCCATTTGTTCCGGATAGGTTCTGTCTATAAATATCTCTTTGAATTCTATCCCTTCACCCCGCAGAATCTCTAAAATCTTGTTCTGAACAGGCCAGAAGGTATCTTCAGGGTATGAGTCAGTTCCCAGTCCATCCTGATTTGTTACCATAACCAGCTCAAAGTCCATCTCTCTGGCAATTTTCGATAAATTACTAATTGCTCCCGGAAGAAAAAAAAGTTTCTCAAAACTATCAATCTGCTCATCTTCAGGTTCGGTAATGATTGTCCCATCCCTGTCAATAAAGAGTACCTTCTTCATATTAGAATAGTTTTAAGAGCGTTAATCAGTTTGTTGTTTTCCGTATGGGTACCAACGGTGATACGCAGACAATTATTAATTACAGAAGTGCGGTTTCGTATGATTATATGCTTGTCAATAAGTGAATTATATATCAGAGTGGCATTGCTCACTTTTACCAGGATAAAGTTTGCATCTGAAGGATAAACCTTTTCTGTTATTTTTAATTTTTTCAGATCAGAATTGAGTCTCTCTTTCTCATTTTTAATTTTGAGAACCTGGCTTTTAAATTCCACCGCTTTTTCGAGTTTCCGTAAGGCAGCTTTCTGGTTTATTGTACTAATATTATATGGTGGCTTCAACTTATTGAAATATTGGAGTATAGCAGGATTTGAAAATGCCATACCGACTCTTGCAGCTGCCAACCCAAATGCTTTGCTGAAAGTCTGCATTACTATCAGGTTGGGGTACTTATCAATCATTTCTATAAATGATGGTTTTTCAGTGAAGTCAATATAAGCTTCATCAATGGCAACAATTCCATTGAAATTTGAAATGATATAACTGATATCGGAAATTTCCATGCAGTTGCCTGTAGGATTATTAGGTGAACAGATGAAGATAAGTTTCACGTTATTGTCTGCTAACCATGGTTTGGTCTTTTCAATATCAATCTGAAAACTTTCATTTAATGGAACCTTTATAATTTTTATATCATTCACTGAAGCTGAAACTTCATACATTCCGTAAGTGGGAGTGAAGGTGAGAGCTTTATCTTTCCCCGGGTTGCAGAAAACCCTGTAACAAAGATCGATTATCTCATCACTGCCATTTCCGAGGAATATTTTTTCTTCTGAGATCCCTTTGTTTTTTGAAATCGCAGCTTTCAGATCTCTTTGATAAGGATCGGGATAGCGGTTCAGTTTTCCAAATGGATTTTCATTCGCATCCAGAAATATACCTGTTTTGCCTTTGAATTCATCTCTGGCACATGAGTAAGGGATAAGGTTCTTTACATTTTCCCTTACTAATTTGTCTAAATCAAACATTTCTTAAACTTTTAAGTCTCAAACTCACTGCATTTTTATGTCCGTTTAACGACTCAGCCTCAGCCATTAACTCTATAGTTGGACCAAGGTTTTTTATGCCTTCCTGATTCACTTCCTGGAATGAGATTTTTTTAAGGAAACTATCCGTTGATACACCGCTGTAACTCTTCGCAAATCCATTTGTCGGGAGTGTGTGATTTGTTCCCGTTGCGTAATCCCCGGCACTTTCGCAGCTGAAATTTCCAAGAAAAACCGATCCGGCATTTGTTATTTTGCCTGAAAGCAAAGTTGCATATAAGGAGTTAATTATGAGGTGCTCAGGAGCATAACTATTACTGAAACTAACACAGTCATCCAATGAGGTGAGAAGTATCAGCATACTGTTTTCCAATGCTTTTAATGCTATATCTTTTCTGGGCAATAACTGTATCTGTTTTTCAATTTCTTTCTTAACTTTTTCAATAAGAGCCTGATTATCAGTAAGCATAATTACCTGACTATCAGATCCATGCTCAGCCTGAGAAAGCAGATCGGCGGCAATAAATTCAGGATTGGCAGATTCATCAGCTATTATTAAGACTTCACTTGGACCGGCTGGCATATCGATTGAAATTCCATCCTGCTGTACCAACTCCTTGGCTTTTGTAACATATTGGTTTCCGGGTCCGAATATTTTGTAAACTTTTGGTACACTTTCTGTTCCATAAGCCATAGCTGCTATAGCCTGAGCTCCTCCGATCCTGTAAATTTCTGTAATGCCGGTAAGATGAGCAGCATAAAGAATCAATGGATTTACTTTTCCATCTTTGCCTGAAGGTGTGCAAAGGATAATTTCATCACATCCGGCAAGTTTTGCAGGTATCCCAAGCATTAACACTGTTGAAAAGAGAGGGGCGCTTCCTCCCGGAATGTATAAGCCGACTTTTTGTATCGGAACACTTTTTCTCCAGCATTTGACCCCTTTGATCGTCTCTATAACAGGTTCTCTTATAAGCTGTGATGAATGGAAATTCTCAATATTTGCTTTTGCAATATTTATTGCGTTTTTAAGATCATCAGGCACTTGAACAATTGATTGCCTTATCTCATCCTGTGATACCTTTAAACTACCACTGGGGATACCATCGAATTTTTCGGAGAAATAATAAATGGCCTTATCTTTTTCTGATTTTACTCTGTTAATTATTTCTTTTACAGCTTCTTCGAGATTAGTTTTATCTATCTCAGGTCTTATGCAAAGAGTATCCCAGTTATTTTTTTCGGGATAATAGATTGTCTTCATTACAATATCATTTTCTCGATTGGAATAACTAAAATACCTTCTGCTCCTGCTTCTCTAAGTTGGTTTATTCTTTCCCAGAACTCATCTTCCTTTACAACTGAATGAAGACTGTACCATCCTTTTTCAACAAGTGGGACGATTGTCGGACTTTTCATACCTGGCAGTATGGCGCATATTTTTTCTATGGCAGATTCGGGAGCATTCAGCAAAATGTATTTGTTTTCTTTTGCATTCTTTACAGCCCTGATCCTGAAAAGCAAACTTGCCAGAATATCCTGTTTTGACTTGCTAAGATTCTTGTTCCCGATAATAATTGCCTGACTTTTCAGTATTGTCTCAACTTCTTTCAGGCCATTTGTTAACAGAGTACTGCCTGAACTTACGATGTCGCAAACTGCATCAGCCAGACCTATACCCGGGGCGATTTCCACACTGCCACTGATCTCTTCAATCTCTGCAATAATCTTGTTCTTTTTCAGGAAATCGGATAGAATTTTAGGATAACTCGTAGCTACTTTTTTATTCATTAAATAGCCTGGTCCGGTGTATGTCTCTTCCTTCGGAATTGCGATACTCAGACGGCAGCCTGCAAAACCAAGCTGTTCTATAATATTAACATCCTTATTTTTTTCGAAAACTACATTTTCTCCCAGAATACCAATATCTGCAACCTGCTGTTCAACATATTGGGGGATATCATCATCTCTGAGAAAAAGAAGTTCAACCGGAAAATTCTGAGCAGTGGTTTTCAGTACACTAATCCCGTTTGAGAATTTTATTCCGCACTCTTCCAGCAGTTTTTTCGAATTTTCGCTCAGTCTTCCGTTTTTTTGAATCGCAATTTTAAGTACACTCATATTCATTTTCAGTTAAGTCTGAGCAAATCTTAAGGGAAATAAAAAACCCGGCTGATCTGTTCAGACGGGTTTATGATATTTTAATTTATACACATATCATTATCTCCTCGCCTGAGAGCAAGTATGAGAATTATGATGTGATGATTGATTGTTCATTTCTTAAAAATATTAATGCAAAGATAGGAATAAATTAATATCTGTAATAAAATAGTTCTAAAAGTTTAAATATTTTTGGTGAACCTTTGTGTCTTGGTGTCTTTGTGGCATTTTTTTCGCCACCAAGTCACAAAGACACTAAGTTCCACCAAGACGCAATTCTATGAAGTTTTCAAAATATAATCAGCAATCCAGTCCCCAACCTGAGATGTTGATTTTGGATTATTCCTGTTAAGATCTTCAGTAACATAATCACTATCAATCGATTTTTCAACAGCTGTGGATATCAGTTCTGATTCTTCTTTCAGATTGAAAGCCAGATCGAACATCATTGCTGCTGATAATATTGTACCAATCGGATTGGCGATATTTTTCCCTGCAGCCTGGGGATATGAACCATGTATAGGTTCAAAAACGGAAGTTGATAAACCAATAGAAGCAGAGGGAAGAAGACCTAATGAACCGGTGAGTACACTTGCCTCATCGGAAAGAATATCTCCAAACATATTTTCTGTTACTATCACATCGAATCTTCCGGGCCACTGAATCAATTGCATAGCCGCATTATCGACAAACATAAAATCCATTGTTAGCTCTTTAAATTCTCTGGCTATATTAACCGCAGTTTCCCTCCATAGTCTTGAGGTTGCAAGTACATTTGCCTTGTCGACCACTGTGATCTTTTTCTTACGCTTCATGGCATATTCACAAGCCAGTCTTACAACACGTTCTATTTCGTAACGGCTGTATTCACATGTATCATAAGCGGTATTGGTATCTTCAGATCTTCCCTGTGGTTTTCCGAAATATATTCCACCGGTCAGCTCTCTTATCATAATAATATCAACACCCTGAACAATTTCTTTCTTAAGAGGCGATTTATCGATAAGTGACGAAAAGGTTGTCACCGGTCTGACGTTTGCATATAATCCAAGCTCTTTTCTCATTGCCAGCAGACCCTGTTCAGGACGTACCTTAGCGGCAGGATTGTTGTCGTATTTAGGATCCCCTATGGCACCAAACAGAACTGCATCAGAGGATTTGCAGAGTTCAAGTGTCTCGGACGGCAGAGGATTTCCTGTTTTATCAATTGCAATGGCTCCTACCAATCCATGAGTGAAATTGAAAGTATGATTAAATTTTTCCCCAACGGCTGTTATCACTTTTTTTGCCTGATCGATAATCTCCGGACCGATTCCGTCGCCGGGTAAAACTGCAATTTTAAAATCCATTTGTTACCTTTGTTAATGATTTATTGGTTATTATTTTCTGTTCATTATTCTCTATGAAATTAAGCATTCTTTCAGTAGCTTTTATTGCAGACTCAGTCTGGTCAGCATCTAGCCCTTTTGTTCTGAATTCTTTCCCGTTAAAATCCCATGTTATTACTGTTTCAACAAGGGCATCGGTGGCTCCGCCGGGAGGTATTGATACCTGGTAATCAATAAGTACCGGGTATTTTTTCCCAAGTTTGTCATATATTATACGCAAGGCTTTCATAAACGCGTCATACTGGCCATCACCTGAGGATGTTTCCTGGTATAAATTTCCATCAATTTCCACCTGTATATTCGCAGAAGGTTTTAAACCGTAGGAGAGGGAAAGTGAATAGTTCTTGATAAAAATCTTATAGTTAATCTGTTCACTTCCTAATACATCGGCAATGATAAACGGAAGATCTTCAGTGGTTACATTTTCTTTTTTGTCACCCAATTCAATTACCCTCTGAGTTACTTTTGCCAATGATTCAGCATTAAGAAACAGACCGAATTCCTCAAGGTTTTTCCTGATGGTTGCTTTGCCTGACTGTTTCCCAAGAGCGTATTTTCTTTTTCTCCCGAACCGTTCAGGAAGAAGGTTATTGTAGTACAAGTTGTCTTTACTGTCGCCATCGGCATGAATACCTGAAGTTTGTGTAAATACATTCTCGCCAATTACAGGTTTGTTCACAGGAATCCTGATTCCGCTGAATGTCTCAACAATTTTACTGACGTTAGTTATCTCAAATTCATTAACACCTGTATCAGCGAAAAGCTGATCGCGCAAAACTCCGATGACACTTGAAAGAGGGGCATTGCCAGCTCTTTCTCCGAGTCCGTTAACTGTTGTATGAATTCCATGAACCCCGGCTCTTACTGAAGCAAATACATTAGCCACAGCCAGATCATAATCATTATGTGCATGAAAATCAAAGTGTAGAGATGGAAATCTATCGATAGTCTTTTTGCAGAATTCGAAAGTCTGTTCAGGGTTCAGAACGCCAAGAGTATCGGGTAGCATGAATCTTTTTATATTTTCATTCTTTAAAGATTCTATCATATAAAAAACATAATCTTCCGAATTGATCATTCCGTTCGACCAATCTTCCAGATAGATATTAACATCCATATCAAGTGCTTCGGCTTTCTTAATGATCTCCTTTATTTCATTGACATGCTGTTCTGGAGTTTTTCTAAGTTGTTTTTCGAGGTGTCTTAATGATCCTTTAGACAGGAGATTAAGTACTTTTCCGCCGGCATCATTAATCCAGTTAAGAGACACTTCTCCATCAATAAAACCAAGTACCTCAACTTTCCTGATGAAGTCATTCTTACGGGCCCATTCGGTAATTTTACTCAGTGCCTCGAATTCTCCCGACGAGACTCTTGCTGAAGAAACCTCAATCCGATCGACCTTCACGTCTTTCAGAAGAAGGGTAGCTATGTGGAGCTTTTCGAGCGGTGAGTATGAAACCCCCTGGGTCTGTTCTCCATCCCTTAGGGTAGTATCCATTATTTCAACTCTCATTTTGCCAAACTTTTATTGGTTTCATAACCTGTTATCTGACTTTTAATGCTTAACAGGAAATCAATATCATCGAGTCCTTTAAGCATGCATTCTTTTTTATAGGGATTGATAGCAAATATCGCAGAGTCTCCAATTGATATTATCGTAAATGTCTGCTTATCAAGGTCTATATTTACTTCAGTTGAAGGGTCTTTCTGGATAAGGTCCAGAAGTTTTTTCAGGAAATCATCACTTACCACTATTGGCAGTAATCCATTATTCAGAGAATTAGCCATGAATATATCAGCAAAAAAGCTCGATACAACAGCTCTGAAACCGTAATCATAAATAGCCCAGACAGCATGTTCACGACTCGATCCGCTGCCAAAATTTTTTCCTGCAACAAGTACTTTCCCTGAGAATTTTGAATTATTCAGAACAAAATCCTTGTTTCTCGCTCCTGTCTTTGAATATCTCCAGTCGCGGAAAAGGTTTTCCCCGAAACCTTCCCTTGTTGTCGCGCTCAGGAATCTGGCTGGTATAATCTGATCAGTATCTACATTTTCAAGTGGAAGAGGTACACATGTTGACCTGAGTATATCGAATTTTTCTTTTGCCATTTTCAGTTATCTATTTACGTTTTTATACGGTAAAAAATTCACGTGGATCGGAAATCGTTCCGTTTATAGCTGCTGCTGCTGCTGTAAGTGGACTTGCAAGCAGCGTACGGGCTCCTGGTCCCTGTCTCCCTTCAAAATTTCTATTTGAAGTTGAAACTGCATATTTTCCTGCAGGAATTTTGTCCTCGTTCATTGCAAGACATGAGGAACAACCCGGCTGTCTTACCTCGAAACCGGCATTCTTAAATATTTCTGTAAGTCCTTCGGCAGCCATCTGCTCTTCAACCCTTTTTGAACCCGGGACGATCAGCGCAGTTACATTTGCTGCCTTTTTTCTCCCTTTAATAATCTGTGCAAAAGCTCTGAAGTCCTCAATCCGGCCATTTGTACAACTGCCTATAAATACATAATCAATTTGGTGTCCAAGAAGTTTCTCTCCCGGTTTGAATCCCATATAATCAAGTGATTTCAAATATGATGAAGAGGCTTCTTTATTTTTATCATCTGTTATTGGAATAATACCATCAACGAACATTCCCATTCCCGGATTTGTTCCATAAGTGATCATTGGCAGAATCTGTTCGGCATCGAATACCAATTCACGATCAAAGATTGCTTCAGGTTCAGTGGTAAGCGTTTTCCATTGAACAACAGTTGATTCCAGATCTTTTATCCCTGGAATAGACGGAAGCTGTCTCAGGTAATTGAATGTAGTCTCATCAGGAGCTATTAACCCGCCGCGGGCTCCCATCTCAATGCTCATATTGCAGATTGTCATTCTTGCTTCCATGCTCAGACTTCTTATCGCTGAACCACTGAATTCAACGAAATAGCCTGTTGCACCTCCGGCAGAAATTTCTGAGATGATATACATTATAATATCTTTCGAGCTTACTCCTTTGTGAAGATTACCGTTCACGACAATTCTCATTTTCTTCGGTTTTGGCTGAAGAATACATTGTGTAGCAAGAACCATTTCAACTTCAGTTGTTCCTATTCCGAAAGCTATTGTCCCGAAAGCCCCATGGGTTGAGGTATGGCTGTCCCCGCAGACAATGGTCATTCCCGGCAGTGTATAACCCAGCTCCGGACCTATGACATGGACTATTCCGTTTTTTGCATGGTTCAGGCCGAAGAGCTCAATTCCATACTTGCTGCAATTTTCGTTTAGTCTTTCAACCTGATTGCGCGATAATTCGTCACGGATCTGAAGATGCTGATCTTTTGTAGGAATGTTATGGTCGGCAGTTGCAATTGTTTTCTCGGGTCTGAATACGGGAATACCCCTTTCTTTCAATCCGTTAAATGCCTGGGGACTTGTAACCTCGTGGATGTAATGACGGTCGATATACAGAACATCAGGGCCATCTGTTATGGAACGAACTACATGTCCGTCCCAGATTTTGTCAAAAAGTGTTTTTGCTTCCAAGATTTTAAAATAGTTAATTTATCTTTGCTATTGCATCTATAAATGCTTCAACAGATGCTGTAATAATATCGGTATTAGCTGAAAATCCATAATACATTTTTCCCTGATGTTCAACCTGGATATGCACCTTCCCAAGGTCATCACTTCCCTTTGTAATTGCCTGAATCAAAAATTCTTCCAGATGAACTGTTTTGCTGATAAGATGCTTGACAGCTGTAAAACATGCATCAATAGGCCCATTGCCTGAAGCAGTTGAAAAGTGTACTTCACCATTGATTTTTATGCCAACAGTTGCAACAGGTATTAATGATTTTCCACATGAAACCTGAAGCAGATCGAGTTTCAACGATTTTTCACCCTGAAAAGCCACACCTGCAAGTATTCTGATATCCTCATCGTTAATCTCTTTCTTCTTATCAGCAAGTACAAGGAAGCGATGGTAAATTTCATCTATTTCCTCTTTGCCAAAATTAAATCCGAGCAATTCAAGGCGGTGATTGAGAGCTGCCCTTCCGCTTCGTGCAGTAAGGATTATTGAGGACTCTCTGATACCTACTTCAACGGGATCGATTATCTCATAATTCTCACGGTTCTTCAGAACCCCATCCTGATGAATACCTGAAGAGTGAGAAAATGCGTTTCTTCCCACGATTGCTTTATTAGCCTGAACAGGCATGCTCATTAGTGTTGAAACCAGTCTGCTGGTACTGTAGATTAGTTTAGTATTAATATCGGTTCTTAGCTTAAGGTCATGATGACTTTTAATAATCATTGCAATCTCTTCCAGAGATGTGTTCCCGGCTCTCTCCCCGATACCATTTATTGTTACTTCAACCTGTCTTGCTCCGTTAATGATACCCATCATCGTATTTGCCGTTGCCATTCCCAGATCATTATGACAGTGAGTTGATATTATTACCTTATCGATATTTGGAACATTATCCTTAAGATATTTTATTTTCCGACCATATTCCTCCGGAAGGCAGTAACCAGTAGTATCAGGTATATTAACAACAGTTGCACCTGCCTTTATTACGGCTTCGATAACCCTGGCAAGGTATTCGTTATCGCTTCTTCCTGCATCTTCTGCGTAAAACTCAACATCATCGACGAATTTCCGGGCATATTTTACAGCATCAGCTGCTCTTTTAAGAATCTCCTCAGGAGTTGTCTTGATTTTGTATTTAATATGGAATTCGGAAGTTCCTATGCCGGTATGTATCCTTTTCCTTTTTGCATATTGAAGAGCTTCGGCAGCTACTTCAATATCTTTTTTAACAGCTCGGGTTAGTGCACATATCACCGGGTTTGTAACTGCCTTTGATATCTCTACGACAGATTTGAAATCTCCTGGACTGGAAATCGGGAAGCCGGCTTCAATTACATCGACACCCAGAGCTTCAAGAGCCTGAGCAACTTCAATCTTCTCAATAGTATTTAACTGGCATCCGGGTACCTGTTCTCCATCCCTCAGAGTAGTATCGAAAATGATTATTTTGTCGTCCATATTACTTTTTTTTTATTTTTTATTTTTCTCCGGTCTCAGTTTTCTGACAGCAGCGCCTGCTTTCCACAATTCAGAATTGTGCAGTTCATCAAGTTCTGCTCCCAATTTTTTTCTGTAATCGTCTTGCCTGTTGGCCTCAATTGTTATCCTGGCCTCATTACCGCTTGCAACGCTCTCGTACAACTCGTCAAAGACAGGTGCTACTGCATCTCTGAACTTTTTCTTCCAGTCAAGAGCTCCTCTCTGGGCAGTAGTGGAACAATTGGCATACATCCAATCCATACCATTTTCAGCTACCAGCGGAAGAAGGCTTTGTGATAATTCTTCAACAGTTTCATTGAATGCTTCTGAAGGAGAATGACCTTTTTTTCTCAACAGGTAATATTGTGCTTCCATAATGCCGGCAATAGCTCCCATGAGTACGCCTCTTTCTCCTGTAAGGTCGCTGTAAACTTCTTTCTTGAAGTCAGTCTCAAACAAATATCCTGAACCAACACCAATTCCAAGAGCAAATACCCTCTCTTTTGCTTTTCCTGTTGCATCCTGATAAATTGCATAACTTGAGTTCAGTCCTTTACCTTCAAGAAACAATCGTCTCAGCGAAGTTCCCGATCCTTTTGGAGCTATAAGAATAACATCAACATCCTTTGGAGGAACGATACCTGTCTGATTATTGAATGTAATACCAAAACCATGGGAAAAATACAAAGCTTTTCCGGGTGTAAGGTGTTCTTTTATTTTTGGCCATGCAGCTATTTGTCCGGCATCGGAAAGAAGTAACTGGAGGATGGTACCTCTTTTACAGGCTTCTTCTATCTCAAATAAGGTTTTTCCTTCTACCCATCCATCTTTAATCGCTTTATCCCATGATGGTGAGGATTTCCTCTGGCCAACGATTACATTGAAGCCATTATCTTTCAGGTTTAATGACTGGCCCGGACCTTGTACTCCATAACCAATTACAGCTATAACTTCATTTTTAAGAACTTCGCGGGCTTTTGAAAGAGGAAACTCTTCTCTTGTTACTACATTTTCGACTACACCGCCAAAATCAATTTTTGCCATGATCTTACAATTAAATATGTGATTAATAATAGTTTTTAGTTAAGTATTTGCTGCGTTTCAGGTTTAACCCTGTTAGCTTCATCCATCTCCTTCAGATATGAATTCAGCTCTTTAACCTGTTTGGTAATAGCCACCCTGCCTGACCTTGCAAACTGCAATACCCCGAATGGCTCAAGCAATTTAAGCAAATCAGCTATTTCGGACATGTGACCGGTTTTTTCAATAACAATATATTCCGGTGACACTTCAAGAATACGAGCATGGTGAGCACGAACAACATGATCAATTATATTTCCTGACATCAGCCCCTTGGTTGTAACTTTAAAAAGAGCCATCTCCTGATGGATAATGTGTTCTGAAGTGTGTACGAAAACTTTCAGGACATCAACCAGCTTTTCCATCTGCCGTGCAACTTTCTGAATCATCTCATTTGTAGCTTTTACAACGATTGTGAGCAGAAATACCCCTTTTACAGCTGATTCTGAGGCAGTAAGACTATCGATATTTATTTGCCTCCGGGTTAATATTATTGTTATCTGACCAAGGATTCCGATATGGTCCTCAGTAAAAATCGATATTGTAAATTCCTTTTTCATAAAATTTTCATTCTAATAGGTTAATCTGATTTCTGATACTGACGCTCCAGGTTCTACCATCGGGAAAACATTTCCTTCTTTTTCCACAATTATTTCGAGAAGATAAGCCTCTTTTGAATTTATCATTTCAGCCAGCGAACTTTTCAGATCTTCTCTTTTTGAAACATATTTTGCTGATATGCCATAAGCTTTGGCAATCATAACGAAATCGGGATTTACCAATTCTGTAGACGCATAGTTTTTTTCATGGAACATATCCTGCCACTGACGAACCATCCCAAGGAAATTATTGTTTAAAATGATGATTTTTACAGGAATTTTATATTGCAGGATTGTACCAAGTTCCTGAACCGTCATTTGGAATCCTCCGTCACCAAGAAATGTTATTACCTCTTTTTCAGGGCAACCTACTTTAGCTCCGATTCCGGCAGGAAGTCCAAATCCCATGGTGCCCATTCCTCCTGAGGTTACCCAGTCGTTAGGATTTTTAAATTTGTAATAACGGGCAGCAAACATTTGATTCTGTCCAACATCCGTTACAATTATAGCATTACCTTTTGTCAGTTCAGATACCATATTTACAACTTCCCCCATCCTTATCTCTCCTTTTTCAGGTTTTGTTTCCGGTTTTATAACGCTCTCATATTCAGCTTTATCGCATATACGGAATTCTCTTATCCATTTTTCAAAAGAATTGGCTTTAACCAAAGGGATAAGGTAATCGAGGACCTCTTTAGCATCATTATTGATTTCTACATCTACCTGAACATTTTTATTTATTTCAGCTTCATCGATTTCTATATGTATAATAGTTGCCTGTTTTGCATATTTCTTAAGATTGCCGGTAACACGGTCATCGAAACGCATCCCGATAGCTATAATAAGGTCAGCCTTATTTGTAAGAACATTCGGACCATAATTTCCGTGCATTCCCAGCATACCTGTAAACAACCTGTGATCAGAAGGAAATGAGGAAAGCCCAAGAAGGGTTGAAGCAACCGGGATACCTGTCTTTTCGGCAAATGCTTTCAGTTCCTTTTCTGCTTTTGACAAAAGAACTCCATGGCCGGCAAGTATTAGTGGTCTTTCAGCATGGTTTATCATAATTGCAGCTGATTCTATTGCCTTAGTATGCAATGTAATATGCGGATTATAACTCCTTATATATTCGCATTTTCTGTATTTGAAATCAACTTTCTCGATCTGCGCATCTTTAGTGATATCAACCAGGACAGGTCCGGGACGTCCTGATTTAGCTATATAAAACGCTTTCGCGATGGTGTCGGGTATGTCCTGGGATTTCTTTACCTGGCAGTTCCATTTTGTTACCGGCATTGAGACTCCTATTATATCAGTCTCCTGAAATGCGTCAGAACCGATCAGGGTTGAAGTAACCTGAGCTGTAATAAATACTACAGGAACAGAATCGAGAAAAGCATTGGCAATTCCTGTTACCAGATTTGTAGCTCCCGGTCCGGATGTAGCAAAACAAATTCCCGGTTTTCCTGTAACCATTGCGTAAGCCTGAGCTGCATGAGCTGCTCCTTGTTCATGCCTGGTAAGAAGATGACGGAGCTTATCTTCATAATTCATAAGCTTATCATAAACTGGCATTATTGCCCCGCCCGGATAGCCGAAAATAGTATCTACACCCTCCTCAATGAGGCATCTTAAAAGAGCATCGGCCCCTGAAATGCATTCTATCCCGTTAACCTGAACTCTGGGTAGCTCTTTTTCCTTTACTTGTTCCTTGTCAGTCTTCATATAGTAACGTTTGTTGTTATTCATATGTCATTGCGAGGAGCCCCGCGGGGCGGGGTAAACTCTGCGACGAAGCAATCCCCCTGATTCTCCTGAAACTATCAACTAGATTCCCCCCTGATTCTCCTGAAACCATCAACTAGATTATCCTTACCGCCCCCAGGTCTGCAGAACTTACCAGAGCTGCATAGGCTTTCAGCGAGGTAGGTATTACCCTGTTGCGGGTTGAAGGTTTATATGCCTTGTCACCTTTCAATTCTTCTTCTTTCTGTCTGTTTTTAAGTTCCTTTTCAGTCAGGTCAACATTTATTTTTCTGCCAGGGATATCTATTACAATCCGATCCCCGGTTCTTATCAACGCAAGCTCCCCACCTGAAGCTGCTTCGGGAGAAACATGACCGATAGATAAACCAGAAGTACCCCCTGAAAACCGTCCATCAGTTATTAGAGCGCACTTTTTGTCTAATCCCATTGATTTCAGATATGAAGTAGGGTAGAGCATTTCCTGCATACCCGGACCACCTTTAGGACCTTCATACCTTATTACTACAACGTCTCCGTCTTTTATTCTGTTATTCAGAATGCCATCAACAGCATCCTCCTGAGATTCAAAAATTACTGCATTTCCGTTGAACGAAAAGAGTGATGCATCGATGCCGGCAGTCTTAACTATACATCCTTTCCTGGCAATATTTCCATAAAGTACAGCCAGGCCGCCATCTTTGCTATAGGCGTGTTTCACAGACCTGATACATCCATTTTCATTGTCAGTATCAAGCTCTTTAAAACTTGTATTATGCGAACCCATTACAAGGTTTTTTACCATTGACGGGGCGCTTTTATAGATATCAAAAGCGATCGCTTTAGCCTTTCCACCCTGGATATCCCAGTCGGAAATAGCATCATGGAGAGTAGGGTAATCTACTCTTTTTACTGAGCTGTCTATCAGGTTATTACGTTCCAATTCACCCATAATAGCTAAGATTCCTCCGGCGCGGTTAACATCCTGCACATGATATTGCGAACTAGGTGCCACCTTGCAGATATTTGGAATTTTGCGTGAGAGTTCGTCAATATCCTTCATCGTAAAATTTACTTCAGCTTCCTGAGCAATTGCCAGCAAATGAAGTACTGTGTTGGTTGATCCGCCCATTGCAATATCGAGTGACATAGCATTCATAAAAGCTTCTCTTGTTGCAATTGAGCGTGGAAGTACTGAATTATCCCCATCATTATAAAATCTGTTCGAAAGTTCAACAATTAATCCTGCTGCTTGTTCAAAAAGTTTAACACGGTTGAGATGGGTAGCCACAATAGTTCCGTTTCCCGGAAGTGCAAGTCCTAATGCTTCATTAAGGCAATTCATAGAGTTTGCTGTAAACATTCCTGAGCATGATCCGCAAGTCGGGCAGGCAGAGTTTTCAATATCGTTCAGATCTTTATCGCTAATACTGGTATCAGCTCCGGCAACCATTACATCGACCAGATCGAGATATTTATTTTTAAGAAGACCGGCTTCCATTGGTCCTCCTGAAACAAAAACAGTTGGAATATTAATTCGCATAGCAGCCATCAGCATCCCGGGAGTTATCTTATCGCAATTGCTTATGCAGATCATGGCATCGGCCTGATGAGCATTGCATACATATTCAACACTATCGGCGATAAGTTCCCTTGAAGGAAGTGAATAGAGCATACCTGAATGTCCCATTGCTATACCATCATCGATTGCTATTGTGTTGAATTCAGCTGCAAAGCATCCCTTTTTCTCAATCTCTCTTTTTACAATCTGACCAATTTCATGCAGATGAGCATGTCCCGGAACGAACTGTGAAAATGAATTTACGATAGCGATTATGGGCTTGCCGAATTGTTCCTGTTTCATTCCGTTTGCGCGCCAGAGGCTTCTTGCTCCTGCCATGTTCCTGCCGACTGTTGTTGTTGAGCTCCTGAGAGGATTCTTCATATATTAAGGCATTAAAAAAAAAGCTTCCCGGTTTCCCGGAAAGCTTCTGTATGTTTATGGTAATACATATTATTCCCGGATCAAGTGCGTTTTGCAAGAATGAGTACGAGGATAATAATATGGATTAAAGATATTCTCATTGTTTTATTATAAAATGATGGGCAAATGTATTGAATTTTTTAATAAATCAAACAAAAAATACTTTTTATTATCTTTTTTGATAGAAATCATCAGTTAACCGCAAAGGTCGCTAAGTATCTACGCAAAGATCGCAAAGAACTGAAATACTACATTTTACTTTGCGAACTTTGCTACAACTTTGAGCACTTTGCGGTTAAATAATTATTTTTTCGGTTCCTGTACTTGTTTTGCAACAACCGTTCCTATTACATCTACCCTTACCACAGAAGCAATCGCATCCGGAGCTTTTGATGGCAGATTTATAGTAAGTGAATTATCTTTTGATACAGTCGTTTTAAGACTGGCTCCGGTTGCTATGAGTTTTGCAGATACCACTTTATTATTGAAATCGGGAATTACTAGTTTCCCGTCTGCAGGCCAGTTGAATACTGAAAAATAGAGTGATGTGCCAGATTTAGTGTTTTTTACAGTGCAACGCCCCCAATCGAATAATCCCCAGGGACTTGCCTTGGTACCATAAATTGCTTCTCCGTTTATCTTCATCCACTGACCCATTTTTGCCAGAAGATCCACAGATTCAGCAGGAAATTCGCCAAGGTCTGTGGGTCCAACATTAAGTAAGAAATTTCCCCCTTTGGAAGCTATATCCACCAGGTTGTGAATAAGCGTTTCAGGTGTTTTATAATTATGATCGTAGCTCTTGTACCCCCAGGTGCCATTCATTGTCATGCATGTTTCCCAATCGGTTCCATCGAGATCTTTAAGATTAGGTATTTTTTGTTCAGGGGTTTTGTGATCGCCCGGGAAATTTGGTCGCTTAAGACGGTCGTTTGTTATTATTGCGGGCTGAAGTGCGAGTAATGACTGCAATTTAGTTGCGGCATCATCGGTCATATTAGTTGGGGTATCCCACCATAGTACAGCCAGATTGCCATAATTTGTCAGAAGCTCTTTCACCTGCGGAACAGCTACATCATCAATATATTGTGCGAAAGTCTTTGTCTCCTGAGCCGGATCCCAATGGCCCTTATGTTCTTTAGTATATGCATCAATAGTAACAGAATCAGGATTTGCCCATCCTTCCTTTGTTAATTTCCGTGCAGCCGATCCGCCGGGATTGTTCCAGTCCTGGGCCTGAGAATAGTAAAATCCGAGTCTGATCCCGTATTTTTTGCATGCTTCGGCAAGTGGTTTAAGGAGATCTTTGCCATAAGCTGTTGCATCTACGACATTCCATTTGCTTGCTTTAGTTTCAAAAAGGGCAAAGCCATCATGATGTTTTGAAGTGATAACAATGTATTTCATTCCTGCATCTTTTGCCATTTTTACCCAGGCATCCGGATTGTATTTCAACGGATTAAACTGTTTTGCCATAGTCTGATAGTCGGCTACAGGTATTTTCCCGCGGTTCATTATCCATTCCCCTATACTTCCGATCTGCCGGCCATTCCAGGTACCTGCAGGTACTGAATACACGCCCCAGTGAATGAACATTCCGAAGCGTGCTTCACGCCACCACTGCATACGTTCATCTTTGGTCAGTACCTTCTGGGAAAAAATTCCCTGACAAATAAACAAAAGAGTTGCAAGTGCGATAAGTGTCTTTTTCATTCGATCTGTTATTATGTTATCATTTTTAAGTTTTATCAGGATATAAAGGTATAATGATATTGAAATATTAAATAATGAGTAAGAGCTTTTGTATGTTAACGAAAGTTAAAAAAATTGTTTCTGTGTAATAAGTAAGTATATTTCATGATATTTGAAAATCAACTAATCTACGTTTTAATATTCCTTAAAACCCATGAATATGACAAACTCAATTTCGAGACGAAAATTTCTTGGCACTGCAGCTACGGCAGCAGCAGCTATAACAATGGTTCCGTTAAATTTTTCTATTTCCAAAGGATCACAGAAAAAACCCAATTCCACAGTTGGCGGAGTTAAAATAGGGCTCACAACTTATTGTTATCGTGCTATTCCTCACAGTCTGGAACAAACGCTTCAGTATGTTCTTGAATCAGGTGTTAGTACTTTAGAGATGAGAAGTGTACTTGAAGAAGGTTTGGGATTACCGCAGGGTCCTCCAAGACTGGCTCCCGGAACAGTTCTGACCGATGCTGAAAAGGCAGAGCGCACAAAACAATCCCAGGGCCTGAAGGAAGCACAGCGTAAATGGCGCTTATCATTGCCAATGTCTAAGTATGAAGATATCCGTAAAATGTACAATAAGGCAGGTGTGGATATTCACATCGCCAAATTTGTGCCATCAGGATGGTCGGATGAAGAGATTGATTATGCTTATAATGCAGCAAAAGCCTTGGGTGCTTATGGTATAACCGACGAATTTACAGATGAGGCTGCTCAACGACTTGGAAAATTTGCTGAAAAGCACAATAGTCTTGCCATCTATCATACCCATGGTCAGTTTGGACAACCGGGATTTGACATAGATAAGTACCTTGGCTATTCTAAAGCCAACAGACTGAATCTTGATATCGGGCACTATTTCGGATCAACAGGAAGGCATCCGAATGAGATTATCGAAAAATATCATCATCTGATCCCCGATATTCATATTAAGGATAAAACCGGACCAAATCACGCTACACCTAATATGAATAAGCCATTTGGTCAGGGAGAAACCCCTATTGCAGATGTTCTTTTACTTATTAAGAAGAATAAATATCCTATCAACTGCGACCTTGAACTGGAATATGACATTCCTGCCGGGTCTGATCCGGTAAAAGAAGTCACCAAATGCATTGAGTATATGAAGAATATCCTGGCCTGATTTTCATTTCACTCAAACCAGATTACCGGGTTACGTACCGGTAAGTTACGTATCACCTCTTCTACTTGCGGGAAGTGTTCAAGGGTAGTCCATGTATTATACCATCTGCATTACCCAGCAGGTCCCGTGGTTATTCTTTGCATTCATCCCATCTTTTCCGTATTGATGCGTGGTAAGCCACAGCAGATAATCTGAGAACCATTTTTTTATATCTGCCAGAAGCTGTTTATCTATACAATTTGCATTTTGCATAGCTATTATTCCCTGTGCAACTTCCATAAGTTGTATGGTATCGATAATACCGATACCCCTGCCGGTAAATTTCCCCTTTATTGCCTGTGAGTAGAGGAGGGAAGAGTTCATTCGTGTTTCAGGAACAACAAACCATGCCTTCAGATGGATAAAAGCCTGTTTTACATATTTCTCTTCACCTGTTATTTTATATGCTGATGCCAGTGACCCAACGATCTGACTCAATCTTATCATTGCTTTCCGGTGATCAACAAAGTTCTCCGGGTTTGTCATTCCATCGCGCTGAATATATGGCCCATCTGGATTAGCCGGATCGGGCCACCAGTAATCGCCTTCGGAATAAAAGTCATGTATCCCCCCGGCACTTCGCTTACAAATGAACATTGTAACTGTTTGTGGTGCTTCAAACAGAACCTTATCGGCCCGTGAGATAATTTCGCTCTTCAGTAGACTGACTGCTTCTTTTTTAAAATCTGTAGATGGTTTGAAGGCCAGGAAACAAAGAGAACTTATTATAATTAGCATGTATAGAATAGATCTGTAGCTTTTCATAAATGGTCAGGTTTGATTCGGAACAAAGATAAACGTGAATTTGTAAAATAACCAATAAGATTGCTTCGTCGCAAGCTCCTCGCAATGACGGTTGATTCACGTATGTTCCTGTAAAAACCAACCTTCCGTCTTCGGTCTTCCATCTCCCGTCCTAGCAATGACAACAATATGTAAAGTATTCATTATGAGCCCTGAAAGATCCCGAGCGATGCGAGGGATCCGAGTCCCCATACAAATTTTTGTACATCAGGGATTATAACATCTTTACCTTTCTGGGCGTCCTCTCAAACGACAGGAGATCCCTCATCCATTCACTCTATATCTGCCAGTTATTTAGGATATTGCCGGATGAATGGATTCGGGATGACATATTGTTTTGGTTCATTGGGAGGAAGGAAGAAACGGCGGTTTGCTTTTAAAAATACAGGCTTTGAATTTCCCTGGGCAAACCGCCGTTTCTTCCTTCCTCATAACTCGCCCCAAAAATGGTGTCATCCTGAATTCATCCTTCCTGATAATTACACAAAATCCCCGGATAATGAAAGGATGAATGAAGGATCTCCTTCTCTTGTTAGTAATCTTCTAGATCATTACTGGTTGTTTGAGTACAAATAGCTAATAATGTATGAGTTGCAGAGAGATGTCATTAGTAACAAAGTGAGGGATCCCCCTGAGTTCAGTAGGAAATTGTCATAGACCCTGCTGGGCAAAAATGTACTGGGACTCGCAATGACGTTTGATTCACGTAAGTTCCTGTAAAAACCAACCTTTCTGTCTTCCGTCTTCCGTCTTCTGTCTTCTGTCTTCGGTCTTCCGTCTTCTGTCTTCCGTCTTCCATCCTACACCTTATTATATATATCACACGTTTTCTGTGGTTGAAAAAATTCCTTAACAAATTTTAACAAAAATTTGCATTTCATTTATTATATCTTTAATATTGCTACTGCGAATTAATGTAATCTGACATCAAAAGTACCCCTAATCTGGTATTTTTCTATATATTTTTCGACTTTTTTGATAGAACCTGATCATTCATCACGGAACACGTTATTTTACTTGGGAAAGAGTATTTCATTTTGATAGATTTTTATTATAAAATGAATAAAGACCTGAGGCTAACCGTTTCAAAACAATTATTGAACTACGCTTTCATCGTTGTCCTGACGATGATTTATACCTTTTATATATAGTCAACTAATTTACTAACCAACCTTCAATACATGAAAAAGAAACCAAAACAGAAAAAACCCGGATAAAGTCAAAATCCGTTAACCTACACGAATCAACCAATTACATGGAAAAGTATTAATGTTTTAAATTATCCTACATGCATGAAAAAAATTAATGAAAAGCGATTGCATTTTGTCAGCAGTCAATGGCTTAAACCATTGATTGTGACGAAATTGTGCATTTTATTTCTAATATGCTCAATGACATCTGTTTCGGCTGGATCGCTCTATGCCGATGATTTGGGTGCTTTTCAGCAGAATACCGTTAAAGGTACGGTAAAAGATGCAACCACCGGCGAAGCTCTAATCGGAGTTACAGTTGTGGTTAAAGGTACCACTACCGGCCAGCTAACTGACATAAACGGTAAATTTACTATCCCGGTAGCTGCAGGACAGGTTACACTTAGTTTCTCTTCTATTGGTTATACAACCCAGGAAGTTACAACAACAGGCGGAACAGATCTTAACATTGCCATGGCAACTGTTATGACTCAGATCTCCGAGGTAGTAGTTGTTGGTTACGGTACCCAGAAAAAAGAATCAGTTGTAGGTGCAATTACCCAGGTAAGTAATGCTACTCTGATGCAATCTGGTGCTACTTCAGTAACAAACGCTATCGCAGGTAAACTATCAGGGGTTTTAACAATCCAGACACAGGGAGAACCTGGTGCAAACGGTGCGAATATTTATATCCGCGGTTTGTCGAGCTGGAACGGAAGTAACCCTCTCGTTCTTGTCGATGGTGTTGAACGTGATTTCACAATGATCAACCCTAACGAAATCAACACAATATCTGTACTTAAAGATGCTTCTGCAACTGCAGTTTTTGGTGCCAAAGGCGCTAACGGCGTTATCGTTGTTACAACAAAACGTGGTTCACTCGGAAAACCCAAAATGGATTTTTCAGCATCATACGGTGTTGAAAAAGCAACCAGGATTCCTGATCCTATCAGCTCATACACAACAATGTCGATGCTGAACGTGGCCAGAATGAATGGCCAGCAGTTTACAGATATGACAACTCCGCAGGTTCTTGCTGAATATCAGAATCCTTCCACGCCTTTGAATGCACTTCGTTACCCGAATGTTGACTGGTTTAAAGCGTGTACAAATCCTTTGGCTCCTGTTGCAAATGCTAACCTTAATATCTCAGGTGGTACAGAATTTGCAAAATATTTTCTTGCCTTCGGATATGAGCATGAAAGCAGTTTCTTCAAAGGAACCAAACAGGGTTACTATGATATGCAATATAAGAACGACAAGTTCAACTATAGGATAAACCTCGACTTCAGTATAACAAAATCTACCCTGTTATCATTAAACGTTGGAGGTACCCTTAACTGGAAAAACAACCCGAACAGCAGTTCATGGAGAAATTTATATTCCACAGGACCTGCAAGGTTCCCTGCGTACTACCCTGCATGGGTTCTTGGAATGGTTCCTGATACATATTATCCTGATGCCAATACCGACAGATATGCTGCAGCATTCGGAGAATATACCGGTAACCCATATACCTCTTTAAATTCAGGCCAGTTCAATAACGACCTTGGATCAACATTGTATACTGACCTTATTCTGAAACAGGATCTGAACTTCATTACCAAAGGGTTATCAGTTAACGGTAAAGTTTCATTAAGCAGTTATTACAATAACAGGCAGGTTACAGGATCACAAACATTCCCTGAGTATCTTCTTGATTATAATAAGATCGGAGTTGATATACTTAATAACCAGACGGGCAAGCCAAATAACCTTTTAGATCCAAGCCTCCCTCCTGGTGACGGATTAGTTGATGCAAATCCATGGACAAGGAACAACCCTTCCCAGACTCTTGAATACTGGAAACAGCCACCGCTCGATATAAACGTTGGCGGATTAAATGGCGGTTATTACAGTAACCTCTACTATGAAGCTTCAATAAACTATAATAATTCATTCGGAAAACACAATGTCAGCGCCCTGGCTCTTTTCAACAGGCAACAGAAAAATTCCGAATTAGATTTTCCATATCTTAACCAGGGCCTTGTCGGAAGAGCAACTTACGACTATAACCATAAATACCTGCTTGAATTGAACATAGGTTATACCGGTTCTGAGCGTTTCGCCCCGGGCAAAAGGTATGGAGTATTTCCTTCAGCTGCTCTCGGATGGGTTTTGTCTGAAGAACAGTTCTTTAAAACTGCTCTTCCCTGGGTGAACAAATTTAAACTTCGTTATTCCGATGGTTATGTAGGAAGTGATTATGCAAAAAGCCGCTGGCTCTACAACAGTTCATACTTTATGGATAACCGTCAGGATATCCACGAGGACCTTATGCCTAACTTAAATGCAACCTGGGAAAGAGCTCACAAAAGAGATGTCGGTTTTGAAATGGGACTTTTCAAAAACGTATTTACTCTTAATGTCGACTTGTTCGATGAGTATCGCGACCAGATGCTGTTAGCTCCAAAGAGTACAACTTTCCTTATCGGACAGCTTGTCAAGGAACTTAACCTTGGTAAAGTGAAAAAGCATGGTATTGAAGTTGAAACCGAATTCAGAAAAGGCCCTACTCCTAATTTCGAATATTTTGTAAGAGGCATTTTCGGGTTCAACGAAAACCGCGTTATATTCAAAGACGACCCTTCAGGATTTCCTGATTATATGAAACTTGCCGGCAAGCCTTTAACTGAAATGCTTAGTTCTGAATATGGTGTGGAAGGATTGGAGATAAACGGTGTTAAAACTACAGGTACCGGATATTATACTTCAATTGATGATATTCACAACAATGTTTCCCCAATTGCTTTAACAAGCTTGTACGTAGGCGATTATAAATTCCTTGATTTTAACTCAGACGGAACTGTAAACGCTTATGATAAATATCCTATCAAAGGTTTAACCTATCCTCCGTTTACATATTCATTGTCAGGCGGCTTTACCTGGAAAGGATTTGATTTCAATATGCTCTTTTCAGGTAACGTTGGCAAATATGTTCAGTACAACCAGGCGTGGGAAGTTGAGTTTATCAAGGGTGACTACCGTGTTCACAGTTCACAGTTGAATTATTGGACACCAACCAACCCTAATTCAAATCACTCAACTCTGCACTATAGCGGAAGCTCAAGCGCCGATATCCTTGTATGGGGAGGTGGAGAAGCTGACAGAGGCTATCAGACCATTATCGAGAACCGTTTCTTCAGAAGAGCTGATTATATCCGTTTAAAGGATGTTTATTTAGGATATACCTTTAAAACAGAGAGCTTAGGAAAGATTGTTGGTATTTCCAACCTTCTTGTTTATGCTACAGGAAGTAACCTCTTTACAATCACACCTTTGATCGAAGGTGACCCCGAGGCCACCAACTTCTATCAGGGATACTATCCTCAGATGGCTACCGTCAGATTGGGAGTTAAGGCTATATTTTAATCTCATAAGACAGAAGATATGAAAAAGAATATAATTCTATTATTAATAGCAAGCGTGAGTCTTATTGCCAACTCATGCAAGGATTACCTCAACCAGGCACCCGATCAGGGACTTCAGGCTGACCAGATATTCACCAAGCTCGACAACTCTAAGTTGTTTTTCGATGCAGTTTATTCAGGGCAGAAGTGGAGTGGATCTCCACTTGCATGGAATGATTACAATATCAAGAACGCCTTCCCTCTTTATTTTTCTGTATGGGACCAGAAGTACTCTTATGAGTCTGTTACAGATGCTTCAGATCAGGGTCGTTATATGGAAAGCCAGGCCTGGAAAAGTGGTAACATGTCAGAAACCATCGTAAACAAACTGACTTATGATCCTGTAAGACGTCCGATTCTTGAGTCAATGTTTACAGATATAAGGATATGCAATATTACTTTACATAATGTTAGTAAAATCCAGGATGGAACTGACGATGATAAGAATGACCTGAGAGGTCAGGCTTACTTCATCAGAGCTTTCTGTCATTTTACACTTATGAATTTATGGGGTCCTATGCCTTATCTTGATAAAGTAATGGGTACAGACGCAACACAGTGGGACGTAGCCAGATTAGGAAAACATGAGTGCTTAACAAGAATAGCTCAGGATTTCGATTCAGCCTATTATTTCTTTAATCTAGCCGGAAAAGTCCGCAGAGATCCTCCACCAGGGGTTCCGGGTCACCTTACTTACGGCCTTTTCGGAAATATCAATACCGGAGGTTACCAGATGTGGCGTCCTAACGGTATGGCTGCATCAGGCTTCAAATCGAGAGCTTTATTGTTTAGAGCAAGTCCTCTTAACACTGAGAATAATGCCGCGACCGACTGGCCAGAAGCAGCAGCTGCATCATGGACAGCTTTAAAGCTTGCACTTGATAATGGACTAACTCTACTTCCAATGGCTACGCGCTATCTGAACTTTTACAAAGCAGATTGCACTGATGAGACTCTCTGGAACTATTCTTTTGGGAACCTGACATGGAGCGGTGGCTTTACAAACGTAACCAACTGTGGTATGGCGACTCTTTTTAACGGGGTTTTCGGAGCAAATACAGGATCATATTCAGGTGTTTGCCCGACTCAGAACTTTGTTGATAAATATGAGACAAGCTTTGGTGAGCCTCTTAATACCCAGGCTGACAGAGATGCTGCAACACTTGCGGGTCATTATAATGAACAGGACTCCTATGTCAACAGAGATCCCCGAATGGCAGCAGATATTATTACCAACCAGTCTCCGGCTCTGAACTGGACAAATAATAAAGCTCAGATTTATTACTCGGTTGCTGCCGGTACAGGAAAAGTTAGCTGGTCGGAACTTCTTGATCCACAGTACCTCGGTATATCCAGAACAGGTTATTACATGAGAAAATTCTGGTGGGATAACAGTACCAAGAACCCGGTATCGGCTATAGTATCAGATCCGTTAATGCGTCTTGCAGAATTGTATCTCAACTACGCTGAATCTGCAAACGAAGCTTATGGCCCCAATGGCGCTGCTCCGGGTGCAACACTTACTGCACTTCAGGCACTTAATACTGTGAGGACAAGAGCAGGGATACCTAATGTTCTTCCAGCTTATACCGGATCAACTGCTGCCCTGAGGCCAAGGATCAAAAATGAATTCTGTGTGGAATTCGCATTTGAAGGGCATTATTATAATGACATTCACAGGTGGATGGACCTTCAGACAATTATGTCAGGCACTCTCATCGGTATGGATATTGAAAAAATTGCCGCTGTTGGTACTTATGCCCAACAGTTCAGATCCAAACGTGTAGCTTTATCGCAGGATCGCCAGGTAGTATGGAAACCGCAGATGTATTATCTGCCTTTCAATAATGCAGATAATTTGAAGATGACAAAATTTGTCCCAAACCCTGTTTGGTAACATAAACCATTAAAACCAAAGTTTATGAGATTTAAATATATATTATATCAAAAAATCATATTTGCCTGCCTGCTTGCATTCAGCATTCTCCTTTCAGTACCTGTCGGTGCACAGGCCCAGAAAGAGAAAAAGGTAAAGCAACTAATTGACGTTACTCTCAAAGTTGTTGATGAGAGCGGAACTGCAGTCCCAAAAGCCAGTGTTGTCGTTGGCGAAGGGATAATTCATACAGAGACCGATCAGACTGGTTCGGTTTCATTCAAAGGTTATGCTGTGGATATTGTCACTATATCTGCTGCGGGCTTTGAGAATAATGCTTCTGTTGTTTCAGATATTCTCCAGAAGAGTACAATAACACTCACGAAGGCCAAAATTCACATGACCTCAGATGATGTTATACAACTTCCTTTTTCAACACTGAAAAGGCGTTATCTCACAGGACCTGAAGTATCGGTAAAAGGTGACTATTTCACAAAATACCCATCTTCTGATTTTCGTAACAGTCTGACAGGACTTACATCAGGCTGGGATATCAGAGAACTTGACGGTTCACCCGGGTTATCTTCACAGGAAGGACTTCAGAATTCCAATGGTATCGCTAACGCAATGGGTGCTACTGATAAAATCAGCAACATGCCGATGGTAATAATTGACGGAATGCCCACGGAACTTCAGGAAGCTCCGCTCGATGCCCAGGATATCGAATCAGCAACCTTATTAAAAGGGATCCTTGGAACAGCAATGTACGGACCAGCAGGTACCGGAGGTATACTCCTGATAACTACCAAACATGGTATGAAAAACGAGCGGCTTCTCAATCTCGATGTAGAAATGGGTACCAGTGTGATTGACAGGATGCCGGGATATGCAAGTGGTTCAGAATATGCCACACTGAACAACCAGGCAAGAACAAATGATGGTTTGGCTGCAAAATATACTCCAGGTGCCATTGACGCTTATGCTGCCAATAATCCCGAGGACCTTCGTTATCCAAGCGTTAATTTCAGAGATATGACTATTAAAAACACCAAGTCATACAAGAGGGTTAACCTTTCATCTTCCGGTGGAAATGATGTTATTCAGTACTATTCCAGTATTGCATATAATGGAGAAGGTGATATTTACAACATTCTACCTAAAGACGGACATGATGATTACACCAGGATCAATACCAGGCAGAATGTCAATGTAAAAATCAATGATCAGATTGATGTGTTGTTTGGATTTTATGGCAACCTCACTTACCGCCGTTCTCCAAACTATGGATATAACGTTAACTTTACATCTGAGGATGCCGGTTCAAACCCGGTACTTGGACTTATAGAATTTCCGACTGTAATCAGTGATATAAATAACACTCCACCGATTGCATTCCCGGTACATGCATACATCGATCCTGCAACCAATACCCCATGGTATGGTGTCAGCTCAAGTTATACCCAGAACCCTATCGGCGGACTAATGAGCCAGGGATATTATTCTGACCGTGGACGTACCGGAACTTCAAACGTATCGTTAAATTATGATGCCGGTAATATTATAAAAGGACTCAAGTCGAGCACCTATTTCGGATTTAATATCAGCGATATGACCCGTATTGGTAAAGCCAACGATTATTTGGCTTATACAAGTTCAATATCGGGTAAAACAGGTAATGATACAATTATTAAGTCAGGCTCACATGGTTTGGTAACACAGGCAGCTTATGCCAAACTGATGGACTATTATTTCCAGCGTTATGTATTTAACGAAAACGTGAGCTATGACAGAACATTTGGTGATCATACCATTCAGTCGACACTTACTTACAATCGCGTTAAGGCTTTCATTAACGGTATAGAAGAGCCGCAGCGTAATGACAATCTTTCATGGTCAGGCATGTACTCCTTCAAGGATAAATATTCTTTACAGGCAGTTGTAAATTATGCAGGAACCGGAAGCTTTGCCAAAGCTTTGAGATACAAAGCATTCCCTTCATTTGGTGCAAACTGGGTAATTTCCGATGAGAGCTTCATGGCCGGTCAGAAGATCTTTAACTATCTGAAACTGCGTGCACAATATGGCGTTATAGGAAATGAAACTTATCTGTCTCCTTTCTATTACAGAGACAGGTGGAATCAGAACAATTCAGGAAGCGCCTTTGGTCCTTATACAGCATTACAGTGGTTTGGAGGTACAACTGAGCCATCTATATACAGAACTTATCCTCAGAGGATAGGAAACCCTGACCTCACATGGGAAACAAGAAAAGAATTCAATGCAGGTTTTGATGCCCAGATGCTCGATCATAAACTGGCTCTCGAACTGACTTATTCAAATGTTCTTACTGATGGCGCTATTACGCAGGTTAACAACGTTCTCCCTTATACCTTAGGATTACAGGGTGCAAGACCATGGTACAATTATAACAATACCCGTTATAATATGGTAACCCTCGATCTTCATTATACAGGTAAGGCTGGAGAACTCCAGTACACTGTCGGCGTTAATGCTACTACAGGGACAAGCAAAAGAGAGAAATATGATGAAGCTGCTAACAGATTTGATTATCAGAACAGAACAGGACAGCCTTCAGATGCAATATTTGGTTTCGTTTACGAAGGCAAATTTGCTTCCGATGCCGAAACAACAGCAATACCTCAGTTGTTTGATGCACAGCTTAAGGCTGGTGACCTGAAATATAAGGATTTGAATGGTGATAATTTTATTGATGATAACGATCAGCAGAAGATTGGTAATTCATCACCAAGGTTATATTATGCGCTGAACCTGGATTTAAAGTTTAAGAACTTTGAATTGTACGTTATGGGCAATGGAAGAGCATTCTACGACATCGTTCTGAATAACGCATATTACTGGAGCGGTTGGGGCGATAACAACTATTCTAATTTTGTTGTAAACAATGTTGGAGGCGCTTATCCAAGGTTGACCTATTATAAAGTAAACAATAACTTTGTAACATCAAGTTTCTGGATGGTAAAGGGTGATTACTTCAAGATTCAGAATATTGAATTCTCATATACAATTCCGGCAAAAATGCTTCAGATCATTGGCAGCCGCGGAATTAAGGTCTATGTCAGAGGGGCTAATTTACTTACTCTCTCGAAACTGAAGGATGTTGATCCTGAAACCATATACAGCAGTGGATCAAATAATTATGCTGCCGGAGTTACGACCTATCCGCTGTTCAAGACTATCACCGGTGGTGTTAAATTTAATTTTTAATTATGGTAATTATGAAGACGAAGAAAATTATATTACTTGTATTCATTGCTGCCCTTTTAGGTTCATGCGCAAAATTCCTGGAGCCTTATCCAAATGGAAACTATGATAGTGAGACATTATGGCAATACGAGGGCCTTGTTCAGGGTCTTGTCGGGCAGTGCTATGATAACATAAATTCATATAAAGATGGCAGCACTTATCGTAATTATAATGATAATGAAGGTGTCTATTTAGATGGAGCTACTGATGACGCGGTTATTACAAGTTCAACGAATGTAATGCGCCGCTATGCTGTAAACACTATGACTAGCAGTCAGGATCCATTTGCATGGTACTGGGATCGAGATTACAGGTCGATCAGAAACTGTAACCTGTTCTTAAAAGACAGACGCGGTTATAACACAAAGTTCATTGTTACTCAACTTGGTAATGGATTTGACCGTTGGAATACACTTGTTAAAAGAAGACTTCAGGGTGAAGCTTTTGCTTTACGTGCATTTTTCGAATGGGATCTATTGCAGAAATTCGGCGGTAAAAGTGCCGATGGCAACATGCTGGGTTTCCCGATTGTTACCGATATCTATAATGCTACTGATGTTGTGAATGTGCCACGTGACACTTATGATAATTGTGTAAAGCAGATCATCGCTGATTGTGATTCAGCATATAGTTACCTGCCTATCGCTCATCGTGATTATCTTGTTGCTGCAGCTGACCTTGGTTATGCCGGTGGTAAGTACTGGAACAGGTTCGATGGAATCACAACAAGAGCTATTAAAGCAGAGGTATATCTTACCTGGGCAAGTCCAAGGTTCAACCCTTCTAATGACATTGCACGTTGGGATAGCGCTGCATCGAATGCCAAAAAGGTAATGGATTTCAAAATGAATGTTGATAATGTTGCAAGATCAGGTAGTGCAAACGCTTTTGTTCCTACCAACGGTGTAGTTTTCACAAACCCAAATTCACCTGAAATAGTATTCGGAACACGCTGGAATACGAGTAACCTTTCTATGGAGAAGTTATTCTATCCTGGTGGTTTCCAGGGAACAGCTTCAGTTGGAGCAACACAGGAACTTGTTGATGCATTCCCGATGAAAAATGGTTATCCAATTACTAACCCTTTGAGTCTTTATGACCCTGCTAAACCATATCTGAATCGTGATCCGAGGTTTTATAGTAGTATTTTTTACAATACAGCAATAGCCAACAAGAGTAACGATCCAACAAAACCTATGTACACTTTTGAGAACTGGAATGAAGGTTCTACTATTGGTAAGGATGCTGCTGATACTAAATCAGATAACAACCGAACCAATTATTACATTAAGAAGTTCGTTTTCATGGGATGGAACCCTACGGATGCTTCACCTTCATCAGTTACCCACTCCAGATTCATTGTTCGTTGGGCACACATGGTACTTACATTTGCTGAAGCAGCCAACCAGGTTGTAGGACCTCTTGACGCTACAAAATACGGAATGTCTGCAAGAACAGCTATTCAGTACCTGCGCGGAAGGAAAACCTATGATAACCTTGCCGGGTTCGGACCAGCAGTTCCTGCCGCTCCTGATGCTTATCTTACAGCACAGGCCGCTGCCGGAGCAGCTGCATTTGATGCATTGGTGAGAAATGAGCGAAGGATTGAAACCTGCTTCGAAGGAATCAGATTTTACGATCTCCGCAGATGGAGTACCGATGCTACCTGGCAGACTATGTTAAATCAGCCTGTTCACGGAGCATATATAGTCCAGGTTGCCGGAACACCTGTTTCATATACCTACAATCTGAATTATAAGGTTGAGGATCGTACTTTTCCTTCACCCTGGAATCCAATTCCTTACAGTGAGATTTTAAGGATGAACAAACTTATTCAGAATGATGGATGGCCTTCATGGAACTAACACTTAAACAGAGATAAATATGAAAAAGTTATTAGCTTTTATAATTCTTTCAATAGCATTATTTTCATGCTATGATGGTTATATAAATGATTTCACCTATACCGCCATATATTTCCCTTACCAGACGGATGTCCGTACCTTTGTGGTAGGTGAGGGGATGAAAGTAGAAGTCGGTGCCGATTTAAGCGGAGTCAGAGCAAACACCAGAGACAGAAACGTGACTTATATTCTTGATAATACAATGATCACAGCCGCAAGACTTACAGCCATGCAAGCTGCTTCTCAGCCTTATATTAAGAATCCTGCAACCCCTGTTGTAGCTTTGGTTCAGATGCCTTTAAGTTATTACACCATAAGTGATCCAACTAATATGGTGATCAAGCAGGGCTGGTATTCAGGAACAGTAGTTATCAGACCTGATTCAACTACTTTCCTCAACGATTCTTTAAAAACGATGTATTCTACTTATGTACTGCCATTCCGCATTACAGAAGCAGATGCCGATTCAATTCTTTACCTCAAGAAAACCAACCTGGTTGGTTTCAGGTTCGAGAACATGCTCTTCGGTAACTACTGGCATGGTGGTGCAGCAAGAGTAAGTATGTATAACCAGCCTGGTGTTGACTCAACAACTATAGTTTACAGATCAGCAGTTAATGACATTGCTTCAAAGATTTGGACATTGACAACAGCTGGACCAAGTACTCTGATTGGGAACGGGTTTTTTAACCAAACTACGGCAAACAAAGAGATGAAACTTGTACTTAAAGGGAATAAAATTTTTATAAGTACATCAACAAACGTTTTACCTTATAAACCAGCAGCAGCTGTATACACTCAAGATGGTGAGTGTACTTTTAATAGGGCTAAGTTGCTCCAGGACAGGAAGATATTTTTGAAATATTCCTTTGTATTAACGGGTAAAACTTACCATTGCACTGACACATTAGTATTCCGTAACAGGATTCGCGATGGTGTTAATGAGTGGCAGGATGAGAATCCGGCACATTATACGAAGTAAATGCCTCACCCCAACCCCCCGCCGAAGCGGGGCAGGCTCTCTCCCGGGGGATGAGGAAAAAAACAATAAAAGCACCGCTCCAAAAGGGGCGGTGCTTTTATTGTATTTATTTAATCTTGCGGCTATTCTGGTGGTTTTCAGTATTATTCCAAAAACCCCCTTTAATTCCCCCTGGAAGGGGGAAAATCCTCGGTATACTATTAATATTCAATAAGTTCCAGCGTTTATTCTCCCCCTTGGGGGAGATGTCGCGAAGCGACAGAGGGGTTCAAATCATTAAGAAAAGACACTTTTTGGGGAGATGTCGCGAAGCGACAGAGGGGTTTCAATCCCCAACAGCCTTTTATAAAATTGCCTACCGCAAATAAGTATGGGATAAAATTTTTAATTAGTCCTCCATCTCCCAAAAATTTATTATCTTGTACTTAATATTTTCAATTTTATAATAATCTGACTATGAGAATAATCACTATTATATTTTTTGCAGTTTTCTTCGTGGCTGCTGCGAATGCCCAGAAGAAATCATTGGAAAATCAGAAGAGTCAAAGGATCGAAAAGATCATCAATTCGCAATGGACATTCAATTATTTCCCCGGGGAATCGGCTGATAAGGGATATGAAGGACAAAAATATAATGATTCAAAATGGTCTGCTGTTAGCTTACCTCATACATGGAGCAGCTATGAAACTACAGGCGAACTTCACCCTTTTATCAGGAATGCATCGGAAAATGATAATCCTTACTGGTGGATAGGATGGGGATGGTATCGCAAGCATTTCTCAATTAGCAAAGATTTTTCTGACAGGAAAGTTTTTATTGAATTCGAAGGTGTGCAGAAGTATTGCAAGGTGTGGATAAATGGCAAGTATCTTGGGGATCATAAAGGCGGTTACGGTTCATTCGATTTTGATATAACACAGTATATTAAACCCGGAGAAGATAATGTTCTGGCTGTGGCTGTAAATAACAAGCAGAAAGATCAGTTTAAAATTCCACCAATGGCAGCTGGTAATTTTGATATCTATGGCGGTATCTACCGTGATGTGACAATTGCATTGAAAAATAAACTCTATATCCCCATGCAAGGCTCTGCAAGCCATGAAGGAGGAACTTTTGTCACTACCCCCCAGGTATCCAATAAAGAGGGTACAGTAAGGGTACAGACCTGGGTGAAAAATGATAACCCGGAGAAGAAGAGCTGTATTTTAAAGACATCAATTATCGATGAAGCGGGGAAAACTATTCAGGTTATTAAAACTGAAAATGCGATAAACCCCGGCCAGTTATTTAAATTTGATCAGACCTTTAAACCCGTGAAAAACCCTCATTTGTGGTCAAATGAGAACCCATATATGTATAAAGTCTCTTCAGAGATAATTGATGCAAAACAGGTTGTCGAGACTTATACAAGCCCCCTCGGGTTCAGATGGTTCAGTTGGGACTATAAAGAGAACTTCCTATACGTGAATGGAAAGAAAATGGTAATTCATGGAGGAAACCGACATCAGGAGTATCCATGGCTCGGAGATGCTATTCCGAAGTGGATAACAGCTATGGATTATCTTGATATGGCGGAAAACCTGAAATATAACTTTATGCGCACGGTTCATTATCCAAATGATAAACTTGTATACGAACTGGCTGATAAGTACGGTATTGTTATCGACGAAGAATCTCCAAGCATTAAAAATCAGGATTTTGCTGTAGAAGTGCAGGAACAGCAGATGAAAGAGATGATACGCCGCGACCGTAACCATCCAAGTATAATGTTATGGAGTATGGGAAATGAGACAAATCATGGTGTTGATTCCAAATTTGCAGTAGCTGAAGATACAACAAGGATACTCACAGCCCGAAAGGTTACAGATGGCTCAGCCGGATCTTTCGTCAAACATACAGATGAGAATCTGGCAATTGAGAACCTTCTGAGATGTACTATCAGGGGATGGTACAATAAGGATGTAAAAGACATGGAACCAACAGATGCGCAGCATTGCGGCACAGAAGAATTTCAACAGAATATGCTAAAGGCGAGTGGAAAATTTGGAACAGGAAATCTTTGTACATGGATCTATGAAGATCATGGCGCCGACAGGGAATATCTCAATTCACCACTTCTGCATGTTAATCCGAAAGGGTATGTTGATGTTTACAGAGTTCCTAAATACGCATATTATTTCTGGCAGGCTACTTATTATGATAAACCGATGGCATTTATCCAGCCTCATTTCTGGAGATCACAATATCTTGGGCAAAAGAAGGATATTGTTGTAAATTCCAATTGTGAGAAGGTTGAGCTTAAGGTCAATGGGGTGAGTAAAGGCTTCCAGACACCCGATGCAATAAATTTTCACAGTGTGACATTTAAGGATATAACAATCGAGAAAGGGACATTAAGCGTTGTAGCGACAAAAAATGGTAAAACAATTACTTCACAGGTTGTTATGGCCGGGGAGCCAGCAAAGATTGTTCTTACCTGCTCTCAACTGAGAATGACAGCCGACCGTGGTTCTATCGCCATTATTACTGCTGATATAGTTGATTCTAAAGGTACCCATGTTTATGGTGCTAATAATACAATAAAATGGACAGTAACCGGACCAGCAACCCTTGTCGGTCCCTCCAGCTATGAATCTGATATTAATAAGCATCATGAGATGGAAGGGGTTTGGTACATGGATATGCCGGTATCCAACGTTATCAGATCAACAGGAAAATCAGGGAAAATTCATATTGCCGTATCGGCGAGTGGTCTCACATCAGGATCAATAGATATCCCGGCAGAAGAAAAAATAATAGATAATTTAATCATTAGTGAGCCTGTTCTTTCAAATGAAAATCGAAATCCGGTCAACAGAATTGAGCTTAAATCAAATATACTTGATGAAGTTCCAAAGGAAATAAAACTGACTTTTGCAGAATTAAACTTTACTCCATCAGATAAAAAGGGATTTTCAAGGAATATCAGAGAATATATAATTAAAAACAATGCTTCAACTGATACAACAACTATCGAATTTAAAGCTCTTATTGATCTGTTTGCATCTCAGCTGGTAAACAGCAATGGCAAACTTATTGCCGACGATTATAATTTCAGTGTTGATCATTATAATAATTGCCGTTTGATTGCAGGATATATTAACGCTACAAAACTTCCCCCTCTCTTTAAGGAAGGATTAAAGAAATATTATGCCAGCTCGATAATAAAGCTCGGAACTGAAAAGAATGCCGGAGAAGAAATGAACTGGCTGAACTGGATCCCTTCAGGAGGTACAGTGGTGATTTATCAGGAAGCACCAGTTACTGCAACTCTTAAAGGAGTTATATTCACGAAGAAAAGTGAGCTTCTTGATCTGATTGCGGTGGTTTATCCTCAATTTCCTGGTTTTTCTCAGGATGCAAAAGACAGGGCATTAATCTTCATCAGTAAAATGAATCCTTATATTCACATTAATTCAGTTAGTGAACAGAGCAGAGAAGGAGATAAGGAAAAGGCTACAAGTACCTCATACAAAGCAGAGAAGGGGCAGCCAATTTTGATTCCGCTGTTGAAATTTATATCAGAATAATATCTGGTTTTCCCTCTAATTTACCCCCTGCTCCCGCAAAGCGGGATTAAGAGCATCGAAAGGCTGTAATGATCTTAATGTTAGAAAGATAGCTGAGCAGATATAGCTAAAGCTCCCCAAATGGGGGTTAAAAGCACCAAAAGGCTGTAATGAGCTTAATATTAGACTGATAAAAAAGAAGAAAGTGCTTAAAGCCCCCCATATGGGGGGTTGGGGGGTAGAAAATGGGGAAAAGGCAGAGATTTAGGCTTTGAAAAACCGGTTATTAAAAAGTAATCTTTATTTATATGAAACTTAAACTAATAGTTCTTTTTATCCTGATTGGAGCAACAAGAATATTACCAGCACAGATACCACAGGATGTCTACAAAAAACTTCTTAAAGAAGTTCTTCTTGATATTGAAAAGAAGTACAATGTAAAGCTCGAATATGACGATAAGATCGTCAAAGGGGTTGATGTTAGTTACGCTACCTGGCGTTACAGAACTGACATTGAATCAACACTGACCAGTATCCTTGGACCTGCGGATATGGTTTTTCAGAAAAAAAGCGATAATGTATATACGATAGCAAAATTTGAATATTATCGCAAACCATCCGAAGAAGGGAAAAGACATCTTGATAAACTCCTCGCTGGTTATCCGACGGTTGCAGACTGGGAGAAGCGTAAAGTGGAACTGAGAAAGTGCTTCCTGGAACAGATGAGGCTTTTTCCATTGCCAAAGAAAACTCCGCTTAACCCGATTTTTACTCCAAAGAGAACAATGGATGGCTACAGTGTTGAAAATGTTGCAATTGAGACCATGCCAGGTGTTTATTTATGCGGATCGCTTTATCGTCCCTTAAAAGGTAAAGGTCCGTTTGCAGCGGTACTTTGCCCTCATGGTCATTTCCCGGGTGATGATATGAACTTATATGGGAGATATCGTCCAGATCAGCAATACCGTTGTGCAACCCTGGCAAGGATGGGCGCAGTTGTTTTCAGTTATGATATGTTCGCGTGGGGAGAATCGCTTTTACAGACAAAGAAGGAGGATCATAAAACAGGACTGGCTCTTACAATGCAAACATTAAACAGTATAAGAGTTATTGATTTTCTTACTTCATTGTCGTATGTTGATCCAAAAAGAATTGGAGTAACGGCTGCTTCAGGAGGTGGTACGCAATCCTTCCTTGTAACAGCAATTGACGACAGGATAGCCGTAAGTGTTCCTGTAGTTATGGTATCAGCATCTTTCTTTGGCGGTTGTCCCTGCGAAAGCGGGCTTCCGATTCATTCCTGCTCTGATCTTGGTACAAATAATGCAGAGATAGCTGCAATGGCTTCACCACGCCCAATGCTGGTTGTTTCAGAAACAAGCGACTGGACACAAACTGTTCCGGAAATAGAATTTCCGTATCTGAAGAAAGTTTATGGGCTTTATGGGAAACCAGAGAATGTAGAGAATGTCCATATTGAAAATGAGGAGCATAATTACGGTACAACAAAACGTCTGGCAATGTATGATTTTATGGCTCGTCACCTGGGATTGAATATTAAAGCAGTGCAGGATAAATCTGGGAAGGTTGACGAATCGAAATGTACAATTGAAAAATATGAATCAATGCTGGTATTTGGCAAGGGTGGAAAGATGCCGATGACAGCTGTTCAGGGACCAGACGCGATCTGGAAGGTGCTGAAGTCGCTGCAATGACGTCTCAGCCCTTAACCACCTGATGTTTCGCAATATACTCCGGATCAATATCAATCCCCAACCCGGGACCTGACGGGACAGTAACTACTCCGTTATCGCTCGAAACGGTGGATGTTTTGCATTCAAATGGCATATCTTTGTTGAATCCTTTAAATTCATGGTAAGGACCCGCATTGGGTATTGCCGAAACAAAATGCATCATATACAGATATCCGAGTCCAGAGCCTGAAATATGAGGTGTGCATTGTTTTCCAAAAGCATTTGCCATCTGTGCAACTTTCATCGATCTTATCATTCCTCCGAAATAGAACATATCCTGCTGCACAATCTGAAGAGCATCGTTAGCTATAAGCCAGCGAAACATATGAAGACTTGGCTCCTGTTCTCCACCCGCAATAGGAATAGAAAGAGCATTGGCAACCTCTTTTGTCTCTTCATACCAGTCAAACGGGACCGGCTCTTCATAGAAATCTATTTTGTATTCTTCCAGTATCTTACCAATTCTGATGGCTTCTTTGGTGGTGTATGAACCGTTTGAATCGGCATAAATTATCATCTTTTCACCGAAAGTTTTACGAACGAGCGGAATAAGCTTTTCTGTTCTTCCTTTTGGCTCTTCGAAATCGTTGCTCATCCTTCCGCCTACTTTAAATTTGAGAGCTTTGGCTTTCGTTTCTCCCACCTCTTTCAAAAGATGTTCTATTGTTACCTCAGCTGTTATTCCCCGTTCCCCATTTGCCTGATATACAGCAATCTTTGGGTTGTGTATTTCACCGATTAGCTGTCCTATGGATTTTTCCACTATGTGTCCAAGCATATCCAGAATAGCAAATTCAATTGTCGCCAACGGAACCCAAAGTGCGAGATTCTGCATTTTGTAGTTACTTTCATAAACGTACACCTCATCCAGAAGAGCTTCCAGATTACGGGCATCTTTACCGATAAAGAATGGTTGAAGGCGGTTAACAAAGACTGGATATAGAGATTTCATCTGCTCGTTATTGCCTACCGATAATCCAACCGCTCCATCTTTTGATCTGACCCTGCAGAGAAAATCGTTTTTATATCTTAAGAGCTCAAGTGTATCAATAATGACAGGAGAGGAGAAGAGCTCTTTTTTGAGAACAGGCTTTTTAATTATTTCATCAAGCAGGGCATATTTAGTTTTAAGATCAGCTGAAGCTTTTACTGAGAATGGAAGTGCGGCTCCCAGGCTTCCTGCAAGAGTTGTTCCGATAAACTGACGTCTGTTTGTTTTCATTTTTGGATTGTTTATTTCTATAATTAAATCCTTTGGACTAAAGTTCTATTGTAAGTTAAAGTTTCTCATTTCTGTTTTCTCATTTATGGTTTTAAATGGATTCTATACCCCAAAGTCCATTCTATGAAATGTGAGGTATTATAGTTATACATCCTGATATATGACCCTATTGTAAAATCTTTAAGTAAATCATATTTAAACCCTAACCTCTGGTATACTGACGGTGTCCGCAGGAAAGAATATTTTGCTCTGTAGATATAGAATCCTTCCTGTAAAACTATGGAAAACTTGTTGATTACCAGTTCGTATGAAGGAAAGATGCTCAGTTCAAGTCCCTCTTTAAATGAAGCATGTTTATCTTCAAGTATTCCGTTTACTATTGAAATTGTCGGATTGGCAGCTCCGAAATAATTAACCATGAATCCTATTCCTATTTTTGATTTGTAGTTTATTTGCCGGTTAAAGGTAGCAGATAATCCAAAGACTGGATAGGTGGCTCCATAATATTTTGTGACAGAATCAGCATCAGTACTCTTGTAGATTTCATTTTCCCATCCTGTAAAAAAAGAAGCAAAACATTCTGACTTTTTCTGAAACTCAGGTACATCCTGATAATTATAGTTTTTTCTTCTCCCGCTCAAATTATATCCTAAACTAATTTTTGGAGCTACTGTATTAATTCCAAAATTAGGTTTTTTCATTGCCCCGTTAGAAAAATGGGTAACACTTGCACCAAAATCCAATAGTACCCCGTTTTCAAAAGTGTATTCAAGTGATGGTCCCGCATCAACATAAGCGCTCTCCCTGGCTCCCATTGCAATGTTATACTTGTTTTCATCAAATGATTTCCAGTTAAAAGAATATCCCGCTCCAAAGTCTAAGTTTAACGATAAATTAGTCCATTGTTTAAGCGGAAGATTGAACATTCCATAAACTGCTACTGGCTGTCCCAATTCCGTTGAATTTATAAACTGAGCGGCATAGATCCCAAAACCATATCTGGGAAAACCATAAAGTTGTTCCCATAACTTTTCTCCTGTGGTTTGTTTGGCGATTTGAACTGAAGCAGTACGAAAAAAACTAATCGGTGCCTGTTTTTGATTATTTCCTCTTACAAAATCGTTAGATGGCAAAACGAAACCCTGCTGATAAAATGCAAGAGCAATTAAATCAGGTCGTTTCTTAATTGAATCGGACGTATTTATATTTTCAGCGTAAAGAGGTTTCCAGCACAAAATGTTTGCCAGAACAAAAATCAAAATAAAGTTTTTCCTGTTTACCATTTTACCAATAATCCGATTTGATTTTCATCCTGAAAAAAGGTCAGCTCTGTTTTAGTCTTAGCTTCTGCCCCGATATCTGTCGATGTGTTCTGATGTAATTTATTGAAATGCCGTACTACCTGCTTACCCGACAGATATCCCAATAATGCACCAACGAAAACGTCAGATGCCCAGTGCTCATGTTCTGTTAATCGCGACATTCCGACAGCTGTTGCTGCTGTATAGCAAAAAAATGGAACTCCTTTTATATCGTTGTATTGCGAGGCGAATACTGTTGCTATCGAGAAAGCAGTAGCAGTATGTCCAGATGGAAATGCATCGAATGCAAATCCCGATCTCTTGTATGGTAAAATCTGAGTGTATCTGCCAAAAGGTCCATTCCATTTTCCTCCATCCTGCTGACTATATATATATGCGGCTTTAGGTCTCTCCCTGCCAGTGATGTGTTTTATGATATATCCGGTGATACCTGAGTTTATAACTGCCTGGGAAGCAAGCAGACTTGTCTGAACGCCCTTTTCATTTTTAAATGCAGCACTTATCAAACCTGTTGCGATAAGAGTGTAAACACCAGCGCTACCTCCAAACTGAGTTACAACAGGTGATGTTTTATTTATCAAGTTATGTCTTTCTTTAAGGGTTCGGGCCCACTCGTCAATATCTTCGTCAGCAAAAATAAGAGCTGCAGTAATGCCAACAGCAGCTCCTGTAATTAACCATTGTTTCCTTTTATAATGGAAAGGTGCAATTACATCTTCTTTCAGGTTGAACAGGAGAGAAGGTATATATCCTTTTGGAGAACGAAAAGAGAATATACTGTCGGTTTTGTAAAAATTTTCGGATGGTTCCTGAAGAGTGATCTTTTTTTGTTTAGATGGTGAAGTAATTTGTGATTTTAAATTTACCGAATCATCAGTCAATATCGTTTGGGAATAAGTAACTGCAGGAGAAGACATTAAACCAACTCCGGATAGTATAATGCAGATTAATAAACGAGAAATCTTTTTTCCGAAAATCATTGCTTCTTCCTTTATTCAAAGTTAAAGCAATTATATTGAAATCCAGAAGATATATCCCGGTGCTCTGCACCTTATATATTCTTAAATATCATTGTTACTACAAATATTTCGCAGCGCTGCTGCTGCGTTCTGATTTCCAAATGGATCTTGTGTTTTTATCTGTAAGGCTTATTAATCTTCGCAAACAACTAATTATCTCCAATTTAAGTATTAACTCATCTATTCAGCAATCATAAAGGATGGTACAAGAAATCAGGTAGGTGCGGAGCACCATAATATTTGTAGAAAAATGTATCCTAAAAGGTGATTTATGAAATATGGTTTATGATCCCAGGGATTCCTCATTTCGCTCCCCATATTCTTTTTAAATTAGTTGATTTACAGTCGCTACATTCGGAATGACACTTTCTGGTCGGGACACGGGGAGGAAAAAGCGGCGATTCGACTTGGTAGTACAAAATATTAACATATCCAGAACGAATCGCCGCTTCTTCCTCCCTCCCTCCCAAAAAAAACAGTGTCATCCCGAACGAATCCACCAAGGCTAAAGTTTGCAATTATCTGGCATTTAGGTGGATGAGTGAGGGATCTGTGTCTCCCTCACTTCCTCGATATATATCTGACTTTATTATTGATTCTCGACGCTCATAAAGTTTATTAAGGTGCAGAGCACCGAAATATCTATTGGGTCTCAAATTTTAATTGTTCTTCTTTCTGCTTTGCATTGCTTTTTCCAAAATTAAAGACAAATCCTACATATATTATTCTTGGACTTCTTTTCCTGATACTCTTGTCATACAATATAGGTGTATTGAGTTCGGTAGTGTTTCTTAGTGTGTTGAAAACATCTGAAACGGTCAGAATCAGAGATGCTTTTCTTTTCCATAAATCCTGTCTGACACCCATGTTTACAAAGAATGTTGGCAACACTTTACCCTGTGGAGTAAGTCTGGTGGAAGTGAAGTTTGTATTTAGCTGGAATACAGTAGTTTTTGTAATTTTAGTATTTGCATTCATATTAATATTCCATACAAAATTTGATTTATTGTTGCTGTATCCAAGACTCGACGCATCGATACGATTGTAATAAGTATTTGAGCTTAAATTCAATGTTGTGGCCTTTCCGATTTCGGTAGAAAGGATAAGCTCTAATCCAATAGAATTACTCTTTGAAAGGTTTTCACGGGTGGTTAAAAGTACGGAGTCATTCAGGTACTTTATAATTTCAGTTTTGCCATTATAAGTGTAACGATCGTAAAGTGTTGAAATAAAGGTTGTTTTATTTTGTTTATAACTGTATCCGGCTTCGAGGGAATGAATATCCTCTGGTTTAAGATGTGGATTGCCAACTCTTAAATTTAAAGGATCCTGATACTCTGGAAATGGATTCAATTCATCACCTTCAGGTCTGTTAACCCTGTGACTGTAATTTAACTGGAATTCATTATTCTCAGTAGCTTTGAACGAAAGATGCAGAGTCGGATAGATCTTGAAGTAGTTATTTGGAATAGTAGAATCTGTTGTAATCAGATGCGAAGTGATAAATGCCTGTTCGGCACGTAATCCGGCAAGGAATCCGAATTTACCCATTGTATGTTCTATTGTAGAATACAGGGCATGTACATTCTGATTATACTTAAAATGGTTGGATTTCTGAATATCTTTTATCCATAAACTGGTTGATGGATTATAGAATTCGCCAAAAAATGTCTGATCATTAATAGCTGATTCTAGAACATATCCTGCTTCAAATTTAGTGTTATCTGAAAATGGATTTTTATATTCTATTAATAATTGTGATTCCCGGCCTCCCTGATCAATCAGCGTATTATCAAGAGTGGTAGGAATCACCGGGATTCTATATAGGGTAGAATAATGATTGTTCTCTTCTTCAGCTGATTTTGAAGTGGTAAAATCGATATTGAGTTCATGATCTTCGGAAAATATATGCTGATAGGTTGTTGTGAATTCAAGGTCTTTTTCAAATTCCGGATCGCGTCTGCTTCGATCATAATCAGATGTTGCAATTCCTTCAGCGTCAGAAATATAATTTGAATTAGTCTCATACCTCACAAAGCTTCTGTAGTTATAGCTTCCTGAGACGCCAAATACATTTTTTTCATTCAGATTGAAGTCAATTCCTGTGCGCACAATATGAGACAGCGGATGTGACATATCAGAAACATTCTGTTGTGTAGTACTCAGGATATTTGACAAGTTGTCTTTTCGCTGCCTGAAATCGTTAGTCAGACGAAGTCTTTCATCCTGTCTTATACTATAACTGGCAAAAATATTGAATCTGCCTGAATTATAATTTGTTGTCAGACTTGCATTCGATCTCCAGTCATTACCAAGATTGGTTATAACTGAACCGTTAAACCCTAAATCTTTATTTTTTTTCAACACAATATTAATAATGCCAGAAGTACCATCAGGTTTGTATTTTGCTGAGGGATTGGTTATTACTTCTATTTTTTCAATAGTATTTGCCGGCATCTGCTGCAATACTGCTGCACGGTTTGCACCCATAAGACTCGATGGTCTGCCGTTTATGAGAATAAGTACATTCTCTGATCCCCTTAAACTAATGTTCCCTTCAATATCAACCTGCAGCGAAGGAATATGCTGCATAAGTTCGCTGGCAGTACCTGAGGTAGTCATTATGTCCTTACCAATGTTAAAGGTTTTCCGGTCGATGGAACTTGTGAAAGTCGATTTCTCTGCAGTTACTTCCACATTGTTAAGTTCCTGAACAGATGATTCGAGAAAGAGCTCTCCAAGATTCACGCTCCTGTGCTGAGCATCAATAATAAACGGCTGACTTGTTTGTTTTACATAACCGATAAAACTAAATCCAATAACATATTCACCATCAGCAACTTTTCCAATGATGAATTTACCTTTTGAGTCAGTAACAGTGCCATCAATAACTGTTTCATCGCTTTTTTTCTGAATCACAATAGTCGCAAATTCAACAGGTTTCTTTGACTGTTTATCAATTATTGTCCCTGTTATGGTTCCTGAATTCCGGTTTTGGCCATTCAGAATGAATAGATTAGTTACAACAATGCCTATAATCAACAGATATTTTTTCATCCGTACAAAATTATTTTTAATAGGTCGGATGGAGCTCGCATGTTGATCTTGTTCATGCAAGTTTTTATTTTTAGTTAAACATGCTCGGTTCATATTCAGGTTTAATAATTTTATGCAAAAATGCGCTAAAAGTTTGAAGACATTCTGTAGTTTATAAAAAGTTAAGTTAAAATTCCTTAATACTCATCATGTGGTTTGATTTTATTTGAACTATAATACTCTGCACCATTGACACTGCTTTAGAACATAATTTACCTTCAATATTAATTAGTATCTTAGACAAAATTTTAAATTATATCCAGATGAAAAAAAGAAGTTTTATTTCAATGATTGTGGTAGTAGCATTGACAGGTATTCTGTTTTCCACTTTTTACTCCTTTAAAAGTGCCCCGAAGAAAATCTTCGGATTGCAGTTGTATTCGGTTCGCGATTCAATAAAAAAGGACGTTCCGGGAGCTATTGAAAAAGTGGGCAAGATGGGTTATACTTATGTTGAACCTGCAGGTTATGCTGATGGAAAGATTTATGGAATGGACCCTGTTGCATTCAGTGAACTCTGCAAGAAAAACGGGTTGAAAGTACTCTGTGCACATGTAAATCAACAGCTTCCTACTGAAGCAACATGGGACAAAACCATGGCATGGTGGGATGTTTGTATTGATGCTCATGTTAAAGCAGGTGCAAAGTTCCTGGTTCAGCCTTCAATGGGAGGAGATGCTTACAAGAGTCTTGCTACACTAAAAAAATATTGCGACTACTTTAATGCAATCGGGGAGAAGTGTAACGCCAAAGGACTCAGATTCGGATATCATAATCACGACAAAGAGTTTTCTACCAAGCTTGAGGGTCAGACCTTGTACGATTTTATGCTGACCAATACAGATCCAAAGAAAGTCATGTTTGAGATTGACCTTGGACATATGGTTGACGGTGGTGCTGATCCGTTGTATTACTTCAATAAATATCCTGGCCGGTTTGAATTATGGCATATAGCTGAAGGTTATGAGCTGGGGTCTACCGGGAAAATGGATTATAAAGCTATATGGGCTGCTGCTAAAATATCAGGAATGAAATATGGCGTTGTTGAAGTTGAAAGATATCACTTCGACGAATTTACAAGCTGCCAGAAAAGTATCGACTTCCTGAATAATACTGATTATATTGTAATGCCAAAGGATAAATAGAAGCTTAACAAATAGCTTTAACCAAATTCAGGGAAGATCACAGAAACTTGTGGTCTTCCTTTTTTTGTCTATATTTATTCTTTATCAATAACTCATTAAATATGAAGACCATAATCTCAGTTCTCATTATTGCGGTATTGGCTTTACCGGCTTGTCAGAACCAATATTATACCGTTGAAGACTTTCAGTCGGTAAAAAAAATCGATTCTCATGTCCATCTGAACAGCGATAAAGGTTTTTTCGAAGATCAGGCAATCAAGGACAATTTTATTCTTATCACTCTTGGTGTTGATCATTCCGATTCTGCAGCAGTGAATCAGCAACTAGCGTGGGAACTCAATTTAGTAAAAAAATATCCGGGAAAGGTTTTCTACGGACCCACATTCTATTTCGATACCACAGGCTGGGGATCAGAAAACTGGAGTAAAAAAGTAATAGCTCATCTCGACAATGCAATTTCAGGAGGAGCAATCTCTGTTAAATTCTGGAAGAACATTGGAATGACTGTGAGAGACAGAAACGGGAAGTTCATTATGATCGATGATCCGGCTCTTAAACCGGTTATTGATTTTATTATAAGAAAGAACCTTCCTGTAACTGGACATCTGGGAGAACCACGTAATTGCTGGTTACCACTTAATGAAATGACAGTTAGCAGCGACAGTGAATATTTCGCACGTAATCCACAGTATCACATGTTCCTTCATCCTGAATATCCATCATATGAAGATCAGATAAATGCAAGAGATCATCTTCTGGAATTGCATCCGGATCTGATTTTCATTGGCTGCCATTTGGGTAGTCTTGAGTGGAATGTTGATGAGCTTGCAAAAAGGCTCGATAAGTTCCCGAATATGGCAGTTGATATGTCGGCTCGTATATGCCATCTGCAATATCAATCATCAAAGGATCGTGACCGGGTCCGCAATTTCTGCATTAAATATCAGGACAAGCTGTTATATGGAACTGACCTCGCCGATAATGGAACCAATAATGCGGCGGGACTCGCAAAAAGTATTCACGAAACCTGGCTTGACGACTGGAAATATTTCACGACAAATGAGGTGATGACTTCAGATAAATTCAGAGGGAAATTTATAGGTTTACAGCTTCCAAAAGAGGTGGTTAGAAAGATATTCAGCGAGAATGCTATAAAGTGGTATAAGCTGAAAGTTAATTGAGGCAGCCCAACGAACTATTCAGCGTTCAAATTGCCTCTTTTTGATGCCCAATAAGTACTCATCTTTTACTTATTACCCACCTGTCCCATAGCCGTCAACTTAAAAGTAGAGATTAGCCGAAATTTCCCCTCCTTCAAAAGGAGGGGAAAGTTATAAAGCTTATAATCATTGATTTGCGCTTGATTTCAAGCTAAATTACCTCCAATTTTGCGATATACAACTCCTTAGGTTGACGGCTATGGGGCAGGGGGGTACAATGTAATTACAGAAAATTCTTATCGAGGAATTCCTGAAATTTCGCCTTGTACTGATCGCTTACCGGTATATATTCCTTTCCAAATACTATTCTGCTCCGTTCGATAGTATCTATTTTTTCAAGATTTACAATAAATGAACGATGAACACGCATAAATTTCATTTCGGGAAGCTTTGATTCCAGCAGCTTTAAAGAAGTAAGTGAGAGGATTGGTTTAGGTACGTTATGAATATAAACCTTAACATAGTCTTTGAGTCCTTCAATATATAGTATGTCATTGAAATTAAGCCTCTTAATTTTGTAATCAGACTTCAAAAAGAGGAATTCATTATTGACATCAACATTTACAGGAACTTTCTTCTCAAGCTGCAATAACTTCTGAACTTTATGAACTGCAATCAAAAACTCTTCATAGCTGAATGGTTTCAGTAGATAATCGACAATATCCAGTTTGTAACCTTCCAGTGCATATTTTTCAAAAGCAGTTGTAAAAATAACTTTGGGTCCTTTCTCCATAAGCCTGGTGAACTCAATACCAGAGAGATCAGGCATTTGAATATCAATAAAAATAAGGTCGGCACTTGTCTCGGCCAGAAATTCAGACGCATCTATCGGATTGTCGAATTTCCCGATAAGCTTCAGTCCGGGAGTTTTCTCAATATAACCCGTAACAAGCTGTAGAGCCAGTGGTTCGTCGTCAATGGCTATTACGTTTATCATCAGGAAAAGTCTATATAAAGAATCACCTCAAATGCTGTTTCTGACTTATTTGTTTTTAATTCATGCTTTCCCGGGAAAAGGAGGTTTAATCTTTTGCCCACGTTCTCCAAACCTATTCCTGAATGTTCGTTATCTTCAACTTCTCTGGATTTAAAAAAGCTATTATTACATAAAAAAGTTAATGAATCTTTGTTGACAGTCATAGTTATGTTGATAAATGACTTTTCACGGTAACTTATACCATGTTTAAAAGCGTTTTCTATAAAAGGAACAAAGAGGAGAGGAGCGATGTTAAAATCTTCATATTTATCTGGAAAGGATACCGAAAGATTAATCTTATCGCTCATTCTAAGTTTCATAAGATCAATGTAGTTATTCATGAAATCGATCTCATTGCTCATTAGAGTATTCCCTTGCTCCGATTCGTACAGCAAATAACGCATAAGCTTTGACAGCTTTAACACTGCCTTTTGTGAATCCTCAACATTGATTCCTATAAGTGCATAAATGTTGTTAAGAGTATTAAAGAAAAAATGGGGGCTGATTTGGTTTTTCAGGAAAGCCAGTTCGGAATTAAGTTTTTCTTTTTCAAGTTCTTTCTGTAGTTTTTCAGTCTGGGAATGACGTTCCATAACTCTTAATCCTATAGAAAAGAAGATCAGAATGGAGGAGGTAAATACATAATTTAAAAAATGGATCTGACGAAACGGGGGAGGACCAGGTTTTTCTTTTTCACCCTGTACCATGGTCGTTTCTTTATGTCTATCCTGACCAGGCACGTATTTAAAAACCAGTTCATTTGATCTGTCGGAAACAAAATACAAGAAGGCAAGTAAGAAAAACGCCGATAAATAGTACCTGTGTTTTTTACTTTCAAAAAAGTACTTTGGGACAAGGATGAGATAGTTAGAATAAAATATTATTCCGTTGATTATATTACCAATATAGTATAGCCAGATAAAATCTTTACCCACATCCAATCTCTTGAAAAAATAAAGAGGTAAACCCAGTAAAATCGCCCAGGCAAAGAGATGGAGAAATACGGTTAGTTTTTTTCCTGTAAACAAGCTTTTCATGGAGTTAAAAGTATAACAAAAATTAGTTAATACCTCCGGTAGACAGCAGATTTCAATTGATGGTATGCGTTATTCATATCTGAGTGCATCAATCGGGTTCAGATTGGCAGCTTTTCTGGCCGGATACCATCCAAAGAATACACCTATGATAAAACAGACAATAAAAGCAAGAACGACAGATTGCGTTTTTACAATTGCATGACTTGACATTAGTGATCCGGCTAAACTGGCCAGAATATACCCGAAAAGAACTCCCAATAAACCTCCCAGAATGCTGAGAATAATCGATTCTGCAAGGAACTGCTTCATGATATCTTTTCCTCTTCCGCCTACCGACATTCGTAATCCAATTTCACGGGTACGTTCCGTTACTGAAACGAGCATAATATTCATAATCCCAATTCCTCCAACCAGTAAAGAGATTCCTGCTATTGCTCCCAAAAGATAAGTCAGAATATCGGTAATTGAGGAAACAGTTTTAAGCAGTTCTGATTGTGACATTACCCTGAAATCATTTTCAGCAGATTCTTTTAGCTTATGTGTTCTCCTCAAAACTTCTTCAGTTTCTTTAATAGCTGCCGGACTCTTTTCCTCACTGATGGCTGATGCATAAATACCGTTTATATAATCAATAGCTGCCAGTCTTCGCTGAACAGTCGTATAGGGTGCAAGAATGAGATCATCCTGATCCTGCCCCATACCACTTTCCCCCTTATCTTTAAGAACCCCGATTATCAGAAACGGAAGTTTTTTCACACGTATGGTAAGTCCCACAGGATCAGCTCCTGCCCCAAATAGATTCTCGACAACCGTTTGTCCCAGAATACATACTTTCGACATACTCTTTATTTCATTGGAGTTGAAAAACCTGCCGCTTAAAATTTCAAGTTTTTTAATTGCGAGATATTCTTCACTTACTCCATACATTGTTGTCTGGGTATTCTGATTACCGTAAATAACCTGTCCGCTTGCTCTCACTTCAGGTGAAACTTCTGCAAGAGAAGTTGCTTCATTTCTTAAGGCAATAACGTCAGTGTACTTTAACGCCATCGAGTTTGAAGCTCCCAGGCTTACTCCACCTCGTCGTTGCATATTTGGCATTACCATTACCATATTAGTTCCCATTGAAGAAATCTCACCCCTGATTTTTTGTTTCGATCCTTCTCCTATAGCAAGCATGGCAATAACTGATGCCACACCTATAATTATCCCAAGCATTGTCAGAAAAGCTCTCATCTTGTTTCTGATCAGCGCCCGTATTGCGATTCTAAATAAATTTGAATAGTTCATTTCAGGAATAGTTTTATTTGTCGAATTCTTCAATATTTTCAACCGGCAGTGTTTCAAGGATTTCACTTGCATTTAACCTGTCAGTTACAAGGCTTTCGCGCTGAATTTTTCCATCACGGAACAATACATTCCGTGTTCCGAATTTTGCTATATCAGATTCATGAGTCACATATACAATTGTTCTCCCTTTGTCATTCAGATCCTGGAATAATTCCATAATTTCAAATGAAGTCCGGGTATCCAGATTTCCGGTAGGTTCATCAGCAAGAATCAGCACCGGGTTATTTACCAGCGATCGTGCAATTGCAACTCTTTGCTGCTGCCCTCCTGATAACTGGTTAGGCATGTGATGCATACGATCTGATAATCCAACTGCTTCAAGTGCCATGATGGCGGATTCTTTACGTTCCCTTGACCTGACCTTTGAATTATAAAACAGAGGAAGTTCTACATTCTCAAGAGCTGTTGTCCGGGCTAATAGGTTATAGGATTGAAAAACAAATCCAAGTTTTTTGTTCCTGAATTTTGCAAGAGCATCCTTGTTCATCGTATTGACATTTATACCATCGAGCAGATAATCACCTGCAGTCGGAGTGTCGAGGCACCCAAGAATATTCAGCATAGTTGATTTCCCCGAGCCGCTGGCTCCCATTATTGCAACGAACTCACCTTCTTTGATTTTTAAATCGACTCCCCGTAGTGCATGTACTGTTACCTCACCAATGTGATAATCTTTTCTGAGGCCGTTTATTTCTATGATATTATTATTCATTTCATTTCTTCGTTAGGTAATATTTATGCTGATTTCTTAAAATGGGAAGCCCCCCGGAGGACCATTATTAGCCTTCTTTGCTGTGGCTTTACTATCTGAACTTCCTACTGATGTTACTACTTCATCTCCCTCCTTCAAGCCTGATAATATTTCAACATTAGTTCCATTATCAATTCCAATTTTAATAATATTCGGACGAAGCCCCATTTTCTCATCTTTTACCCATACAGTTTTTGTTTTTGGATCAGTGTATGCTGCTCCGAATGCCATACCAGCTGTAGGCATTGTTGCATTAATCTGCCCTGCAGGCATGTTTTGTGGCATGCTGCCTGCAGCAGGTGGCGCACCTGCAGGCATCTTAGGCATAGAACCACTTGCCTGCATTTTTGAAAACATTTTCATTAAGTAAGCCTTGTCGGGTGTAAAACGAACTGCCCTTCCAGTCAATAACAAGGTATTTGCTTTTTCTTCAACATAAATTGTAGCACTGGCTGTCATCCCCGGCATAAGTTTTTTCTCAGGATTTGGTGCACTGATTATTACCACATAAGTAACAACATTATTAGTGGTTACTGGTTGTAACCGCACCTCTGAAACTGTGCCTTCAAATTTCATATCTGTATAAGCATCAACAGTAAATTCAACACGCTGATCCTTCTGTACTTTACCAATATCAGTCTCATCCACACTTGTCTGAACTTCCATTTTTGTCAGGTCATTAACGATTGTAAACAAAGTAGGGGTATTAAAGCTGGCAGCTACAGTCTGACCTTCCTCTACAGCCCGGTTAAGAACAACTCCATCAATCGGTGAAGTGATTGTTGCATAGTCGAGATTTACTTTTGCCCTGGCGAGAGCAAACTTCGCATTTGCCAGCGATCCCTTTGAATTTTCGTAATTGTAAAGGGCCTGGTCATAATCTCCCTGGGCAATCAATTCCTTATCTTTAAGTACTTTTAATCTGTTGAATGTGGCTTCCTGATAGGTTAATTGTGCCTGTGCCTGATTAACAGCAGCCTGGCTCTGATCAAGTTGTGCCTGAAGAGATGTTTCATCAAGTCTAGCCAGTAACTGGCCCTGTTTGACGTTATCGTTAAAATCGACGTAAACATGCTGGAGAATTCCGGATACCTGGGTTCCAACATTAACTGCTTTAATAGCTTCAATGGTACCTGTTGCCGTGACAGTATTTGTAATATTGCCTTTTTCAACCTTTACAGTATCGAATGCAACAACTGCTTCCTTTTTTGAAAAGGGTTTTAGCACCACTAAAGCAGCAATCACTATAACTGCAACTGCTGAAGTAATTATTAATGTTCTCTTTTTCATGATATTAAATTTATTTTTTTTGGTTTGCGGTTTGAGGTATGCGGTGTATGGTGCATCCTTTTAGACATAAAACTTTCTACTTTCTACTTTCTACTTGTTACAACGATAACGGAATCCCCATATAGAAGTCCAGGATTTTATAACTGAAAATCAGATTGTATTTTGATTGCAGAAACTGACTTTCAGCAACTATCAGGTTTGTTTTGGAAACAAGGTAGTCCACTGAGTTAATGATTCCCTGCTTGAATTTTTCATCAGAAAGTGCGGTGGATTCACTGGTTGATTTGAATTTTTCAAGACTTGCTTCGTATTCGATTTGTGCAGAAGTTACATCAAGGCATGCCTGCTCGATATTTTTTCTAAGCTGATTTTTTGTGTCTGTTTCACTCAGCTCAGCATCGTTATAACCTAATTTAGCAACAGCAACACTTGTCTTTACCTGTTTTTTCTGAAATATTGGTATTGAAAGAGAAAAACCTGCAGCAGGCGTTACTCCATTGTTTAACTGACTGAAATATGCATCAGTAGCCCTGCTTGAGTAGCCTGAACTTAAACCTGCACTTGCCGACAATACCGGGAAGTATGAAGCTTTAGCGATTTTCTCATCAAGACTGGCAATCTCTTTATTCACTGCCGCATTTTTTATCTGGGGTTTTATTGACAATGCCGTTTCATAAATTGATTTTACATCAGGAACCCGGCTCTTATTTAGTGGCTCCTTCAAATCAGGATGAGATATTGTGAAATTTTCCTGAACTGGTAGTTCCATTAATTGCATAAGATTGATTTTTGCAATCGAGAGTTGACTTTCCGAGTTTGCAAGTGTGAGTTTCTCACTGGCAAGCTGTGACTTTACCTGGGCGTAATCTGAAATTGAGATGCTCTTTAAAGCCAGTCTTTCACCTGCCAGATTAAGTTCTCCGTTGGTAGATTCAATCTGTTTCTTACTGTTCTTTACCTGCTCTTCAGCGTATAGTACCTGAACATATGCATTAAGGATACTCAGGCTTATAGATTCTTTGGTCGTCTCAAGAGAATATTTTCCTCCTTCAATATCAAGATCAGCTTGTTTTATCTGATTGCTTATCCGGGATGCATTATATAGTGTAACTCCTGAATTTACAGAATAGTTAGAACCATTCACTCCTGAAAAACCGGAGGTGCCTGAAGCTGTACTTTTACTCCAGTTGAAGTTTTGACTTACCGATGCGTTAACTGAAGGAAACCGCTGTGCTTTTGCCTGCACAGAATATAGTCCTAATCTCTGGTTGGAAATCTCACTCTTTCGAATCTGGATATTTCTATCAAATGCATAGCCGATGCACTTTTCGAGGGTCCAGATACTGTCCTGTGGTGCGGATAAGGAGAGACCATGGCCTGTCCCTGCCGCTGCGACTATTAAACTCAATATCAAAATAATTTTTTTCATGATCCATTTTAAATTTGACGTAAATGTATTGTTGGGAGTAAGCTGATAAAAATTTAATAGAAGTATGGGATGTTTTTACCGACGGAAAGGGATTATTTGTTCCTTAAAATAATTTCTTCATTATAAAAATATTTTTTACCTTTACACGTGAAAGTACACGTGTACGTAATCTTTTTTGTTGGGAATGGTCGCGACCATTCCACATATCATTCACGTGACTATTCACTACATACCTGATAAATATCGATAATGATATGATAAGATATATCCTGACTTTTAGCCTTCTGATAATTTCAGCACACTTTTCTGTGTCGAATTCCCAGACAAAAGAAACTACTCCGGAATTTACAAAATGGGCACCAACACCGCCGATGGGCTGGAACAGTTGGGATTGTTATGGCCCGACTGTTGTTGAGAATGAGGTTAAGGCTAATGCCGATTATATGGCAGAAAATCTTAAAAAGTCGGGATGGGAATATATTGTAGTTGATATCAGATGGTATGTTGCAAATGATAAATCAGGGGGGTATAATGAAAAGGATCCTATTTATAACATAGATCAATACGGACGTTTTCTCCCTGCAATAAACAGGTTTCCTTCTGCCGCTGAGGGAAAAGGATTTAAGCCTCTGGCTGATTATATCCATGACAAAGGACTAAAATTCGGAATTCATGTAATGCGCGGGGTACCTGTACTTGCAGTAAAGAACAAACTGCCCGTTTTAGGAGCAAAAGTGACTGCTGCAGATATCAGCTCACCCGAAGGACAGTGCAAATGGCTTAAGGATATGTACAGCGTTGACTATACCAAATCAGGTGCGCAGGAATATTATAACTCTATTATGGACCTGTATGCTTCCTGGGGAGTCGATTTTTTGAAGATAGATGATCTCTCATCTCCATACCACACTGAAGAATTAGAAATGATACGAAAGGCTATTGACCGTACAGGAAGAAAAATTGTACTGAGCACTTCCCCCGGACCAACCCCTGTATCACAGATAAATAGCATCAGACAAAATGCCAATATGTGGAGGACAGTTGGTGATTTCTGGGATAACTGGTCACAGCTTAAAGAGCAATTCAGTGTATTTGAACGCTGGGCTCAGTATGTTGCTCCGGGAAACTGGCCCGATGGAGATATGCTTCCGCTTGGACATATTGGAATCCGGGCTGAACGTGGAAAAGACAGGATGACGAATTTTACAAAAGATGAGCAAATAACCTTAATGTCTCTGTTTGCCATATTCAGGTCTCCTTTGATGTTTGGTGGTAATCTGCCCGGGAATGATGATTTCTCATTATCACTACTGACAAACAAAGATGTTCTGAATGTAAATCAGCATAGTACAAATGGCAGGCAGCTATTCAGAGATAAAGACTTAATTGTATGGAGTGCTGATGATCCTGCGACTGGAGATAAATATCTGGCACTTTTTAATGCTTCAGATCAGATGCCAGGTATTGATAGTAATACAGGGTCATCAGGTTCCGCGACTGTTACTGTTAAGTTTGAACAGCTGGGATTAACAGGAAACCATGAAGTTACAGATTTGTGGAGTGGTGATAAGCTAGGAACATTCACAAAGGAATTTTCAAGGACAATTAACCATCATGGTGCTGGACTATACAGGATACATTAAAAATGAGATTATGAAAAAGTCAATTATCATTGTCACGTTACTGGTTCTTTTTAACGGTCAGCTGTATTCTCAACAACCTGTTAATAAATCATCTGCGGATGAACCTCGACGCCAGATGACTCAACCTGTTGTCCTGGGACCAGATGATAAACCAGCTTTTCCAGCTGCTCCTGAAGGATTCGATATGATTCGTCAGAATATTTCGCGAGGAAAAATAGATACTGTTGAATACATATCAAAAACTGTCGGATCGATAAGGAAAATGCTGATATATACGCCTCCAGATTATTCCCTAAATAATAAATACCCTGTCCTTTACCTCTTGCACGGAATTGGTGGAGATAAACTGGAATGGTATAAAAATGGTTCTCCAGAGGTGATCCTTGATAATCTTTATGCCGACAAAAAGCTTGTACCGATGATAGTTGTTTTTCCAAATGGGAGGGCAATGAAAGATGACAGACCAGGCGACAATATATTTGATGCTGAGAAAGTTAAAGCGTTTGAAACATTCGAACAGGATTTGCTCAATGATATCATTCCCTTTATTGAATCAAAATTTCCGGCTATCGCCAATCGTGAAAGCCGTGCACTTGCCGGACTGTCAATGGGGGGTGGACAGTCATTAAACTTCGGATTGGCAAACCTTAATACCTTTGCATGGGTTGGTGGATTCTCATCGGCTCCCAATACAAAAACTCCTGAAGTATTAGTACCGGATGCTCCTGAAACCACGAAGAAACTTAAATTATTATGGATATCATGCGGCGATCATGATGGATTGATCTCTTTCAGTCAGCGACTTCATAAATACTTAAAAGAAAACAATGTGCCACACATCTGGCATGTCGAACCCGGCGTACATGATTTTAAAGTGTGGAAAAGCGATTTATATTATTTTTCACAGTTACTTTTTAAAGATTGAAACCTGAATTAAACCAGAAATCATGAACCGAAGAAATTTCATCAGGACAACCGGCGTATCACTTGCTTCAATTCTCATCAGTGAAAGGTTTCTTTTGTCTGGAAGTCCTATTGAAAAGCATATAATTAATTTTCCCGATGAAGTTACAGCAACAGCATACGGCGAATTATTTGACCTGAAAAATGGAAGCTGAATGGAGAGGTTGTTAAATTTAATTGGGAATGAGGCGCTTTCACCCTATTCCTTATCAGTCATAAGGATTAAGGTTTTGCAATAGGAAACTATAAACGGAATAAATAAACAATTTGAACGCTTTGCTGATGAAAAGAAGATCACATATTATCCAATTATTTAGATTTAAAAGACATCTTTCTCTTTTTGCAGTTTTAACTTTTATGATTGCGATTTTTTTTTCCTGTTCGAAAAAACATGATGTACCTCCTGTTACTGAGGACCCTGTAGTAAATGACTCCACTATTATAGATCCTGTTGATCCTCCTGTTTCCTCTACGATGGGATTATTTTTGGATGGTTGGCAACCCAGGACTTACATTGCTCCTCAATTCACAGAAGGAACTATTGCCCCTACTTCAGGAACCATAGTCACTGTGGATGCAGCAAATGTTATCACAAAAATACCATTAACTGTCTTTGGGCACAATGCCAATAACTGGATGTCGAGGATGTATAATGAACCGGTATTTATCAGTCATTTGAAGAATCTCAAACCAAATGTGATCCGCTTTCCTGCCGGTAGCGGAAGTGATGCGTTCTTCTGGAATTGTGACAAGAACCAGCCGCCCCCTGACGCTCCCGTTCGACTTCGGAAAGCTGATGGCACTTACCAGACAGGAGGATTGTATTCTTATGGCAAGTCTGATGATAGCTGGAAAGCGACTGTTGATGATTATTATTCTGTACTGCAACAGAGTAATAGTGAGGGTCTTATTACTATTAATTATGGCTTTGCAAGATATGGAACCGGTACTGATCCGGTCGCTTCAGCTGCTCATTTAGCTGCTGATTGGGTACGTTACGATAATGGACGAACTAAATACTGGGAAATAGGAAACGAAAATTATGGCGATTGGGAGTGGGGTTACCGTATTGATGTGGCTGCAAACAAAGACAGTCAACCAGAGTACTTATCCGGTTATCTCTATGCCAGGCATTTTAAGGTATTTGCTGATTCAATGAAAAGAGCAGCTTTTCAGATTGGAAAAACCATTTACGTGGGCGCAGTGATGCAGGAATCACAAACTCAATCGTGGCAGACTGCAACCACCCAAACCTGGAACTCAACCATGATTCCGGAAGCAAATAATATACCTGACTTTTATATAGGTCATAATTATATTACACCTTATGGAGAAAATTCAAATGCAAGTACCGTATTAAGTTCGGCCTTAACAGTTCCCGGTCAGATGATCTCTTTTATGAAAAGTGAACTTGAACGGAATAACGCTACTGTTAAGCCAATTATTTTATCGGAATGGAATATGTGGGCAAAAGATTCTAAGCAGCAGGTTTCAAATACCAGCGGAACTTTTGCAGTAATTGTCCAGGCCGAAGCATTAAAAAATAAATTTGGACTTACTGCCCGGTGGGATTTATACAATGGATGGGACAATGGTAATGATCACGGTCTTTTCAGTACCGGTGATGAACCGGGAGTTGTACGCTGGAGTCCCCGTCCGTCATTTTATTATATGTACTTTTTCCAGAGATGTATTGGCGACCGTTTGGTTGACGCAACAGTAAGCGGAAATAATAACGTGAAGGCATATGGTTCTACCTATACTTCCGGACAGGGAAGCGTAGCTCTTATAAATACATCATCAATACCACAAAATGTTAAGGTTAAGTTCAAAAATTTCAGGATGGGCGATCGTTTCTACTGGTATTCAATGGAAGGCAGCAACGACAATGGCGAGTTTTCAAGAAAAGTATTTATCAATGGATCAGGTCCTTCTGGCGTTGCCGGTGGTCCTCCTGATTATGTAAACATGAAAGCAAGATCAGCACTTACTTCCAAAGGAATAATTGTTACTGTTCCTGCCTGGAGTGCTGTTTTTGTGATGCTTGATTCAAAACAGATTTAAATCAACCAGTGTACTATATAATGAAATTAAACTTCTTCCAGCTCTCCCTTAAAAAAGGAGAAAAGATGGAAATAACCTGGTAGAAAAAATACGGCAAAAAAGACAAATATATTGAAACAAAATATTAGTAAATCCTCTAAGAAATGAAAACGTTAATCCTTGCAATTGCATACCTTGCATGTTTCAATATTGCAAATAGCCAGACCCCTTCGCTTAAGAAAAACGAATATGGGGCAACGCAGTTGATTGTTCATGGAAAGCCACTTTTAATGCTGGCAGGAGAAGCTAACAATTCATCAGGATCGAATATTTCGCACATGGAGAAAACCATGAAAGATCTGCATGAATCAAATCTCAATTCGTTATTGGTATCTGTTTCATGGGAAATTATTGAACCAACAGAAGGTGTTTTTGATTTTACTTCGGTTGACGAACTTCTCCGAGTTGCCAGGGAAAACGATATGAAATTATGCATTCTGTGGTTTGCCTCCTGGAAAAACGGTTTTTCTCCTTACGCCCCAATGTGGGTTTTGAATGACACAAAACGCTTCCAAAGGGTGAAAGATGAAAAAGGTCAGAATACAAGAACTCTGACCCCATTATGTAATGCAAACAGAGATGCAGATTCAAAAGCGTATACTGCATTAATGAAACATATAGCATCGGTCGATAGTGATAAGAATACTATTTTAGTGATACAGATTGAAAATGAGGTAGGTGTTCTTCGTCAGACAAGAGACTTTAGTGCTGAAGCAAATAAAATTTTTTCCTCACCTGTACCTGAGGCATTAATCCAATATATGCTAAAAAACAAAAGCACTTTAGAGCTCGAACTAAAGAAAGCCTGGGAAATAAATGGTTCAAAAACAAAGGGAACGTGGAGTGAAGTCTTTGGGAAAGGAGATGATGCTGATCTGTTTTTCATGGCATGGCATTACTCACTATATTTAAACGCGATAGCCGAATCGGGAAAGAAAGCTTACAATCTGCCAATGTTTGCCAACTGCTGGATGCCTCAGCCACGTCCAAATCCGGGGAAACCGGGAAATTATCCGAGTGGCGGACCTATCGTTTCGGTTCTTGATATATGGAAAGCCGGAGCCCCCTCAATTGACATGCTCGCGCCGGACATTTATGGAGCAGATTTTAAAGATCAGGTTAATAATTTTCACAGAACAGATAATCCTTTATTTATACCTGAAACCAACACAACTGATGGTCCGGCGAGCTGGGCATTTGCAGAGCATAATGCAATCTGTTTTTCACCTTTTGGAATTGATAACAGGGGTAGTGTGATGGTAAAGGAATATGGACTTATTAGCCAGTTAATGCCGGTTATCACACAATATCAGGGTACTGGTAAAATGTTCGGAATCTATAAACACCGCGGCGATTCCACAACAGGTCGGGATTTCGTATTAAATAAAGATGTAAAAGTTTCTGTGACTTATTCACGTGGATTTATGCGTCCCCCGGCAGCAAAACCTGCACCAGCACCTGCCACTGGAAATACGATGGGTCAGCAAAATCAGGAACCTTCCTCCTATGGTATTTTTATTCAGACTGGTGAGAACGAATTCATTGTTGCAGGATATAATCTTTCTGTAAGTACTTCAGCAATAAATCCGAAAAAAGAGGTTTGGCTCAAAGATGCATGGGAAGGAAGTTATGTTGACGGAGTATGGAAACCTAAAATGCTTCACAACGGAGATGAGGCAGGCTTTCTTAGAAGTGATAATCCTACGTATGGAATCAGGGCTTACAGGACAAATCCTGCAGAGCCTGCGATATTTAAGTTTAAAGTGCTTGTTTATGACAAATAATATGTAAATAATGACTTGTTTTTTATTATTCAAAAATATCCTGGAAGCATGAAAAAATTTATTGGAAGTATTCTTGCCTTTTTTGTATGCACACTGTTATTAGTAGCCCAGACTACCGAACGGCCCCGTCCAGCTGAATGGAGCAATCTGGTATTTGGTGGTCGGTTTATGGACAGGTTTCTTCCTATGCCCGATCAGGGAAAATTAACCCGCGATACATGGGGCGATACAAATGTGCTGCCCAGATATATTGATAATGGGATTGAAAACAGAAAGTGGTCTTACTGGGGAGGCAATATAAAATTGGGTGATGATGGAAAATACCATTTATTTGTATGCGGCTGGCTCGAAAGTTCTCCAAAGGGACATGCTACCTGGCCTAATTCTACAGTTTTTCACGCCGTTTCCGATAATTCCTTTGGACCGTTTGTAGTCAAAGACACAATTGGTAAGGGGCACAATCCGGAAGTTTTCAGACTCACTGACAGACGATATGTTTTATATGTGATCGGTGGAAATTATACAGCTGATGGAGTTAATGGTCCATGGACGTTTGGGAAGTTCGAATTTCTTAATCGCGACAGACGTCTTATCGAAGGGAATTCAAACTTTACATTTGCTCAGCGTGAAGACGGATCGTATTTGATGATATGCAGGGGAGGTGGTCAATGGTTCAGCCAGACAGGGCTTTCTTCCTATAATCAGGTTACAGGTACGCGTCTTGATGACAATAAAAAGATTATTCCACTGCGGGCTTATCCGCAAAGACCTGGAAATTTTGAAGATCCTGTAGTATGGCGCGATAACATTCAATATAATCTTATAGTAAATGACTGGCTGGGACGCATAGCCGTATATGAGCGTTCGAAGGACGGAGTAAACTGGATAATTGAGTCGGGGGAAGCCTATCTTCCGGGTGTTTCAAAACATGACGACGGTACAGTTGAAGGCTGGTGGAAGTATGAACGTCTGAAAATATTTCAGGACAAATACGGAAGGGCTGTTCAAGGCAATTTTGCTGTTATTGATATTGAGAAAAAATTCGATAAAGCCAGTGATATCCATAGTTCAAAAAACATATGTATCCCTCTTACTGTGGGTAAGTTACTAACTATAATCGATAAAAAAAAGATTACTTCAGACACCAAAACCATCAAAGTTAAAATAGAAGCAGAACCGGGGTTTGACCCTCAAAAAGACATTGACTTACAATCATTACAATTTGGTGAACCTGAAGCAGTGAACTACGGTAAAGGTGGAAAAGTGCTTAAAACTGAAAAATCAGGATCCGATTTGATTATCACTTTTGAAGCGGGAGGTAAGGCTTTTCCTGATGATGAATTCGCAGCAAAAATGTTAGGTAAAACAAATTCCGGAAAACTCCTTTTTGGGTATGCTCGATTACCGGATGTCAATTTTATTGAACCTGTACTTTCTCCTCTCATGCCTGTAATCACTAGGGGCAAAAAAGGATTCATCCTGAAAGTTGAAGTTCAGAACTTCGGTCAGATTGCGTCAAAAAAAGGCATACTAAAAGTCGGTTTTATAAAAGACAACAAAGAAGTTGATATTGCTGTCGGAACAGTCCCCGTTCTTAAACCCTACGAAAAATCAACTGTTGAACTAACATGTGGAAATATCTTCGTTAAGGGTATTGAGTATCTTTATATGGTAACAGTTAATCCTAATGATAAACATCCGGTTATACTGCATGGAAAAATAACTCCGGTACAGTAATTTAATAATCTGTTTATGGTCAACATCCGACAATCAGATATTGCAAAACAGCTCAATGTTTCAAGGGTAACAGTTTCCAAGGCATTGAGAAACCATCCTGATATTTCTTCAGAGATGAAAAAGAAGGTGATTGCTGCTTCCAGAAAGCTTGGATATATTCCTAATCTCATTGCAACACAGCTAAACTCAAGAAAAACAAATACAATCGGTATAGTAATACCTGACCTTGAGAACAGTTTCTTCTCCTATATTGTTGATAGCATGATTGATTATGCAACAGAAAATGATTACCGGGTAATTTTGACTGTCTCACGCGAAAAAGAAAATGTTGAGAAACGGAATATTGAAAATCTTATCGGGATGAGGGTCGATGGTTTGCTTATATGTAATTCACAGGAAACAAAAGACACTGAAATTTATTCCCAGATAAAAAAAATGAAAATACCGCTTGTTTTTTTCGACAGAGTTGTAGTCGGATCCGGTTTTTCGAGTGTGGTTTTCGATGACAGGAATGGTGCAATTAATTCACTTGAAAAAGTATTTGCGGCAGGATTTACAAGGATTGCACACTTTGCTGGTTACTCTGGTGTCAATATCGGCAAAGATAGATGTGCGGGATATCAGGAAGCACTTAGAAAACATAGAATTCCTGTAAAGAGGGAGTGGATAATTGAAGGGGGATATGAATTGAAAGATGGCCAGAATTCCTTTCTGAAACTTTTAGCCATGAACGATTTGCCAGAAATAATTTTCGCAGTAAATGACAGGGTAGCACTTGGAGCATATAAGGCCGCAAAGGAAGCAGGACTCTCTATACCGTCTGATATAGGGATATTTGGTTATGGCTTCAGTGAAATTACCGACTTCTTTGATCCACAACTTACAGTAATTAATCAGGATCCCCGTAAAATGGGACAATTGGCAGCTAAGGTTCTGATAGATGAAATTGCTGGTGTACACAGTGGTAAACCTGTCAAAATTACTATTGAAGAAGAATTCTTATGGAAGGAATCGTTAAAAAAACAGAAATAAGAAAAGAAATAAACAAGAAATAATTAGATATAAATTGAAATAAAGTTGAATATAAAAAATCAGAGTATGAAAAAAATTGTTGTTGCAGGTGCAGGTGGGTTCATAGGCGGACACCTCGTAAAAGAATTGGTTAAACAAGGACAAAAAGTAAGAGCAGTCGATCTTAAACCACTTAATGAATGGTATCAGGTTTCTCCGGATGCAGATAATATTGTTCTTGACCTCAGGTTGAGAGAGAATTGCTATCAGGCGGTTAACGGTTATCATGAAGTATTCAATCTGGCTGCAGACATGGGAGGAATGGGCTTCATTGAAAATAACAAAGCCGCTTGTATGATAAGTGTTCTTATCAATACTCACCTTCTTATCGCTTCAAAAGATTGCGGCATTGAAAGGTTTTTCTACGCTTCTTCTGCGTGTGTGTATAATGGCGATAAGCAGACCGATGTTGATAATCCTGGTCTGAAAGAAGCTGATGCATATCCTGCCCTTGCAGAAGATGGCTATGGATGGGAAAAACTCTTTAGTGAAAGAATGTGCCGTCATTTCAGGGAAGATTTCGGACTGACAACAAGGGTTGCCAGATTCCACAATGTTTATGGTCCCTATGGAACCTTTGACGGTGGCCGTGAGAAAGCGCCTGCAGCCATTTGCCGTAAAGTAATCGAAGCAGGTATTACCGGAAACAAGGAGTTAGTGATATGGGGCGATGGTCTCCAGACCAGAAGCTTTATGTATATCGACGACTGTATAAAGGGAATTCAGGATATTATGTACAGTAATATTGAAGAACCTCTCAATCTTGGAAGCAGTGAGATGGTATCAATAAATGAACTTGTGACCATTGTTGAAGACATTGCCGGTTACAAACTAAAACGGATTTATGATCTTAAAGCCCCGAAAGGTGTGAGAGGACGTAATTCTGAAAATACTCTTATAAAGAAATATCTTGGGTGGGAACCGTCCATTCATCTCAGAAACGGGATGAAAAAAACCTACGACTGGATCAGTGAACAGGTTGTAAACGAAACAAAAAGTAAAAAAGGTGCAAATCGTTTTAATAAATAAGTCGTTTGCTGATGATGCGCAAAAAAGTTTTTGTGAGCGGTTGTTATGACCTGATTCATGGAGGTCATGTTGCATTTTTTAAAACAGCCTCTGCTTATGGTGATGTATATGTCAGTATAGGCAGGGATGAAAATCTGCTTTTGCTTAAAGGGAAGAAACCTGTTTTCTCTGAAGAAGAACGTTTATATATAGTTAAATCAATCAGATACGTTCATGAAGCTTTTCTTGCATCAGGAATGGGAATGCTTGATTTTGAACCTGATCTGAAGAGAATAAAACCTGATATTTTTGTTGTCAATTATGACGGAAGTACACCTGATAAAGAGGTCCTCTGCAAAAATCTTGGGATAGAGTATCTGGTTCTTGATCGTATTCCGGAACCCGGATTAACTGCACGTTCGAGTTCCGGAACAAAAAGGGACCTGAAATTTCCCTTCAGACTTTGCCTCGCAGGAGGGTGGATGGACCAGCCATGGGTATCCAAAATGAATCCCGGATCAGTTGTAGTTGCACAAATCTGGCCAACAATGGATTTCAATGACAGATCAGGCCTTGCCACAAGCTCAAGAAAAATCGGTATACAGTTATGGGGTGACAAATATCCTGAAGGCGATTTTAGAGAAAATGCAAAACTGTTGTTCGGAGCTGAAAATCCTCCCGGCAAAATGTATGTGTCAGGCTCTCAGGATCAGATAGGACTTCTTTATCCCGGAATAAACCAGCTTTGTTATAACGGTGGTTACTGGCCTGAAAGAATCGAGTCAACAACAAAAAAGGATGTTTGCGACTGGCTCTCTGATGTCCTGCACCTGGTTCCTTTGGAACCTCGTCCTGATGGATATGACCCGTTGAAAATTATGCATCTTGAGAAACATTTGATACGAGAGCTTGGTGAAGCAGGTGATCTGTGCTGGGAATCAATAATTAAGAAAGATGTAAAAGGTCTTGGTAAAGCTTTGACCAATACGCTTCTTTCCTGGAAAAAAATTCTCCCGCTCACAGTCCCCGACTGGGTAATGCATGAAATGGAAACAAAGTATTTTCCCAATTACCCTGGCGCTATCACATCCGGAAGCGGTGGGGGGTATGTAATTGTCGTTTCAGAAAAAGAAGTTACAGGAGCCATTAAGATTAAAGTTAGGTATTAAAAAATTGAAATGATCAATGCTCAGGTTATAAATGAAGATTAATTATTAAATCATAAAATCATGAAAAACACTTATTTAAAGCGAATCGGACTAACTGTATTTTCTGCTGTTATTCTCTCAACTCTTTTGATAGGACAGCAAAAGCCGGCAGTATCAGAAGGTATCTTTAAACCTACTGATGAGTCATTGAAGCAGTATCAGTATCCTGAATGGTTCCGCGATGCCAAGTTTGGAATATGGGCGCACTGGGGACCCCAGGCTGTACCACGCCAGGGTGACTGGTATGCAAAAAGAATGTATCAGGAGGGAAATGCTGCATACAAATATCACCTTGAACATTATGGTCATCCGTCAGAGTTTGGGTATAAGGATATTATTCCTCTCTGGAAAGCTGAAAAGTGGGATCCGGACAAACTGATGGAACTTTATAAGAAAGCCGGTGCTAAGTACTTTGTAAGCATGGGAACTCATCACGATAATTTCTTCCTGTGGAACTCAAAAATCAACAGATGGAATGCTGTTAATATGGGTCCGAAAAAGGATGTAGTCGGAACATGGCAACAGGCAGCAAAAAAACAGGGGATGAAATTCGGAGTTTCAGAACATCTTGGAGCAAGCTATACCTGGTATCAGTCAGCTCATGGTTCTGATAAAACCGGACCAAAAGCAGGAGTACCTTATGATGGAACTAACCTTGATAATCAGGATCTGTATCACGCTGCAGCATTGCCTGATGACAAAGGATGGCTTACAACTAATCCTGCTTTTCAGCTTGAGTGGTACAGATGTATTAAAGAGCTTATCGATAATTACCAACCCGACCTTCTTTATTCTGACAGCGGATTACCTTTTGGCGACGTTGGCCGTACAATGATTGCACATTTTTATAACAAGAACATTACCAAAAATAATGGGAAACTTGATGCCATCTATACCTGCAAACAAACATCCGGTGGATTATGGGTTCAGGATGTTGAGCGCGGAGTACTTGATACGGTCAGTATCTACCCATGGCAGACTGATACCTCAATCGGTGACTGGTATTACCGTACAGGTCAGAAATATAAAACATCGACCGAAATTATTCAGATGCTGGTAGATATTGTCAGTAAGAATGGGAACCTGTTGATTAATGTTGTTCAGACACCTGAAGGTGATCTTGAACCCGACATGCTTGCCATACTTCAGGAAATCGGGGTTTGGACAGATGCAAACGGCGAAGGAATTTATGGTTCACGTCCATGGAAAATATTTGGTGAAAAATCGGCTGAGGCGCAGGCAGTAAAGCCCGGAAGATTTAACGAAAACTATAAATTCAATTCAAAGGATATTCGTTTTACCACAAAAGGGGAAACTTTATATGCTTTCTGTCTTGGAAAACCAGATGCTGACATCATGATTAAGTCGCTGGGCAAATCCTCAAAACTTGCCAGTAAAGCAATAGCATCTGTTTCAATGGTTGGTAGTAAGGAAAAACTCAACTGGAAGCAATCTGGCGATGCCCTTGTAATTAAAAAGCCAGTACATTTACCAGACTGGACGGTTATCGGATTCAAAATTGAATTTAGAAAATAGGGATTAGCCTTTTTTGAGCTTTTTTATCTCGTTGAAATGCTCCATCGACATCTTTTCCCTGGCTATTCGGGTCGTATTTCGATAGGCTTCAAATTCAGTTCTAAGTTCAGTTAACTCTTTTTTAGTAGTTATTGTAAATGAAATGTTCCTTTTAAAAGCCATAAATCCGATTCCAAGAAGAACTAACAACCCTGCTAAAATTGTCCACATAACTGAATTATAACTGCTTTTACCAAACTCATGGCCAAATACTCTTATGCTGTTCTTTGTCTGAGTCATTTGCTCCAGATTGGATTTAGTCGCTTCAAGAGCTGAATTAAGCGAATCGATATTGCGTGTCAGAATTGCTGATGTAGTTTTAAGATCTTTAGTTCTGAGTCCGGAAACATTCAGAGTATCAATAACATTCACTTTTATTTTCTGAAACATATCTTCCCTGATTGCCCGGAAGTTTTCATATATTCTTGTATGTTCTTCGATATAATTCAGCTGATCTTTAATCGTATTTTTATTCAATTCATCCGGAATAACTGACTGCCCATTAATGAAAACAAAGGGCATTAGAAGGATAGCTAGATTCAGAATGCATTTAATCAGTGACTGATTCATCTCTTAGAATGTATTAAGTAAAATAAAGAACAGACATATATTTAAACAAACGTATCATCTTGTTTAAAATTATATGCTAAAAATAAGTAAATTTATGATATTAAAAATTGGATACAAGACAAATAGACTTAAAGGACAAAATATAAATATTTACTTAAACCTATTCATATGACAAAAAGAAGAGATTTTATCAAAAAAAGTATCCTGGGAACTGCAGGGATAGCCATTGGGGGCATGGGTTTCAGTGCCAAATCGTATCGCTCTATTCAAGGATCGAATGACCGGATAAATGTTGCCGTAATTGGTATCAGAGGACAAGGTAGCGGGCACATAAACAGTTGGTGCGGTCTGAAAGATAGCAAGAATGTCCGTCTGAGGACACTTTGCGATGTGGATGAGCAGTATTTTGCACCAAAGTCAAAAATTGTACTCGACAAAACAGGCGAAACTCCTAAAACAGAATGGGATATGCGTAAAGTATTTGATGACAAAGAAATACATGCAGTATCTTTTGCTGTTCCAAATCATTGGCATGCCCTTGGAACAATATGGGCCTGTCAGGCTGGAAAGCATGTTTATGTCGAGAAACCGGCTACTTATAATATTTTTGAAGGTCGGAAAATGGTAGAAGCAGCCCGTAAATATAATGTACGTGTGCAGACCGGAACCCAAAACCGCTCCATTCAGGGAGTAATGAATGCTATTAAATTTCTTCACGATGGCGGTATTGGTGATGTTTATATGGCTCGCGGACTTTGTTACAAGCCACGGGAGTCATTCGGAATTGCACCTGATGGAACCCCACCGGCTTCACTTCATTACGATATGTGGCAGGGACCGGCCCAGGAAAGACCATATAATGAGAAGAAGGTTCATTATAACTGGCACTGGTTTTGGGCAACCGGTGGAGGAGATACTGCAAACCAGGGTCCTCATCAGTTCGATATCGCCCGCTGGGGTCTTAATAAAAATGAACACCCCGTGACAGTCTATTCAATGGGAGGACTTTACGGAATTAACCCAAAGGAATGTGCACAGGAGACTCCTAATACTCAGGCATCTATGTTTAAATATAAGGATGGCAAAATTCTTGAATTTGAGACACGTGGCCGATTTACAAATACCGAATCGAGCCTTGGTGTAGACATAGGTAATATGTTTTATGGTACAGATGGTTATATGGAAATTAACGGCGGTAAATGGAAAGCTTTCAGGAAACGTGAAACCAAGGCTTTTGCCGGTTCGGATGTAGAAGCTGATAAGCCAGCCGAGACAGCTTATCTTGCAGCTCCGGGCGGATCAAGTCATTACGGGAATTTTCTTGATGCTATAAGGTCAGGTAAAAACGAAGATCTTCATTGTGATATTCTTGAAGGATTTATGTCAGCAGCCCTTCCTGCAATGGCAAATATTTCATATCGGTTGAAAAGAGAGTTGACTTTTGATGGTGCAGCAGAGAAATTTGTAAATGATCCTGAGGCTGATAAAATGCTTACACGAGATTATCGCAAACCGTATGTAGTACCTAATGTTGTATAACCTTTTTCGTTGCAATTTGGAAACGTAAGTAGTCATTTGATTATGAAATCTCTGAGAATTCTATCACTTTCAGTATTTCTGTTTATTACTTTTTTTATCGTTTCGTGCGGTAATAGTAAAAGAAATCAAACTGTTTTAAATGTTGAATTTGTTAACCATGATGCCGGTAAGAAAATTGACATATTAATTGGCGGAAAACTCTTCACTAGCTTTTGCTGGCCCGAAAATGTATATAAACCTATACTTTATCCTGTTTATACATCATCCGGAACTGAGATCACCCGTGGATTTCCATTGAATCCAAGGGAAGGAGAACAGACTGACCATCTTCATCAGGTTGGCATCTGGTTAAATTATGGTAATGTAAACGGACTCGATTTCTGGGGTAATGGCTACAGAGGATTTAAGGAGCCAAAAGGTGGAGAGATAAAACATTTACGAATTGAAAGTTTATCAGATAAATCAGGTACTGGTTCTTTTGTATCTGTTGAGAGCTGGCTTAAACCTGACGGGAAAGAACTACTTTCGGAAAGAACCATTTATAGTTTTTCTGCAAAAGGGAACTTACGTATAGTTGACAGAATAACTACGCTGACAGCAAGTGATACAACAGTTATGTTTAAAGACACCAAGGAGGGTATGTTTGGAATTCGTGTCGCACGTCAGTTGGAAATGCCTTCTGCTGAAAAAGACACACTTAATTCAGGAGTGTCAGGCAACTACGTTAGCAGTGAAGGATTAAAAGGTGATGCTGTTTGGGGTACGCGTGCAAAATGGATGGATTTATACGGTAATATTAAAGGTGAGAAAATATCAGTTGTGATTTGTGATCATCACGAAAATCCCGGATATCCAACATACTGGCATGCACGAGGTTATGGATTATTTGCTGCCAACCCTTTTGGCTGGAAGGATTTTACAAAAGGAAAAGAGTCTTTTAATTTCAACATTCCTGCGGGGAAATCGTCAACTTTCCGGTACAGAATTATTATCAGTTCTGGAGTGCATTTGACAGATAATGAGATAAATGCATATTCTGATGAGTTCAATAAAGAATATAAATAGAAGTACTTTTGTGCTTGAAAATCAATAAAATGCTTGTTCCTACAAAAAAAATAAGAAATAGAAATCATTTAAGAACTTAAATCATGGTAAACCAGAACAACCGACGCAGTTTTATTAAAAAAGCCGCTCTGGGCGGATTAATGGCAGTCAGTATCCCCGAAATACTTTCAGCCTCAATGAGTTCATCAGGAGTTAAGAGAAATTCTCTGTTGAAAGATAATGTTATTCTTTTTCAGGGCGATTCAATCACTGATGCGGGAAGAAACAAAGAAGACAATTCCTATAATAATGCCAAAGTCCTTGGCTCCGGATATCCTATGCTTGCCGGAGCGGCACTTCTGGAAAAATATGCTGCCCTGAATCTGAAAGTATATAATAAAGGTATATCCGGAAACAAAGTATATCAGCTGGCAGAACGCTGGGATAATGATTGTCTTAATATTAAACCAGATGTTCTTAGTATACTGATTGGAGTGAATGATATCTGGCATAAGCTGAATGGTCAGTATAATGGAACCGTTGATATATACAGAAAAGATTATATTGCACTGCTTGAAAGAACAAAAAAGGCTCTTCCCAATGTAAAACTTATTATCTGTGAACCTTTTGCTGTAAGGGGCGTGAAGGCAGTTGATGATAAGTGGTATCCCGAATTCTATGATTATCAGAAAGCAGCACGCGAGATTGCAACTCAGTTCGGTGCCACATTTGTTCCTTATCAAAAGATCTATGATGAAGCCCAGAAACATGCTCCCGGAGCATACTGGACCCCTGACGGAGTTCATCCTACGCTTGCCGGTGCTCAACTGATGGCTCAGGCATGGCTTGCAGCTGTTAAGTGAATCTCTTTGTGTTACTTTGTGTCTTAGTGTGGCTAAAAAATGCCACCAAGACTCTAAGGCACGAAGTTTCACCAAGTCTTTTTTAAGTTAAAACATTTTATATGAGAAAATTACGGTTAATTTTTATAACAGTTGCTATTGGTTTATTATCTGTGTCTGCTAAAAAAGGGTTGAATTCCTCAGTGTTTGACTGGGAAAAGCTCTCAGCAAAAAAAACTTCTACGGGTCAGGAAAGAAAATTCTTCAAGAGTCCTACCCGAAGTTTGGAAATGATTGATGTAAAAGCAGTCACATTATTACCTGGCGAGAAAGGCAATGGATATCAGATTGATGAAGGTTTCAACGAACTTATTATTGTAAAAGAAGGGGTTATTGAAATAAGTGTTAATGGTGACAAGAAAGTTCTTGGAGAAGGAAGCGTTATTGTTGCATCCTTCGGAGATGAGATGTATATAACTAATCCGCAGAAAACTAATGCAGTATACTATTTAATAGGATTCAAACCACCCAAACCGGTCATAAAAAAAGGGACATCTGATGATCATTTTGAAGCACCAGCACCCGCACCCCCTCTTTTCATCGATTGGAAAGATGTTGAGTTTAAACCTGCAGCCAATGGGGGAAGACGAAATATTATGCAGCAAAAGACTTCTGCTCTAAAAGAACTCGAAATACATGTCACAACATTAAAAGAGGGGTTGCCAAGCCATGCTCCACATACTCATCCCGATGAGGAAATTATCCTCGTTCGCAAAGGATTTGTAGAAGAAACTATAAAAGGCCAACCATTCAGACTGGGACCTGGTTCAATAATCTTTTTAACCAACGATGATATGCATGGTATAAGTAATGCCGGAACCGGTGAATGCGAGTACTTTGCCATCAGATGGCTGACGGAAGGTAAATAATATCGAACACGGATCAGTTACCAAAAGATGGTATAAATCACCTGGATTAGGTTTGACAAGGAGGATTACAATATATACTCCCCCGGGTTATGAAACCAGCAAAGTAAAATACCCGGTTCTCTATCTTCTGCATGGAATGGGAGGTGATGAAGAGGCTTGGATGGCTCTGGGTAGGGAATCTCAGATTCTCGATAACCTGATAGCCTCAGGGAAAGCAAAACCCATGATTGTTGTCATGCCAAACGGAAATGTATCGCAGGAGGCTGCTCCTGGTGAATCAGGCAAAGGCTTCAGCAAACCTGAAATGCAACTTCCCAATACAATGGATGGCAAAATGGAGGAGACATTCATGGATATTGTCACCTTTGTTGAGAGCAGCTACCGTGTACAGAAAAACAAAGCCGGACGCGCTATTGCCGGGCTATCGATGGGAGGCTTTCATTCGCTTCATATCTCAAGATACTACCCCAATACTTTCGATTATATCGGATTATTTTCGCCGGTTATTATGCCAGATGCAAAAGTTACTTCAAAAATTTACAGTGATTTTGATGGAACATTAGTGAAACAGAAGGATGACAAATATAAACTGTACTGGATTAGTATTGGTAAAGATGATTTCCTTTATAAACAGGTAGCTGATTTCAGAACTAAGCTTGATGGCATTGGTATGCCTTATATATACAGGGAAAGTGAAGGTGGACATATCTGGAGAAACTGGCGGGTTTATCTTTCTGAATTTGCTCCGCAGTTATTCAAATAATTGATTTCTGTTAATTAAAAAAAATGACAGCTCCAAGATGACTTCATATCTTTCTTACTGTCGTTGAATAACCACTTTCTATCTGCATTTTTCCTCTATACTTCTATATAATTTTTTATGAGTATCCGGAATGAATAATAATTGAATTGGAATTAAATCAAAATATCAAAATAGGTGAGGGGGATTCCTCGCTGGCGCTCGGAATGACAAGGCGAGGTTGTTGTATAAGGTGAAAGCAGAGGC